>Ga0080013_1003049_pt1 | contig 18355 bp, 24 predicted proteins | sample ETNvirenome_6_85_FD_69236 | JGI IMG/M metagenome (GOLD analysis project Ga0080013, IMG submission 69236) | Marine viral communities from the Pacific Ocean - ETNP_6_85 (SPADES assembly) (version 2) | ecosystem: Environmental > Aquatic > Marine > Oceanic | place: Pacific Ocean | collected 2013-06-19 | reverse complement strand
TTGTCGAGGACAGGGGGGGCTAGGTTAACTTCCTTTCTTTAGCCCCTTCTGTTCTCACCTCCAACCCGAAAGGAAGAACATGACAGAAAAACAAACCACCGAGGAAAGACTACAACGCTTAGAAGAAATAGTTATCCTCCCTGAGCAAACATTAGCTGACGTTGTAGGCATCAACTATCTCACCATCCAAGAAGCGTTAACCAGGATCGGGGATTTTGTTTACAACCAACAAACAGCTTACGAATATTTTTTATCAGAGATAGCTGAACTAATCTCACCACAATATCAGAGAGTGCAGAAAGAAACCGAGCAACCTGATGTGGAAAGAAACTTTAAAATAATACAAGGCGAAAAAGAAACAGAATAATGTTTACTGTTGGAGAGTTTTTTTGTGGCGCTGGTGGTATGGCTCTTGGCGCTAAACAGGCAGGTTTCGACCACAAGTTTGCTATCGACTACGAGTTTGATGCTGTCGCTACGTTTTCTATGAACGTGTCACGTAATGTTTGGTGTGCTGACATAAAAGAAGTTGACATTGAACAGTTGCCTTATGTGGATGGTTTCATGTATGGGTTTCCTTGTAACGACTTTTCGATTGTTGGTAGCAGTGAAGGCTTGGAGGGTTCTTTTGGTGGTTTGTATTCTTATGGTGTGGACTATCTGAATTTTCATAATCCTAAGTTTTTTGTAGCTGAGAATGTGTCGGGTATTTCCGCAGGTGGGGCTTTGGAAATAATAACTGATGCTCTTGCAGGTGCAGGTGATTATGGTTACGAGTTGAGTGTTCATAAATACAAGTTTGAGGAATATGGTGTGCCTCAGAAACGTCACAGGTATGTGATAGTTGGTATGAGGTCTGATCTTGGTTTGAAGTTTGAAGTACCTGAACCTCTTGGTCGGATAGTCACAGCTCGTGAGGCTTTCTTAGATATCCCTGAGTGGGCTACTAATAATGAGAGAACCAAGCATCCGAAGTTAACGGTGGAGAGGTTGTCTTACATAAAACCTGGTGAGAATGTTTGGCAAGCAGATTTGCCTGAACATTTAAAATTGAAAGAACAACGAGAAGATAAACAAGATTCAGCAATGTCTACTCGTTACAGGAAAACAGATCCTGATAAACCTGCTTATACTTTGACTGCTTCGGGTGGTGGGGGTACTCATGGCTATCATTGGGAGGACAGAGCTTTAACTAACCGTGAACGTGCAAGGTTGCAAACTTTTCCTGATTGGTTCAAGTTTGTGGGCGGTAAGGAATCTGTGAGGAAGCAGATAGGTATGGCTGTTCCTGTGCTGGGAGCGAGAATAATTTTAGAAGCTGTTAAGAAAGCGTTTTATAGGGACGCTTGGACGAAAGGAATATTATGTTAATCGTATTGGGAATGCTTTTCGGGATCGTTATCGGATTCTTTGCAGGTATTGTGTATACCCACAGGAAACTAAGGAACAAGAGACTCGATTTGTTAGGTACAAGTTGGCGCACTTGGGAGCAGAGTTTAGATGATTTGCGTAGACTTACTGACTGAAATGGTGTTGTTATTGGGACAGCATGGTCTTATCATTAGGAAGATAATGCTATGATTACACTGCTCTCTCATCCGACGATTTACTACCCTTTCTCGTTGGATGGGGGAGCTTTTACTTTGAAAGGGAAAGATGGAAGAAGATAAGAAATATTATCAAGGGTTGCATCTAGTCGAAGATGAGCAACCATCTGCAGCTATTAGATTTATGGATGCATTGTTTGAGATCAGCCAGCATCACAAGAGGCTCGCTGAGGATTATGAAAGAGCGTTTGTTGCGTTTGCCGATTTAATGGGAGGTAATGATGAGTGAACGACCTGTAATAGAAATGAAACCTTGTTTCCCTGAGTGGGAAAAGGTTTCACCTAAGAGAGATATGGCTGAGGATACGATGAGGCAAGCTATTTTGTTTACAGCTTCTCAATGTAAACCTTTGGGAGATACTCTCGATCATTTAGCTGAGAGAGCTGGTGATGTTAACTTCAGTATGCTTTTACCTATTTTAGAAGCAGTAGAACGTGCATATGTGCTGTCAGCTGAGTTACTATTAGAGAATGAATAGCGATGGAAGATTGTTCTTGCCCCATTTCGAGGATTTAGAACACACGTTAAATAAGTTAGCTCCACGAGACAGGATCAGGATGAGAACGATGCTGGAACGTGACCTACAAGCTTTGAGAAGTGAGCTGTCTGACGCTAGGGAAGATGACATAGCTTACCTGGTGGATAAGGAAAAGTTTTCTCAGGCTGAGGTTGGACGTTGGGCTGGTGTGTCTCGTTCTCGTGTTGCTAAAATTTTGAGAGCTAGAGAAGAACGCTTGCGTAACAAGGCTTCTATCTGATATATCTGATAATGCCCCGCTAGGGGCATTTATCTGATGTCTGATATCTGATGTTTGTTTCTAAGTTTCATTCAATAGCCACAAAAATTTTGCTGGTTGTCGTTTTGGGAGTGACAGGTGCTTGTTTCCCTATTGCTCCTACTAGCAGAGTTCAAGTGCCTGTTATTATGGTGCCTACTTCAACAACGATGGTGTGGGAGGAAACTGACTATGCTAAACACGTTGCGTCTGAACCTATAGAGGAGTGTCCTGCTTATGGTTCGTGTGACATACCTGAGCATATATACATCGCTCATCTCCCCACGTTGAGAGAATTGGTGCAACACTACTTTGAACCTGAAGATGTGCCTTTGATGTTACGGATCGCTTTCTGCGAGTCGTCTGCTAAACCTGATGATAAGTGGTCAGAGGCTATTAACCCTAAGAGTGGAGCCACAGGCTGGTTCCAGCACATGCCCGATTGGTGGGAGGCTCGCAGTTTCGCTGCTGGATTCAGTGGCTGGTTGGCTGTTGAACCACGCGCCAATGTTGGCGTAGCTGCTTGGCTTTACTATGAATTGGATTCACATCCGAGATGGTCTGGCGCTTCCCACTGGTATCCGAGTTGGCGTTGCTGGGAGGATTGGCAGGAATGAAAGTTGTTGATCTGTGTTGCGGAGCTGGTGGTCTTAGCATTGGTTTTGAACGAGCAGGTTTTGAACACGTTCTTTTAGTCGATTCAGATAGGAATAGTTGCAACACTATTAAAGCTAATCGACCTGAGTGGAATGTTTTTCATGGGACAATAAATGATGCGAAGTTCCCTGATGATGTTGACATAGTTGTAGGTGGTCCTCCGTGTCAGGGTTTCAGCGTTGCAGGTAAACGTGACCCTGAAGATAGTCGAAGTGCAGTTGTTTGGGATTTTCTGAATGCAGCTGAAGAAATGAATCCTTCTTTCGTGTTGATGGAAAATGTTGCAGGTTTAGGATCTTACGAAGATGGAAAAATGTTTAACGATATTATTCAACGTTTCTATGACATGGGTTACTCTCAGGTGACTAGTAGCGTGTTGACTTCTTGGGATTATGGTGTTGCTCAAAAAAGGCAAAGGCTTTTTATTGTTGCTAGTAACAGCTCTTACGAGTTTCCTGAACCTTATTCTTATAAACCTGTGTTGAGAGATGTGTTGCAGGGAGTGCCAGATAGTATCGGTGCTTCTTATTCTGAGAAAAAGAAAAAGGTTTTAGATCTAGTTCCTGCAGGTGGATGCTGGGTTGACTTGCCTTTGGAAGTTCAGAAGGAATACATGGGTAAAACTTTTTTTAATTCTGGTGGTCGAAGAGGAGTGGCACGTAGGATCAGCTGGGATGAGCCTTGCTTAACTGTTTTGACTAATCCTGGTCAGAAGCAAACGGATCGTTGCCATCCTGATGAGACTAGACCTTTTACTGTGAGAGAGTCGGCTCGTATCCAATCGTTTCCTGATGAGTGGATTTTTGCTGGTTCTATGTCATCTCAATACAAACAGATAGGGAACGCTGTTCCACCTAATTTGGCTCACTGTTTGGCACTCAATTTTTTTTAGGTACTTGACAAGTGTGATACGATGTTAGTAGTGGATTCAAATAGGATTTACTGAAAGGGTAGAAAGAATGAAATTTTTAAACAGAGCTGATGCGGTAGAAGCTTACAAAAGAGTTGTAGACAGGTCGCTAAGAGAATTAACCAAAATGGTTGTAAGAAAAGCATCCTGGTCTAGACAGCTAGGGGTGCAAGGTTGGGTGAAAATGGTAGGAAAAAAGAAAGCAGAACATCAAGCACTTATCGACTTTGCACCTGAAGAATTGCAAAACGAGTACCTAAGCGCTGAGGAAGTAGTCAAGGCAGTAAAGCATTTCGACAGATAAAGGAGCAGTAAGTAATGGGTATACCACCATCAGGTGAACACACCACACTAACAAGAGAAGAATACTTGAGACTAAGAGAAGAAGAGGCTCAAAAACCGCCTCGTAAACGTGCCATGAAAAGGCACTCTTCCATAAGTAAATGGGATATAAGCTGATCATACCAATTTTTGTCACACCCATCGTTTAAGCTAGTTACATGATTGAACACAGATTTAGACAGTCCTGGGCTAACACTTTTTTAGATTGCCCAGAAGCTGCACGAACTCAGATGAACGGAACAGCAATAGATAAAACCAACAGCTCTATGGTTAGAGGGACAGTGGTTCACGAAGCCATAGAGAAAGCTTTGCTTGCTCGTATGGCTGGAACAGAGTTTTCTTTAGAGGATATTCTCAGCTCATATGAAGAAGCTTGGGAAGAGTATGTTGATGAAATAGATTTTTGGTTAGAACCTGAAGCTAAAGTTCAGGAAATGGGAGCGCTTCAAACCCAAGTATGGTTTAACGAAGTTTTCCCTGATCTTAACCCTGTAGGTGTGGAAAAGACTTTCGAGTTTACTCTGTATCAGGATGAGCAAAGACGAATCAAATTGCATGGCACTAGAGATCTTGATGAGGATGGCATGACATGGGATTGGAAAACAGGTCGAGCTAAAAACGCTTGGGAAGTTAGACGCAACAACATTCAATCAATGATTTACACTCTCGCTAGAGCGCACGAATTGCAAGATTTTGAAACCCCGCAACCTTTCACGTTCTGCCATTTAGATAAAGGCAAACTGCAGAACATAGAGGTGGTTCGCACTCCAGGCGATTGGGATTCTTTAATACCTTTCTTCATTAACATAGCTGAATTAATAGAAGCACGTTTACCTACGTGGCCCTTACGCTATGATGGATGGAGATGCAGTGACAAGTGGTGTGGTAACTTTATGAATTGTAGAGGTAAACACATCGGCGAGTCGCCGACTAATTGGTAACCAATAAACAACCCTGAAAGGGAAATTAAATGACAGAGATACAAACCCCAAACGTGATTAGTTTTGCGTTTGAACAAAAGATAAGCGAGCAACAGTATGAAACTACTACAGCTCGTTTGTCTATCACTTGTGCATATCCTGATTCTTTCGATCACGAAGCACTATTAGCAGAGGCAAGCAGTCTTGTAGGTAACATCAAATCAGAGGTGTATAACGCTCTTGGTGTTGAATGGGATCTAACAGAATCGGGGTTGCCTATGCGAAGGCTACGAAAAAGCGTTTCCGCTTCTTCAAGCGCTCCAGCTAGTTCCCCTGCGCCAGCACAGACCAGTGTTGCTGCAGCGAAACCAGCACCAGTAACAGCAGGTCCAGCGCCTGCAGCGGCAGCGAAACCTCGTCGAAGTAAAAAAGAATTAGACGAGAATGGTTTCGTTACTGATGGTAAACAAGCGGCTTGGAATGTTGCTTTTCTTTGTGCAGGTCAAAAAACTGATGACGGTAAAATCATCGTTTTTGATAACGCTAAGAAGAAAGCTCTCGGTAAAGATAATGGTGGTTATGCACCTAACGCAGCTGACTTTAACATTTCTCAAGCAGGAGCTTCGCTCTACGGCTTGGGTGCTGAACGTATAGGTTTATGGCTGTCAGATGCCCCGACACACATCCAAGCAGGAGATGGGTCTATCATTGAATTCAATGCGGAGGCTATGCACACTGCCTGTGGTGGTTAATGACTGAAGTTCCCTCCCCTCTATCTCCTGATGAGATTGTTGCACGTTTAGAAGCGACAGTTTCGTCAGGGGATGAGGATCTTCAGTACCGTTACATTGAACCTACTTCAACAGCATTTGATTCTTTTGTTGACTATGTGCGAAACGACGAAGGTCGTTTTCTTTTAGGTTTCCCTGAAGTTGATCTGGCACTCAGGGGTTTAGCAAAGGGTGAAATGATGCTCGTTGTGGGTCATAGTCATAACGGTAAATCACAAGTTTTATACAACGCTATTGTTAACGCTTTACTAAATAGCGATTCTCATATTCTTATCTTCTCTCCTGATGAGCCTCGTGAGCTGGTAGCTCAGAAGCTTCACTGTTTAGCTTACGGACGTAATGGTGAAGAGCTGGAACAGTTAATCAAAGATGGTGATCCTGCTACTTTAGATGAAGTCAGGACAGCTTCTCGAACTTTGTTCAACAGAGTTATTATCAATGATCATGCTTTGAGTTTCAATCAGATGACTGACGCTTTGAAAGAGGTTCAAGATTATTGGGGTAGGCATCCTGACTTTTGTATGATCGATTACCTTGAGTTACTTCCAGGCGATTCGGATGCGACAGGAGTGGTAGCTAAAGCACAAGGTGTTAAACGCTGGTGCAAAGACGCTTCTCTTCCTGTGGCTGTGGTGCATCAGGCTGGTCGTGGTTCAGGTGAACGTCACAAACCTGCGACAATAGCTGCAGGTCGTTACGGTGGTGAACAGGAATCTTTAGCAGTGTTAGGTGTGTACCGTAAACGTGACGATCCTTCTTTAACATATTTAGAGAAGTGTTATCATTCTGTTTCTATCAATGTGAGGATCAATAAGAATAAAAGACCACCTAATAAGCTTGGTGATTTTGAATACTTTCTTTGCCCACATACAGGTCAGATAAGACAATACAGAGATGATGACATTCCACCTGATGACAGGTTCATGCGATGAACGATGTTGAGATTGTAGAAAAGTTTTGTTTTCTTTTCAGAGGTAATTGTTTAGCTAAGGAAACACCTGAGGGTGATTTCCGACCTTGGCGTGATGAAGATTTCGGGGTTGCTGTCCCAGCTCATGGTGTTTCTTTTATGGAAGCTGTTCAAAAACATTTATGGGGAGATTACCGTATAGGTGTTTACCCTCTGATGGAAACGTCAGGTTCACCTAAATGCAATGTTGGATGGTTGGCTGTTGATTGGGACGAGGGAGATCCTTCTCTCGTAGATGCTTTGAATGTTCAAGGGCTTTTATCCCAATTAGATATTGTTTCTTTTGTTGAGCCTTCAAGGTCGAAAGGTTTTCACTTGTGGGTATTTTTAGATGAGGATGTTCCTGCTCAGATGGGACGTAACGCTATGCTGGCTGGCTGTCAGATAGTTGATGCCCCAACTAAAGAGGTTTACCCTAAACAAGTCACTATGCCAGCTAAAGGCTACGGTAATGGTATACGACTCCCATATGCCCAGACACGCCCAGAAGGTCGCCAGGAGGCTCTACGCGCGTCTGAGAGCAACCTATTATTAGAGGAGTTTGTTGAAGCTGCATACAATTCTTTAACAGATAGACAAAAAATAGTTAAACTAGCTTCCTTATATGAACCACCAGCAGCCACTGCGCCAGTGCCTGTACCAAAATTTACTCACACTAGAGTAGGAGCTGACTTCAAATTCGTAGCGAGAGACATATGGGATAACGGACCTAAACATAACGACAGAAGCCTAGCTTTGTTTTCATTCGCATGTTCATTATTTAGACAAAAATACTCTGAGAACGCTGTCTTAGAATGGACAAGACAATGTGATCTCAGATGGGGGCAAAAGTTTGCCACCAGAGGAACCGAAGGGGAGAAACAGCTTTCAAAGCTGGTCACTGACGCATACTCTAAAATGCGATGACTACCTACAGATTCGTCATACCTGGGCGACCTAAAGCTAAAGGAAGACCACGTTTCGCTAGAGGACGAGCGTACACGGATAAGAAAACTTTAGACGCAGAGCAACGCATAGCAGACGCATACAAAGGACCATTCTTTAATGGTCCAGTTTCTGTGTCATGCACATTCAGCAGAAAAAGAACTGTTGTAACTATCACAGATTTAGATGAAGAAATATGTCCATTAACAGCAGACTTAGATAATTTGTGTAAGACTGTTAAGGACGGGCTGAATGGAGTTGCTTATGCGGATGATCGGTATGTTCAAAAATTGGCAGCAAGAAAAAAATAAATGACCTTCGCAGATCAGCCTTTCAACAAGAGGCTTTATGCTATGGGAGATATAGCTGAAGGCAAATTTGAAGAGTGGTCAAAAAACAATTTTGTACGCTATGGGCTGAACAGACCACCATTAGCTACATGGAGATTACCTGAACGTATCAGGTTCACTCCTGACTATCTCACCACCAACTGTTTAGTTGAAGTGCAAGGATTTGGTAAGAAACAAATCATTCACATGAAACCAGACAAATGGGAAGCTTTACTCTGGTGGGATCGTACAGTAATGCCTGTCGAATTATTTTTATACGATTCACATAACGACAGACAGCTCATGTTTCCCATTAAAAAGCTGCGTCCTTTCGTAGATAACGCTGAGATAGGTACATTCCCTGAAGGTAACAAGTACTATGCTATTAAAGCACAGGAAGTATGGACAGAGTTAGGTGGTTAACTGGAATGAATCTCGGAGAAAAGAATCTCTATACGATCCTCTCAGCTCTTACCTGCCGAGATGGAACCGTTACGGATCAGCGTTCTACCGCCCTTTCTCACCCATTGAAGCTCTCATATCCTGCCCACCTTTTGAAGATCCTGAAGAATCAATCTCAGAACAAATGGAATTACGTGACGTTATCGCAGATGCGTTGGATGAATTAGATGAAGAAGATAGATGGATACTCGATATGTTGGTTGTTGCTAGGCTTAGTCTCCGTTTTGTTGGGGGCATACTCGGTATACCTAAAACGACATTGGCTAGGCGGCGTGACAGAATCCTGGATGAACTCAAAGAAACGCTGGCTAAGAACCCTGTGGTATCACAACGGTTAAACAGTGATTAGTTTCAGAGTAGGGAAAGACAAATACACCTACGTGAAAACATTTCATGGAAACCCTAAAGGCTGGAATGTTACCCTTTTGCAATTCATGGAAGCTTGTGTAGCAGGTAAAAGACTTTCTCAGGTTTGCTGAGGTCCCGCATCAACACACTCTGTGATGAAAGACATCCATTTCTCTAACCACAACAACACTTCTTTTTGAGCTAACCAATTCCCATCAGCTGCTTCCTCCCAAGCAGCCAACAAAGATATCAGGTCATCTATTCTGAAAACAGTAAGAATGCCTAGCATCTCACCGTTCCATTTGGCATGAGTGCCGTCTAAAATATCGAAAACACTACTTGTTTCAGTTAGTTCATTGTCGATAGATTTTTGCAGTTCTTCACGAACTGGACCCGCCATAAAAGAAGCCCACTCCGACTCGAAGTCGATGTCGGGCTTCTCACTCATTTAGCTAGACGTTCCTTAGCTAGAGACTTAACAGCTGAAAGTAAAGCCGCTCCGCCAGCTACTGCTGCGCTACGTGCTGTACTCAAATCACCTAAAGTGAAAACTGCTAACCCTGATTGGAGAGCTGTCCAGAGACTTCTCTCCAGCCAGTCGCCCCAATTAAATTTGGAAGATGTACTCATTTTTTTCCTTTCTTCGCTCGACCTGCTTTACTAAAAGCAATAGCCGAAGCTTGGTCTTTTGAATATCCCTCACTTATGAGTTTACCAATATTATGAGAGACAGTGGAACGATCCGAACCACTTTTTAAAGGCATTTTAGTACCTTGGTTTACGAGGTTTTTTTCTACCCACTAATCGTTCTCGTCGAACTTGGCTCGCATGCCGTTAGCCATACGTAACATAGCGTCACCTGACAATGTGCCAAGATTAGCAGTAGGTCGAGTAACACTCGACACGATTACACCTTCAGCATTAGTGCTGGGAGTAGTACCATCTAGTTTATGTGGCATCTTAACCTACTTTCCGAAAGGACGACCACCATGAGCGGCATTCCCTAAATTAGTGTTACGAAGATACGCTGCAGCTTTCTTAGCTTTCTGCGACATATCCCACATATTAAACGAAGACGTAGAGTCATATAGCTGCTCATCTTGAGAGCCGAACGTGTCTTCAAAACTTCCGTATCCTTCACCTTTTGGCATGTGAATGACCTCCTATACTAAGAACATACAGTCCCATGTTTGACGGTCAATAACGCCGTTAGGACGCAAGAAACCGAATTTTTTCTGAAAACTTTTAACAGCACCTTTAGTTTTCTGACCGAAAACACCATCAATAGCGCCACAATCGTGACCTCTATCTCTAAGCCTTCCCTGAGCCAGCTGAACTAACTGCCCTCTGCTACGTTTCCTTCTAGACAAAGGACTCTTATCAAGCCCTTTACCTAATTCTCTTAAATATTTAGCTATCGCTTCAAAATCTATAGTCGCAGGGTTACCTTCATATAAAACAGAACCATTCTGCAACCATGCGTACAATTCAGAACCTGGACAAGTAGTCGAAGCCAGATCCTTATGCCCTTTCACCCAAAGTCTCCCTCCATAACGAGATTGGATATCTTCAATCACTTCCGTGATTGAGATAAGCGCAGTCTCAGGGACGGTTCGACCTCCATAGCCTGTGAAACAGATACTCTCTGTCTTGAAGTTGTAATGCTTGGTGGCCCCTGACACGATCCCTGGACCACGCCCTTCATATATCACTCCGTTTTCATCCACCAACCAATTGTAGGCAATAGCGTTCCAGCCACGAGTATCCATGTGATAACGCTCGTAAGATTTGACAGCATCTACGCCTTTAGGAGGAGAAGAAACACCAGAATGATGAAGAACTATACCCACAACTCTTGACGGTTTAAGCCTCGAAAAAGGCTTTCTAGTTGGTCTTGCACCCCAAGTGTGTCGTGATATGTAATCCATTATTCTAAACCTCCTGCGTCCCAAAGAGTTTAGACTTCACGGAACTCCAAGTCGATCATGTCCCTGTTATATTCTTCCAATTCACGGTTGATTCTTATAAGCTGATTCTGTTGCTCTTCAGGAGTGTTGGCTCTTAAACCGCCACCAAACATCGTGGAAATAAATGTTGTCAACCAACGCCGTTCATACTTTTCTTCGCCAGGAATCAAACGACGTAAACGCCCCATGAAAGGCAACAGCTGATCCAAAATGTACAGATCAGAATCGGTCATCTTCCATTCACCCTGCTGGTTTTTCTTAGCTTTACCCAACACTCCCATTATTGGCATTAAACCTGGAATGTTCGCATAACTAGGAGGAACCTGCTGTAATCTTCCCTTCAAAGGAAGACTAGCGAAGAACTGTTTACCAGCCCACAACTCGATAGGGAGTTTAGCTAAAGGAAACGCAGCCTCAGTAAAGATCTTCGCTGGAGAAGAAGGTTCTTTCATCCAACGGTTCAAATCTTTGAAAGGCATATCAGGCAACAAGTAAACCTGTGAACCATCCATCCTCCAAGGGAGCCTCACACCAAGGTTCTCTAAGAAATAGTCTGGGACTATCCCCTCCTCGTCACTCATGTACTCCAACTCGCCTTTGATCTGAGCCAACCTAGACCACGCTTTAGGTTGACGACCAATAGATTCAACTAGGACAGGCAGAATACTTTTCTGCCATTTCCAGAAAGGAATAACCATTTTGATTTTCGCTTCAATAGGTGTCAGCTCAGAGTAATCGAAATGAAATTTTCGGATCTGGTTCCACGCAGTAGCCGTGTCACCACCCTGACTTAAAACGTGCATACCTAAAGCTGCACGAACCATGAACTCTGCATTTTCGTTTTGTTGACGCACAGCTCTGAAAGGAAGAAACTCAGGTTTCCAAGGTTTCAAAGACCAAGGTTTTTTCAAACCTACCTTCTCAACAATCTCAGACCATGCTTGACCACCAGAAGCTATACCTGAATCAAGAATACTAGAGAAATTTTTCCAATCATTAGGATTAGCGTTACGGAACATTCCTCTTAAACCAACCAAAGAAACAGTTTTGTTTTGCCACGTTAAATAAGCGGCACCACTTCTAACCCCATCTATACCCCCCAATGTGGGTCGTTCTACCACTCTGCCTGTTCTACGAGCAACCTCATCTAAATGTCTCAAATATTTTTTGTCATTAAGAGCGTCATTAGCAGCTGATTGCGCTTTTCTTTTCATCGCAACAACCTTGGAATGCCATCCCATCTCCACGCCTGCTATCTGACTGTTAATCCATGTAGCTCCCATAATGTTACGAATAACGAAACCTGGGGTAGCCACAGCTTGAGCTTTCCAATAGTTCAACAAACTGCTGTAACCTTTCCAGAAACCTTTCAAAGCTTTAGGATCGTTCATTTTGCCTGCAGCATAAACAGCAGAAGCAAATAACTCTGCGTTATCGCCCACATTAACAACAGATAAACCTTCCAACCATTTACCTGTCAGCTGATTAGTCAAAGCCTCATTGTAAGCATGCTGAAAAGCATTAGTGTTACGTTGAGTATTAATCATTTTGATTGCTTCTTCTTGACTGTCAGCAGCAGAAACTCTCCTACCTAAACTAGCTGACTGTTTAGCGTGTTGTAATTCTGATTGAACATCTCTTATCTGTTCCATAGCAGACTGCAAATATCTTTGCTGGTCAAAAAACTCGTCTGCAGTTAACACATCTTTAGCAGCTAACAATCTTGCTTGTTCAACACCTTCCATCAATTCAGGTGCAATAACCTCAAATCTTGCTGCCGCATTCGTAGCATCTTCCAACAACTCTGTGTACAAAGCTGCGTTTTCTAAACCTTCAGCTTCTGCTTGTGCCACTCGTCGAGTCAAATCAGCTATATCAGGAAGCTCACCAGCGTTGATCTGATTAATAGCAGCATTCAAATAATCCTCATCAGCCTGATGCAAAAACACAGTAGAACCAGTCGTGTCATCCAGCTTCACCCACTCAGAGTACTGATCAGCCCACTTTTTCATAGCAGGCTGAACCTCAGAAGGAACCTGACCTGTTTGCAAAGTCCTAAGCATCTGCCTGGCGGCAGTCACAGACTCGTCACCCAAAGACGCTGTGCTGATTAAACCATTCATCTGCGCCAACGCAGATTCCATAGCCAACAAACTACGCTCAACATAATTCAACTCTTGAGGAAGAACACGACCACCTTGCAACAGAGAAGCTTTCATACCATCAGTAATTTTACGTAAACCAGCGACCTGATACCCTAAAGCATTAGCTATAGAAGCGTATTCTTCTAAAGAATCAGCCCACCCTGTTGTGGGTAGACGTTTCATAGAGTTCAAATTGTTAATAGTTTTTTGCAAACCTTGAGGAATCCAATCAGCATTACCGCCCACCAAACCATTAACCTTAGTTAAAAGAAGACTCGTGTCTCTTTCCAACTGAAGCAAAGGCCCACTTCTGAACTCTGCCCCCAAACTAGGGAAACCAATCTCAGCTAATTCATCCATTTCTAAAAGACGTTTATCAGCTACACGAGCTGCATCCATAGAATCCTGAAACTTTGAAGCATTACCTGTCAAATTTTTCAAACGATCCGTTAAATCCAAACGAATATTACCAGCACTAGTAGTAGGAACAAGCACACCAGCATTCTCTGCTTCTTGTAAAACAACTTTCAACCTCACACCACGTTCCATGTCAGCTATGTAACGCATAGCAACTTCTTCAAAATCTTGACTAAAAATTTGACGATACTCATCTGGACCTAAAACATCTCTAGCTATGTCATCCATCTGATCTTGCACAGATTTACCTGTGTCATACAATTCATCTGAAATAGAACGACCCATGAATTCTTTAGTGAAAAGTTGATCAACAGCTTCCTGCCCTCCAGGAGTACGAGCTACCGCATCATCATATGCGGAAGGAGTTAATCGGGTTCTAAGATTCCAAGGAGTGTCAGACCCTAAAGTACGAGAAGGTTTCCAGCCTTTACCATTAAGGATCTCTTGCCCTGCTTCGCTCAAATAACGAGCAGCATAAAGGTCATTAGCAAAACCTTTCAAATAGCTACCTTCTAAAGTTTCATTAGTTAACTTCATCGCATCATCCCACCATTGACGCAACTGTTGATGAAACTCTGTTCCTTCTCTACCTAACCTTTTAAAAGAATCAGGCAACATAGGGTTCAAAGTCCCATCAGCTAAAAATGTGGGTCGATCAGAAGCTCTCATCATATCTTCATTAGAAATACCGAATCGTTTAGCTTTCTCCATCAACCCCATAGCACCAGTACCCTCTGATGCATTACCACCAACAGCCATACGGTAACCGAAAGGTTTCCTCCCAGGAGCGCCCAAAAGTTTCCTTCTGAAAGTATTAGCCGACAATTCTGCTTGATTGCCTGCATCATGCAAATAGTTGGCTGCTATAGCCAAATCAGGATCGTCACCAAGTTTCAAAGCACGAATATCAGCCCGATAATTAATAGCCTTATCTAATGTTTGACCAACTTTAGTACCCACAGCCCAACGAAAAGCCAAACCTGGCAAAGGAGCCACCTTAGACATGGCAGTAGCAGTTCCAGGAATAGTGAAAGGCATAGTTAAAGGAAGAGTTCGACCAAACTTAGCAGCCGATAAAATACTGTCCTGTAAAACATCAGGGATGTTTTGCTTCGTTAAAGATTTCTTAACAGCATCATCACCTTTTTTGATCGTTTTCATAGCTTTAGCTATCTGAGGTGTGTATTTTTGAACATCAAAAGCAGTATCAGGAAGAACAAAAGAAGGAACATTTCTAGCTCTAGCTGTGCGAGCCATACGACCTGTCACACCACCAGTAGCGATACTTAAAGGCTTCTCAACGAAATGTCTACCCAATCTTCCTGTTCCAGGAATAGTAAAAGTCAAACCACTTTTGATACCTATCTCTTCTAAAGCTTTCCCAGCTGACATAACAGAACCACTCTTTTGAACACGTTCAGCTGCTTTGCGAAGATCATTAGCCTTGTCAGCAGTTTTAGCTAACCCTGCTGCTTTGTTTAAAGCATTAACAAGTTGAGGAATCTTAGCTCCTCTGACCACTCCTCTGAGCATGCCACCTACCCCAGCAGTCGCATACGTCCAAGGGTCTGTAGCAATATCTAAAGTTAAACCTAAACCTGCTTCTTTAAAACTTCCCTCTGGTCCTAAATCGTGACCTGTTTCACGCATAACATCAGCCATGTACATTTTGTCAGAAGCGAAAGGACCACCCCCACCTTGCTTCCACCAGTCGCTCAAAGAATAGCCTTTACCCTGTTTCCAGTCTATAAGCTCCTTGACATGGGATCTCATAGCAGACCCACCCCAATCGAGAACATCAATTAGCTTCCCGAAAGGACCACCAAAACCTGAGCTTTTCTTCTCAGGTTTAGAAAACCTAGTAATAGGAGTCCCACCTATAACAGGCGTAGTTCTAGTTTTATGCTTAACTTTTCCTGTGAAAGCAGTATCAGGCAAAGGTTTAAAAACGCTAGAAGAAACAGGTTTAAAAGCACTAGGAGTTGCACCACCTTTGATGATGTCAACTATTCTGGAGCGGTCAGTTTCGCTCGCCATGACTAGCCTTTATTTGCTTTTTTTGCTTCGCTGGCAAAGAAAGCAGACAAATCTGCCATTTTTTTAAGATTCTCTTCAGCAGAACCAGTTAACCCCGCACCATATTCTGCCATAGCAAGCATCTGCTCACCAGAAGGACCACCTTGAGCAGCCTGAACTTCAGCTATGTCAGCAAGCCGATCCTCCTCCAAATAAGGTGTTAAAGCACCACCCATTAATTGAGGATTAGTAGCAGCAGACATAGTCAAATAATCAACACCATATTTATCCACACCACCCACATCAACATTAAAAATGTTACCTGCGTTGTCCGTCATCTGCATAAAATTCTGATCAGAAGACAAATCGGCACCCTCAGCGTCACCAATAAGATGCTCTTTAGTGTACCAATCCCTGTCAACAGGAATCTCAACACCACCACCGATATCAACCATAATGAAATCTTGAGCCAACTGAGCTGCAGCAGCAGCTTCAGCTTCTTCTCTCGAAATAAGACCTTGAGCTTCCTGAGCATTAATCTCAGCTAAAGCAGCCTCTCTGTCCATCTCAGTGGCACTACGTTGTTCCGCAGCGGCAGCCATAGCAACCTGCTGGGCTTGACGAGCAACACTCAAAGCAGCGTTATAATCGGCTGTTGTACCCATCCTCTGATACTCAGCGTCCGACCAGATGTCAGCCTTCTCACCTGAAATCGCCTCACGAATAGCTTGCAACTCTGCCATCTCTTCAATATTAATCTCACCTGCTTTAGCAGCCTTAGCGATATCAATATCAGCCTGCTCATTGAACTTATTCAAAGCAGCAGCATCTTTCCTGCCTTGCAGATCTTCCATGTAGGCAAACATATTGTCTGATAAACGTCTGCGAGCATCACTATAAACTTGACGACCACGCAAATTGCGATCAATAGCCTGAGCCGCATTAGCGTCCCTTAAACGATTCTGCAAAGTCATCATCGAAATCTCTTGAGAATCCAACAACGCCATAGTCTCAGCTCCAGGAGCCGCAGTATAAGCAGCAGGGTCAATACCCTGCGCTCGTAAAGCATTTTCAGCATCCGTAATACGATCCTGCATGCCCTGACGCGCACCAGCAAAACGAGAAGCAACCTGTTCAGTTAACGCTTTCTCAACATCTGTTCTAGCAGTTTCCTGAGTAGCAAGATCTGCCATCAAACCAGTCTCTTCAGTATCCAACAAGCTTCTTCTTTCAGCTGTGAAAGCCTCCTGACGAGCCTGTTCTGCAGCTAACTGGCTTGAAACCATGTTGAAAATCGCATTGTTTTTAGTTGTTTGCAACTGAGCCATCTCATTGTTTAAACGTCTAGCTTCTTCAGCCGAACCAGCAACACCTGCTTCTTGAGCAGTTTGCAAATCACTTAAACGCTTAAGCATACCTTGTTCAATAGTATTAATATGACCAAGTTGAGCTTGCTGTGCTTGAGCAGCAGCTTGCTGCTCTGCGCCATAATTAGCTGCAGCTGCAGCTTCCATAGCTTCAGCTGAACCTATTCCAAGATCATAAACAGCTTGAGTGGAATCTCTCATATCTCCATACATATCTGCGTAACGATCTTCAAGAGTCAAATTGGAAGCGTCCATAGAAGCTAAAAGATCGGAAGCAGTTTGATAATCTGCTCCAGGTAATATACCGCCTTCAAAACCTCCAGGTGCAGGAGCATAACCCATGTCACCTATAACCCCTTGACCGCTTGGAACCCCTGCAGATGCAGAATCCGTACTTGCAGGGAAATCAATACCAGGAGCCAAGTTACCCACAAAAGTTCCCTGATTGATAGCGTCTATCTGATCTTGAATACTTTGAAGATCGCCTTGGAAAGCTTCATCGTCATAGCCTGCTCCCCATCCTTCAGGTTCTTGACCTGGAAGGAAGGCTCCAGAAATAGTAGGATCAGGACCATCTCCCCATGATGGCATATCAGGAAAATCAGGTTGACTAGAATCAGTAAAATAATCCCACATTGCTTCGAGAGGCAGTCCTTGAACATAATCTGAAGCATTTCCAAATTGATCCATAACTGCTTCTACCCCAGTGTCAAGACGAGAACCTTCAGGAGAAAAATCTCTTATAGCTTGAGGAACACCCTCAATAATATTATTTTGAATCCATTGATCAGCAACATTTAAAGCATCATCCCACTCATTAAAACGTATGTCTTCTTTAAATTCTTCAGGAGAAGTGTCTCGCACATAATCGTAAGCACCGCTTATAACTGGTCCCCAATCTTCTGCAACATCTTCATATATAGGATACATATGTTGATCCCAAAAATCAGTAGCTTGATCACCAACCCAGCCAGCACCTGAAGTAGCTTTATCTGTTATAAAATCCCAAATACGTTCCCTAGTATTACGACCATCTAATGTGCTGTAATCCTCCCCAAAGCTTCGATCATCATAATCTAATATTTCGTCATACCAATCTGGAGCAAAACCTGCTCCAAGACTCATATCAGGACGATCATAATCTAAAGTCTCGTCATACCAAGCTGGAGCAGAACGAGCGTCAAGGAAAGATTCGTTAAAAGGAATGTTTCCAGATTCAGGATGAGGAGTAGGATTACGAGATAAAGGAAACAGCGGATCGACATTAGCGTGTTGAGCTGACAACCCTCCAAAACCAGCGTTGGCTCGATACCCAGAACTTTGTTGCCAATCATCATAAGCATTCATGGCATCCCATACAGGACTACCAGTAAAAAAATCACCTACTTGATCCCAAAAAGATGGACC
>Ga0080013_1003047_pt1 | contig 18362 bp, 27 predicted proteins | sample ETNvirenome_6_85_FD_69236 | JGI IMG/M metagenome (GOLD analysis project Ga0080013, IMG submission 69236) | Marine viral communities from the Pacific Ocean - ETNP_6_85 (SPADES assembly) (version 2) | ecosystem: Environmental > Aquatic > Marine > Oceanic | place: Pacific Ocean | collected 2013-06-19 | reverse complement strand
CCTCGGCAGAAACTTCTTGCACAACTTCCGGATTGAAGTTGTTGTAGTTTGCAATTGCGTGGTCGGCAATGCGTTGGTAAAACTTACGCGCCAACTTGCGTTGGTTGTCGGTAGTGTTTCCGTTTGGCAACTTGGGTCGGTCAACACCAGTGATAGACACGACAACTTTATTCGTCGTGCGTTTCTTACCACCACCACCAGTTTCCTTTGTGGATCGGGTTACGTTGTTATTGACCCATTTGCCACCATCACGCATTGCATTGTTTGCAGCGTCGCCGTCAATGCGCAAGTGTTGCCAAGTTGTACCGTCTTTTTCTTTGACGTCTGTCCACACTGCAAACGCTAAAACATAATTGAGTGCGCGCGGGAAATCATTTGCAGAGTACGCACCGCCAACAACGTCAACAACTTTTCCGTTTTCATCTTTGACTTCTTTACCACCAGTCAATGAATTCAACTTGTGCTTTGCCCAACCAGTCATGCAGGGTCGGTTGTCAATTTCCCAGAGTTCAAAGTTATCGCGGTCGCCATTGTTTGAACTTGCGTTACGACAACGCCAGAAAGGATTTGACTTACTGTTACCGTTTGACTCAATTAAGTTCAACATTAATTCAGTCTTATCGCCTTGCATACCGCCTACTGCTTTCTTAATCTCGGATGCAAGATCACTTGTACTACGTCGTGCGAATCTTGTAGGCGTATTCGCTAAAGCCTTTGCGTTTTTCATAAATAGATAAATACCTTTTGTGTTTAAGTTAAGACTTTTAGTACTAAAACTCTTTTCAGTACTTGTCGATGCACAAGCGCGACACCATGCAAACGCGAACGCAAACATAATGCGTTGCAACCAACCAGTGCAAGGCTTGAGCGGGGAGAAGGGAAGTGCATACCCCTCATGATTACATACCGACTTCTCCGTTTGAAAAAGGAGTCTCTTTTCATGGAATCCAATCCGAGATTCCAGTGGAGCGGTCCACCCGCCCCCTTCGCCGTTCCGGATACCACACTCTCACACTTACAACCCTTTTCCAATAGGGGTCCCAACTTCCTATTTTGGGAATTTTCTAGAGGATTACGAATAATCAAGGACTTATCATGGCAGATGACGGAAAACCAAAAGCAAGAAAAAGGACGGATAAGCGATATACTGGGCATAAGATGGGGACAGGCAAGCCTGTTCTTAGGGCCACGACAGGAGGCCCAAGAAGAAGGAGTGCTGAATCCCGAAGGAAGTTTAAGGCATCTGTAGCCAAACCCGTCAAGACTCTGACTAAGGCAGAGATTAAAGCTCTTAATCTTGATCCATCAAAGCCGCAGCCAAGGAAGAAAAGCAGCGGTCCCTCCGTCAGGTCGGGAGAAAACAAGACAAAGCGGGTAGGCTTGGAGACGCCCCATCAGAAGGGCATGGCCAAGAGAACAACTAATGGAAGAACAAAGGCTTTTAAGGCTGCTCAAGCAGACTCCCGCAAAAGACTGCAAACATACTTCAAGAAAGTGGATACTCAAAAGAAGAACCGCCTGAAGGCCAGAGCTAGAGGGATTCAATCAGGAAGGATGGGACAAGAGCAAAGGATTCTTAAATCAGGAGGAAAGGCTTCTTGGCTTAGAGGCTTTAGAGGCGGGGGAGGTTCTGATTCTCCGGGGTATGTTCAACCAACTGGATCAAAATCTTTAAAGGGAAAGAGAATACCTAAACTTCAGTAATGGTTATCAGAGACAGGGCGTGGCATAAGACTGAGGTAAGGAAGAATCAGCGCAGGATGGCTAAGAACGCTCTCAGGAGCGCAGATCCCAGAGCCCTAAAGAATGTAAAGAAACGGCTTCGGAAGGGAACCAAGGACACACCAAGATTCACTCCCAAGGAGATTCAGGCCATGAGGGGAGAACTTCGGAAAGAAACCCCCCTCCAACGAAGCCAGAAGATGGCAGCAGGAAAGGGCCCCGTAAGGGAAACGGCGACCGGCAGAACGGGTGTTGGAGATGAGAGATGGGGAGATGTGTGGACTCAAAGATGGGCTGCAGGGCCATTGAAGAAGACTTTTGGAACCCGCGCTGGAAGTCGTTACGGGTCTGGAACGAGACCGGTTCAGTGGAGAGAGATGACGAACGTAGGATATGGGGAAAATACTCGTTTTAGGCAGGGTGCAACTCAACGGTATGATGGTAACAATCCTATACCCGGTCAGTGGATAGAACCAGATTGGAGGAAGGAGGCGGAAGGATTCAGACGAAGAATCAGGGGCCGCAGATGGTGGGATTGGAGAGCTCAAAAATGGAGGAGCGGATAATGGCAGGAATGACATGGGGAAGGCCGTCAGAGGCTGGTGAAGAGCCTAAAAAGGAAAGGCTTACTGGGACCCTACATCTTCCTAAAAAGCCCGTCACGGGCAATACACGGCGTCTGAGGAGGAATAGTGGCAAAGAAGACAAGCACAACAAGACCTGACAAGATAATCTCAAGGAATGGAGGGGGTAAGGCTACATCCGTAAAGGGCGAGACGCAATCCCGTCCGGTTGCCGGAAGAGTATATGGCCCAGACTATGAGAGATATACAACCAAGCAGGGTTATGTTGCATGGAGAAAAAAGACAGGAAAGAAAGCTAAACCTCTCGATAAGAGCAAGAAGAAGGGTTCTCCCCGCTCCTATGAGAACCTAAAGAAAGCCAAACCCCTAGACAAAGGAAAGAAAGGAAAAGGGCGAAGTTAATGGCTTGGGAATGGATGAAGGAATCTCTAGCCGATGTAAGGGATATTATACAAACTGCTGCATTAGAAACTCTAGAAGCAGCGCCCGCTGCAGCAATGGGGTTAACTGTAGATGAAATGAGAGCCGCCAACCAAGAGTGGTGGGATAAAGCGGAGGGGCCCGGTACGCAGGGAAAAATTGACACTCCAGAATACCATAGAAGGGGCGCTGAAATACTTTCTGAAGCAATGCAAGCGGGAGATTCATGGCACTTTAAAGTTCCTTATGGTGAGCATCTATTGCCTCTTATGGGGTTTGGATATCAGGGATTAGATGAGGGGATAAAGGGATTAATGGGAAATCCGGCCTACACTCAAGGACAAACTGGAATTTTAGGTCGTCTAAAAGGCGCGGGTAGAGGTATTAAACAGGGCGTTACTAAGGATGCCGTACATAATCTTGAAGGAATGGTTCGGGCTGGACATTTTGATAAAGGGCGAAGTTAATGGCTTGGGAATGGATTAAGGATAATCCTACTCTGAGTAAAGTATTATCCGGTACGGCGCTTGCTATTCAATCCGCGGCCCCTGCCGCTGAGGATTGGCTTTATAGAGGGGCGGAAGGAATAAAGTCGACTGCTGCTCAAAAAGCAAAAATGGTAAGAGACGCTGATGTTATGAAGTGGGCAAAGGCTATTGCCGATGATACTCCAAAATGGTTGGGTGGTAGGGGTACTCATACTTATAAACCGAGTGGAAATCTAAATCTCTGGCAATTGGCAAAAACAGGCGGAACTCCTGCGTCAAGGAAATTATATCAAACTCTTTCCCGTGTTGCTGGGCCGGTTGCTAGATTAGGTGGCGCGCCATTAATCGCTGCCCAGATGTTGGGTAAGGAGGCTGGGCAGGAAAAACTACTTAGCAAAAACCCAAATGCTTCTGGGTGGAAGAAATCAATGGTAGACCCAACCTTTCCCGGATTACCTAGAGGTATGATCGCTCAAGGAACCACCGACAAGCAATCAGGATCTACTTTCCGCACTGACACAGACCAAACCGATCAGGAGACCCCTGTACGAAAAACAGTAAACCAAACAACGGTTAGCCCTTTAAGATCGTCTAGACAGGCAGCAGGGAGAGCCCAGAGAAAGGCTAAGAAAGAATTCGGAGTTGGATCTAAAGAACATCAGACGGCTGTCCGAGCAACCAAACAGGCCGCAGGAAGATTGAGAGGAAGAAAGTAATGGCTGAACGACAACCCTATAGCCCCGGTTTCTGGGCAGTGGACTATGATCCAGAGGCCGCCTTATGGAAGGACACGGAATCTGAGTTAGGGGGGTTTGATGTCGATGTTCGTGCCCCGCCAGACGTACAGGCTGTTATGCCTGATATCAGGGCTGGTATTCCTCCGGGTCCTCCCGGTGAAGCGGCATGGAGGATGAGACAGGCAGTCCCCAGCATTCTTCAACAGGCGCCCCAGTACAATAGAGATTCTATGCCTCCTGTGGTGTCCGCCTTGTCTGCGGATGCAGTGATTCCTCCTTTAAGGGAGACCGAGCAAGGCGCGCCTATGGACAACTGGCGTGTTAATGCCGAGCATGAACTCCAGAAAGCCATCAGAAGAGAAGAGACAGACCCCACTTCTAGATTGCAGAGCGCGGGTCAAAGAGCCGATCCGGATATGATGTCATTTCAGGAATGGTCAAAGATAGATCATCCAGATGTTGAAGAGGCTAAGATTCTTTCAGAGGTTCTTGCCGATATAAATAGGGGAGGGCATCCTTTCAAGGTTTGGCAGAATGGAGAATGGGTGGCTAATCCTGACTATGATCCTTATTGGAGAAATCCAGAATTGGATGGCATCTGGAGGTTGATGGATTTTGCTAAGGTAGAGAACTTTTTACCACAAGGCGCTGTGTTGCCAGAAAGGCTTCCGGGCATTCCAAGAGCCTCGGAGATACAGGAGATTGAAGGGGAAGGTCCAGTATTGGATTCCTTTGGTGAACCAACGTCAGAATATGGAAGATGGAATTATCCGGGTTTTCGTTATCCTTCAGCCGTAGGTCAGATTGTTTCTGATCCTCAAGGACAATTACAAACAACCTTGAGTAGTACTGGCGTGGCAGTCCCCGGCTCAGAATCTTGGAGGGGGGGCTATTCACGGGTTTTGGACGAGGATGGGAAGTATGTTGCCGATGACAGGTTCATGACATCGGCTTTAGCCGGTCTATTTACAGGCGAGCGAGATCGTGTATTGATAAATGAATTTGAGGCTTCTAAGTTTCCCGGAGAGTATGAGTTTCATGAAGATTTGCATGTTGTTCATGACGCTTTGGCTCGGACACCAGATCTTTGGGATCATATTGAAGTGGATGGTCAAAAACTTATAAATATTCTTTATCCTAAAGTTGGTGGTAATCGTGTGTGGGATAGAGAGGTGGCGCATATAGCGATCTATGCGGCTTCTAAAGTTCCTCCAATAGTTGCAAGAATAGAATATGAACATGGGGGTGGAACTGAATTGTATCCTCAGTTGTTTAAAGATTTGAGTCCGTCAGAAAAAATTATAAAGGCGGATAAAATATTGAAGGCGATAAATGCTGCGGCCACAATAGTAGCGGATGAGTTCGATAAAGTTTCTGGAGGAAAAGTTAGCACAGTCACTCCTCAAGGATATACGACAACTACTCCTTGGATGGGAGGGGTTATGAGTGAATTCCCTCCTAGAGGCAGTAGAAGTCAAGCTCGCGCCCATGACCAAACAGCATATTATCTGGAAGACTGATCATGGCAGAACCTTGGTATATTGACACAACCCGAGAAGGAGTTTTAAAAGCCAACGTTCCCTATGGAGATGAGTTTCTTCCTTTCCAGCCTACGCCCGCAGGTGAGACTGCGAATATTGAAGAGTTATATGATTTTGATTGGGCAAAGTTTAGAAGGAATGAATTGGCAGAACAGAAGTGGTCTGCCGAGCGTAAAAGAAGGCAGGACGAAGCGCGCACCACTATTGAAAATAGAGGTAAATCTGATTTTTATTTGGAAGATGGTATACCTCCTGTAGATACATTTGATGATATTTCTCCTCTTGCAGATAAGAGGATTAGATCTCTTGATGAGATATTAGAGGGGGGGAGAGAGAGGTTTCCTTGGTCTGGAGTAGTAGGCGCGGGCAAGAAAGTTATTGAAGCAGGTGATATATGGGCTCGTGGCGTTCCAGAGACTTTACTTAGTCTCGGGATTGGTGCTCTAGACATGGCGGCGAAGGGGGCTGTGGGCTACGCTATTTTCACACATCCCTCGACACGGCCTAAAAGTCTGGATGAATTCCGAACACTGTTTGGCCAATATCCTTGGCGTCCTGATGAGGGCGGCGTAAGAGGAAGCATTGCTGATGCATTGCCCACTCTTCATCATTACGAGGCTCAATCTCCTTCTGGGAAGAAAATGGTTGCGGCTGCACAGGATATCTTTCATGAGTTTGACGAAAGAGTGGCCAGAGGGTTAGGGGATGTAGTACTTAAAATTTCTGGTAACCCAGAAGCGGCAGCCGCCGCCTATGCTACTCCACACGCCCTTCTTCAACTTTTATTAGTAAAGGGGGGAGCTAAGGGAACCCAAAAAGTATGGGGTAAGAAGCCCAGTCCTCATGGTGGTGCTTTTCCTGTAGTTGATCCTCGCAGGCAACCGCATATTGACCAAGGAGTTGGGGTTGATCCTATAGCGCGTTATTGGGAATGGGGTGATGGAAATCCGTGGAATTATCATGGCGGAGAATATCCAAACGTGCCTTTACAGAGGGCGGAATTTGTAGAAAATCTTCCTAACCTAGTGGGTGTTGAATTTAATCACTGGGCCTCTGAAATGATTTCTTTATTAAAGGGAGATTGGAAATATACAAGTAATGCCATAGAGACTTGGATGAATCAAGTTATGCCAAAAGAAGTGGCAGCATGGGTGGAAGAAGGAACTTTAGATATGCGAATTAATCAGGTGAGGCAATACCTGATTGATTTTATAGAATTGGATGTGGTCCCAGTTATTGTTGATAGAGTAAGTGCCCCACTTGATGACGCAGGTGCTGTTTCTGCAGCGAGACGGTTTAGAGATGAGGAGGCCGGTGCTTTAACTCTAAGAGTTCCAAAGGATACCCCTGAGTACTTGTCAGATATTGCAGAGCACTCCCCAACTTGGAATCCGGCGATTCCCGGAAATGCGCCATTCCCAATAGGGGAGGCTATGGTCTTCAGACCGGGTGGTGAGAGGGGGTCCTTAGGTGGCTATATGCATCATCTGATGACTCGTGAACATATGAATGTTGAGGTGGGCAGGATTGTTCAGGAACTAGGGGTGACACCAAACGAAGCTTTTGAAATTTTTATGGAAAGAATGATCTCTGGGCAAGATCCTTGGTTACACCGCCCGTCTCAAACTGAACTACTGACTTATAATCCGGGTGTGGGAAGAATAGGGCAAATAAGGTTCTATGAGGAAAATATCCGAAAGGCTCTTGACACATATCCAGAGACAATAGGTTATCTTGTTGCTCATGAAGGATGGCATCTTATGGATGGAGCATTGGCCGACGCCTTTACTAGAATGTATGGTCAAAGAGGTGCAGGATATACCCCCGGTGGAAATGTTACATCTATTGGTGGGAAAAAGATAACAGATGTAATTACAGAAGTTCTTCTTAAAGAGGCAGATAAGATGCCTTCTGGATTTAAGAAGCATGCGGCAAGAGAGAAGATAATACTTGATAATATAAAGAATCAGTACCAGACTTATGCTGAACTTGTTCCATCAATAAGAAAATTATCTTTTGATATGCGACTCTCCCCCAATGATGCAACTTATACTGGGGGCAAAGTGGGTAAAGAATTGCGTGATCAAATGAATTATGAATATTTATCAGAGCCCACTGAATTGATGGCGAGAATATTGGAAACACAATTATGGCTAAAGGCTAGCGGTCATCCGGGCAACCTTGATTATCTTTTCATGCAAAACCCCGGAAAAGTCCCGCACAGTGTGGGAGAGATTGTTAATATATTTAGGGATAGTTATTGGAAGGACAGGCTGCATAGGCCAGCAGAAGGTGAAGGGGCAACTTATGTCCCAGAAGATTTATCACTCGGTGACTGGATGCGCATGGAAGAAGCTGGATTAACCAGCGAGGTTGAAGCGCAGATGGCGGCAGTTCGTGGCGAGACAGAAAGAACTTCAAGAAGACCTGAGTTAGCGCACTTTGATAACACTGTGGTGACTTTAAGAGAGGCTTTTGATGCAATCAATCCTTTCTCAAACAAGGCAGGAGGCCATGTATTTGCAGAGGTTAGATCAGACTTCAATAATGCATTTACGGAAGCATCTGGCCCTCGTCCATATGCAGAGTTAACAAGGGAGCAAATCAGGGATGCTTTTCCGCGTCCTCCATCTGTTGCGCAATTTAGGGATATGATGAGAAGGATATTTACTGAAGAAGAAATTTCTGAAATGACTTCAAGAAACTAAGGAAAATATAATGCCAATTAAAGAGAAGAACGGGGTCTTTGTGGCTTCGTATGCAGGGCGAAGCAGAACCTTTAAAACAAAAGCAGCGGCTGAGAAGTGGGCTGAGAAATACACAGGAAAGACGCAGACTGCGGCTTATAAAAAAGGACGGCCACGAAGGAAAGGAAAATTTCCAAGGAGAATGGTGTAATGGCAAAAGTAAGGTACAAAGAAGTTAAGCCGAAGAAGGTTAAAACGCCAAAGCGCGGCGGAAAGGGAGCGAAGTATCCCACTACTGCTGGCGGTGGAAAAGCAAAGACAGGTAAGGCGTAATGGCTAAATCAGTTTATTCTTGGGGAAAGGCCGCTAAGAATGGAAATAAGAGGGGTGGTGCTGGTACGGGCCCAAAGAAGCCTTCCGTCAAAGCTCCTAAAGCGGGCGTTAAGAAAACTAAAAAGATTAAGACTGGGTACTAAATGAAAAGATTATTGCTGGCTTTGCTCTTGGCTCTGCCGTTATCGGGGTCAGCAAGAATGTTTCCTACAGAGTTCCCAATAAAGGCAATTTGCTGGGATGATATAACCGAAGTACTTCAATACCATCAGGAAGTGTTAGGTGAATATCCTATTGGAAAGGGTTGGATTAACAGTAAGGATGGCCCATCATTTGGAGCCGTAATGTACAATCCCACTAAGCCCTCTTGGACATTTCTAACTTTCCACAAAAAAGAAGGTCAGGACGCAGTGATAATCTGCGCTATTACCGGAGGAAGTGTGTGGGAAATAATACATCCCGGAGATGAGTCGGAGAAACTAGAACTATGAGCAATGGAACCCAACTGAGTAAGAGCATATCCGTGGGGCATATAGTAGCCACTGTAGGTTTGATTATTGGTGGTTTCACGTTTATATATGATTTAAGGGAAAACGTAGCAATACAGGCTTTTCAATTAGATAGTGTTGAGAAAAGATTAGAGAGGGTGGTTGCGCGAACAGATGACCAGTTTGGGGAGATCATGGATCACCTCGTCAGATTAGAGGAGAAGTTAGATGCAATGGTTTTACCCAACCCAGTATATCAGAAGGCACGTTGAGTGGAAGAGGTATGCTCTTAAAGCCTACTTATGCTGGTCTATCTGTGTAGATACTGCTGCGCTCACTGGACTACTCTGGTACATATTCAAATGAAATGCACTCACTTACAAATAGTTAAACAATCCTATGGAAACCATTTACGTTTTACTTTACAACTTTGTTTTGATTTTCTCCTTCTTGCTGTTGTTTCCCTAATACATGGTCTTTGTCCGTGGATTCTAACGGGTAAGGTTTCAGACAGAATAAAAGAATTAAATGTCATCCTTAATGAGCGATGGCTTAATCCTAAATGAACATAGACGCTAAGAAAAAGTCGTATTAGTAGATGTAATAACATTAACAGGTGTAATAACAAAGGAGTATTATCATGGTAAGGAGTATGATGTTGAAAAATCCTCACGTGAGGGCAATGGATAGGTTCTTTGATTCTGCGATGGACAGAAGTTTTAGTCCTTTCGCTATTATGGACAAAGTTCTTGATTCAATTGTAGATACGGTTCCTCCAGCAGATGGACAGGAGTTTACCTTATATAAGATGACGCCGGTCAAATATAAGGTTGTTCATCAAAAAGACGGATCGGTTCATTACAATGTAATACAAGAGGAAGCAGATGCCGATAAAACGGTGCAAACTAAAGAGCGGTAAATCGGGTTGGAAGTGGGGCAATAAAGGAAAAGGCCTATGGTGATTACTAGTGGGCGATGCGATTGATGTAAGCGACAGAACTAAATTCGCTATGCCTGTGCGCAACCTGATTTCTCTGGTTGCGTCTGTTGCGGTAGGTGTTTGGGCTTACTTCGGGATCATTGAAAGACTCAATCAAATTGAAACAGAGATGATCCTTGTTAATTCTGATCTTGTAAAGAACACTACTTTCAGGATAGACTGGCCTAGGGGCAACCTTGGAGTTGCTCCCGCCGATTCGGAGCAGTTCATGTTGATAGAGCACCTCAGCGGGGAGTTCGACAAACTTCTCCACAACATTGAAACGGGTAAAGCCCCCTTTGACCAACAGCAAGCACTCACCTTGGACTTCTACAGGCAGAGAATAGAAACTCTTGAGGGAAAGGTGGAGACACTAAAGGATAACGTAGCAAACTTGAAGGCACATAACGGTAATGACTATTAAAATAATGTTTGTTCTTATGCTATTCCTTAATGGTAACGTCATAGAGTTCATGGGTCATCATGAGAATGAGCAAGGAGAATGGGTAGAGATGGGAGTACCGGGATGCCTTGCTATGAAGAGAACCTTGAGTCGCAATGGCTGGAAGGATAATGCTGATACAGACACAAGGTATGCTTGTGAAAAGCATGAGGTTGCGGTAGAAGATAACTGGGAAGGCAGAGAAGTTGTAAGGAAAATTTTGGATTAACAACAATGGAGAAATCAAATGGAAGGATTCAAAAAGTTGTGGGACGAAGTAAGGTCAAAGCCGTGGATATGGGGCGTAATAATTCTCATTATTGTAATCGGTGGATTCTTCGGGGGCTAATCATTACATGTTTATTGAGCATGACGGGATGCGGGACTCTGAAGAGCAGCCTGATAACTGGAGCGGCAACGAGCGCAGTTGTTGGTGCAACGAGTGTCTTGCCGGGGGGTGTGATTGTACCGACCGTGGCAGGGGGGCTAACGGCTGCGACTGCCTCTGCTTTGAGTGCGGAAAAGCCCGGTAAAGCGGCCAACATAACCGCAGACAAAGTAGTCAATAAAGCGCCTGATAATTTTTGGACATTGTTAGGCAAATTGATCTCAATGGGCGGTTGGGCATTAATATTGATAGTGTTAGTTCCAATGATCTTCTCTTGGTTGATGCCGGGACCTATTCAATTCAAAGGTAAAAAGAAAAATGGCTCGTAGTTATTCGTTAGAGAATAAAAGGTTTGGTTCAAAGCCTCAGCAAAAGAAAAACAGGGCTGCTCGAAATACCGCAAGGCGAAGGGCTATAAAGTCTGGATTGGTTAAGAAGGGGAGCAAAATGGATATCCATCATAAGGATGGGAATCCAAGGAACAATGCGAAAAGCAATCTATCAGTTGTGAGTAGAGGTAGCAATAGAAATAAAAGTCCGGGTAGGCCAATGGGCAAGAAGGACACAGCACAAAGGAGGCCTCGTGGCAGCAAAGTCTAAGTTTCCCACTTTATGGGATTTAAAAATGCAGAGAAGACTGGAAAGTCTTTTTGATCGCGGGGGCACCTTGGTAGAAGCCGCTAGAGAAATGGGCATTAGTAGATCCACGTTTACTGCGTGGGCTAACAGCACCGACAAACAAAAAGAAAGTTTTCGGGATACTGTTAAGATAGGCAAGGAAGCGGCAGAAGCGTGGTGGATTCGTCAGGGTCGTGAGAATCTTGAAACGAGAGGTTTCAATCACGGACTCTGGCTGATCAATATGGTCAATCGTTTTGGATGGACTTCTTCTCATAGCAAGAAGGAAGAGAAGAAAGAAGTGGAACATACGGTTGAAGTTAAAAAGAAAGTAGATGTGGATGCTATTCTTGATAAGGCAATTAAGAAGGGCGTCGAAGAAATAGAGAAGACGATTCACTAGGGGGCGCTATGGTTTCGACAGGAAGAAAAGTTAATTCACTTTCTGGACGCGGGTCCGATTCCCGCCGCCTCCACCAAGGGATATAATTATGGCAGAAGGAAGAACTAAAACTGGCGTGGGTTGGGAAACTACACAACATGGATTTAAGGCCATTAATTATGCTCAAACCGCTGCTGATGTATTAAATCAGGCTGCAGAAGGCACTCTTGTTGCCGCTGGATTGAAAGATGCTCCTATATATCTGGAACGGCAGTTGCAACTGGGCGAATCAATTAACCCGTGGTCTTCTCCTTTAGATGAAACGGCAGGTTGGAAAGAATGGGCTGGTGATGATTTTGATACACTGGCAAACCTTCGTCCTTCTTCTGATCCCTCAGTCGTTCCTGTGGGTGAAGCGCCTCCGGGTTGGCAAGAAACTGGAGGCAGGGGATTCGGGGCTGTAGGCCCCACTGCAGAAGGTATTATGGGTCAGCAGGGCGCAGAGACTCCAGCTACTGAAGGTCTTGCAACCAAGGGAGAGGAGGTAGCGGATTTTCTTGAGGCTGCAGCTCTTCCAAGAAGGGGAGGCGGTGGAGCGGATCTACGGTTTGGAGAAGGTGTAGATGTTCCTCCAACTATAAGTTCTCAGGAGTATGGGGAGGTTCAACCTCCGCCGGGATTTAGTGATTTAGGTTTTGAGGATGTAAAGCAGAAAGCTAGAGCCGATAATATAATGCCAGCGGCAGAAACTTGGGGTCCGGGACCTACTGAGGCCGTAATGGACAGGCAAACAGTTCCTGCGGCTGAGACATGGGGGCCGGGACCCACTGATCCTCCTCCCGGATTTACTGGTGTAGGAGAAACGCATCCCGATGTTATGACTCAAGCGGGTGCGCCCCCTGCAGAACAAGATTTTGGTCAGCAGTTAGTTGCAGCAGTTACTGCGCTTCTTGAAAAGATGAAAGGATTCTCATTATCGCCAGAAGAATTTGCAGACATCACTAATATGTCTCCAGAACAATTGACAGAGGTTTATAATAATCTAGCCAGACAGCAGGGAAGACCCCTTCACCCAAGCCCACATGCGTGGAACCTTATGGGGGGAGAGCCTTTTCAGTCTCAAGAATCTGCAGAAATATTCCAAGGCCGAGTACCAATGAGTGAAAATGTTATTAGACCCGGAGAGGGTGAATATTCGCAATGGAATATACCATCCAGACAAACCAGTCCGGGATTTATGGCTCAGAATTATGCTCAGGCTCAAGCTGGAACGACTGATTGGATGCGTCAAATTTATCCTTGGGCTAGGAATCTTCCTGAGAATGTTTTGCAGAGGGCAATTCAGGATGGTGATTATTTAAGAATGTTAATGCAAAAAGCGGAGGCAGGTGAACTGCTTCCATTAATGTAATATGCCAATTAAGAGATGTACTCTTCCCAAGGGGAAGAAAGGGTGGAAATGGGGTAATAAGGGGAAATGTTATCCAACTCGTAAACAGGCTGAAAAACAAGCGAGGGCGGCTTATGCTTCTGGATATAAGGAAAAATAGGGTGTCAGTGTGCTGCCTGTTATAGCGAACGGCGTTTACTATAAGAATAATAACTCAGATGCCGCAAAAAAGTTTGCTGAATGGGCGCACACTGCCCCGTTTGAGAGGGTTATTGAAGCGTATGCTGACTGTCATCGTGATCCTAATATTGATGATTCTTTCATTAGGACTCTTGGGCAGTTGGATCGTTACTATCTTGGTGTGTTTCTTTGTAACCGCCATGATATGTTACATCCGTGGATCTACGACAGGTGCAGGGAAGTAGAGTCAGATAGGGATTCTAGGTTAGATTTATGGGCTCGGTTTCATTATAAGAGTTCAATCATTACTTTTTTGGGTAGCATACAGGAGATTCTTTTAAATCCTGATATCACGATAGGGTTGTTATCGTTTTCTGCTAGACAAGCAAAGCCTTTTTTAAGGCAGATTATGCAGGAATTTGATGGTAACGAGAAACTTAAACAACTTTATCCTGATATTTTATGGGAGAAGCCGAGGCTTCAGGCTCCCAAGTGGGCAGAAAATGAGGGGATTTGTGTAAAAAGACAGGCAAACCCCAAAGAACAAACGATTGAAGCGCATGGTTTGGTGGATGGACAACCTACTGGACGGCACTTTGATCTTATTATTTACGATGATGTGGTGGTTCAGGAGGCGGTAAATACTCCCGAACAGATAAATAAAACTACCACTCAGTGGGAATTATCGCTTAATCTGGGGTCTACTTACCGACCTAGATTTCAGTATGCTGGCACGAGATACTCATATGGAGATACCTACGGCACGATCCTGCAAAGGGCCGCTGTAAAGCCTAGAATACATCCAGCGACTGTCAACGGGAAGATGGATGGAGAGCCTGTTTTTCTTGAAGTGGACAGATGGGAAGAAATTAAGAAGACCACTTCCACCTATACGGTTGCATGCCAGCAGTTACTGAATCCTATAGCGGGTTCTGATATTGCATTTAAAGAAGAGTGGTGGAATGAATGGGAGATTAGACCATATACATTGAATGTATATATTATGTGTGATCCAGCGCATTCGCGAAAGAGAGAATCTAATAGAACGGCTATTGCTGTTGTTGGTGTAGATTCTAACTATAACAAGTTTTTGTTGGATGGCTTATGTCATAGGCTTTCTCTTTCTGAGAGATGGGAGGGTATAAAGAGCCTTAGAATAAAGTGGAAAAGGGCGCCCGGAATTAGAGAAGTCAAGGTTGGGTATGAGAGGTACGGAGCACAATCTGATATAGAACATTTTAAGGAAATGATGAGAATAGATGGAAGTTCATTTCCTATTTACGAATTAAATTGGACAGGCGGGGGAGGTTCTCAGTCAAAGAAGGATAGGATACAAAGACTTGAGCCAGACTTAAAAGATGGATCGTTCTTTTTTCCTTATCCTACTGATGAGAAGAGATTGACTTCTCATCAGAAAGATTATAAAAATAAGAAGCAGGAATTTTTGATCTCTAAAAAGATCATGCGAAAAGATGAGGAAGGCAAATTATATGATCTGGTTGATTGGGTGAAGAGGAACGAGTATCTTTTATTTCCTACAATACATCCTGACTTTTTGGATGCCCTTTCTCGAATATATGACATGGATGCTATGCCGCCCATCTCAAGAAGACGCGGCGCATTAGAACCCGAAGCAGAGGCAAGATACTAATGGCGAGAAGATTTCGTATAGGGGGAGGAAGAAAACACCCACCTCGTAGAGTTGCATATCGCATGACTAATGGTCAGAAGTTCTATGAAAAGTCCCCAAGGGCATTTCCATACGGAACAACGCCTTACGTTGAGCCCTATTATTGGGTAGTTGGTTACGCACAATATGATGTACAAGGAGTTCAAGATTCTTGATGGAGTATTTTAAGTGGAAGTTGGAAGAGTCCGATATAAATTCTGATACTTGTTCTAGGTGCGGAGATTGTTGTTCTATTGAAATTAGACCAAAATGGAATACAGCAGATAGAAGATTCATGGATTTACTAGAAGTTATAGTAGATAAACATGATGACATAGAATTTGTTGGGGATGGCATTCGTATAACATGCTCGCACTTAAAAGATAGAAGATGTACAATTTATGAAAATAGACCGCAGTTGTGTCGAGATTTTAATTGTGTATCATGGGCTAAGGTAAGTGGTAAAATGGAACAATATAATAGGGTATTAGTTAATCTTGGTATAGAATAATGGAGAGGAATTATTAATTATGGCAGTTACTATTGTTACAAGATCAGGTAAAGGTTCTCCATTAACCCATAATGAAGTGGATGCTAATTTCAATAATTTGAATAGCGGAAAGGATGACACAATAAATAATCTTCCGCTAGATACAGTAATGAGTCAGAGCGCTGATTTTATTCCATTCTATGATACGGCTGCTACTGCTGTTAAAAAGATTACGCCAATAAATAGTGTGTTTTTCAATAGAACTATTATAATTAAAGTATTGCCAGATGCTATTCCAACATATGTTGGAAATGGAATTGCGGCATTTACTATTCCATTGGCTTTAAATGGACTTGTTTTGAGTGCTGTTGCTGGAGATTTGGGCGCACATGTTTATACAGCAGGAACTACTGGAACTACTGATATAATGATCCATAATCTTACTCAGGCTGTAGATATGTTAACGACTGCCATTACTATAGATACTGGAGAAACAGACTCTTCTACAGCCGCGACTGCCCCAGTTGTTGATACGTCAAATAATGATGTAACCACTGCCGATGTAATTAGATTCGATATTGATGCTATATGTAGTGGGACAGCGGCTAATGGATTGGAAATTAGAATGCAATTTAAGGGGGCATAATGCTACAATCTTATACAAGGTCTCATGCACCCTCTGTTGAGGTCAAGAAGAAATTAGTTCCTGTTCCAGAAGTTGTATGCTCTATAAATGAAGACCCAGAAAAGATAAGGAAAAATATAAGGGTTAATATAAAAAGAGGACTTCCTCAAGTAGAACCTTATGAAACTCAGGATAAAGTTGTTGGCCTTGCTGTAGGTGGGGTTACTTTAGAGGATACTTTTCCTGATCTTTTGGAAAAGAAAAAGAATGGGATGCCCGTTATTTCTGTTAATGGAAGTCATAAATATTGCATGGATCGCGGGTTGACTCCCTCGGCAATGGTAATGTTAGACAGCAGGGAATTTAATAACAGATTTATTCATCCCTTGTCTAAAGATTGTAAATATTTTATTTCTTCTCAATGCCATCCTTCTGTGTTTGATAATCTAGAAGGATATAAGTTATGGATATGGCATTGCGCGGGAGACACGGACAATGAAGACCTATTGAAAGAACAATATGGGGATAATTATTTTCCAGTTATGGGTGGTTCTACTGTAACTTTGAGAGCAATTCATTTGTTTCGTATGCTTGGATTTTCCAAGTTTGAGGTATATGGTTTCGATAGTTGTATCATTGGTCAACATCACGCTTATGAACAGAAAGAGAATGATGATGAGCAAGTAATAGATGTGGTTGTTGCGGGAAAAGAATTCAGATGTACTGCGGCTCATTATCACCAAGCAAAGGAATTTGTTCAGATGATTGCAAAAACGGGCGAACATTATGATTTGGCTATTCATGGAGACGGCCTTATTTCTCATATTATTAAATATCCAGATTCATTAAGTAAATCAATAAACAACAAGAGAAAGGAGGAGGTAAACTAAAATGGCTGCTACTGCTTGGGCTTTTTATAATTCCTTTAGGGAAAAACTAGGCGAAGGCGACTTTGATTTAAGTGGAGCAAGTGTAAATTTTTATATGGCACTTCATACTAGCGCGGCAAGCGCTAATGCGACTAATGCTGTGCTATCAACGCAAGCATCTATAGCGAATGAAGTGGCCAACGGCAATGGTTATGCAACTGGAGGGCTTTCAGTTTCTGGAAGAACTTGGGCTGCTGGTGCTTCTGCTGGTGTGTTTCGCTTTGATTCAACTGCCGTCGTATGGACCGCGACTGGAGGAGATATTAGCAGTATTAAGTATGCTATTATTTATCAGTCCGGTGGAAAATTGGTTTGCTATTCTAAGTTGACCGCATCACAATTTACCCTTAGTGCGGATAACACGTTGACCGTGACTCCAAGTGCTAATGGTATTTTTGAACTTACCTAAAGGGGGTGAATCATGGGCGTAGAAACAGCCACATTTATTAGCCAACTTTCGGCTACGAATCCGCTGGGTACAGACCCAATCTCAGAGGGCGATAATCAGATTCGTCTCGTCAAAGACGTATTGCAGAAGCAATTTACCACGCTTGGTGCTGCTGCGGTTACTACTACCGCCGGGGAAATTAATGTTCTCGATGCTGTGACGGCAGGAACTGCGGCTGCAAGTAAGGCAGTTGTATTAGATTCTAATGCTGCTGTCAATGCAGTAAAGACTGCTGCTTTGCATATAGGGGCTTCTGGTTCAGAAACTGCGGTAACGGCTACTGGGGCGGAATTAAACTATAACGATATAACAACTCTTGGCACGGTAGAAACCTCAAAGTCAGTAACGGCTGACGGTTCGGGAGTAGTTAATCACGCAGACTACCAAGTAGTCAGACCTTACTTTAAGGACTATGCAGAAACGGTAAATGCAATAGGAGATACCGGGGGTGGCTCTGATGCCATTGATGTTTCCGCCGGGAATGTTGTTACCGCGACAGTATCATCAGCAGAACAAACCTTTACCTTTACCAGCCCATCAGCCACTGGCCGCGCCTGTTCATTTACGTTGATCCTGACTAATGGCGGTTCACAAACGGTTAATTGGCCTGCTTCAGTAGATTGGGCTGGAGGAACAGAGCCTACATTAACATCAAGTGGAGTGGATATTTTGACATTTACAACGGTAGATGCAGGAACCATTTGGTACGGCTTTGCTGCCGGGACGGACATGAAGTGAGGAAAATATTATGCCATTAGGAGCACACAAAGCCGCCATATTTGGAGCGGCGGCGAATACAGGGTATTCTGTTGATTATTTAGT
>Ga0080013_1003046_pt1 | contig 18366 bp, 21 predicted proteins | sample ETNvirenome_6_85_FD_69236 | JGI IMG/M metagenome (GOLD analysis project Ga0080013, IMG submission 69236) | Marine viral communities from the Pacific Ocean - ETNP_6_85 (SPADES assembly) (version 2) | ecosystem: Environmental > Aquatic > Marine > Oceanic | place: Pacific Ocean | collected 2013-06-19 | reverse complement strand
TTCTTAGCCATTCAGAACCTTCTTACTGTTTTTCTTAAAATTTTTATCTGTAAAATATTTTGTTAAAACATTAAGTTTATCATCATATTTTGAAATTATCTCTAATTCTTGCTCAATCGTTTCTGTAATAGTAGGATGATCCCCAACTCCAACAGTATTCTCCAGCATAATTTCCACGTTTATTTTATGTGCGGATATTTCACCTTCAAATTTATCAATAAGAGCTTTGATAATATTTTCTCTTAATTGCATCATTAGAACTGACTCCCACTTAGATGTAATTTATCGTAACTCTCTATCTGCTCTCTAATAACATTATCTTGTACATATTGATGGATAGAACGATTGACTAACTTTTGTAAATTCATTGATGAATTAACTGTCCTAAATTTAAAATCTTCATATAAAGACTTAATTATTTTGACAGATGTTAATTTTGTTAAATTGTCTCTCTTCATAACCTATTCCTTGTTGTTATAACTATATATATAAATATATTAATTAATTAATAACAAGTGTGTTTTTTCCAAATTTCTTAGCATATTTTATGGTAGACATAGAACCATTGGACTTAACTCCTCTTGGAATAAAAGCAACAACATACTCTGAATGTATAGCTATCTGTTTATTACGAGCAAAGAAATTCTTTACACTATAAGGTTTCCCATAATTTCTGGAATGTAATGGACAATATAGATTATGAGCTTGATGTGCTGGTGGATATTCTTCATATTGTAGTCCTAGTTCAAGAGCATATTTCTTAGCATAAAAATCAGCTCCTTTTGGACATCCACCACTTACTATTATAGTATCATTACCTTTATCTTGTTTTAATTTAAAGATAAATTCTTTTATTTTATTTCGGTTTTCGTATTTACGACTACCGACAATACCTACTTTTAGAGGATTTTCCCCCATTCACAATACTCCGTGTTATAAAATTCACAAAACTTACAGGCTTTGCCAGGTTTTGCTGTATAATTTCTTTCTAATAAATAATTTCCGCTATCATCGAAAACTTCGGTTCTAAACTCTTCGAATTTCTTCATTGTCTTGTTGATACTTGGAACTCCATTTGCTGGTTCAAACTTCTGTAATCTAGTAATAGGGAAGTCAGGATTCTTCGCTATCTTTCTTTTTAGTATTAAGAAGTAGACATCAATCTTATCTAATGGGACATCAAATAATTCAGAATAAAACTTCTTGTATATCAACAACTGAGATTTCTTATTAAAATCTTTCTTTTGCCAATTCGTCCATCCACGAGTAGCAGTTTTAAGGTCTATGATAACTACTCTACCAGATATTTTATTTCTTAATACAACATCCAAGTATCCCATCACATCAACACCTACTTGAACATCCTTGACAATTGGAACTTCTACTCCAACCAACTCCCAATTTTGTTTCATAAAGTATTTATTACGATATTTTCTGAAGTGTTGTAATATAGCCATACCATCTAGATAAAATTCCATCATCTCTTCTTGAGTACAAGGTAAGACTCCTTGACCTTCTTTTATTTTGGTAAACTCCGCAACCATTTCTTCTTTTAACCGAGATTCCATATCTAGTTTATCAGCAGCCACAATGGATTTATTATACATCACCGAAAGATATTCTTGTATTACGGTGTGCATAGAAGTTCCAAAAAGAGTATGTATGTTACCAACAAAAGTTCCTAACTTATCTATGTAACGAAGTTTCCATTTAAGGTTACAATCGTTATAAGTGGTAAACTGACTATGTGATATATGTGCCATTATATAATTTCGTCAATCATTCCATATTTTAAACAAGTTTCAGCATCCCACATTAAATCGTGTTTTAATATTTCATCAAGTTTTTTCATCGGTATCTTAGTATATTCTTCATACACTCTTTTTATTGACTTCATCATCAAATCAACATTTTGTTTCTCATCCTCAAAGTTAGCATAAGTTCCCCAAAAAGATGTAGATAACTGATGTACTAACATATAAGAATTTCTACTCATGAATCTGTGATCACCAACAACTGACATAAATGTAGCTGCACTTGCAGCAAATCCATCCACGTATGTCCACACCGGAACTTTACATCTTAAAATAGTATCCATCGATGAAACACCACTTACAATTGAACCACCACCAGAATTGATAAATATTTTTATTGGTGGTGCATCTGTATCAAGATTATTACTTAAAGTTATAGCTTTAGTTTCTAATTCACTTATCTTTTTATTCAACTCACTGCAAGCATTTCTATTAACACCAGCATAAAAATAAATCTTGTTATCTTGAACTGCTATGTGTTTTTCAGTAGCTTCTCCAGCTCTCTTCTTAACTGGTTTTTGTTTTTCTCCCCAATGTCTTTCCATCATTTTTTACTCCATTTATCTATAATATAATCAATTAAATCTGTCATCCATATCATTCCCATGATAGCTAACACAAACCACCAATCTGATGTATAATGTAATAAACCTTCCATTATTTACCCCACTTACCTCGGCTAACTAATGTAGCCATAATTCCATAGTTAGACACATCAAGATAAGCATCTTCTAATGGTTCATCTTGTACAGCATGTGTCTTGTCACCCAACAAAAGAGTTTTAACTCTTTGTAATTTATCATTCATTCTAAACCATAAACCCGTAAGTGATAACTTTATCTCTTCTGGAGTTTGTAGATTAGTTCCAACTGATATGTTACCAGGACCATAATCGTGTTGTTTATTACAAAACAATTCGTATTGTTCTCGTTGAAGTTTCTTGAACTCAATAGTCATCTCTGGCCACTCGTGTTCCATTTGTTCAACTACTGAAAGTTCCTTAAGTCCCACCTGTCTTCTTTCAGGATCACTAGCAGGATCTTCTATTACTCTTTCTCTTATACTCATAACTTTTCCTATTTTATAATTAAGTGTGATAATTGTAGTAAAATGATAACAATTGCCAAAACCATAGCAATCACAGTTCTAGTATCTGGCAATTCATCTAAAAATAACCAAGTCATAATTGCAAATACAACAGTAGTCATTCCGAATCCAATTGGTCTTACATACCAATAATTTCCAAAATATTCATAGTACCATCTAGTGCCATAATAAAAAGCAAAACTTACTGGTATGCCACCAAGTATAACCCACCATAAAGACCTTGCCCATTCGTATTTAAATTGCCCTTGCATATGAAACCATGCCCATATATGACCTAATAATGATATACCTAATGCTAACCATAACTTATTCATCTAATTTTCATTCCTTTTATTTCTTTATCCGTTTTACCGTACTTTTTAACTAAAAATTTAATATCAACAGTAGTCATAAGATTATAATATTCACTTGCCTGTAATTTACTTACCTCAAAATATTCTTGTATGAAAGGAACAACCTTCTCGTTTGTTTTATTCTTCTTACCACTAAGATACTTTAAATAAGTTTTCTTTTTTGGAAGCAAGGAACAATAAAACCTATAGACGGCGGATGGTGGCATTATTTCAATAGTTAATTTCTGAAAATGATTTACTATTGGTAAAAAATCATTATTCATACTTAAATAACGATTGACCATAAACGGACTAAACTTCTTTTGTTCTGCTTCCGAAAAACTATCCCAAGGTCTTTTCTTGACGAATAGTTCATCTATCCAACTAAATAAGTTCATCTAAATCACCCAAAGGTAACATCTCACCACAACTCCCACAATTAAAAACTTGGATAGGTGCAATAACTTCTTTACCAGTCGGTGAAACAATAGCAGAAATTTTCTTTATAACATATCCTTGTATGAAAACTGGATTTTCACATGATTGACATTTCATTGTATCAGCATCACTCAAATCAACTTGAACTTTTGCTTTTGGTAAAGGTTTCATTGGTTTCGTACTCATTATATTCTCCTAAGTATGTTAGAGATGGTAGCCATAAAGTTTATCTCTTTATCTACGACCAACACATCTTGATATGAACCATTTGATATATCAACGATAATCTCTGGTAGTTTCTCCACAGAAATATTCTCTACTTCATCATATAGAAAACGATACAGCTCTGTGTAATCTGTAAAGTTACTATCAGCTACAAACTTACGAATGGTTCTCAAATCAAGACCTTGTTTTATCATATCCAAGAACTGAAGTTTGAACTCATTATGCAACATCCCATCTTTATCAATTTTTAATTGACCATCAATTGTCTGTCTCTGTAAGTCATTGATGACTTTTCGTAAGTCAGGATAACCAGCAGTTACCACAAGAGCTAAATCATCCAAATCAAACTTAATGTTCTCTGCTTCTAATATATACTTCACATGAACAGCAACATCTTTCTTTGATGGTGGAATGATTTTATATGTCTGACATCTACTCTGTATCGGTTCGATAATCTTCTCAACATAGTTACAAGTCAAGATAAATCGACAATGAGCAGAGAATGTCTCCATAAGATTACGAAGAGCAGGTTGGGCTGAATTAACATTCAGATAATCAGCCTCATCCAAAATTACTATTTTGTTAGGTTTGAAACCAATAGAAGAAGCAAAGTTCTTCAACTTGTCCCTAACCAAATCGATATTCCGTTCATCCGAAGCGTTGATATAGAGATAGTCACATTCAATAGCATTTACGATAATCTTGGCAAGAGTAGTTTTACCCCCACCGGCTCTACCATATAAAAGTAAATGTGGAACGTTCTCTTCTTCTATGAATCTCGTTACTTTCGTTTTGAGATGTTCATTACCAACATATGTATCTAATGTTGTCGGGCGATAACGTTCCACCCATAATCCATGTGAACTCATACTATACCTGTTGTGATACTAAGTAATATTTAACATTGAAATCGTCTATCCTAAACTCGATGTGAGCAAGACCACTTGAACTAACTTGAAGAACTGCCTTAGAACACTCTTTGTTAGCATTCAAAACTTCTTTAAACAAGTTAGCATTAAAGACGATTGGTTTAGTTAATTTTACTGCACCACTCTGAACTTTGATACTGATACGATTCGAGTTTATATCACTAAAACCAATGACGAACTCTACACCACCATCTGCTGGTTGAATAGAAAAATGTTCTACATCAGCAAGAGCACCTTTACCACGAATAAAAGAATTAATAAACTGTGAATCGATATTGATAAGAGTTTCAAACTCAGGAACATTCTTTAATTCTGGTACATCAGGGATGACACCAAGAGCAGCAAGGACATAACTAACAGATATTTTACCATCTGTAAATCCAAAGGCTACAGGTTGTTCTTCATCTGATGGTGCTTTGATTAAATCAAAGTCAACCTTATCTGCAAGTGTACCTAACATCCTTGATAAAAGTGGTGTGTCATAAACACCAACCTCAAAGTTAGGAAGTGATTGTTTACTTAATGATAATTCACCCAAAAGACTTTTATCTGGTGATATAAAACGAGTAGAAAGTGTGTCGCCGTTAGACTCCCACTTTACAGAGTTTATACTACCACCTAGATTGTATTTTTGGATAAACGTATCTAATGTGATTTTATTCATTATTATTCTCCATATTATATATTAATTTACAAATTATTTTTGTTAAAGTCAAGTTAAAAAAACTTTTCAATTGAAGTTTTTTTTACATCACGATAATTTATAAAACTAAAAGTTCCTTTTTTTGCCTGTTCTCCAAATATCATTATAGACATCGGCAACCACAATCCTCTTGGCTCATCATTAAAATTTACCTCTCCATTTATAAAACGGATTTCGGAATGTGGTGCTACTTCTGCCCACCATTTAGTATTACTACGAACTGGTATTAAACAAACTTTAGTTCCACCGTTGTGGATAGTTTCAATAAATGCTTTTCTAACCCATTTATTTAAATCTCTACTAAAAGGTGGATTCATCCAACAATTACCACCCCAAGCTTTTGTAAGAGCATTATCTTCTTTAGTCCAATACTTAGGTAATTTATGATTTAATTTACTAGCACAAACATCCCTTGTTAATCCAAATTCTTCTATCAATGGATTAACTAAAGCCAACGGAGTGCTATACTCTATACTCTTACTTTCCCCTACTACTTCTGTACCCATCAAAAAAACTTTTCAATTGTATTTTTTTTATCTACTGGCATATCCCAAGACATAGCATCATAAAACATCTTTATCTTCTTACTCAATGCCTTATCAAATAGTTTATCTCTATCAACATATTGATTGATAAAATCTATAATCTGTTTAGGATCATCATATCCTTTATAAGCAATACCATCTATATTTAAAGGATTATTTTTAAGATAAACCCATCTAACTTTATTACCATTTGATATTGATTCATGATTAGTAGCTTTAAAATGTTTTAATAAATCATTATAGATGACCGAAGCTTTCGTATGAACTGGTGCACCTTTCTTCATCGGTGTAAACATAGTTTTACTATCAAACCCACCTTTACTTTTATCTATATATTTAATTATCCCTTTAACACCTGTTGGAAGAGCAATCTTATCTAACTCTTCTTTGTGTAAATTCTTCTTAAAATTTAATATAAACTCGTCAATCTTTTCTTTAGGAACTTTCGCCAAAATACCTTTCAACACCTTTGTCATAAAGTCACGAAATGCTGGTGGGAATGAACTACGAACAATATCCAAACCTTTAACATCAAGTTTCTCACATGCCGTACCACCATCATTTATAATCCATTGTCCATAACGTTTCTTAGTAACCCAAAAAGCAGACTTAGCAATCAGTTCTTGTTTAATCTCAAACCGATGGTCACCTCTAATATTAAGAAAGTGACTACTAAAATAGTTATATGACTTATTGATATAAGTCTGAACTTCATCAGCAATCTCAAGGATTTGTTCTGTCATAAACTTATCATCATCTAACTTAGGATTAGAAAACCTATTCTTAATAAGTGGTAGAGCAGAGTAGAAAACTGAGTCTGTATCTGTGTAAATACAATAATCATCTTTCGTATTCAATATGTTGTTGTAGTAATTATTAGCAATCTTTTCTGTAAACTGAATCAATTTCTGACCAGTTGTTGTCGTCCCTTCTGCATTGTCAATATCATAAAACCGAAATACCGTCAAACCCAAAACTCCGTACAGACTATTTAGAAGAATCTTTTGAACCAATTGTCGTCTATCAAAATAACCATGTAGTTCATCGTTCCCTTCTTCACCATACTTCTTTGCCAGTTTCCTAAACTCTACTCTTTCATTAAACCACTTCTCAAGTATTGCTGGTATGACACCTTTTTGTTTAAGGTCATACAAAACACCATTTGATGAAATGGATACTTCATTCTTGTTAAAAAAATCTTTAAGTTGCCCACTCGTAAAGGTTCTGATAGATTTACCATCCTTTTCTACAGAATAGTGTTTCTCTTCACCTCTAATAAATTCTTCCGCATCCCAACCATTTATCTTACCTATTTTAGTTTCTGGGGACATATTTAAACTCATAATAATACTCGGATACATTGAAGTCAAATCCAAATCAAATACCCAATCATATCTACCTGGTATGGGAGCTTTTACATAAGCACCAGCAAACCTACCCTCTGAACCATCGTATGTCACATTAGCTCCTTTACTGGGAGCAACTAAACCTAAACTACGAAGATAAACTAACATAGCACCCTCAATATAACGAGAACTAAAATATACCTCTTCATAAGGTATCCTACCCAAGTGAGATACAGCACGAGCCAAGTCCAAGAGTTTGAACTTTTGGTCGAGTGCTTTTACTATCTCAACATCATTTAGGTTATATTCAATAAACTTATCAATATCGTTTTTGTATAAGTCATCTAATGTTCCCTCATACTCAACCTTACCTAACCCTACCTCTAGTGTTCCAATATGGTCTAAACGATAACTTGATTGTTGTGTATATGTAAATTTTCTGTATAAATCCATATAGTCCAAACTACTGACACCAGCAATTCGATACATCTTTTTGTTTGGATTATACTTTACGATTTGAATTGGTGACAAAGCATTAGCAAACTCCTCACCTAAAACTTTTGTTAAACGATTATATAGATAAGGTATATCAAACCCATTTGTATTCCAACCAGTAACAACTGTCGGTTTGACATCTATCCAATACTTTAAAAACTCTTTAAGTAACTCACTCTCTGTAGAATAAAAACGAATATCAACATCGTCTTTGATGTTGTCTTTACCTTCCCCTAAAACATAAACACGATACTTCTCATCGTGTTTGGTATACATAGCAATTGAGGTAACTTTGTTTTTTGCTTTAGATGGTTCAGGAAAACCATCAGTAACTTCTACCTCGATATCAAAAAATAATTCTCTGTGGTCTTTTGATGGTTCGTCTGAAGATTCATATCTATCTAATAAGATACGAGTGTCTAAAGGAATGTCTGATTCGAATACACGACCAGTTTTAAAATCTTGTTCTGTCCAGTACGTAACCTTTTTTAGTTTGTCTCCATAGATGGAACGATATTGTCCACCACCATCTCGGACATAAGCATAATTCTTAAATATAAAATTTTGATAACCAGCGACATCATCCCAAAGATGAACTTCTACCTGATTACCGCCTCTTTTCTCACACCAAATATTTTGATACATTTAGATTATAAAATCCCCATTTTCGATATATAAATATACTAATAAAACCATATATAAGTCAAGTGTTTTTTAATAAAACGGGGGATATATTTCAATCCCCCAATTTTACCATTTTAGAAATTAACAGATAGTCCTACATTGTAGTATCTTGGTGTACCCAAGAATACTTCAGCATTATGAGCAGCGTGAACTTTGTCACCATACCCATTGTATTGACTATTGTCAACAGCATCTTGAATATAAACATCATCAAGTGCGTTAAAAATATGAGCATTTATAGTCATATCTAAACCAGCAATTTCAGGTAGTTTATATGAAAGATGTAAATCAAGTTTGTTATAAGCAGGTGCTTTCCAAACTTGTGACCTATCAACATCACCATCAATCTCACGAGAATCAGGTGACCAATCTGCATAGTTGTCACTATACATTTTGTATAGACCTTGTATTCTAAGGCCTGAGATAGGTTTAACGGTTAGACCAGCTACATAAGCAGTCTGTGGTTGATCACCAACCATAAGTCCATCAAGTGCATAAGCATAATCTGTAGTAGTCAAACCAATTACTTGGTTCTCTTCGTTATACTCTTGCTCTTGGTAAGAACCTTCAGCGTCACCATCGAACTTCCAATCGCCTTTACTTAGTACTAAATCTAAGTCAACCATGTCGTGAAGAGCAACTTTCGTTTCAACTTCCCAGCCAATATGACTCTGATTTACACCACGTAAAAAGATGATGTCTGTGTCACCACTAGAACCTTGTCCAGTAGATACAGCTTTAGTGATGTTTCTATCTTTCCATTGAGTATTATACTGACTCAATTTAATATCAACATTACCACTTTTGTACTTACCACCAAATTCCAAACCAGTGAATTTCTCATTGTCTGGATCGGTAGCAACTGTACCATCATAGTAAATGACGTTATCCATGATTGGTGGTTTCTCAACGTAACCAGCATTTACAAATGCTGACATTCTATCGTCAAGATTATACACACCACCACCCTTTACTTGAAAGGTAGAGATAGCATCAGATTCTATTTTCTCATTCTCAACTGTGAAATGGTCTTGGTAAGAGTACTTAATAGATGATAGACCAGCCATACCATAAAGGTTGAACTTAGATACATCATACTTACCTTGTACAAAACCACCAATCCAATCTACTGTTGTAGAATTGTGATAAGCAATCTCATCACCTAAACGGACAACTTTTCCATCGGGTGCATTATCGTCAGCGTAATCAACATAGTAATCACCACCTAATAAATCACGAACTTCACGTGCGTGTTCTATTCCAGCAGTTCTCCAATCGATACCAACTTGAACTTCTAAATCATCACCTACATCGTAGCTAAGTTTAGAAATCAAACCATAAGTATCTTGTCTGTTGATTGAGTTACGAAGAATACCTGTTGACTTGTTCTCAGTATCAGAGAAAGCAGAATCTACATTAGCAGAGTTCTGTGCAATCTCAGCATTCCAATCCCAAGTCCAAGGTGAGCTTGCATACCAAGCATTACCCTCAACTGCAGGTACTCGACTTACACTTCCGTAAGTACCAGTTCCACCACCTGAACCACCACTCCAATAAGCAACAGAACTTAAACTAAGGTCGTCATTTATATCAAGAAAATGGTTAAGGTTAACTAGTGGTTTATGGAAATAGTTCTCTCTTTCATTTAAGAAATCAGAACTATGTCTGTCGGTTGTTTTAGCACCATACATATACCAATACTGTTGGCCTGTATAAGATGCGTCAACTGGTGCTACGTTTTGGTTAAAGAACCTACCAGCTTCATATTCGAATTTTTCACCTTCAGCGAAAGCTTCTGTGTCATATCCATCGATATCACCAGCTAACTCTTGTGAATAAGTCGCTATGTTCTGTTTGTATAGGTTCTGACCATGACGTTGAGGAGCACCAACTGTATATAACTCAAACCTTTGGTCATCACTTACAGCATATGAACCACCGAAGTAGTATGCCCAAGCATCTGTCCAAGTACCATCGATAAAACCATCACCAGTTTTACGAACTATCGTACCACTTAATGCTAGTTTATCATTGATAAGACCTGAGTTATAGTTGATAGTAGATTTTAGAAATCCACCTTCACCAACCTCTTGTTTGAACTTACCACCCTTTTCGTGAGCAGCAGGATCTGTGATGATGTTCATTGTTCCACCAATTGAAGGTGCAGCTAGATTAACAGCTGACAGGCCTCTTTGCATCTGAATTGAAGAAGTAGCATCACCTACTCCATCCCAATTAGACCAATAAACCCATCCGTTCTCCATATCATTCTGGGGAACACCATTTATCATTACTGCTATATTCCGTTGGTTGAACCCACGTACATTAATACGTGCATCACCAGCACCACCACCTTGTTGCGTAGCATATACACTCGGAGTAGTATTAAGAATCATTGGAATGTCTTGTGAACCAAGACGAACTTCCATTTCAGCTTTATCTATCGTTGTATAAGCAACAGGTGTTTTTTCATCAGCCCTTGAAGCCAAGACTTCAATATCTGACATAGCAATAGCATCAATCACTAATGTGAAATCAACTACTACGTCACTTGAATCCACCGTAACTGTATTAGTTACAGATGAATACCCAATGAATGAAGCAATTACATTGTAATCACCTGCAGGAACTTCAACTCTATAAACACCATCAACTCCTGATACTGTTCCTAAGTTTGTTCCTTCGATGACTACGTTTGCTCCAACCAAAGGTTTATCTTCATCACTAACAACTCCTACTACTGATTGTCCAACTAGGAAAATCGGCATTAGAAATACCAGCAACGAAGATATTAGATTACGTTTATTCATAAAACGTCTCCTTGTTTTGTTTCGTTAACGAAGTTAAAACGCATTTTTCCACAGGTGCGTCATCTGCCTGTCCGCTTTGTATGTGAATTTTAATTGGCATAATCCTGATCATCATTGTCACCTGTCATAGGAACAATCTCACAAGAATCGTTATTACAAAATTTATCAACCTCTGCCTCTTCATGTTTAATAACACCAAAAGATAATTTACCTAACTTACTAATCATTTTATTATAAGTTTTCTCATCTATTGATTCATACGGCATTTGTTTATAAGCACCTAACTCATGACGTGGTAATAACGATATACCTTTTAATCTGTATTGAAAGTAATTTAAAACATGTGGTAATTGGTCAGCCTCAGTTTCAGGATCGAACGTAGCAGTACAACTAACTTGATTGTCTGCCCAATGTCTTTGTAAGAAAGCAGCTAAACTAAATTGTTCCCATACGGAAAGTTCAGCTGCTGTTCTTATACCCTCACCTACGTCGACCGGCACTTCAACAACCATTGTTGTATCTTCTGAACCGAAAGCTGGTTCTAACTTATAGTTAGCTTTCTTCAATGGTTCTAATAATTCTGAATGTTTTGATAATCTCATTCTTCTAATATAAAATCTTGACTCTGGATAATGCATTCCTGGAGTAGCACCAACCAATAATGATACTGTACCACTTGGTTTAACCGAAGTAGTTTTAATAGACTTTGGTACAGCAAACCAATCTGAATACATACAATCCCAATCCTGTATTGTATCATATCCACTCTCTAACCAATTTCTCAATTCTTCCATTCCATGCTTAGTAATAAATTGTGCAACACCACTTACACTACAACCAATTCTTCTGTTTCTTAACATAACCCTATTTGTATCAGCCCAATGAGTCCTACCCAATGTAACTGTCTTAGCATATAAATAAGCGTACTTCAAAGTTCTTTGATAGTCTTCTAATGAATCATGATTGTTTGGAAACGTTTCTACTAAACAACATAACTCATAACTTTCTAATGATTGTTCTAAACAAGGATTTCCACCTGCAACTCTGTGGTCTTTATTATCTCCACCATTTTGCATACGAGAGAACTTTCTCATATTTTCTAACCAAGCAAAACCAGGCTCACCATTATCTTTAATTCTTTTACAGACTTCAGTATAATCCATACCAAGTTCAGCATATATAGAATTGTTAGATGTCCAACCATACTGGTCTCTATGTGGGTTGACTTCATAATTTTTTAAATCTAAATATTCTTCATCATGTGGGTCACCAAATACTATTTCTGCGGTACGTCTAACATTACCTGCTACAACACACTTTCCTATAAGGTTCATAATATCAACAATTGTAGTTACTGTAATTGGTTCTCCACTATTCTTATCTAATACTTTTATAATTTCTTCGTGAACTTCCATCAATGGTTCATAACCACTAGATACACCACCAAAACCAGATATTGGTTCACCAGCACCTCGTATCTTTGTGTAATCAAATTCTATAGGAGCAGTTCCGTGAAAGTAACTTTCTAATAATAGTTTAAGTGATTCTACCCATCCCTCACGGGTATCTGGTATTTCATATACTTGTTCATTTCTATCTTTATCTACTCCCTTTATAACTATTTCATCAGCACCTTTTGTATCAAACCCAACACCTACACCTAACATACTAGCATCCATTAAAAAACAGAATGGTTTAGCGTAATCTTCTTTGATTGTTGATGTAGATACAAAAGCACAATTGTTAAGTGCCGCATATAAACCTTTTTCTTCAGTTATTGCTGTTCCCATAGCCCATAAACCACGGCCCGGTGGTAAGAACTTCATAGTGAATATTCTATCATACATCTCTTGTGCTGACCTTTGTGCTTGCCAAGGATTCCAACCTAACTGATGAGAATCAATCCAATTCTTTTGCATTGAATATGTTCCCTCTACAACCCTTTGTACTGTTTCCCACCATCTTTCGTTTTTACCATCTTCCTTAATTCTTGAATAGGTTCTCATATAAACTAACTCACCAAGACCGTTAAAACCGAATGGTGGCTTTTTCCTTTTATATTTATTTATAAAATTTTCTGACAACTGAAATTTTTCCATCATAACTCCTATTTATCTTTTTTCGTACATTATTAAATATAATATATACGAAATCTTATCTACTCAAATCCACCCATATCTTTATATTTCTTAGATAAAGTTTTTCTTAGGTACTCCTCTGAGTTATCCATCTTACCCTGTGCTTCTTTTCCTGCGTGCGTTGAAGCCTCATGCACTTGTATGAGACCTGTATTAGTATTAATGCTTGCTGGAAATGTAATACCATCAATACCAAATCTATTTTTTATAACATGAAACCTACCTGTATTAGCAATCTTATCTTCAACCTTACGACTAATTGACATAACAAAATCAGCAGTCATCACTTTACTATAATCTTCAGCAATTTTAGTAGCATCAATTACCTCTTCTTCTAATGAACTTCTATTTGCCTGTGAAGCTGTCCATATTGGCAATTCAAATTCACCAGCCATACCACGAAGATTTTCATAAGTCTCACCAGTAGCATGTCTCTTCTCTTTATAGAATGTAGTTGGTTTTAGAATATCAGCATAATCAACTATGACTACATCAGGCTTTATCTCTTGTATTTCCATCTGTTTGAGATGAGCAGCCAATGTATTTACTGAAGCTGAACGTGTTGGATAGTATTTTATTATCAACTTACCATCTAATTTATCAATCACCTTCTGAACATCATCTTTATAATATTTTATATTTGAAGTTGGAGTTCCACTAAATACTGTATCGTATCTTAATCCAACATAGTTAGCGTTCAACTCTAATGTATAATGTACTACAGTTTTACCACATCTAACTAAATGAGCACCAAGAGATTGTAAACACCAAGTCTTACCAATACCAGCAGGCGCAACTAATACACCTAACTCACCACCACCTAAACCACCATCCATAACATTAGTTACAGAATCCCAAGGTGTAGGTAGAGTTGCTCTTACCGAATCTGTAAGTCTATCTTCTAATGATATAATATAATCGTGACCTAAATCTCTTTCACTACCAGCTTTCATAGCTGCATCTATTAATACTTTTATTTCATCATATTTCTTTTGTTCTAATAAATCAACTGACTGCATAATCGATTCTTTAATAACCTGATTCTTACAGAAACCCAAAGTTTCCTGTTTTACAAATTCTAAATCAGTAGACTCTATGTTTCTCCAAGCCTCTTTAAGATTCTCAACAACAGATACTTTGAGAATCTCATCATCCATCTGATTAATTTTGACTTTGAGAACTTCTAATGTAGGAGCTTTTCTAAACTCCATAAAGTATTTAGCTATTTCTTTTGTTAACCATTTGTTTGCATCTGAATCAAAGTATTCTGGTTCTAATATATCACTTATAGTTTGTATAAACTTATTATCCGAAAGTAAAGATGAGATTATCTTTGATTGAAATGTCGGACCAAATTGATTAAAATTTTCACTCGCCATATAATTCTTTTCTTTGCAGCTCCTTTAGTTCCATTTGTTTTTTTCTACGATAACGTTCTCTAGCTTTAGCTTGTAGAGCCGCTCTATTCTTATAATAGTAGTCCATTGACCACTTACGCTGTGCTTCCCTTTTTTCTGTTATTGTATTGTATTTACGTTTTCTTCCCATGTGTTTTCTCAGCCATTTGATTGAGTTTAGCAAAACATTGAACTAACCAACTATCCATATTTGGTAGTGTGGCAAATAATCTATCCTCAATAAATCTCTTTTGGAATTGCATTTTATTTAACCTATTAATAGGTTCTCTGACTTTATCTAATATTTTTGTTTTAGCAGAAGCGCTGATGTCTACTTCATCTAACTGCATCAGCATATAATTTCTTTTCAATAACTCTTCACTCTCTTTAAGCTTTTCATCTTCGACAATAATGTCATCTATATTAAGTATCTTATCTTCGAGTAAAAGTGGTAGTTTTTTTTGAATAGTTTTCAATCCCCATCCACGAACTCCATCTATGTTATCAGACTTGTCTCCATCTATAGATCTGTATACAGCGAAATTATGAGATGGGATTCCATAGTCCTCTAGTACCTTTGGAGGATCGTACATTTTCTTTTTAGTAGGCGACCAAACTGAAACTCTATGATTTACTAACTGAAGAAAATCTTTATCTGTTGACATTAGAACTATCTTAGATGTTTTCATAACCTGTTTAGTTATGTAAGCCATCGTATCATCAGCTTCTATGTTCTCAATTGTAATAGTGGTGAGAGGAAGATAATCTAAATAGTCAATCACTCTGGTTAATTGCATAACCATGGATTGATGTTCATCTTCCTTAGTATTAAAATCATAAGACCGATTAAGTCTTTCAGACATTTTCCTACCAGCCTTATACTCTGGAAATAATTTCTTACGGCGGTTAGACCCACCTTTACCATCAAATACTATGACAGTTCTGGTAGGTCTAATTGTCCTTATCGCGTAACCGATTGATCTTAGAAAACCAACTATTCCCCCAACATGAGCACCGTCATCATTGAGAGTTGGTATAGCGCTGAAACATCTTATGAATGTATTCAGACCATCTATAATCAATACCTTATCGTCAGGTTCTTCTGAGTCTAATTTACCGCCTTTATTTTTTATTTCTTCAAGTATTGAAAGGTATCTAGCATTAGTCACCCAACACCTCTTCCGTGATTTCTACGTCATCGATACCCAAATCAGCTTTGGTATATTTTAATATGACTTTATCACAAATCATTTGATAGCAGTAAGATTTGAACTCTTCATCTTCTAAGAGTGTAGCCCATTCTTTAGATTGAAACTTTATCTCTTTTCCTTTGTGGTTGTTCATTGTATACCAAGCACCACCAACTTTGACTAAGTTGTGGTCTTTAAGAACTTGTAACCAACTACCCTCATCATCTACACCACTTTCAAAGTAGAGTGGAAACTCAGCTTTTCTAAGTGGAGGACCCAAACGATTTTTAACCACTTGAGCCAAAATAGTCATACCTATTACATTCTTTTTAGTATCTTTAATCTGACCTTTGTTCTTTAAACGAATACGAGTTGATGCGTGAAATGGAAGAGCCTTACCACCTGAAGTAGTATAAGGATCACCAAACATAGCACCTAACTTTACTCTTAACTGATTTGTGAATACCAAAGCCACTCTTTGTCTACCAATCATCTGAGTAATCTTTCTCATAGCTTTGGAAATGATAATAGCTTTTGAGGTAGCCCAACCATCTTTATCAAAGTCTGCATTTAACTCTACTTTTGTAGTAGCACCAGCTAATGAATCTACTAAGATAGTAACTAATCTATCTTTATCTGATTCTCTTACTTTGGTTACGATTTCTTCAATAGCCTCAAAAATATCTTCTGCAGTTTCTAAATGTAGATATAACATATTGTTTATATCAACACCTATCACTCCTAAAAACTCTTCACTTACTGCTGTCTCTGTATCTATATAAACAGCGACACCACCCCTTTTCTGAGTTTCTGCTAGTACATGAGCACCAACTAAAGATTTACCACTACTTTCCAAACCATTGATTTCTGTAATTCTTCCTACAGCAATACCACCATCAGGCCGATTTGAAATTGCTAAGTCTAACATTGTTGAACCAGTAGAGATAAATTCTTTTATATCTGTAGGTGTTTCTTGTGTACCATTTAAGAAATAAGCAACCTTATAATCTTTGAATTTCTTATTTAAAGAGTCGGCAAGAACCCCAGCTAAATCGTCTTTAACTGACATATATTTCTCCTAGTTAGATAGTGGGTGTGTCCGGCTTTTATTCCTAAACTGGATGCACACACTCGGTTTTATTAGTGTTGGCTTCAACACCCACTACACTTTATTTACTTATTGAACAACTCATCGAAAGCAGCACTGGCATCTTCAACCTTTGCTGACTCAGCAGCAACTGTAGATGCAGGAGCAGCTTCTTTCGCATCCCCATCTTCTGAAGCCTCTGGATTTAACCATTGGTTCAGAACATCTGTAAGTTCTTCATACGATAATTCCTGATATAATTCAGTAATGTCTTTTTGGTTTTCTAAGAGACCTTCTAATTGTGCCTTATCTTCCACGATTGGATTTTGATTAGGTTTAACACGAATAGAAGTCTTAGGAAAAGAAGCACCACTTTCTTCAGCAGTAATAAACTCTACTGATACATCACGACCACTAACAGCGTCTGTGATATCACCATAGTCTGGATCTGCTATTACAGAAAGTAATTCTTGATAGACCGTCTTACCAAATCCCCAAAAACGAACACCTTGAGCTTCTTCACCACGAACGATAACTGGAGCAAAAGTTCTCATTTTAGCTTCCAATTTACGAGCCATCTGATACTCTTCTCTGTTCCCACTTGTTTTGAGTTTTTGAGCAAACTCTTCAATTGGGTCAGGACGACCAAATGTAATTGGTGATAGATAGGTTTTATTATTCAAGCCGAAATGGAAGAACAACTCAATGAAAGGATTATCCTTATTATGTTTATAAGGTAAAACACGAATCACTTGTTTTCCTGGTTGTGGTTTCCATAGGTTTGAAGTCCTATTGTTTGTAGTTTGTAATTGATTAAGACGCTTACGAATAGAATTAATATCCATTTTTTATTCTCCTATTTTATTATTTATTATTCATTTGTTAGTTACATTCTGTAACCAATAATATATATCACCTGAAATAGTGAAATACAATTATATTTTTAATTTTCTTTATAATTTTTTGTATCAACAATGCTGTGTATTTTTGTCGGTATTTTATTTAGTCCGTTTTCATTTGTTAGTAATAAACTGTTGTAGTAGTCATCCCAAGGTATAGGAAATCTTTTATCAAGCACACCACCATTTAATTCTCTGATAACTTCGTTTAGAGCATTGATTGTGTA
>Ga0080013_1003045_pt1 | contig 18369 bp, 13 predicted proteins | sample ETNvirenome_6_85_FD_69236 | JGI IMG/M metagenome (GOLD analysis project Ga0080013, IMG submission 69236) | Marine viral communities from the Pacific Ocean - ETNP_6_85 (SPADES assembly) (version 2) | ecosystem: Environmental > Aquatic > Marine > Oceanic | place: Pacific Ocean | collected 2013-06-19 | reverse complement strand
TTAAAGTCATAACAGCAAATATTCTGTTATGCTGGTTGGTTTTATCAATTATCCTATTGGATAATAGAAGTGTAGTTGAGTATGTAACAATAGTCCTGTTCATAGTTTGTCGGGAACACTCCGAAAGATACTTTCATGTCTTCTGTCTCGGCCTGCGCTTTAACGGTTGCGACGATTTTCTTTCTTAGGTCTCCCTCGGTCTTTAGTCTTTCCTCATTGATACTATAAATATAACACTTTTCCTTGGTCCTGTCAAGGGAAAAAAACGATTTTTCTTCATTTTCTTCGATGTCTGAAATGCCGAAAGTTGCTATTCGGCTTGCTTCTGCTGGATCCTCTATTTTGCCCATAACTGGGTCTGAATTCTTAAAAACATTTATCATGTGAATTGTTGAAACAAGCAATTCGTTTATCTTACTATTATAACCTATTATTGGAACATTGCCAAGTATTTTTTCTAAATTTGTATTCGAGACGAGATAAAGCATCTTCAGCAAGCCCGAACGAGCGAACTGCTGGAGAATGTTGAAAGTCGCATTCTCGTGTAGTGTTTTATTCTTTGAGAGAAGAGAAGTGTCTGGCCTTATGTAAAGCACACTTAGCTCGCATTTATCCTTTATTTGCTCCATTATTCTCAGGCACATCGCAGAAATGTGTCCAGAACCGCCGACAATAAATAATGTTTCGCCCTTAATTCCTCTAAAGAAAGTTTTCATTGAAGGGGTGTTTTTCTCGTATTCTTCGGGACCGGTTTGCTCTTTAATGCTGTAAATTTTCTTTCTTTCTTCAGTCTCTCCGTATTGTTCTGCAAAATCAAAATCATTACCAATGTCGACATCTATTTCATAAATCTTATATTGAGGGTACTGCGAAAGCATGTCTGCGATGTTACACCCTGCCTGCCCTAAGCCTATCACATTCATTTTGGCAACTCTCTCAAGTTCCCGAAATCGGCGCCAAAAGAGGCGTTGACCTTAAAGAGCCCAAGTTCAGTGTCTGCGAACATTCCCAATAGCTTCGGAACCAAGTTTGTCTCATCTTTCGGGATGTCGATGACAACTGAGTCGTGAACCGTGAAAGCGATGAAGCTCTTGTAGTCTTTGAGGAACTCATCGATCTTGATCGCCTGCCGCAGCACCATCTCTGCTGTCGTGCCCTGTATAAGATAGGATAGCGAATGATGGCGATCTGCCGGCATTGTGTTGCCAAATGGCGTGGTCACCTGCCCATCTTTAAAGTGGCTATTTCTCACATCATCTCTCTTATAGATCTCTTCCAATTTATCGTTTTTCTTCTTCTCATCATAAAGCCAAGAAAAAAAGGCCTTTTTAGCGTCCTCACGCGTCTCTACGCCTTCACCCATGCCTTGAGTCAGGTTCCACGCGTGGATGTCTTCTAGGGGCTGTTTTGCCCCTGCTAACGCCAACAATGTGCGAATCTCTGCGGCATTGAAGTCGAGTTCTAGGAAATAGTCGTTATTTGGCTTCACAACGGAGCGAAACTCCTTGTTCATCGTCATAATGGGAAAACTGCTTCTTTTTGTCGCTAAACGGCCTGTTTTGGTGCCAAATAGGTTATAACGGACGAAATTTGGTAGGTTTTGTGCCTTTTCTCGGAATCTTCGTGTCTTTTCGCGGTGCATTGACGAATTTAAAGCAGAAAGGCCAATATTTAGTTTATTGTGGCCGATCTTTGTTAGCAATTTCGTCATTTTCAGCAAATAATCATAGTTTTTTGGCTTCTCGTAGGTGTCTAGGACATGCTTTGTGATTTTTGTCCTTAATTCGCAGTATTTGATGAGGAAACGGATGGGAACAAGATCGAAAAAGCAGTTTTCGTCAAGGTTTACCTGTCCAAGCATCAGAGAGCGGTAAAATGCCTTCATTTTCTCGTTGCAGTCTTCCCAGTCATCCCTCAAACTGTCTGGGCAGACTTGATCGGGAGTCTTGCCTTCGCAATAAAGCGAGGCGTACTCTATTTCCCTGTCTTCCAAGTAAGGGACTGGTGCCCAGCAGGCTGTCAAGTCATCAGGAAGATCGTCGAAGGAAAGTTTCCCTTCTGCGTATATACCAACACATTCGTTTTTGTCGTCTAGTGTTTGAAATATCAAGTTGCACCCTTAGTATTGAACTTTTCTTGAGCCCCTAATTGTACCACAAATATCATCCTGAAAATTTGGCGAATCAACACCATCTTCTTGGAGCTTAAATTTTGTAGCCTCATAATAGAGAGAACCTTCGAAAGAACTAATTCCCCGAAACTTTCTATTAATATAACCCAAAGACTTCGACATGTCAAATGACTTTTCTAAATCTTGCGCATATTTGATCACTCGGTCAAGCGCTGGCTGTGAATATTTTAGCTTGCTTTCAATGTTTTTAATTTTTACATACTCTTTAAGCCAAAAAGAATTGTCGTATCTCCCCTCAATGCTCTCCCTCTCTTCACGCTCACGGGTAATGGCTGTCGTGGTTACGCATTTTGGACCAAAACAATCAACATAAATCGTTGGATTAGTGCGCACAATATTATTATACATCGCAATTGCCATATTCCTAAGATCATCGACCTCTTGAAGATATATGTCGCCAGAAAAGAACTGGCTTATTATGTCGTCCTTAGTTGCAACAGGCAAGTAGGCGGCAGCATATTCAATCATCTGGTCAGACGCAATATCAGCCACTAGGCGCCATGGGGCATTTTTATCGATAATAAAGCCATGCTTTGCAGACATTATCTTATAAAAATCAAAATTAGGGTCACTAATAAATGAATCGTATTTTTCTTGGTCTGAGGAGTGCTTCAAGCCAGCTATCTCTACGCACATGCCGCTATCCATAGGAGAGTTGTATCTACTTAAAACATGAGTGGTTCGGAGAAAGGGAAATCTCTGAGAAGTCTCTTTCACAAAATCAATATAAAGAGGCACGAAGGAGTCAAAATCTCTTATCTGGTCTCTAACTGAAGGGCTGGAGGCGTAATTGTTTAAAAATTGAGCGAATAGGGCGCTTTTATGTCGGCTATATTTAGTGCTTATCGACGAAAAACCTTTAACCGGCGTTGGGTCTGTCAAAAATGGACTGTCTGTATTAATTTTGGTCGTTTTGAGTATTACAGTCGTCTCCGGCTCAACAGAGGGAAGACAGGGCCCGCACGCTCCATCGATAGGGACATCCACTTGCTCTTCAAAAACCAGACCGACATCGTTCTGCGCTTTTCGGAATTCCGCTTTTAAATTTTTAAAGGCATCAGCAACAAAATTGAATACCAATATTCCGCTGGCCATGTTTGATCTTACATCTCCAGAAATATGCTTCATATATTCAGGCTTGGCCTGTATTACATTTTGGTCTTGATCGATCCTGCCATAAAAAACATGCTCAGTGTTCCAGAAATTCTTTGTCAGACAAGGGGCCCAGTTTGGAGCGCCATCCTTCGAAAAGGCATAGCCACCATATAGAGCCCTTTGATTAAAAAGCTCTCTTGCTTTAAGATCATTTTTGCCTTTAAAAGACATTGTTTGAGTCCTCCATATTTAACAGTTTTCCTTGAGGCTATTTGGCGACGCCGGGCTCCTCTTGCGAGTGCCGGCACTATCCCACATTGCCTGAACGGATGTTGAAAATCCAGCAGCATTAATGGTGTTTGTTGATGAAATTATCATATGATATCCCCCGAAACCCATCATTGCAGAGAGGCTATTCTCTGCCATTGGACTCCCAATGGTTACGCCAAAAGTCCCAGGACCCATGGGGTCTATATAGACATATGTTCCAGGAAAAAATAATGTATTCCCAACTGTTTCGAAAGCAACATTATATCTGTTAGAAAGCTGAATGTAAGGATTCCACTGTCTGCTCTGCATTTGTTCTTCCATTCTGGTCTCCCTGTATCCCGGAATGTCAGTCTTTTGAAAGGCCATTGACTTAAGAATGCCCTGATGTATTTTAAGGTGATGTATTCCTCTTTCGTTGTCGTGCTGCTCGTGGGTTTTGGCGTCGTCGGGGTCTGGATCTCCAAGGCCATGCGGCGTTGTGCTCTCCACAAACACCATCAAATAGTGATACTGATCCTCTACAGTTTGATTTTTTGCCAATTCAGGATCATAAATTCTACTATTCTCGTTGTCGGTCTTGTTCAACTCCTCAATCTTAATATCTCCATTGCTGCTATATGCCTCAGTATACAGCTGTCTAAGAGGGTCGACCAGTTTCCCTTTGTACTCTTTGCCGGGCAAGGTCATAAAGTTTGTTCTGACGCGTGCTGCTCTGGAGGCCGCGGGCTTGCCAGAGTTGTTTTTACAGCGAGCACCCATGGCATCAACCACCAGTTGATCAATTAGTTCTCGGACAAAAACCAAAAGAGGATATGTTTTTCTATTTTTGGCAATCACATTTTTGTACCAGAAATCTGTGAATGCGCGAACAGATATCGGCATATCAGCCAAATTGATGTTTACAGAATTCGAGATATCATTTTCTTTGCGAGACTCAAATTCATAGGGCCCCAATAGAACTTTTATTTTCTTTGCCTGATCGGGGCTTATTGCGCTGCGTTCGTTTCCTTCGAAGTTGTCTATAGAAAGAGCCTTGCCGGCAAAAAACTCTATAATGTCTCCTAGGTACATAAATTGAACAGGAACATCGCCGGCGTTATTCTGAAAGGGTATGACGCCACCTAGCTCATCTAGCGGATCTGGATTTGTGACGAGGTATCCCTCCTGCGCGTATTCGAGGTCAGATGTCGTCTTAGACAAGGCGGCCCTTGTCTGCTCCTGCCCAGATGATGTTCCACCTTCACTTCCCAGTCCAGATAGTGGGTCAGTATCGCCGACCGAAGCTTCGAAACCAGACAAGCCATTGTCGTCTGGGTCCGATAGTCCTGACGCGAATTTGACGATCTGGTCTCCGCTAGCTTTGATGGTATATATCCTGCTGCGGGCCGCGCCGATGAGAGAAGTCAAGCCCTCATAGCCTTCGGGGGTGTTCGTATATTCAACATCGCGGCCAGCGCTGGCTGTGTTCGCGGCTTCGTCCCACGCCTTGCCGCTTGATGCAGACTCAATAAAGCTCTTCAAATCGCCGACTCGGAAAGAATCAACCTTTGCCTCGTATTCTTTCTCAAGGCTTTTGATTAGTGTCTTGTCGCAGTTTGTCCGGGCGATCTCAAGCTTCTTGTCTAATTTGTTGACTTCATCTTTGTGTGTCTTCGTCATCAGAACATCAACCAGCGGTTGAGTTAAAATACCCTCCAGTCTGGCTCGATAATTGATCGTCAAAGTAAAGCGCCCAATGTCCAATATATTAAACTTGTGATCAATTGCTGTCAAGTACAGGACCTGCTTTTGTGCTTCAAGCGCTTTTGCATAGAGCGCTCTCTGGGCAGCGTGATCCGCGAGTTGGTCTTCTCCGCCGGCGATCTCCCGAAGCGCTTCTGATGCAGTGTCATGGCCTTTTGGCGCCAGAAAGCTGTCAACCATGCTTCCAATGTTCGTTCCGCCAGTACTGGCGTCTCTCCAGTGATCTGGCACATGCCACCCAACGACCGCCTTTATTTCAAATCGTTTTTGAAAATACTGGTCTGTCATTAATTTTCGCCTTTCAGCATCATCTTTAGCTTCCTTTAGTTTGTCCATGGCATCAACTCCCCAGCCCAACAAATCCAATAGCGAATATGGTTGATAGTCCGGCTTTCCGGAGTCGGGATGGATGACTTCGCCCGGACGGATTTGAGCTAACTGATCGAAGTTTTGAAATTCTAATGTTAAAGTAGCAGTAATATCGTTTCTGACTTCAGAGGGGTTTGAGCCTTGGAAAGACCATTCAAAGCTTTTCCACCCATATCCAACTGGGGGGAGATCATTATCGCTGCCATAACTAAAGTTAATGGAGTCATTTAATTCTTTAAGCGCACTGCCAGCTTCCAACATTTTGGCATCTTCATCGCTAGGCTCCGCCCCCAAAAGAGATGATATTCCAAGAGTGTCGAATGGCGCGCTAGTTAATGCTTCAGGATTTCTTGCCGCTTCAATATCCTCTCTTGCCATTTTCTCAAATACAATAGGAACTTCTCCAGCAAAGTTCCATGATATGGCGCCATCGTCACCTTTGGTCTGTAGATACAACGGTTTATAAAGCTCAAACAACGGCATAAGCTCTGAAGTGTCCCCTGGGCCCATTTTTGTAAATGCTGCGGATCCAGGTTTGTCAAACATTTTATTAAGAAAATGAGAAGGGTGCCCGATTGCCGTATCAATGTACGCATATTCTCTTCTATAATAATTTTGTTGCCACTTGGCTATCTCTTCAACATTCTCTGCCAAGAAGCACTGTTCCGACCACCTCAGTCTATCAGGTATGTCGGAGTATATTTCCGTTGCAGATTCGCCCTCTGCAATCTCGGCATCCTCGCTTTGGACTCTTACTAACTGCTCGGCCGCAACTTCCTCTGCCAGTTCGTCTCCGGTCGTAGGTTTGATGGCCGTGGCCTCTTTAACTCTTTCTGCTTGGGCCTTTTCTTCTTCTTCTGTTGCCATTTAAAGCCTACCTTCTGGTGTTATAGTATTGTAGAATTTTAGAAACCGGCTTCGGAATTAGAATAGTCTCTCCGACAGAAATATGTGATTCTGTTGGCTTTTGGTTGAACCAAGCTATGAGCCACCACAAAGAAGGTTCTTTATAATGTTTTGCCGCCAACTTCCAATATCTATCTCCGGCCTTCCAGAGGTGGGGAACGCGAGAAATATTCAGACGATGAGAAATTGACAGATAGGGAAACTCCGGGGTCGCATAATGAGTAATTTTTTTAGTATTCCTCTCTTCGCGAAATTCTTCATATATTTCCTCGTCATTAATAATTGTTGATGAATTGTTGTATCTATTGCCCACTATCTTAATCCTCTCCTGGTGTTTCTGTTATTAGTGTTTCTCCGGTCTCGGTATCCCTGACCCCTCCAGTTGGATCGTCTTTAAAATCCGCGTCTCCGCCGAGCATGCCGGTCATTCCCGAGGCCACATTGGTCGATATTTGAGGATCCTCTCCCCATGGGAATCCAGACCCACCAGACCAGACCACAACTGGATCCGATCCTCCACCAAAGAGATAGTCTGCTTCGCCCTCTTGCCATCCAAGCTTTAGGGACTCGTCGAAAATCGGCGTGTAATCCATGGAAACCCTAATTAGCTTGGGGTAAACAGCATTTGGGACAGTTTTCGTTTTTCCGCTGCTCTCCAGGCCTATTGCCTGCTTCCAGTCTTCCACCACTCCTTCTGTCGCCTCGAAAAATCCTTCTTCTAGTGCTGGCGCAAACTGGAAATTGCTGGGGAAGCCTTTTAATCCGGTCTTTGCTAGTCCTTCGCTCAAAACACTCGACATGCCGAGGGCCGAAGTTCCTCCTCCAGTACCGCCAACGGTTACAGCAGAGTTATGAACAAAATTCATCAGGCTCATATACCAAATAGGATTCATTCCGGTCGTGGCGCCGTGTTCATCAACTTTCGGATACATCATCCTAACAAACATTGAGCAGTTCTCAAGATTCTTTTTTGCCTCTGCAAAATCATATGCCGGCAAATCCCAGCCCAGATTTATTGAACGCTGAACATTATTAAATGTATATTGTTTGTTGAATCGTCGAACGAGCGATTGCTCTTCCCAGTTATTTGACCAGTTCTCATTATATTGTGTCAGAAATGCCTTAAACGAAAGAACAGTTTGAGACCATTGGTGATAAAAAACTATTTGTTGCTCTTTCTGAGAAAACAAGCCATAAGTGGTGGAATCTCCTAAAGTTGTATCTCCGCCGGCTATTGCCAGTGCCGCTGCTGTTTCTAAGAAGCCCATATCATTTCCCCTTTAGTGCTTGAAATCTTGGAATACATTAACAATTCTTCGACGAATGTGATCTTCGCCTATACTCAAATCAACCTGGATTGGTTGCGTAACCTTTGTTATGACTCCGCCTCTTTGTCCGCCAGCGGCCGACATTGCTAGCCCTGATGTTGCTGCGGCGCCGAGAGCGGCGCTCTTTCCAGCTAGCTGATCCGTTTTTTCCATCAATTGAGTAAATTTAGTTGTTTTGCTTTCGGGCACTGCATTTACAGATGCTGCAATCTGATTAATGCCCGAAGAAATTCCAAAAAGACCATCTTGGCTGGAGGTAAGCGCAGCAAGAGCCAATGACAAAGTGCCAACAACTGCTATGACCGGCCATAACGCGGCTGCCATTCCACCAAACCCACCAACCACCCCCAGAGTGATCGCGTTAAGAGCAAACATGCCTGCCTTGAGACCAATGATCATCGGAACAAGCTTGCTTATTATAAATTCATTTTGCTGTAAAAACTGAGCCAAACTCTTAAGCACAGGAATAATGGGATAAAGAGCGACCGCCAATTGCCTAGCCACTTGCGCGAACTCTTCTTGAAGGTTGTTGTATCTCAGCGTCTCTTGGGCCAATTTTTCTATATCTGCGGCGCTTTGACTGGTTGAGTCCGAAACTAAATCAAATCTGCCACGCATTATGAGAGCTAAGTCGTTAACGCTACTTAGGCCCATTGCATTAGCAACTGTCTGTCTCATATAATAGCCCATGGTATCAAAAGACATGCCTGCCTGCTTGACGGCACCCGAAAGCATTCTCAGCCTCTCTGTCGGATCTGTAACCATAACCATATGCATCGCATGCAGGAACGGGCCGCCGAGAATAGCGTTCAGCTTGCCAACTGAGTCTGCGGCCGTTTCAAATTTATCGAATTGGGCCACAATTGACAACATCTTATCAACCTCTAGGCCTGTCTGTTTTGCCACTATTTGCAATCTGGTGTATACGCTGACAGCGCTTGATCCAAATTTCATCATTTCAGGCGCGACAGCGTGAAAGCCCTCAAGCATCTTGGTGGTAGAAATACCAAATTGCTGTGCTGTCGCAAACAATTGTTGATTGCTAGCTGCGGCCTGGCTTCCAGTCATGCCCATTGAACGAGTCATAATATCAATGTTTCGCGCACTTGTCTCAGCCGAAATACCAAGTACATCCAGTATCGCGGTAGATTCAGCAACCCTAGCCCTCATATTTGGAGTCATTTCTGTAAACGCAGATGACCCAGAATAAAGGGCGCTGATGGCATTGCCGGCGCGAGAGGCATTGACGCCAAATGCATTTAATCTATCCTCAAGGGACACAATCGAGGCGCCAAAACGCGGTGCGGCGCCTGTGGCCCTGTTCATAGCAACAACAGCATTATCTAGGCCGGTTGCCAACTGATATGTCGAATTGACAACAGCCATCCAGCCGCTAGTCATAATCTCTGTTACCTTCAGCATGGCAGAGCCGGCCATGTCGGCTTTGGTAATAGTCTTGCTAAATTCCTCTCTGGCCTCGGATATGACCTGGCTTATGCTTCTTCCGCCGGCAACTTGAGCGGCAACATTGACTACGGCGGAGTTGCGCCACTGATCGGTTATTCCGACCATCCCTCTGACTTGATTGGCAAGAGAGTTGGTTGCGCTGCCTAGCTCTCTTGATCGTGCGGCGGCCTCATCAAATGCCTTCGCGAGGTCTGACGCCTCTTTTTTGGCCGCCTGTAGATTTGCAGTGGTTGCAGCGCCAGAGGCATTCATAACCTCATAATTCGCTTGTGCTTTTCTGGCCTGAGCGTCTAGAAGCTCAAGCTTTCTTTGTTCCAGATCTATACCGGTATTAAGAGCTTGATTATATAGTTCCTGGGCTGTGTGGGCCTCGCCTGATGCCCTAGCTAGAGCATTTGCTAATCTTATTTGTTCTTCTTGTGTTACGGCCATCTATAGACTCTCCTATTTAAAGGGCCACTTGATGCCGGTCTTTGTCTCGAAATCGTGAACAGCCCTCTCAAGTGTTGCCTTGCTCATATAAGTTCTGGGATCGTCTAAGCCGTAATCTTTTGCCGTCTGAATATATCTAGCTTCTCCGCCAACAGCCTGCGCGAATGCGCGGACATCAGAGGGATTTCCCTTAACAGAGACAGGTATGCCAGTATCGCCGAACATGCGGCCAACAATGTTTTTAACCCAATGGCCAAACATAGCCAAAAAACTCTCATCAAGCTTCTTTTTCTTAAGCTCTTCCAAGTCTATAACTATTTTTGCTAGTTTATCTTCTCTTAGTGTTTTCATTGAAGACGATCTCCGTTACTATAAGTAGTAATCAGAAAAAATTAAGAGCCAATGTACTATACTTTAGCCCCGATCTGCGGACCCCTGATTCTTGTTTATCTGATCTTCGATTGCTTTTTGCTCGTCTTCTTTTTGTTTAACAAGCCTTTCCAGAAACCATCTGCGCATCTTAATGGGCAGATTATAGGCTTCAGTAAAGTTCCATCCGCCGTGGTATTTTAGCATAAAGAATTCTTCATAGACTGCTGCTATGTATTCATCGTCCAGGCCAAAAAAAGTCCACAGTAAATGGCACCTCCATGTCTTGCTCAAAGCTGCAAGACTCGCATGTAAAATGCTGCGTCAGATCGATGTTTGGTACCACTTTTTGATAAACCCCTCTCAAAAATCTCGAATCTCTTGCCGGCATATGGTCAATGAAAGAATTTATGACTGAATTTGTAGAGTTCCCATTTACTGAAACTATCATTTTAGAAAATTGATCGGTCAGAGTAGTTTCGGGGAGCTTCTTTTTTCTCCTGCTTTCGGCCACAGCCGAAAGATATGCCTCATCCTTGCCAGTCATTAGGCAAACTTCAACATCAACATTACTTGCTGGAGTCTTTATGACAAAGGTATCCGCGCCTGTCTTTTTAAAACCCACAGACTCATAGTCGTCACCAGAATAAAGCTCTAGTGCGCTCAAATCGATGGAGCGGCGATTTCCTCTTCCGCAAGACGGACAGGTGACATTAACATCATATTCCTCTCCGTATCCTGTTACTCTGGCTGCAATCGTAACAGCGTTTTTGTCGCCGATAAGAAGATCTTCAATATTGATGTTTTTATCCACGATAACATTCTGCAAGAAGCGCTCTACCGCTATTCCTTTTTGCAGCAAAGTCTTTGAAGATAAAATATCTTCATCTTTTGCTGTCATATAGCGAATTTCAACCTCGCCGACATTGTGAAGAGGATGACCTTCAGGATAATATTTACCCTGAGAAGGTAGCTCAACAAATTCAGTCGGTGTTGAAAAGTTAAAAAGCTCGTTGGAGCTTGAGGCCTCTGGGGCGGAGTCATCGCTTTTCGGGCTAGTTGTGCCCGTGCGTTGCTCATTGTTTCTCAAATTTCACCTCTAGTGTTGTGTGTTTTGTTTGTTATTGTTGCTGAAAGATGCCAACATTAGCTGCTCGATCCTGTACGCCGGCTGTAGCGCCATGAGCGTCCAAGCTAGCCCAGTCATATCTAACTTCAATTGTTACATTAGTAAGGCCGTCTGTTGCATAATCTAGATCTCCAAAAGTCGCGCTTTTGATCCACGCATTGTGAAGAATCCATTTCTCGACGGCGCCGCCGTCGGAGTCAATCTGCATAATTTCAACTTCTCCAAGCTGCGCAGTGGCGTTTGCTTTGGAAATAGTAGATGTCTGTTCGAAACTTGCGGGGATTTTGTAGCCAGCATCTTCGATAGCTGAACACATAATGGCTGTAGCATCTGGCTCAACTGGATCAACTAGTTTTACACTAATTGTATTCCAGCTAACTCTGCCAGGATAATAGAAATCATGATTCAAATATGTGTGTTTTGACTCGCTGATGGTGACTGTCGGCTTTGATACCGAAGTTATAAACCAAGTGCAGCCATTTTCGCCAAGGTTAGGGAGCACACATTGAAACCTGTACGCTCTTTTGGGGTCTTTCCCCGTTGCATCTGTCCAAAAACGACCCATTTATTTAAATCTCCCTCTTTCTATTTTAAATAGTTTCAGAGAGGAAAAAATCCTCCCTTTCTTGTTAGTCATCGAATGAAGCGCCAGTTTTAGTGATGATAAAGTCAATAGCGATAAACTCGATAGCCCTAGCAGGCTTGATATAGATCTTCGCATAAAGAATATTTCTATCGATCAGATCCGGTGTCGTAGTAGTCTCGTCTAGTACAACCTTAAACTCTGTGATGCCCAGCCTAGACTGCACACTTGAAAGGAATGGGTTGACTTGGCTAGTAAAACGAGCCCATGTGGTCGGCACATTCTGGTCAAACAGAATGGTGGCCGCAATTCTAGACACTTGTTTCTTAACGAATATCATTAGTCGGCGAACATTGATTCGATCCAGTGCAGACTGAGTTGGTTGAAGCGTCTTCTGTCCAAAGATGACGATACCTTCTGCTGGGAACTTAGCAATCGGGTTAATATTGTTTTCATACAAACTATCCCTCTGCTTAGATGTCAGGCGCTCAGAGACCTGCACAACAGGTACGCCTGCGGAGCCCTCTGTCAAGCCGCCTCTAGTAAAGCCAGCGGGAGCAAACCATACCTCAGTTTTGGCCTCGGAACTTGCGAAAGTACCAAGAGCAACAACAGATGGTGGCACCCATATGAGCCTATCGCTTCTGGTATCTTTGATCTGCACCCATGGATAATATGTACATGCATAGCTGTTGTTAATGTTGCGGCTTTGAATGTCTGAAACAGTAGTTTTAACGACTCCCAGATTATTCGTGAAAGAATTTGTATTTTCAGTCGATGGCTTGAATACATCCTTCAAGTCAACTATCGCGAGAGAATCTGCTCTTTCTTCACAAACATCCATTAAACGATCCGTAAGGTCATCATTTGTGATGCCCGGAACAGCCATGATGTTACATTCCACAACTTCCGCGTCCCTGACGGTCTTAATGGCGCGATCAACTGAGTTAAATGAGTGATGAAGCAATTCAGTAGTTGTACCAACTGTCCAAGCCGAGTTACGGAAAGGCTCTGCCTCAGTAACATCGAAGCCGTTAAAGCCGCCATACATTGGAACAAAGAACCTGTCGTAGTAGTCCAAAATGCCCTTATAGCTGGCAGAAATAGCAGTCTCAGAAGTTCCGGCAACACGGGAGCCAGAAATGAAGGCGCCGTCATCTGCGCCAGTGGCCTTGTTGACATAAATATCATCTAAAGAGAACACCCAAGGATACTCTGTACCATTTGGAAGGGAATTCCCCAAACCATCATGGCGATCCGATATTAGTGTGTTAAATGGTAAGCCTTTTACAAGATCGGGATATCCAGTATCGAAAAGCTGACTGGTTGATGACTTCCAGCAGTGAACGCCAAAATAGGCATCCTTGCCTGGGTTTCCGCCATCGACAGAGCTTGAGCGCTGCTGTACAGACGGGAAACGCCAAGAACCAGAGAAGCTGTTGCCAATTCCGCCGCCGCTGCTGTTGTAGCTGCCTACATCTCCATACGAGCCAACATTGAGTGCGATCCGGTCGAAGGGGTCATCATCGTCTCCCTCGATCCCGTTGTGCGTGCCCTTGGCCAAAGAATAAACAATACCAGTGGCGCCGCCAGTCACAAATGTGAATGGATAATCAACACCAACATCCGACATGTCTGGCTTGATTGAAGTCACGGCCGGATATGAATTGCTGCTAGATGCAAAAGCCATAGACCCAGAATAATATGAGAAGCTGCGAGGCCTGATTGGGGCGCCGAAGCCGAAAGGCAGAGCGCGCTTGTTAATCATACCCTCGCGAATTGACTCATTCATTTCAATGCGAACATACTTGGAATTATTTGGATAATATCCCTCAGATCTGTGCCGGGTTTGATCATAATCCCAAACAATCTTCTTGTCGCCAATTCTTTTCTCGATGTAGTTGGGAGAGTTCGGATTGAGGTCACATCTTGTAAATCTTTCTAATGCTTGGTGTTGTGCAGTCTTATCTTTGGCGTTTGCCGGATAGATAGCAACAGTAAAAGAACCATATGGACTAGAATCGTTGGGAGAGTATCGGACATCTTCGATTCCGATTTTAAGGTTATTGCCCCACTCGCCATAGTCTAAGGCGTGGAACTTGAATAGTTTGGTGCAACTATTTGGCGGATCAAAATTAGCCGCGGCGCCAAAGTCTTGAGAGAAGATCCAGTTAGTTTCTGCATTGACCCAGCTACTTTGGCGGTCGTGCCAATCGACAACATTCGCTCCGGGCTCACCAGAGCCACTTCGCAGAGCGCCAATGAATCCCCATTGGCTACTGCCGGCGGAGGTGTTGTCGGATACTGCTCTTTCGAATGTTTCGCCAAGCCAGTAAAGGTTTTTGCCTTCTCTGACATTACTAGCGTTAACAACAGAACTATTAGTTATAATCGGGTTGGTGTTAAAGACATCTCTGATGTATCGGCCGCTATTACTGTCAAAGTCAAATTCAAAATCCTTAATTTTCGTGGTGTCGTCATAAAGAGCGGCCTTGAAGCGGCTACCAACGGCAGTCGACTTTATGAGCCCATAAGTACCAGTCGCGTTAACATTGGCGGCCTGCTCTCCGCGGAGGGTGCCGGACAAAACCATAGAAGTTCCTCTGGTCATATACCAGACAGCAGCTAGAGTTCCTGTATTGTGTGTATCCCAGCTTCCGGAATCGATGACAAAAAGGCCATATGCTCCGCCGTTTGTACTGGGCTCTGCTGTTGGATCGCCCGGGGCATCGCCTGTCCCCATTGTCCAACCAGCGACATCATTATTTGATGTCTTGTCTTTGTGGTCCTCACCCAAAAGACGAACGATAGTGGCGGGAGCAGCTTCTGCATTAAGCCATGCTTTGGCTGCAAACGCTGCATATGTTGGGCCAGTTGCCTGCCCTGATCGCCAAACATCCTGCCCTTCGTTGCCTGGAATCGGCTGCCCGAAAACCTCCACAAACTCAGAATATGAACGAACCTTGACGGGACGCATTGATGGGCCCTTGCGGAACCTACCAATAATAACCGGACCTTCAATCTCTGGTGCGGGTGGTATGTGAGACTCGTCCACCTCGTTAAGGAATATGCCCGGTGAAATAAATTTAAATCGATTAGCTGCCATTTAGCCTGGTCTCCTCTTCAAAAACACAATAAGTGATGCTTCTTGCTTCTTACAACAATAAATAGTTGTTCATTCTTTGAAAGACCATTTTACTCTCGATAAAAGCCTTTCTTGGATAGCCTGTCTGAAACCGTTGGATCTATATGATCAGGTATCTCGCTTAGGCCGGCCCGTTCTCTCATTTGAACAATTTGAACTGCATTCTCCCTAACAGTCACCTTTGGCCGTTCAGCGTTTTTCCCTTCTCCAAGTAAGTACGCCAAAATCCTAATATTGACTGTGGTATCATACATTCTTTCGCCTTCTCCTAAATTAACCGCATTATTTCCCTGTGCGAAGCCCTGCTGTATGAAGCCCTCAAATTTATGACCCTCTTTGTTTATAAAAAAGTTGTTTATCTGCCCTGTTTTAGTGATGAACGGCGTCAAGATCTCATTTATTTGCTGTTGATATTCCGCCCTTATGCCCACAGAATACATAACACTAATATATGTTGGAATAGGCATGCTATAGGTATTATAGACTGTCAAGTTTGTTTTTGAAGGAAAATTTAATTGGCCATGGCCGTCTGACGGGTGTTTCCTATGAGAAAATGCATTCTTGAAATTTGAAGTCTTGTCTTGATTGATGACCCTCGCGACAGTTATTGCACCACCCTTATAATCATTATAGGGAGGAATATGGGCCCACGCAACACCCTTGAATGTGGGATCTTTATCTATTGACATCCTAGATAAAGTCACCAAAGGAAGCTTTAAAATTCCATTCTCATCACGAAGCTCTTGATTGTTTTTTATCTGGTAAGCTCGTTCTGCGGAGACCCAAATAGATGGCACGCCCTTCCACCCCTTGTTGGTTGTGGCATGCATGTCTAGACCCTCTAGCCAATCGAACATTGCGCCGTCGACAGTCTCAATAGTAGAAGGCATTAATGAAATTTCTTTCGTATATGTCCCAAATTCATCATGTGGCATCGAATAAACCCTCCCGCGCTCTTATACATGTGGCAGCTATTTCCATTCTATGGTCGATCTGGCCAAATATTCTTGTTGGCTCTGCTAAACTAACTATCTCATAAAAAAAGCTTCCGTACAAAACAAAGTCACCTTCTCTGACGAAAAGATCTTGATCTTCTGTTAGGCGTCTCTTGTGAAAATGAACCACTATATTCGTTGTCTTGTCTAAACCTATATTGTTGGCGTACTCTGTTTGAACCCCTCCCCAAGCAATCAAAGCATTGACTTTCACTGGAGGGAGGAAAGTTTTCTCTATCGCCTCTCCGTACAGCGGATGATAGTTGGTCCGGCCACTATCCAGTGGATAGTATATTATAGTTTGCCCGATGACTCTCTCAATGAGTTCGTCATTAACTTGCTTAACTAAATCTCTTTCTTTCTTTCCAGCAAAAAGCGGTGGAGGGGGCGCGTCTGGCTGTGACCATTTATTATCAGACATTATCTATCATCCTTGATATATTAAAAGCGGGACTTCCTCCAGTACCGCAGTAGTAGCAGCAACCATGGCCGCATCTTTTTCCGCAAGGGCCCGGTAAGTCATTTCATCCAAGATTTTCTTAAGCTCATCCTTGAGCGCCGCTTGTTCGTTCGAGGACTGGCCCAATAAGTCTGTTGCATTCAAAGTTATGGCTTCTCCTGGAATCGGAATACTAGAAAATTTACCTCGAACATGTCCAAGCATTTCCTTTGTCAGTGCCAGTGCATATCTTCGTATCCACTGCTTACCTATGGCATTGATGTTCTTGTAGGGTATGTTGTCAAAAGGCAGGGCATTCATGTTGTTGATTCCTTGCACCCCAGTTGTCCTGTCATCGTCCTCATCCCAGCCGTCTTTCTGGATAGTAAAAGTAACCCACATATACGAGTTTACATCCGCTGTGGGTGTCGGATATAATTTCAATTTATTGTTGTGGATTTCATAAGAGAAGTGAGAGAGTCTTGTCCAAAGATGATCCTCATAGGCCATGGCTTGTAGTTTATTGTGCCATGACGGGATCAACTCAAAGGTTGTGTCGTCAGAGAACTGTCCATAGTTGTTCATGTTTCCAACGACATTTAAGCCGCCGTAATACCCGTAGAAGCGCCAAACTGCCTGTGGTGTTTTATAAAACACTTTCCGAATGGTAATCTTTTTGTTTCCAACTAAATTCTGGAACGCCGTAACATGACCGGTTGCCGGATCCGTTGAAGTCGAGTTTGCTTTGATTATGTCCTGGAGATCGTAGTCTTGCACATAGCTTTTTACAGCAAATGACGCCGAATATTCTGTTAGCGACCCACCAAAACCAGCGGCTTGGGCCACACCATCGCCAATTCTTTTAGCATACTTAAACTCGAATCTCGGATATCGAAGATTTATATTAGCAGGAGTGCCAAAGGCAGAAGCACTGTTTATCAATTGGCCATGGTGGTTAAAAGTGCCGGTTGTCATTCCCAGCAAATCAGACAATACATTTTTAGCCTGATGAATATTGATCTGGTATGAATATTCCAACACAGCTTCTTGATATGCAGTGTATACATTGCCAGGAACAAGCTCAATGTCTAGTACATCGCCGCCTAATTTCTTATAAGTATAGGCAACCTGATCAGAAGCGCCAGATATAAAATTAGCATCATATAAGCCATTATTAGAAAGCTGACCCTCATCCGAAACATACACCGCAAAAGGATAATTCGAGACATACCCTGCACCATCGGAATGTAACTTAGAGTAACTTCCTGTTGCTGGTAATGTAACCTTGCTAGTTTGATTCTTGGGTGTTAAATTTGGGACAGCCATTCATGTAATCTCCTGTATCACATGTAAATAGTTCTCAACAAAACAAAACCCCAGACTATACCATCTTAGAAGGGCCTGTTTCTCAATCCAAACCATTCATTGTCAATATAGCAACCAAGCCTGGCAAGTTTTCTTTTACATACACGCCGGCGAACAATGTGTCTGTCCTTCCGCCGACATATGAAATTGCTGCATCCAAGTGCTTGCTAATGTCTGGATCGCTTGCCATCTCTTCTGTCACAACCAAGAGCATGGAGCCCGTGGACGGCTTCCCCTTCGGAAGAGGACAGGGAGATCTTTTCAGGCAATTCTGAAAGATTGTCGCGCCAAGGTTTGGATCTTTTGGATCTGCAACGATAGTAGAGCCGATGAACATTCTCTTCTTTGTATTCAAACACCTCTCTAAGTCTTTTGAGTCAAATGACTGAATAGACGATTGCTCTGAAGATAGTTTAAGAACTTGCCCCATCAGTTTGGCAAATGCCGTATTAGCGAACGGGAACATGCCTAGCATGCCCACCTTGCCTCTCAACAGCTTCACTTGTCTCTCGTTGTCCAGAATGACATGAGCGTGCTTAGAAA
>Ga0080013_1003044_pt1 | contig 18374 bp, 23 predicted proteins | sample ETNvirenome_6_85_FD_69236 | JGI IMG/M metagenome (GOLD analysis project Ga0080013, IMG submission 69236) | Marine viral communities from the Pacific Ocean - ETNP_6_85 (SPADES assembly) (version 2) | ecosystem: Environmental > Aquatic > Marine > Oceanic | place: Pacific Ocean | collected 2013-06-19 | reverse complement strand
GTGGTTTGATTTTTACAACTTGTCTGTTGTTTTGCTCAAATTGGATAGAAGGCTTTGAGCAGCCTCCCGATTATGCCGCTAAGCGGACAGATTCGAAGTGTGTGTTGTTATTTGCAACTAATTTTTTTGAACTGTTAAGGTCGTATCTAACCTGCTTGCACTCGACTTCTTCTATACCCCGTCGAAACCTATATCACCCCCTCGTTTTCTTAACGATTACACCCACAGGCACGTGAGAGTTATCGTCAAGCCAAATTAAAATTTCCTTTCCTCTCTCAACCTTTTCAGCAAATACAAAGTCTAGCTCTTTTGATGCCTTTTTGATGGCAGCATCTTCGCTACGATGTTTACTTACAAGGTCACCTTGTATATAGTGTCCGTTCCATTTATAAATTTTCCACATTATAAGCCTTCCTCAATTTTTTGTCTTACATATTCATCGCTAAACCCTACATGGCCAGCATAAAACTTCATATCTTTTCCAATATATATATATGTTGGGAAAGCACTCAATGCATATCCCTCTACGGCGGCCGGGTCAAACATTTTGTCTCTAGAGCCTTGTAGAATTGGCGCCGATGTTATACTATGTTCACTGACCCAGTCATCGACTTCTTGCGCGGTTGGCTCTACGCCGCCAGTCGCGCCATCAATTAATATTGTAACAATTTGCGCGCCGGCGCTAGCGTAATCATCTTGGATCGACTGTGTGTAGTGGCCAGCGGCTTGGCACGGAGGACACCAAACAGTAGAAAAATCCAATACAATCACCTCTCCTGTGTGAGAATATAGATCCCATACTTCTCCATTTTGATCATTTAAGCGAAGATTACAAGCTTTGTCTCCGATCTCGATATGTTGGCAATCACTTGCTGGGATAACCCCAACAGGTTCTAATTCCTCTTCTAGCGTTCCGTGTGATCCTGTATGGTCTTCGGCGCCAATAATAGTTTCATCATTAACGGCTTCGTCACTCATTTCAACATGAGATGGCCCACACGCGGACAGTATGCTGAGTATAAAAAATAGCGTTTTCATATGTACCTCTGCAAATAAATAGCCTTTTTTGTAAAAAATATCATTCGGTTGTGGATCTTTTGCTCACCACAGCTGATCTATAGTTTATTTAATTTAACCTCGCGGGTTAGGTGGCTCATAATAGATATGGAGCCTCCGTTACTTAATATAATTTACACCGAATGATTTTGGGTTTTCAAATATCTTCTGCAAAATAATCTTCAACTCTATATTTTTTTAATACGCGCTTGAATTCCAAGTATGTGAGACCCAGGAATCTGGATGCATCCTTTTTTGACTTAGTAGTAGAGACCGCAAATTTTAATAATGCTTCTTTCATTATATGATTAGACTTGCGCCACAGGTCAAATCCATACAATCGATTGTTAACATGACCTGCAGATAATTCAAATTTGACTGCAATAAGATCTTCTATTGATAGTTTATTAATATTAATTAAAACTGAATCTGTAATTAGATTTTGATCTTTAAGTTTCTTAATTACACTTTTATTGCTAGTAGTGATGTTTCTTTTAGCTTTCATAACCATCATCAACAGAACACATTTATAATGTAACACAGGTTTGCACACTTGTCAAGTGACAATTGTGTGAATTTTATCAATGCGAGGAATCTTTATGGATCTGCACAGCTGTAGTCACTATCGCATTTATTACTGCTGCCCATGCTTGAGCTTGATCTTCAATGGATTCCGCAGGACCATCATCCTCAGCGGTAGTACTCTCTTGGTTCAGATCATCCATCGCTTCCTTGGCTTGGGCCGCGGCATCCTTTCCCATTACAACTTCGAGGGCCAGCTGCAGTTCGGTCGTATCGTCCAACGTGACCGGATGTCCAAATTCCTCTGTTAGCTGGGTCATGATGGGGCCAAATGCCATATTTTATAACTCCATTGGTTCTTCACCAGTCATCGCCGGCTCTTGTTGCGCCACTGCCATGTCATAAGCTTGGTTTGTGGGCTCTTCTACGGCGGTAGCCAATTCTTCTTCAAATTTATCAAAATAAAGCTTGAGATTGGCAATTATATAATCATAGAATAATTCTTGATCTTCACTATTGCTAAGAAGCTCATAAGAATCAATAATGCTGCTTTCAATTTTCTTAAAACTTTGATAAGCCATATTTCGGCCGGTTTCATCACCTTCTACACCAGCGCCAAATTCGCTGCGAGGATCCTCCTCCGCCGGCTCTTCATCAGCAGATTTCTCGGCGTCGGTCCGAATATCGATAAATTTATCATCATCTTCAGGCGCATCATCTACTCTGATTTCAATTTCCTCATCAATCGTTAGCTCTTGTAGCTCCAGGCCTGGATCTTCGTCACCGCCGGCTGCAGTATTAACTTTAGCTGGAGTAAGGGTGTTGATTACGGCATTAATGATGTGAGAGCGGAAAGACTCTCTTTGAGAATTGTCTGTGGTAAGGGATTTGTAATCTGTTTCTAAAACAGGTATAATCTTCTTAAGCAATTCTTCTAACACGTTAATTCCGGTTGATTTGTTTGGTGCCGGGTCTACATCTGGCGTTTGCGCTTCTTTTCTTAGGTTCTTCATTTCATAGTGCGCAATGTCGCGGATGACCTCGCGAAGAGACTCTTCTTCTATTCGCTTTTTTTCTTTGACATGCTGTATTAAATGTCTTATGTTTTCTCTGAGTTTTTTCTCTTCGTTTTCGTTCATCGCATGATGCCTCTTTCCATAATTAGTCTCATAACTTCATCAACCGTTCTTAAATCTACATTTTCTTTTTTGGTCTTCTTCTTCGTTCTCTTGGTTGGTTTGGTGACCGGACCAGCAACGGCGCCGGTTGCCATGGCGTTCATTTCGCTCAACTTGGCATTGATCATAAGAGCAGACAACAGTGCGTCCACATTCCCTTCACCGACGAATGATTCCATTAGCTTTCGAGCTATAGATTTAGGATCTTTAATTATCAGTTCGATGAGATGCCGCATGTCAGATGCATGGTACTCTTCTGGCTTCTTGCCCTTTCTAACGCTCGGCATCGAACTATACAATCCAGACTTCTTTAATAAACGCACATATCCAGGCTCATGTGTGTCTGGAGTAACTGCCGACTGCTCAGGGTTAACCAGACTAAGGCCTGGCTTCAAATACTTCTCAGCGCGCTCCCAACGCCGCCAATCATCATCTTTTGTGCTGGCGCCTAATATTATCTTTGTTCCGTCGGGAAATTCGCTCTCCTCACCAATACTATCATACGCAGCAGTAAGCGGTGAGGCATGCGGCGATGGTTTTACTATAACACCCGGCATGCCCTCCAGAAGCAGCTGCCATATTGCTATGGATTGTTCTGGATCTATGGTGCCCCCAGGAAGGCCTTCTATTGGACGACCACTCAAAGTTGGGTTAGAAACCAAGATAATGACGTTATCTGCTTTGGGCACATCCATGCCGTGTCCTGCTAAGTATTTGCGAACCATTCCAAGGTGTCCCTTGTGAGGCGGCTTGAATGCTCCGGGAACGATAGCAATTGTCTTTGGAAAATCCGAATCAACAACCGGATCGTCTGTCTCGTCATCGACAACATCTAAATCTATTGTTACGTCATTTCCATCTTCGAAACCAAGGCCCTCATCCTCTTGCAAATATTCATCTTTTTGTACCGGAGCTTGCGGGTCAGCGGCCGCAGGGCGCTGAGCAAACCCACCAGAATCGTCAACCATGAATTCACCAGTAATTTTAAAATCTTCTGATGCCAGGTCACGGATTACGACACCTTCATGGTTGGTAACATCTCCAAAAACTTCTGTGGTCAGGTGATTTTTGATATCTTGACCTAGAAGTCGTGTGCCATGGAATAGAATTGCGCTATGCAGGGCCGCTAATGCGTTCACTTGACCATCGCTGTTCGCATAATAATCGACAATTGGGACTTTATTAATTATAACTGGTTCGTAGACTCTCTTCTTATTATAAGGATTTGTGGTGGCGCCATCGGATAATCTTATGCACTTGTCACAACCAAGATAAACTTCGCTTCCATCTTCTAATTTATATTTTGTAGTTAACGGGTTAACTGAATCCTTAAGCCATTCTCCTAGCGATTTTGTTTCAGAGCGTTCTCTCGAAAACTGTATTGTTATTGGTTTTGTTAAAGATGTCTTCATGTCAGCTATGGCTTCTTTGGCCATATTTTCGTTTTTTTGTCTCGTAGCTGCTGGTCCGAGTAATTCAAATCCCTCTTTTTTGGCAAAGGGTCTCACTTTTTTAACAAGACTCTCTAGTGCTTTTACATTATATGGTACTCTCTCGCTTGTGACCTTTTTAAATTTTTCTTTATTATCTTTCTTGTCAATATAAGTGGGCCTAGGTAGGCCCCCTCTAACTTGTTTTGCATCGGGTTTTGGTTTACCTGGGGTACCACGTCTATGATATTTCTCATAAAATTGATAAACACCATGAAAAGCAATAAAATTGCCTATATCGTATGCGATTGAATTTGGATTATCTTTATCATAAAATTCTGTATTTAAAAATTTGCTATAGTCTGCTTTTCCGTCTTCATCTATCAAACCAAGCGCTTTAAGTTCTGGTTCAATGTGGGCTGTCCGAAGAGCGTCATTGAGAATACCCAAAAGAATATTCGTGGAACTCTGCAAGCCGGGATTTAGTTGCCTTGCCTCATAGTCATCAGGAGTCAAGCCTTGATAATCAAGCTCGCCCTTTCCCAGCCCCATGGCGCCTCGATCCAAGGCAAATTCATATTTGCCTCGACGATCAATCACTTTAACACTGTTATTTGAGCCGTCTAGTTTGATGGTTGCATTAACAGCATCCATGGCTAGATGAACAGGGATGCCCATAAGCATCTTAATTAAACCGGCGCCGTCCTTTACTTCATCCAAATCGTATGGATGCGGCATATGTCCACCAGCGCCACCCATTATTCGTCTCCTGTGGATTCTTCTAAGATATTAAGTTTTTCTTGAAGCATCTTTACTTCATTCTGCATTCTGCGTGCATATCGTTTGACTTCACGTAAGTGCTGTTTTGCCAAAGACATTCTTCTTTTCTCGGTCATCGTTCGAGGTTTAAGATTGGAAATGATCTCTTCGAGACCTTGAATATAAGTAAAAATTGTTTTTTCATCTAAGCTTTCATGAAGAAAGTTTTGCCATGTTGACTCTAAAGACATTTCGGCGCCCTCCAATTGTTGAAGCCATAGTAAATCGAGCATAAACTGTTTTCTAAGTTTTTTGAGTTCGATTCGATCCTCAATTTTTACTTTTCCTGCTCATTTCGAACAATTCCTTCAGCCTTAAGGGCCTTTCTAATTATATTCTTGATTTCTTCACGAAGCCTAGGGTCGGGTTCACCGCGTATATGTGGCCCCTTCCTACCTCTCCCGCGGCGCTCTTCAAGCTCTTCGTCTTCTCCTAAAGCTTCGGCAACTGCCTGTTCGGGGCAGTCTTCGTTTTCCTCGTCGCAAGGTGGCTCATCTTCAGCTGGCCTGTTGGATGTCCTAGACTGCTGTACCGAGCTTGTTGTTCTATCCGGGGCAACGCCGCGCGGGCGGCGTTGAGGTTTCCCGGAGGATCCGTGTTGCTCTTCAAGCTCATCGGAATCTTCTTCGAGAGGTCTCGCGCGAGGATCCGGTTTGCCACGTTGAACTCTAGGATCCGCGCGGCCGCGGCCTCTGCGCTCTTCAATTTCTTCTTCCTCTTCAAGCGGCTCTTCATCGCTGATTTGATGCTCTCTGCGCGGCTTCTTGCTGTCGTGTTCATAATCATCACGCTTGCCGGGATGTTTGTGTGTTACTCCAGCTAATTCGGTCAACTCGCTTATGGGAATGTTTTCAACAATCTCATCATCAAATTCAACCGTGTAGTGAGTGACTTCGTTACCTTCTGTGAGGGTGTGATTAATGCATCTCCCCTCTCGACCGGTGGCGTTTTCTTTCACGTGGTTTGAACAGTTGTGAGATCTGCCACCTTCTCTCTCTTCATTTAAATTATCGAGGTTAAAGCCAAATCCCCAGGCTTCGGAAATTAATGTTCCGACCTCTTTGTTTTTCCAATCTTTCGTAGACATCTTATTTTCTCCCTTTTGTAGATGTTCGTAATAAATAGTCTCTTTTAGGCCGTCTTCCCAATCTCTAAAGCACATATTGCCCATTTCATATGCTTGTCTTTCCATTTCTCGCATATGATCATCAGCCTGGGCATATCCTGGCTCCGTAGTGGCGCCCTCCAGTTCTCCATTGCAGCACTGCGTATGATGTACTAATTCATGTGATAAAGAGCGCATAATATCCTTTGGATGGCGCGCGGTAATATATATTGTAATTGATCTGGCGCCGGGATCATACTGGGCTGTTTTTCCAAGAGGATTTTCTGCGTTCTTTGAATCGCCGCGTAAAAAAAGTTTTGGCGGCTCTTTAAATCCCATCCTTTCTTGTGCGAACGGAAGAAATTGTTTAATTAACGGCATTAAAGCATCAATCATAATAAAAATTCTCTATTATAAATAGTTCGTAAAATCATATATCAATATCAACAACATCTTTGTGAGAAACAAGTCTCAAGCTCATTGTAAAAAATTCGAGTTCGATTGTTGGAGAATGTAGCGGCATAACTTTAGAGATAGAAACTAGTCTGTTAGACCTAATCTCATTCTCAATTGTTAAAAGAATCCCATAGTGCATTTGCCATTCGTCATCCGCGGAATTCCACGTAGACCATTCTACGATATCCCCTACAGCAAATTCTTTTGAATGTGTTTCTCCAAAAACGCTCTTTTCAGCCATTATAAGAAACCAACCAAGAGCATATACCTGCTCTGAGAAGGGAGCTTAATTTTTCTTTCGCAGTCGATTCGTTAGAAAACGGTCCTTCTTGCGCTATCGTTCCCTTTGAGACATCTTCATATCGCAATAAAAAGGTTTTAGTCTTTGAGGGCGCCGCTGAGCCGTCAGGTTTTCCGTAATAATTTCTTTTTTTTGATTTCTTCATAGTGCCTGCCTATAAGTAGGCACTTTTCATGTCAAATATTTAGATTTTTTAAATTGTATACATAATATTGCCGACAGTAGTGTAACAATAGTAAACTCAAATCCTAAAAACGCATATGAAAGCCATGTTATTCCCACCAAAAGAACACACTTCCAAAAATAACTAAACGTGAACAACATCAATCAAATCCTGTTATTATGATATCTTCTCTTCTTACTTCTACTAATTTGCCATCAATGGTATATATCAATATTCTTCCAAATTCATTTTCTTCATCATCGATTATAACTGCCTTTATGCCACAGGGAACTTTTATAAAAGTCTTCTTTAATGGTAAATAGCAAAATATAAACCCGGTGCCAGCGATACCAGCCTCTAATAAAAGCTCTCCGTCTTCTTCTTTTATAGATCCACCAAATTGCTTTACGGCTTTGTGAAGACGCTCCTCGATTTTTTTATAATTCGACATCAATATAAATAGATTTTCGAAAATACAAAAAATTAACGCCATCTACATTAATGATGTTTATTGGAACGTATTATTATAACTTATATATTTTTATTAGTATAATTTAAAATATTTGTGACCAAGCCAAGGCTAGCCCCATCATTGTTTGGACCGCCATGAAAACCGCTACGGCCTTTGTTTTGAATATTTTTAGTTCCTCGATTTCTTTGATGGCGCACAACAATTGGCGCGGGGAAGCAAACTCGTCGATCTTGTCCTTCCAGGCTTTAATTTCGGCAACCTGGCCTTCTTTGGCTTTCATGACAGCCAATTCTTGTCTCATTTCTTGCAGATCTGTTCTTAAGCCATCAATGCCGGCCGACAAGGTTTCAAGCTGTTCTAAGACTAGTTTGGAATATTCGTTCCATCCGTTATCTGTTGATGCCATGTTTGATACCCTCCACTGTTCTTAATTAGTACAAAGGACCACATTCAATTCTAAGAATATTATAGTGGCCATCATTATTGATGACTTTGTTGATGACCAGTTCAAAATCTAATGGTTTAATCTTATCTAGATTTGGGTTCTCACAAACTTTCCTCAATACATCATCTATATTTTTGTCTGAATCTTCGTAATATTCAATACGATTAATGTTCGATTTGCCATCCGGCATGAGCTTTTGGCCTATCATCGTCACTATAACATCACCCTTAGAATCGCCCTGTGTAGCAATGGGGCGCACTTGATTTGAGTCTATACCGATCTCTTCTATGTACTCTAGAATTGGTCCCAGCGAATTGCCGCGTCTTGCGGTCATAATATATGTTTTGGAATTCTCGGGGAATTCTCGCAATCGATCAGTGACAACTTTGATTTCTTCTGGATCTTTGACAATAGCGAAATCGCTTAAATCAATATCATACCCGATCTCTTGTAGCGCACTCACTGGATCAAACGCTTCAATGGCCTCTTTCGCCGCTGCTTCGCGCATGTAGGCCTCAAACTCCTTTTGGTCATGTAGGGTCGCCTCTGTGCCGTCGGGGGCTTTAACGCGTGTTTCTGACCTCGTATGGGCTATTGTTTCATCGAAGTCGAATATGCGAAGGGTTGTGATGGGCTCTTCCATCATCTTTATTATAGCCTATTTTGCTTGAGATGTCAAGTAGGAGTTTCATCATATATTCTCACACGATATTATACAAAAAAACTTACCATCCATGTTGGGAAAGGTAGGCTCCGGGATCCATTTGTTTTTAAGATGACTCTTATATCCCACCACTTTTGACGCAGCATCATCCCCTATTATCTCGCTTTTTTGTATGATTTTAATTTTACCACCCAGAATGACCTCCTTTTCGTCAGGAGTTCTGCTGATGTTATATATGGGACTGCCTACACGAGGGTTTTTAATTTCGAAAAGGACCACAGTATTATTATTGCCTTTAAGATTACTAACAGCAAAGTTGACTGCTGTGCGCTCTGAATTGGTCCAAGAGCTTCCGACTCCCAGATCAATTTCTTGTCCTACGGGCATATCTTTGACTTGTTCTAATTGTCTTCCGATTCCTCTATAAATGGGGTTTTCGGGAAAAGGATTTGGTAAGGTACCCATATGTTGTATGATTTGAGTTGCATTATTATAATCTTCTTGGGTGGGCTCTAATACATACTTTGAACGCATCGACCGAATGGGATCCGGAATTCCCGGCTGACTTGGATCTAAAACCTTTTTCCAGTGAGCCTCTCCACTTGTATAAAGATAAATTGCTCGTAGAATTTGTAATTCAAAGGGATCTTCAATTTCACTTAAGTCGATAGGGCCCATTCCTTCTTCGTGATATTTTTGAATTATATCTACAATAAATTTAGTATCTATATCCTCATTTATGAACTTCCGCCAATTTTCAAGTAGGAGTTTCATTTTGAAAATTTTCTAACTTCGCGGAGAGGCAAATAAATATCAGTTTTATCGAGGAACGCAGTATCGGCCGCAGCAGTACCGCCGGCGGCTTGCGGAGTCGACTCATCAAAAACCGGTGTGTGTCGTTTTGAGCCATCTATTAGACATTTTCTAAAGGCTTTCCATATCGAACCGGCTCTCAGATCCGCTTTTCTTAAGCTGTCTTCCATTTGTCGAATATAATCGTCAAATCCCATTTCTTTAGCTTTCATTTGGTGTATAATCTCTTCAACAAAAAATTCTAATGCTATTTCTTTTAAAAATTCTTTCTTGGCATTCGGCGATGTGTGTTTGGCATATAATTCATCTACATTGGGAATTATATCTCTCGCGTCGGATAATACATATTCTTCTACTTCTTCAAAGTGTGCGCTGGGTATTGGGCTTTGTTCAAGCAAATGAATTATATATTTAAATCCATGTATATATAGCGCTCTGCACTTTGCTTCTTCTCGGGTCCAATCATCTGGCGCGCCAACTTGCCAATCTTCTCTTCCTACGATATCAGTAAAAGTGGGCTCATATTTTGGCTCATCTGGATCATAATAACGTGGATTCATGATGTCCCAAGTAAGACCCGTTTCGGCCGAAGAACGAAGTTTTTTGGCTGCTTCATCAATTTCGCTCAAATGCTTTCGCCAATTTTCAAATAAGAGTTTCATGATATCTTTGCTTTCGGAAATCTAGATTTGGTGATCTTTATCCAAGCATTTAAAACTGTGTTAATGGCCTCTTGTTTTTTCCGATTTGCTTCTTGCTCTGGCATGCCACCTTCAACTGCTTTTTTTGCCACTAATTCAAAGCGCCTGTTGATAAAATTATTAACTAGCTCAATCCATGAACCTTGTCTTCGTCGCTGCAGCATATAAAATTGAGCCGCATGTGCCTCGGCTTCGTTGGCATCTGTAAGGTATTGCACCTGGCCTTCAAATGTTTCCGACCATGATTCTCTCGCACTATAGCCAGTATCTTTTTGAAAGGTATGCTCAATTTCATGTGAGAGAATCGACAAAAAATTCAAAAAAGCTTTCCGAAACTTGTCCGGACTGTGTGGAAGGTAAGTCGCACAAATGATAGCAAAAGATCTCACTATCTCCGCATCGGCCTGCTGCGCGAAAAAGTCTCCAACAGGGCCGTCGGCCTTGTCTTTGAATTGATTACCTACACTTAGGTCTATTTTATTAATCGCCGCATGCGTGGGAAGTTCAGAAAGCACGTCATTAAATGTAAAGGCCACAGAAATAAAAGACATTCCATTTAAAATCCCTTGATTGTCTAATTGTTGAATCTGTTTATCGCCCAGCGGAATCTCTTGGAGTAATTCTGATTTCTTGATAATCGATTTCCAGCTGCCCTCATCCGGGCGAGGCGCGCCGCTTTCCTGATTTACAATAAACTTGGCCTCTCTGAGGTCGTCGAATACAAACCCGTAAACCTGGAGTTTCACATCCTTTTTAAGCTCAGATTCGCTAACAAATTTAAAGGAGACAACCCCTAGGTTTTCTGGACCATAATTACCCACATTTGTAAACTGAGTGGCCAATTGGTGTATCCCCGAATGCAGCCCTCTTTCTAATATGGAAATCAACATATCAGTTCTAGCTTCATTCAAATACTTTCGCCAATTTTCAAGTAGGAGTTTCATTGCCCCTTCTCCCATTCAATCTCGCCGGTCTCAAGATTCCGATAGGCTGTAATCTCAGCATTCTTAGCTGCGCTAAACACTGAGAGCGCATTGGATGTCAGTGCCGATAGGCCGGCCTTATTTGTCAAACCCGGCGAGTGCCACCATATACCATCATACCCTTGATTAATCAGCCATTGTTTAAATTCTTTAACGCTCTTCGTCATAGCCCCACTAACATCGGTACCATCTTCGAGTGTTTGTGGAAAATAACTTCTTAGATCGTTGATGCTCATTTTGGCAAACTTACCGTTTATTTTAGCTGTTAATATATATTTTCCGCCAAGGGATTCAATGTGGGCGGCATTAAGTAGATTTTCCTTATCATTGCCAAACATGGGCCCGAAAAGGCTATCTAGATTATATTTGCCCCCACCAACACCCGATGGATCCCCAGCAGTATGCGAACCAGTGCGACTATCATCAAACTTTGTAAAGGGCCCGGGCGCTACATGGCCAACCTCATGATCTGTTACGTTAAAGGAACCCTGGACCAATTTCTTACCAAAATGTTCAATCCACTCAGGCGGATGTGGCACTGTATAGGGTCTGGGTGCTTCTTCCTTTAAATACTCTCGCCAATTTTCAAGTAGGAGTTTCATTTCCTATAAGTAGTTCTTTGTTTTTTGTACGGTCCTTGGGTCTAATATACTCATCAGTGGCCGCTACACGCTGTTTTCTCCACCTGAAGGTCTGTTCTCTATCTGCTTTAGATTGTATTTCCCATTTTTCTATGAAGATTTTCTTTTCTTCTACATCCATAGGACTCATGACCTGTCTAAGTAACTCTTTTTCTACTGATAGACCAATCTTTGGCATCATTTTCGACGGACTTGATGTAAAAAAGGTATGAACCATTTCTTGTACTAAATTATGTTTCTGTAATGTTTGTTGGGTAAGATCGATAATTCCCGGCAAACCAAACTTATAGCTATATTTTATTATGGACGGTAACATCTTTTTTTGTAATAAGAACTGTTCTGGTTTCATTATTCTGTTTAATGCAATTGCGCCTCGAATGTCTTCTTTCCATTGCTTTAGTTTTTCAATCGAGTGTTCGCACTCATAATAAGGTACCTCTCCGTCGGTAAGCCAATAGTCGTCATCTAAGAGCCCATACCCAGGTATCTCAAACTTCTTACGTTTGGCGATATTGTACACTTCGGCACCCGGATATATGCCACATATGCCAATATCATCATAATACAAATAATTATTAAATTGCATCTCCTGTACGAAGTCTATTGTCTCGTTGATTGTTTCTTGTGTTTCACCCGGAAGCCCAACAATCAAAAATGCGGTCGTCTTTATATTGCTTTCGGCAAATAGGCTTGTTGCATATCTGATGTGATCCTTGGTGACGCCCTTCTTCATATCATCCATAATTTTTTGAGCACCAGACTCCAAGCCAAATAAAACGTGGTTGAACCCAGCCTTCTCCATTAGCTGTACAAGCTCTCTTGATACCGGCCTAAATCTAGCACTACATGTAAAGCTTGTCTTGATGCCTCTGCGAATGATTTCCCGGCAAAGCGCTATGGTTGTTTTCTTATTAATCATGAATGCATCATCATGAAGCCATATGATTTTAATTGATGGGCGCGCCGCCAAAATTTGTTCAATCTCATCACACACATTCTCGGCAGATCTGATTCGCACCGTCCGGAGCGAGATATGATCGAGCACACAAAAATTACATTTAAACGGACAACCTCTACTTGTTAATAGGTTGGCGACTGTCTTTCCTTCCCATAAGAAAATACTGTGATCTGGCGCCGGCAAAATGTTCAAATCTTTAATCAAGTCCCGACTAGCGGTGACTACAGGCTTTTCCCCGTTGTGATATGCGATCCCTTTAACGTCTTTAATGGGCTTTTCGTGCTTGAAATGTTCTAACAAGTCAGCAAAAGTAAGCTCACCTTCTCCAACAACAACCACTGGGGTGGTGTACTTTTTTAGTATTGTATCCCACATAATTGTAGGATGCATGCCGCCTAATACTATTTTAATATCTGGATGGTGTTCGTCCAGGTATTCAATCATCCTGTAGGAACTGGTTCGGCTGAAGCTCATAACCGATATCCCGATTACGTCGGGTTTAAAAATATCTATCTCTTCTTTTATCTTATTAAGGCAAATTTCTTGACTCACGTTGTTTAAGAAGTGTGTTTGAACTTCATAATCTGTATATTTTTTCAGATATGACTGTAAATATGCCAATCCGAGTGGATAGTGGCTGTCGTGTGCATTTTCAATTCGTTCTTTATCTTCGATACTTGTGCACGTTAATAAAACTTTCATATGGTATTCCTTATTCTAAATAAATAATACCATATCTATGACGTTATTTCAAGTATTTCTTTCAGTTTTCAAGCCGGAGCTTCATTCCAGGCCGCCCTGTTTCGCGATCTCTGCTGCCTGAGCCGCCTTCTTGGCTGCCGCGGGATCACTTACTGTGGCTTGTATGGTTCCTGCAGACTCCGCTGCTCCTTCTGCTGCGGCTTTTGCTGCATCTATCAACGGTTCAAAGATTCTCGTATTTTGGGCGGCTAGGTCGCTGCCGCCGGCAGTGTCGGCGCCCTCCATCACCTGAAGAGCATGTTCAATTACTTTCTGAGCTTTCCATGAAACCTCTCCTCCGGTACCGCCATCGACATCTACCGGGTGATTGGCAATTTCTAGAAGTTCTTGGCCAACTTCCTTGAGACCTTCCACGTTAGAGGCCGCCTCTCCAATTTTCCTCAAGTCTTCTTCTGACGCTGTTATTCTCTGCACAATTTCACCATCCTCGCCAAATTCCGGCGGACTAAGAATATTACCAGCCTGCGCCTCTCCGCCTCCAAAAATATGACTCATTGCATATATTACTAATATTGCTACAACAATCTTGATAGCAAAAGTGCCCATTTTGTAGAGTGTGGGGTGTTTTTCTTCAAAACGAGATAAAAAGCTACGAACTTTGTTAATAACCCCGAGGATCTTCCCGGCGTACTTAACGGCCTTTTCTTTGAGCCTGTTTAGAAGCATGAAGGCTTGAGTCGAGAGAGATAAGATTGGATTGCTAGCTAAATCTGCTATAGCGCCTTCATCTATCTGTTCAATGTGATAGTCAACCGAACGCTCCCAATTCTCAAGGAATGTTTCTATGGCGTTTTCGTTCTCGCTCAAAAGATTGAGAGCATCATAGAATGATGTTTTTCGAACGGCGCCTTCTTCAAAAAGGTATAAATACCCGTAATCTTGAGCTTTTTCGCTTTCAGCCAGATACTTTCGCCAATTTTCAAGTAGGAGTTTCATTTAATCTCCTCCGTATGTGATCCACAATTCTATTGCCTCTTCATACGCCTCTAGCTCATTTAAATCCAATTCGGACAAAGCCTGATCTAAAAGTTTCATTTAATCTCCTCCGTATACTTCGTAAAGTTCATCGTCACTTGACTCCTTTCTGTTGGTCATTTTTCTAAGGCATTCGATTTTGTCCGATACTGCTGCAGTAAATAGAAACGGAAAGATAGAATGTATAAAACATTTCAATAACAATATCTTTAGTGTAGCACAAATTTTCCATGCTGCCCGCATGTGTTGCAAATATGTTTCATCTTGTTCTTTTGGGTGTTTGGTAAATTTATTAATCATCAGTTGTCATAAACCTTTTCGTTCTTTTTCTTATCTCTGACCATCGAGGTTGCCTGGAGCATGTCTTCTGGTTCTACTTCTTTAAGTATGAGGGTTTCTGTTACGGGTTCATAATACATACCAATTAGATCTCCTTTAGATACATTTTTCATCTCTTGTTCAGTAAGTTCTACTTTTCCCCCGTTTTTCTTTACGAGAGCAGTTAAAATACTAAAGAGGTATTCTGGATCTTGTAGATATTTGCTCATTTTCTTCCTAAAAATCCTTTCCAAGTTTTAACAAGGTGTTCGTCTAAGTTTTTCTGTTGTCCGGCCGGCAAACGAGCATTAAGTGCTTGTTTCATCGCCCAATTGAAGATATTACTCAATCTGTCGGAATCGTCCATATCGCCTGTAACCAGTTCTTTGAATAGTTCAATAATCTCGTCTGGGGTGTCTTGATTGACTATAAACTCAATATTGTACTGAACGAGGTATCCAACGTGCTCGCTTCCGGAAATATCCACAGAAGTGCCATTAAGATCAACATTATAGTCTGTTCCTAATTCATCTTTTGCTGGTTTGAGTAATTCTTGTCGAATCATCACTCTCCAGCCAGTAGAATTCAGTATATCCTCCAGAACTTTGGGATTTACGCCCAATTCTTCCGGATCGAAGTCGTGCGAAGTCGATGCTGTCGATTCATATGAGTCAGTGGCGTATTCTCCATCAGTTCGGACGTCCCATTCATATGAACTGAGATCTTTGTTATCAATGTCGTTGACCAGTTGCACATATGCTGCGCCTTGTAGCCAGCCTTCCTGTTTCAAGAATTCTGTGATGTATGCGGTAAATGCGTCGTGTTTATCGTCTATATTAACATCGAGAACCCTACAAAACTCATTAAACGAATCAGGATCATACATCAGCGCTGATTCTCCTATTTCGGGATGTTCCAGGTTGAGATCACAGCCAAAAATCAGATTATTCCCTTCATAATTAATAAAAGCGTTGTCGACGAGGAAAATATCACCAAATATCTGAGTTATATAATCAAAAGCGTGCATAGCAGTCGGATATGAGTTTGGAGTTTTAACAAAGTCATCCTTAGAGATGGGAATACGAGCAACTGCTCTAGCACCGATATACAAACCGCCGTCTCCATCGTCTTCAACCTCACCCTCCACTCTCATAATAGCATAGCGCTCATTCCATTCGTTTTGGATTGCTTCAACTTCTTGTTCCCACCTTCCAGCCATTCCAGAGAGAGCATTATGGTCCAAAGTGTCTTCGGTGGCAGTATCTTGATGCATATCGCCAGTAAAGTCATTAGAGTGATCTATGCCCAATAATTTCGACATAAGCGCTCTTCTTCCGGCCGCATGGGCGGTATCTTCGTACGAGCCTCCAAAAATCCAAAAATTGTCTAGATCAATCTTGCCATCTTCTTTTGGCATGTTTTCTATGACTTCCAGTTGGTTTTCTCTCGCCCAAGCAATCACTCTGTCCACAAAACCGGGTATATTTGCCCCGTATACGCGTTTTTCTGGCAATGCTACCTCTACACCCTCATCCCAGCGTTTGGGCTTCCCAGTGTTGTAATAACGCACCTGACGGAGCCTTGTGCGGCTTACTGGCTCCAAAACCCCCGAATCATAGGCTCTTTCGCCGTCATAGAAGATTTCGCCCTCTTGTAAATCGTCTTCTGCCTCTTGTAAGTCCTTCGCGCCGGTCGCTTCGATGATTTGTTCGGTTTCAACGACATATGCGATGGCTCCATGGCCATGAGCTTCGGCTACAGCGCACTTATAGTAAGATCCTTGGGTAGATCCGCGACTTGGGGGGCTATGGCAAGAGGTAATCTTGTCAAAATCGCTCATTCTCATCACATCAACCGGAGATCGAGTCAAAATGATGGAATATTTGTCATTTGTGAGTTCTCCGATGTTCTTTTTGATATATCCGGCGTTTTCTTGCCAATATTTGGCTAATTGGGGGATTTTGGTGTGATTTCCCTTCTGAGATTCGTCATATCCAGTATAATATCGGTTTAAGGCAGCTATTTGGTCGGTTCCGGCGTATAATTCAAGCCCATTTTGGATTTGATAGAATCTTTTTAGCTCATCAGTGGTTAAAGAGTCTTTAATCTGTCCAACACTAAAACTAGCGCCCCATGAGTTGTCTTGGCGCCCCTCCCACACCTCATGAGCTATTTTTTGTCTCATTTTCTTGTAATCTTGCAATAATTTGTCTAATTTGGCGAAATATTTGCCAATTTTCATCTGAAACTTACGATTTACCTTCTTTGGACCTTCACCACCCATTATTCCGGCTACAAACGCCTCGTCATTCTCAATTGAGGCTTCTGTCCACTCTCTTTGAGTCGAAACCATCCCCTTTTCCCAATCAACATTCAATTTAAGCACCTGATCAAGCTCTTCAGCGAACTGACCAAGCTGAGATTGGTTATCCATGGTCGGAAAGTTGATAATAAGGCGCATTTTGCCGGCAAAAAGCCGATTAAACGCTAAATCATCGGGTGCGAGGTCATCTAAGACGTCTGTTACGATCTCATATTCGGTTTCGTCGAGTTCCCGAAGCAATTTTTCGGTTTTTTTGGTGGAAATATTGAAATTTTCCAATAATTGGGCTGTTTTTAGCAGAATTTGTTCATCATTTAGCATTTTTGGACATCTCAAGAGCCTTCTCCAGTAAATAGATCGGAATTTCGGTATTATCTATGTCTTTTATCTCTTCAATCGTGGCCCACTTCCAATCATCGTGCTCGATTTCATCTGTTTCAGGGTTTGGTTTGTCAACGTTTATACTACCAGTCCACTTCTGAGTTAAAAAATAGTGTTTTCCACTCTTTGGTTCGCCCAAATAAGTAAGCTCTGAGACCGAACAAACTAAATTAGTCTCTTCCTCAAGCTCTCTAACTGCCGCAGCCTCAATTGAAGTATCCTCATTACTTACATGCCCCCCAGGTATCGTCCATTGGCCCTCTCTTTCATCAATGTTGGACCGTCTAATAATCAAAAATTGTTGTTTATCATCAAGACAAACAACAATCCCGGCGGTTTTCAGCTCACCTTCAGAGAGAAATGTGTTCCAATTATATTTCATGCGCAGGCTTTAAGTAATTTACCTTTATGCCCCATACAAAAAGTTTTAAGGGCTTTACTAATTTTCATGTAATTCATGGGAGCCACCCAGATCATATTTTCTTGCACCTGGATATCGGGGTAATATTCCACATCTACCCCATATAATACACCAACTTGTTGTCCTTTTGTATTATAAATAACAGAACCTGAACACCCAAACCAACCATAAGTTTGCAAAATAATGTGTTTACCGGGTGTGGGGCCTTTAATATTTTCATATCCCGAGACCCTGCCGGCAAAAGACATGAGTTTGTGGTGAGAAGGGTATCCTGAATAATAAATTTCTGTTCCGACCATGGCTTCATGTGGGACAGGGTTAAAGGGCATTGCCTCTATGGACCTAAAAGGGGTTTGTACATATAAAACCGCCATATCATTTACCTTATCGGCATAAATTAAAGTAGCTAGATGAGATTCTTCCTTATGAGATACCAAATAGGACGTTCCTATGGCCGCATCAGTGACATGTTGGGCCGTAATTACCA
>Ga0080013_1003043_pt1 | contig 18374 bp, 7 predicted proteins | sample ETNvirenome_6_85_FD_69236 | JGI IMG/M metagenome (GOLD analysis project Ga0080013, IMG submission 69236) | Marine viral communities from the Pacific Ocean - ETNP_6_85 (SPADES assembly) (version 2) | ecosystem: Environmental > Aquatic > Marine > Oceanic | place: Pacific Ocean | collected 2013-06-19 | reverse complement strand
ATAATAGCATTAGCTCCTGTAACAGTTGTAATAGTATTATTTGTGCTTCCTGTTAAAACCGCAGTACCAGTAGCCGCTGTTTCCCAACTTAAAATACCAGCATCGGTAGATTGTAGAATTTTATTACTTGCAGGATAATCATCAGGTAAAGTATAAAGTGTATCTGCTGTTACAGCCGCAGGTGCTTTAAATCCTGTATAATTTGCGCCATTATCTGTATCTTCTAATAAACGTAATGCTCCCGCATTAGCATCCGCATTTCCTAAAGACATATATGGTGTAGTAACTATTGTTGCTGTTGTTCCCGCAACCAGTAATCCACTTGCACTAGCAGTTAAAGAACCCTTTTCTGCATATACATCAGAGGCAGAATAACCAACTGATAAACTATTTTGTTCTTTACTAGTGGTAAAATATTGAACCGCTACTGTTGAAGCAGTATCAGTTGATTGGACTTTTATTAAAGATATTGGAACTTTCTCAACAGTTACGCTTGTTGTATTTAAATCGGGAACTACACCGTCTGTTGAACCTGCAACAATTGCACAAGAATAAGTTCCATCCCCATCATCTTGTGCTACTATCCAATGATAAAAAGCACCCGAAGAAGGTTTAGTTAAAGTAACAGGGGATGAGGGTAATGCATCAACGGCTACATATTTCCCATCAAAAAATGCTTTACCTGCTGTAACTTCAACATTAGGTGAACCGCCACCTGCAATTGTATGCACAAATCCTATTGCAGAAGCATTATCTTTAACTGCATAATTACCTTGAGACATTGTATGTATTGCCTTAAACAGACCTGAATGGGGAGAATCTACCTTATCTGTTAATCCATTAGCGGCAGTAGATGATAAAGTACTAAGATGTCCGCTATTTGCTACTGCTCCCATATCACTCAACCTCCATCGTATATATCACTTCGATAGTATCACTAGTTGAAAAGTTTCCTATTGCATCAAAGTTGATTCTTGAGAGCATTATGTTTTCTTTTTCATCAACCCCAGTTGCATCAAAACTTGCACTATCAATATCAGCCATTTCAGCATCTGTAGGAACATCTCCGAAAAACCCTACTTCCCTAATAGTATATCCTTGTAGTTCTGTCCCTGTAAATGTTCCTCTAAATTCTACAACCTTATCATCTGATGAACTAGAAGTAGTATCAGAATCTGTACTAGTAGGTAAAGGAGTATCAAGAGTAGTAGATGTAGGATTAGTTCCACCTCCACCTGTTCCAAATTTTACTTTACCCGAAGTGCTTCCAAAAAATTCTCTAAGAAATAATGCCATTTTTTTCTTTGTTGTGTCTGTTATCATATAAAATCCTCATCTCTTATTATCTCTGTTATTGTTTCTTGGGGTTGCATGGTCGCTCCGAAATCTAATAATCTTTCTGAGTCGGTTTGGAATCCCAATGTGAAAGCATCCGTGTCCACTAAACCTATCCTTTTAATCACAAGTCTTAATTCTTTCAGTTTAACCGAATCAAAGAAGTCCAATGGAGAAGTAGTTGAAGTGAATTGACTTCCTCTAATTGATGCAGCATTAGATTTATTCATTATAGATAATTCTGCAAATCTATTAGCCAAATCTTTACGATAAGTTCCTACTTCTAATTCTATAAGCCCTGCTAATTCTCTTCTAATTTCATAAATTTTGTAAGTATCTTTTGGAACTCCTTCACTTGGGAAATCCAAAGTGATTATATCGCCCGCTTTCACCAATTCAATGCCTGTGCTAGACATTTTTACTGTGAACCTATCATCACCTTCAGAATGTGCCTTCAGTAGTGATTTGGCCCTATTATCTACATCATCTTGTGAAACAAGTTCCATATTTACGTCTTCCAGAGTTTTCTTCCCAAATTTATCTATACTCTTACGGTTTCTCTTAATAGATTTAAGTCCACTACCATATACAATTATTTCATTAAAAAGGTCAAAAGTAGATTTATTTCTTGTTACACTTATAATTCTCAAGTCTTTATTATTATAAGATAATTCTATATTTTGGAAATCTAAATCATTACTTTGTTTAATAAGAATTACTCCAGTTTCATCTATTCTTAATTCTTTTTCTTTATATTTTGCAGCAAAATTAGCAGCATTAAAAATATCAACACCTTGATAATTAGGGGAAACATAGTATGGGTATTCTCTATTATCAGAAATATCATAAGATATATCTTCTTCAGATAATAAATTATTTATTACATCTTCTACTTCAGAACCAATTATAACAGTTGAGCCTATTTTAGCACTAGTTACGTCATCAATATTAGTAGGAACTGCGCTTTTTAAAGTAAAGATTTCTCCAAAAGATACAATACCTAACATATCTTCTTCCATTTTACCAATGGATAATTTACATAATGCTCTATCGTGATAATAGTCTGCTTCCACTCCCATAGATATTTTTTGTTTAACAATACCATCTGTTAATAACATATTATATGCATTATTACTCTTAAAGGTATTTCTATTTCCTGTAGGATTGAATAGATGAATATAATCTCTTAGAACGGTAAAAGTATTATTAAGTAAATAAGCATCATTAGACCCACTTAGAGGGTTATCATTGGCAAGTCTCCCTGCTATAATTAATGATGTATCACTTACAATGGTTTTAACATAACATTTTTGATTGTCCAATAATATTACATCTCCTTCTTGTAATTCACTTTCAAATGATGTTCCTGAACCAGTAACAGTATTACTTCCTAAAGGTATTGTAACTGTCCCAGTTAAATCCTTAAATTGTGCATGTCTGGAATCCATATCAATGGCAACATACATTGATGACACGGCTTCATTTTCCCCTATTCTACTACCAGTTAATGCGGTACTTGCCTTTGCATCAAAACCAACAAATTCACCTTGACTGTTAACTCTATTTAAACTAGGAATATACTCATACATATTAGCCCCAGTAGGCATTTTAGTTGTTTGGGCAGATATTTTATACAAATCTATTTCATTAGGAGAATTTTTCCATAAACAAGTTTCTGCTGGCCTCATTACTCTATAATTAGTATAAAATCTAGTTACTCCAGTTTTATCCATAGGAAGATTATCCACTAGTAATTCATGGGCTACTTCTTCACCAGTAATGTTTCTTCTATGTTCTTTAATGTAGATAATATGGTCAGGGGAAACCATAGCATTTTCCATACTTCCGTATGCAGGGAAATTACTATAACCATAATTTCTACCTCTAATCGGGTTTTCCCTACCTTGAACTCCGGCTTCCCAGTTACTAATTAATCCTAGTTTTTGTGGCCCCTTAGTTGCAGCATTATTAAAGGGTAAAGAAGTAAATAAATCATAACCATGAGAATCACTTACCGAATATGCTCCACTAGTAGGATTATCCCCCACCTTCCATCCAAAATTACCAACTAAATACATCCCTGTTAAATCTACAAAATTTAAGAAATGGTTTTTAGAATATGGGTATTGATTAGCATCTTCATTATATGGCCTAGTAACTATTCTTAATATCCCCTCTTTACTTCTACTATTTGCTGTGGTTGCTTCGTAGTCATTAATGGAAGAGAATTCAACCACCCCTTGGTCAGTTTCACCGTTAGTTCCATCAGCAATCACATTAGATTGATTGACCCAATTAGAGGTAAGTTCATTAGTAATATTGGTTAAATCTAATATGGGAGAAAAGGCTGTATGGACTCCAGCAGCAATAAAATTAGATTTATCTATATCTGTATAAGTGGCGGCGGTGTCGCCCTCATCAGTAACAAAGGAAGAATATCCAAAGTAATCATTATTTAATTGTAGTCCAGCAAAAGAATATTCTCCACTTAGACTGTCGTGAAACCCGCCGGTCATTTGCCCATTGCCGTATTTTATACCATTTCTATTAGCGGAAGTAGTTCCTAGAGAACTATTTATTGCTTTAGAATAAGGGAAATTTTCACATGCTTGTGCAAATGATGAACCAAATCTACCCCCGATAGGAGGTCTACTTATTGAGTTTTCAATACTATAATTCCCCAATACTATAATATCGCAACTACCATAAGGATTACCCCCACTTTGCATCCATTCTAAAATATTAGAAACATGAGCGTATTCAGTCGCTATATCATTTTCCACTCTACCACCAGCGTCATCATCTAATACTAATCTTTCTTTTGGAGCCATCGCATTAATTGTTTCGCTCAAACTATATTCATTACTATTTATATCAGTCCTTTCAGAATAATAAGTTCTAAATGCAGGAGGTAATACTAAAGTTCCATCGAATTCAAAAGCAGCAAAATTTCTAGTAAAATGAGTCATAAATTTACTTTCTGTAATATTTAATCCCCCATCAGTCCCCTCTGTACTGGCAATCCATGTTGGCTGCCCAGCACCTATGGGTAGATGGAATAGGTCACTACTATTGTGCACAACTGATTTACTAATTGTTAAAGTCTCAGGAGTAGGTGAAGTATCTATTGCTGTGATAGTAGTACCGTTAGGAATTCCTTTACCAGAGACAAATTGACCAACGGTATAAATGCTAGCGTCTGTTACTTCTATTGTTGTTGCTGCCCCTGTATCCCATTCAGATGTTAAATCTTGTGTTCCATAAACTGCACCATAAGGTGTTTGAACAAATGCTTGAGTAACACCTTGAATTTTCATATGAGAAGTGGCTACCATTGATTGTAACATATTAAGTTGTTCACCGAAATGAACATCAGTAAAAGAATTCTTACCTCCTCTTCCTTTAGTGGTAAATTGGTAGAATGAGTCATTGAATTCCTGATTAGCAACTGATAAAGTCCCATCTCCACAAATATGAATATAACCGTAATATTTATTCTTATTACCATCAGATTTCATTATAGGACTTCTAGTATAATTACCCACTAAATGAATAGTGCTTGCTCCAGAAGCATCAGTTAAGTCACGGACTCTACCTAAATATTGACCCTTATCGGTAAATAATTGGTCGCCCACTTCAAAGTAGGTAGTGACTTGGGATTGGTCAGTAGTAATCCTAGATAAACTACTATCAACATCCCATACAGTAATTTTATGAGGGGTTCTTTTTAGAGGTTGATACCTAGTATATTCAAAGTTAGGGGTAGTTAATTGTGTCATATCTGCTGGTAATCTTTCGGGGTCTATTAGATTAAAATGCCAATCATATGTGCAATCAATTAATCTCATTAACCCAAATCTTTTCATTTCAGAAGGTAATATAGATGCCTCACTAATTGGTAACATTTTATACTGGTCATCATTTTCTAATTCTTCTTCTAAACTTCCCTCATAATATTCATGATATGTATTACTTTTACCAAATAAACCTTTACCTTTTAACATTAAATTATAATTGGTAAATTTTCTACTGATAGAACTTCCATCAATTGTTTCTGAATATCCAATATGATGTTTTCTTGACATTGAATCTGGGTACATATCAGCAGGTGAAAATATAAACCATCTAAGAGTTTTAGGGTCTGGTAATTCCCAATGGTCTTTTGCTCTAGTTATCCCGTCAAATTTAGGGCCAATCCACGGAGGATAAAGAATAGTTAATTCTTCATAGCCATCACTAGCAACATCAGAGGTTTTACCATCATATACCGTATAGTAATCTGTACTACCTATACTAGTATGAGGGGGCTGTAGCACATCAATAGGAGTTACCCCACTAGCAGATGGTCCTAATTTGAAAACTCTATTTAATAGCCTATCTCCACGATTAGATAATTTAACCCATCTATTAGCAATTGCAACAGGGAAAACATCACTATCACTACTAGCCAAATAATCAATTGTATTTGCCGCTCCAATAACATAATCTATATTATAACTATAAGCGTTAGAAGTGAGTTCACTATAAGCGGCGAATTTTTTATAAACAATGTTAGTATTATCATTATTCAAAGGAGCCTCCATATCTTCTGACCAATCCCCACCTCTAAAATTATCATGCATTCTAGGCATAAATCTAGGGTAATTCAATACCTTATGGTCAGTATCTTCTGGTGAAGTAACATGAGTTCCATGTTTATCAAAATCAGCAAAATTACTACCCATTATGGGTCTGAAATCTCTCGATTCTGGTGAAAGATATTCTAAGAAATAAGGGTGTTCTTTTATATCACTAGTGGTATCATACATTTCTGAATAATAACCACTAATATTAGGGTCATACCATCTAATTGACCAAGCAAAATCATTATTATGATAAGAATAAGGATATTTACGAACTTCATCCGAACCCCATTTAGCATCTGCTATTCTATATGCAGTAGCATATCCATTTACTCTACCTTTTTCTATGCTATAAGTATCTTTAATTTGACCATCTTTTCTTCTTCTATTGATATAAGAAAGATATTTACCTTTCTGTAATCCGAAATATCTCCATTTAGTATTCCCATATCTATCAATCATATCAGAATAAATAACGTGTGTAGATGCATTGGGGTTGTAAGAAGTAGATGCTTTATTAGCCACACTTTCATCTGTAATATAATGATATAATCCACCAGCCCATTTAATAGGTTTACAAATATTATCTACTGCATTCGGACTTGATAAATAAGGGTTAGTTAAAGTTAACACACCCCCTTGAGTTAATCCTTGTGTATTTAAAAAATATAATCCTTGAGTAAAATAGTCTGTTAATACCGTTATTCTAACCGATAAACTACCACCTGTATCGGTATGAAATGCATTGTAATCAGTTAAAGTTGTATTTCCACTTTCTAATTTTCTAGGATAAAATAACACACTTACATTGTTTAAATCATCTTCAGTAAAAACATGAGAAATTGTAAAAACGCCTGTTAAATCTTTATCATCTCCTCCTTCTATTTTTATTCTCATACCTTCTTTTAATTTTTGTAAAAATGTCTGCCCTGCGGTAGTATTAGAATATAATCTACTAGTAACATAATTAGTCCCTCCCCAATTTGATTCAGAACTAGTTACAGTAAATTGTATACCAGTTGCCGCATAATATTGAGGATGGTCTGATGAAGTATAATATTTATAAATACCTAAATCAGTAATTTTTCTTGTTAATGGTCTATCTAAAGTAAAAACAATCCTATCACCTTCTAAAATTGCCTGTGTGCTTCCTGTACCTGTACTTCCTACACTAATATCAATTATTTTACCATATAAATTACCCAATGAATCAAATATAAAATCATTAATTTTTAATTCTTCTATCCAAGTAGAAAAATCAAAGGTTCCATTATACCCTTTTCTATATGTAATTGCAAAATCACCAACATTAACTAATACTTTATCTCTACCATCTATGGGATTATTATCAACCCTTGCTAAAATTGCAGGACATATTGGGGCAATTTCAATAATTGTTTCTTCATTATTAGAAGTTAAATTAACAACATCATATTCAGTTAAAGAATTTACAGTGTGTAAGTTAACATAATCCAATGTATTTTTATTTGTAATTTCGTCTGCTAAATGACAATAAAATGGTAAATCATAATCTATTTTTCCTATATTATTTATGCTATATCCTTTTGCTAATGGATGATTAGAAGCAGAAGTTCCTACTAAAGTAGAACCCTCTGTTACTGGTGCATTAGTAGAACTCAATCCTAAAGAATTACCACCCGTAAATAATATTCCTTTATTACTAGCACCTAATAACGAATTAACTCTCGTAGTGTTATAGGGATTAGCGGCCATTGCTTTTGAAAAACTTACCATATTACCTCTAGCCAATAAATCATCCGCTGAAGAACCTGTTTCATCAGGTATTTCTTGAGGAGTTATATCAGTTAACTGTGCAGATGCACTACCAGAAATCATAATAAGTTCATCATCTTTTAATCTAGTAGGTATTCCTTCTTCAAGAGTAATCGTATATGGGTCAGAACCACCTGATATAGAATATATTCTACCTAAAAATATTCCTAAAGTAGTGTATAACAAATCACCTATCGTAGCGGTAGAAACCGTAGAAAAGGTATTGTCAGCATAGGTTAAACTTTTTATTAATATAACAGTAGTTCCTACTTCATATATTCCTTTATTAGTTGTATGATTTATTGAAGATAATACACTCATTCTTTCTATTGGACCAACAGTAGAATAAACAATATCTTCTGTAAATTTAAAATCTTTATTAACCATTGGCCCTAATAATTTAGCAATATTATTTCTACCTTTTATTTTTAATTTAAACATCCCATCTTCAATTACTTGTTCTATACTTTCTATTATTCCACTAAATATTCTTTTTTCTATATCGAATTGACCTGCGAAATAATCTAAATAAGATACTACTCCTCTAACATGAGTATTTGTTATAGAGGCTGGAGATTGTTCAATATTATAACGATATAAACTTCCACCAGCATCAAAATCACTATTAATAGGATAACCATATAATGATACATTAGAAAGTTTATCAGCATAAGGAAGATAATCAGTTCTATTATAAGATTCTAAAAATCTTTCATCTTTAAGATGAGGTTTTAATTTTAAGAATTTATTATCTTTATCTCCATATTCAACTTTAATTCTATGACCAGTCATTTGGCCTCCTCTTAAAACTAAATTAATATCATTAATTCTACTTGAATTTGCTTTTTCTAAAGAAATTTCACCAATATTAATTGCTGCTCTTGTATTATCAGAAGGGTTTTTATTTTCAATAAAGGTTTGAAAATCTCTTACATTTCTATTCCAATTAGTAGAAGCAGTCGCTCCATTATAGTCTAAAATATAATTAGACATATCTGTATCTGTAGGAATTTGAGAAATTATATTATCTACTAAAAATGAATACTTACTTCTATATGCTGTAGTGCTAAAATTTGGAACAGTAGATAAATCGGTAGTAGTAGCCAATTTATATTCAGTATCATCTTGTTTTCTCCATCTAATAATTCTCATTACTTGTTCATCAGATAAACTACCACTTTTATTTACTATATAATTTGGAGTGAAATGATATAATGTTCCAGATGCATTTACTGTAAAGGTATCATATAGTGGGTCATATCTACTTGATGTAAGTGTTTTACTATTAGGAATAGGAGAACTTAATAAAAATCTTAAATCATTTTTACTTCCTAAATCTACAACATTAATATCATTTATATTTGAATGAGTTGTTGAATATTCTACAGTTCCTATTGGTTCATTTCTTGATTTACCTATTTCTTCTGTAGCAAATATTTGATGAATATAAATAGGGTCGCCTTCTTTCATTTTTTTAGCAAGAATTTTTTGAGTGTCTGCTAATACAATATCAACATAACCCCCTGTTGCTGTAACTGATTCATAATCAATCATTTCCAGAGCATTAGGAATGATTGTGTTAGTCAATGGGGAATCGGCGTAATGTAGATAACGAGTTTGTCCTATATTATGACCGTAATAACTGGAACCATCATCATTAGGTCTATGTGCCATTCTAAATGAATGTTTTAAATGGTTAGTAGAATCAATGGAACAATACATCTTATTGTGGTCTAAATCAACTGCATGGGCTAAGAATCTAATTCTTAAATCATTAGAAGTAGAAGCACCGGAAAAATCTGCGGCATCCATAGTTAAAGTAGTAACAGTAGAATCCGTAGCACTATCTAAACAATAAGTATCTGCTTCTGCGCCATCAAGAGTAAATCTTGAGTCTCTTAATATACCAGTTAATCCCCAGTCAGTTCCTTCTGTTCCATCTAAATTAGTATAAGTTCCTAAAGAAGAATCTACTAAGGCAAAACTACCATCAGTAGCAATGGTAACTGTATCTGGAGTTCCATTAGTTAATGCTAAATTATTACTTGTATATTCTAAGAAATTCATAGCCGCAGGATTATCTGCTTTATATAACATATCAACTAAAGTTGCTTCCATTGTATATGGACCGGAATCAATAATATCTGTGCTATATTCTTGTTCTGTTAAAAAAGTGCTATAAGTGTAAGTATGAGAAGAACCATTCCAAGAAGAACTTCTAAGAACATATCTTGTGGCCGGTTCTAATTTATCCTTTCCATTTAGGAAATAAAAGAATGGGCGAGAAACATGAGTATTTAGATAATGACGAAGATTAGAACTATCTGATTGTAACCCATAAGCACAAGCAACTAAAGTTTGATTGTCCGAATCTATTTTAGGTAAATTTGAATCCAATGAAGAAAATATAGCGAATTTGGTATCTTTAGGAATATCAACTCCAATAGAAGGCTCAAATTCTATTCTATCGCCATAAACATCATCTTTTAATAATTCAGTTATTTTAGCAAAATGATGTGTATTAGGGTCATCAGAATAAATTAATATCCATAATGGGTTAATATTTTCTAATCTAAAAACATTAGTATTATCATTATGTATAATAGGAGTAGTATTATTATATCCCCTAATTACTGTTAAATCATTAGTAGATACTAATGTAATTAACATTTCCTCATTATCTATAATTATTATATCATTAACAACTAAACCATGACTTCCATCTACTGTAAAAATCGTTTCTGTGGCCGTTATATTACTTGCTTCATTTAATTGTGTTTTTGCTTCAATAAATTTTTGCCCAGTTTGTGTTGAAGAATCATAAATTTTTACTGTATTTCCTCTAGTAATTTCTAAATTAGATAGATGGTCATCAACTGTAGTTGAATTGGGATATATTCTATTAACTGATGAATAAGTTTGAGTGGAACTATTAGATTGATTTATTCCAGTTTTAGCATTAGTTAAAGTAGTATTATCTGCTTTATGAATTTCATAACTATTAATTGTAGTAGCATTACTAACCATTGTAAAATCTGCAAAATCTTCACTTACAATTCCTCTTGATAATAAAGGGTTTAATGGAGTTTTATATATTGCACTTTCTAAAAAATTTCCAGTATAATTTGCTGCACTATCAGCAGTTTTATTTATTTTAGCCTGACCCGAAGTGCCTTCTATATTACCTTTATTCATGGCGAAAACACTAGTAAGGGTTCCCATTCCCTTAGTCATATCTTCTCCCCCTCAAATCTAAAGTAAAGTAATGTATTTCTATAATTAGGAACTAAAGTATCAATGGTTACAAAACTATCTTTATATTCTTTAGTAATGGCGAACTCATGTATCTCTCCCATAAACTGAGAAGACCTTCTGGTTTCTAAAGCCGTAGCACCATTAGAACCCATATAACAATCAGTTGCATCGAATTCAAAATCTTGAATATTAACACCTGTTCTTATTGTTACATCTGTTAAAGTTCCAGCGGTGGTAGTAGCCGAAGCAACATTATTCACACAATTAATTGTAAAACTATTATCAGAAGTTACAGTAACTTTCCAAACTCCATTTAAATTAGTTACTCCAGAATCTTCTATACTTACCCAATCATTAGTTGTTAAAGCATGAACATCTATGGTAGTAACGGTAACAGTTGCACCTCCATCTCCAACAAAACTACTTACTCTTAAATTACCCTCACTAAATATTTGAGTATCTACTTCTCTTCCATCAACAAATAAACTAATTCTATTTGCAGTATTATCATAAGACATAGCAAGATGAAATGGTCTTAATACATATCCTGCTTCTTTCCATGTATCTACTAACATATGTGCGCCATATTCATCTGAATCAGCAAGACTACTACCTCCACTTGTCATTTTAAACACATTATCAAAAAGTGTATCAGGCATATCAGCAAGAAGGTTTCTCGAAAAATTATATTCTTCATTTGGATGTATTATGTAATTAGCATTTGAAGCACTTGTTAATCCATAAGCATCTAAAGAAGTGGTTAATGCCCCTGCTCCTCTTTCTACTGTTAAAGTATTACCACTTATACTATCTATTTGCATTTTTTCTGTTCTATTCCAAACATAATCTCCCACATTTAAATTTCTAGCATCATCAACATAAATTTCAGTTTCATCTACAGTTCTTATTGGCTTAACTAATTTACATTTAGATAAGGTAACAATATCTGCTTTATGACCAGAAGTAACATTTATGTCACTAATCCATCCTAAATAAGTAGGGTCTTTTCCATGCACCAAATCCGCAGAAAAAATGTTATCATTAGAAGTTTGACCATATAAATTCTGACCCATCCAAATGTGTGGTAACATATCTATATTACCAGTATCAGCAGTTATTGCATCTCTCGTATAATATGAACTAGCACCATTTGCAAAAGTTAAACGGGAATTATATCTTGCATAATGAACCGCACAATTAGCAGTATTTGCAACAGTTTCCCCTTCAAACACACTTGTCATTAATGGAGCAGAATCCTCATAAGGAAGTTCTACTTCTATTTTTGTATTACTATGTCTAGTTTTTATTTTATAATGACCATCATTTTTAGCAGAATTTATTACTTTAATATAATTCCCCGCAACCATTCCTGCCGGAAATTCATTGGTGGCACTTCCAGCATCTACAAGTGTAATATAATTACCATCACCATTAGATGATGTGCTTTCTTGACCAAACCAAGTTGCTGTAAGAACACCACCAGAAGAAGAAGAAGATAAAAAAGGGGCTCCATAATATTTTTCTAAATAGATTTGTTCATTACTTGGTCCTATTTTCTTATGATACCTAACTCTATCTTCTATCTCTAAATAAATAGGTTTTCCAAATACATGGTCTGCCCCATCAGGTTGTTCTACAGGTTTACCATAATATTCATTTTCTGCTGTTATAATTGGACTATTACTTTCAACAGTAACAGTTCTAATATTACCATTAGAATCTTTACCTTTTAATACACATCCAATTTTATATTCAGCAGGTTGATTCATATTAGTTCTTGTTATATTTTTAAGATAGAATTGACATGTTTCATTATGAAATATAGTCATTTTATGATTAAGACGATTATCTCCATATATTAAATCATCAACGACATGAGCAGCGGCGGCAGTTCCATTCTGCGCTCTAGTAACAACAATTGTTTTACCCGCTCCTGTACTATGATTAATACTAACAACTTCCATTTCTTCATTACCTATTCTTATGTTAGTTCCACCTATTATATCTTCAACACTTGATACTGTTATAGTGGTAACAGAACTATTTATTGCTACTACTAAATAAGCAATAGGCTCATGGGAAAAATAAGCCCCAGAACGATAACTATTAGCGGTATTAAGATTACCTGTTGCGGAATAATATTTATTTTTAAATGGTAAATCTAAATTACCTGCATCATATTGAGTAGCAATACTTGGGGTTCCACTACCACTATAATCTGCACCTAATCTCCAACCAAAGCCATTAATATCATATGGAGTGATTATACCTTCCATTGTAAAAGAACTTTTGACTGCCCAAATACCATATTTCGCATCATCATCATCATCTCCTTCTAATGCTTCTATTCCATGAGTAGCAGGGTCATGAGTAACACCATCTGGTCCTTTAGGAATATGTTTACTATAATCTAAATGAATATAGCCATCTCCCATTATAGGAAAAACCAACGCCTTCTTATTCCCTGTATAAATCCTATAATTAGACATAATATCACAAACTTGAAAAGGCTATTTCAAATGACATACTAAATTCAACAAAAGGCTGTCCACCCACTAATGTTGTATCGAAAGAACGAACAAATCCAGAAATTCCATCTGTGATATTCTTACTTGTATCAATTGGTTTTGGAAATTTTGTAATAGGTAAACTCATTTGTGCATCTAAATCAGATGCACCTTTATCTCTTACTGCATAATTAAAAGGAATCAAAGGGGCATTTTCTACAGATGTCCCTGCTCCTATTGTTAAAACATTACCTGCCGCATCTTTATCATGATAAGTCCATTTAGGACCAACTCTTGAAGGAATAAGAATAATTAATTTATTAAGATTTTGATGTGATTGCATAAACGAAGAATCAACATAAGAATGAATTAATTGACAAATCTCTTGAGCAGTCATAAAAACAGTAGTATGTTTACCATCAGAATCAGTATAAGTTACAGTAGAATCTAATGGGTCTGTTTCACTTTTAGGTAAATCTCCCGCATTAAATTGTTTCCGAATATATTGTTCAGTAACAATTCCAGAAAGAGAAATTGTCTTAGTAGCCATACCTAAATCTAAACCTAATGAAACAGATTCACCAGTAGCAATACCTACTGCGGGAGTAGGAAAAGACATGATGTTTTTAGCCGTAGAAATAGCCACACTTTCACATTTTAATGCTATTCTGTTTGTTTGAAATGTGTCCATAGTTGATGTATCTGTTTTATCTGAAAATGCACTTCTTGAACTTAAATCAAGAAAAACATGATGGTTATCTAAATCAGTATAAGTTGGCATCTTTAAAACCTCATATTAGTAGAAGAAGAAGTAGTTCGATTAATTTCTTCGTTAACCATTCTTCCTATTTTCTTTGCTATATCCCGTAATTCTGAATCTGATGCTCCTACTCTTCCAGAAACATTAACACTTACATTATTAGTTAAATTACCACTATTGGCTAACATATTCCTACTATCTTTATTAGAATGGACTCTTGAACCTCTTGGTAATTTAACTAATTCTGGTCCTCTTTCTCCAACTAAAGACAAACCACCTACAACCGTTCCCCCAGCCGCAAAAGGATTTACTGCGTCTTTGAACCTTGTAAGCATTTTATTCCCCCACGCTAAAAACGGTCCCCATACTTTATCTGTCCAAAAAGTACCAATTTTTTTCTTAATATCATCCCAAGTCCCTATTTTCTTATCCCACCAATTACTAACAAATTTTCTAATTTTATCTACTAACTCTTCTCTAAATTTCCCGTCAAAAATAAATCGCATAAATTTAAGAATTATTTTAAAATACAATGCGGCTACTCCTACAATTATTCCTATAGCAAATTTCAATACTCCTTTTAATACTGCCCAAAGTATAGTCCCTAAACCACCAAAGATTTTACCAAATCCTGTTACTAAAAGCATAAGTCTTTCTCCAAAAGTTCCGCCACCAAAGAACGCCGAAAAGATTAACATAAATCCTTCAACTACCATAAATAAACCACTCATTATTTCTTTAATTGCGGTCACTACAGTTCCCATTAAATCTCCAGTTCCCCCTATTTGTTTTATAATTTCAAAGATTAAAAATGCCGCCATAATAAATAACATGAAATACATTGAGTATTTTAGAGCCATCTTCATTACCACCCATACATTTCCTAACACCTTTTTAAAACCAATTTCCTTCAACTTCTTAAATAATGGAATTAAAGTCACCATTTTCATTGCTTTAAAACTACCTTCTATTGTTTTTCTTAATGGCCCTTTAAGTAATTTCTTTTGCTCGGCTATTTTATCTTTAACCCCTTTAACCCCACCAATTCCACTAACAGCGGCCCCTTTCTTTCCAATTAAACTTTTATATTCTTTATTATAATCTTCTTTAGTTTTCCATTCCCCAGATTCTTCTAATGTTATTAGCGCACCGCTATTCATTTTCTTTTTTACTATCTTTATTTCTTTATCAAATTGCTTAATGTTGGACATTATTTGTTTATTCTTTTTTAACCGTTCTTGTATCTCAGTTTTCGCTTCTTTAGACATACTTTTTTTCAGTTGTTTAACTCTTTCTTTTCCTAATTTTTGTAATTTTATTTTTAAAGTTTCATAACTTGCACCAAGTCTTTCGGTAGTTAATTTATCTATAAGTTTAGCGTCAGTTGATAACCCCATTTCTTCTCTAGCAGTTCTAATATCTTCTGCTAACAACTTATATTGGTTAATTATTGCAGTATTATTTTTTTGTTCTTTACTTAATCCATCCACACCTTTATCTCTAATGGCGTTTAACATGCTAAGTTGGTCTTCGACCCCTGCTGATGCCTCTTGTAATTTAGCCAAATCTTCAACATATTCAGCCTGTGCTTTCATAGCCCTTTCTTGAGCCTTAGCATAAAAATCAAATGCTTGAGCAACCGCCCTTAACTTATTTTGTAATTTCCATAAACCACTACCAGAAAGAACACGACTTACCATTGTCCATGCTTTACTTTCATTACTAGCATTAGCAATGCTTTTAGCAAAACCCGCAGTTTGTTTATCTACAACGGCTAATATTGAACTTAATTCAGTAAGAGATTTCTTTGCTTCATTCACCTCGTCGGCCATCCACTCACCTCGCCTTCTTCATCTCTCTATCCATCATCTCTGCCTTGTAGTTTTCTACTTCCCCATGAACTGATAATAAATCTTTAACTAAACTTGCTGGCATTTTATATATCTCTAATGGGCTAATAGCCAACGCTTTGGCTAAACTATAAACGGTAAGTAGAGAAACAATTTGAGGGTCGGTTTTACGCCCTCTTATTGCATCTCTAATTCTTCGTTTTTTGTATCATCCCCTGTTAAATCTGTTAAGGGATTAGGTAGTATTTCTTTTAATTGTGAACCAAGATATGGACTTAATCTAATTAAATCCATTTTACCTAAACTTGGCTCAGTCTTTTCTACAAAATTATCAATCATATAGTGATATAAATTATTCAAATCTATATCCATTTCTTGTGTTTTTGCATTAATATTCATTACAGAAGCCATTGCTTGTTCAACTTGCAACCAAGTGGGTTCTTTAATCCATATTTTTAAATGTTCATCACTATTCTCAGTTATCTTGAGATAGTAGACTTTCGCTTCACTTGCCGCAAACAGCAAATTCTTATCACTAACTATTTTCTTATTTTCACTAATCATATCTCTCCACCTTTTTTAACCAACATACATACAAACGGTGTTGGTGGAACGTAATATTATTGAGGAGTTTTGGAATCTTCTTCCTTAACCCCCGATTTTGCCGCTTTCTTTTCAGCCGCTTCCGCTTCCACTTTAGCCTGTTCTTCTTTAGCCTTAGTCGCTTCCGCTTTAGCCTTAGCCGCTTCTTCTTTTTTTGCGGCCTTTTTCTCAGCCTTAGATTTATTTTCTTCTATTTCTTTAGCCAGATTATCTGCAAACAATTTTCTTTTTGAGTATTTATCCATTTAATCACCCTTGTAGAACCCATCCCGTTTTAACTACACAGGAATGTAAATCTCTTGGCATAACTGTGGCTTCTACGGTTATTGGTCCTTTATCATCTGGAATAGTCCAAGTATTAGCACTAAGATGATAATTTTTAAATTGTATTTTTATTTGTTCTCCAGTATCTTTATCAAAAGTTAAATCAAGAAGACCATTAGCAATAGTATCTGTTGATGTTTCTTCTGTTTCATTAAATATTTCTTCAAATAATTTATTATCAGTTACTAAAGCAGTAAAAGAAATTTCATAATTTCTTTGTGCAGGAATAGCATGTTTAAGGTCTTTTGAACCTATACCAACAAACCTTTTATCTACTAAATTATTATTAATGGTTAAAGTGAAATTAGTAATTTTCAAAAATTGTTGACCAAATATACTAATTGAGCCGTTAGAGAAAAAGAATGGTTCTCCTAATTCTGCATCATCAGAAGATGTATAATTAAATAAAGAAGTATTTGTTGCTTGACCCCCTCTTGCTTCATAAGATTCATCAGTTGCTAATTTGTGAACTGCACCTGTGTTTAAGTCTAAAGTCATTTTAACTTCTTCATTTTCATTAGCAGTCATAGTTAAAGTATTAACTCTATTACCTCTTGCAATTCTTGTAAATGTATGAGATTCAGTAGCAATACCTGTATCTCCAGTAACATAAGTATTACTGGATTCTAATTTACTCATACTCTGTTCTAAAGCAAAAGAAGGTAAATCTGCTGTATTTAATTCTGCAAAAGTATAAGCAATAAGGTTATCATTCCCACTTGCAGTAGAAGTAGTCCTAGTTAATTTTTCTAAATCAGTATAAGTATCTGAACCTAATAAAACAGGAGGCATTAAAGTTTTATTAGCACCCATACTTGCATTACTAGTTTTATAAAATAATGGCCCAGTGCTAACCATTTCATCTATATCAAAGTCTGATTGCGCCCCACTATTAGCAGTATCAATATACACATCATCAGCCGCATCACCAACAAATTGAGTTGCTGGTGGTTGAGCAGATATTGTAGCATTAATATTAGTACATTGTCCTAAAGCGTAATATAACCAAGTTCCATGATTAGCCATTAATGCGATATTTCCTCCAGAAGCAGTTCTAATCCCTTTATACTGATGACTAAAGTTTCTTGAACCCCCTAATTGAAGATTTAACTGTTTCATTTCTTGTTCAACATTAGGGAAAGTAGCACTTTCTACTAATCCCAACCAATTATCAGCATTTAATCTTGCAGTTGTACCATCCTTTTCACCCGCACAAGGGGCATTATAACTTCTAATAACTGCAAAATCATCTGATGCTAATGTTAAAGTATGAGCAGGTGAAATTGTAAATCCACTAACAGTATTAGTAGTAATAATATGTGAA
>Ga0080013_1003042_pt1 | contig 18376 bp, 11 predicted proteins | sample ETNvirenome_6_85_FD_69236 | JGI IMG/M metagenome (GOLD analysis project Ga0080013, IMG submission 69236) | Marine viral communities from the Pacific Ocean - ETNP_6_85 (SPADES assembly) (version 2) | ecosystem: Environmental > Aquatic > Marine > Oceanic | place: Pacific Ocean | collected 2013-06-19 | reverse complement strand
ATTGTGGTGAACCCTGGGTTTTTTAGGACCCTCCTTCAGAGGAAACGCAGGGGGATCAAAAATGATAGGCAAGTACGCCATGGGGTGCGTATGTACCTTGAGTATAAAGCCACCGCCCACCCAATAGCTAAAGCGTTGGGTTTCAAGGTTGTTGGGTTGAAGAAAACCGCCGCACTCGGACAGAAGCCGCTCAAGGTTAAGCTCCCCAAAACCTCTAAGTATATTGCGCAGATAGCTACCCAGAAGCAGAAGAGTCCTTCATATTCTCCCCACGCAATAGACGAGATTGCCTAATGGCCACTGTAGAGAAAGTACGAGCACATTTGCGGAAAACACCGGGCGGGTCAATGACCGCTGTCCGGCAACATACTCGCAAAGGTGATGATCCAGAAAAGCTTCAGAGTAAGGAAATCGCTCTGTGGTGGAAATGGAAGCTCGGAGGTGAGAAGCCTCGAGACCTTAAGCCCCTGGTCCGTAGCTTCATGCCTCTGGTGAATAAGCAGGCATCTGTGTACACCGGTAGAGTAGAGATGCCGCCGGAGGCTATTAGGGCCGAATATTTGAAGCAACTGATTAATGGGTTGAAGGCGTATGACCCTGCCCGGGGTGCTCAGCTAAGTACTGCATTGGTGTGGTACATGAAGAAAGCGCAGCGCTTCATTATGACCTACCAGAATGCTGCACGTATCCCGGAAGAGCGTATCCGGCAGATACGTACCTTCGATCTGGCTAAAGAGAAATTGATTGAGAAGCATGATCGGCTACCTACCGATAAAGAGATGGCTACTGAGCTGAAGTGGTCTGAGAAGGAAGTTATCCGCATGGAGACTGAGCGGCGGAAGGACCTCACTACTTCGAAGTTCGAGGTAGATCCTACAGCGGTAATGCCTCCCGGCGAAGTAGAGGTCTTGAAGCTTTTCCTGTATGAGCTGAAAGATGAGGAGCAGGAGATCTACAGGTTCCTCACAGGTCTTGGTCGGGAGAGGGTAACGGATGTTACTGAGCTGTCTAAGCGGTTGGGTGAGCCACTGCACAAGATTTATCGGGTCCGCACCAGCATCGCTAAGAAGCTGAAAACTTACCTGGACGGTGTAGCTCCTGGAGGCACCTATGAGTCTCAAAGAAAAAGTTTTACAGCTTCAAAGTCTGGTTAAGGAGTACGTTGGTATAGAGCGTACGAAGGCTGAAACCCTGCGGGATTGGTTACTTGAGTTACGAGATGCTGAGGTTCTGCCGTCCGTAGAGGACACACTAACTGGCTTTGAAGCAAAGATCGATTCCAACATCTCCGAGTTCCTGGGAGAAGATCCACCTGCATAACATTGCGTGGGGGTGGTGGTGTTGCTAGAATCGTGAGAGAGATTAGGAAGGTGCTATGTGGGTTAAACTGTCGCAGCCCAAGAAGTTCTATTACTACTCAACCTCGGTGTATGCTGACCTCGTGCTCACGGTATACGATGAGGACGGGACGCTGGTAGCTACGCTTCCTGCCTCTGCTCTGGGTACGACTCCGGTGGACAATTTCTACGTTACTGCTGCGCATACGTTTACGTTAGCGGGTAAGTACCGGATGAAGTGGACTGCCACGGGGCTTACAGATTGGGATGAGGCTATAGTTACGACTACTCCGGCTGTGAATGCCTACCCGAATATCACGGAAACATATTTCACTGAGGGCACCGGGTGGGGTACACCACAGCTCTTCATTCTGGATAGCGACCTGGCAGAGGTAGACGACTGTACCTTTAACCAGTTGGCGGCGTCTGTTACTTCTTCGAAGGTAGTGGCATCATTCACTATTCCAGCTGCTGCTACGGTAGAAGTCACGTTCGATGCCATGGCTACTACGTATACTGCTTCGATAGTGGTGGGGGTAACTACTCTGCTTTCTGTCCTGGACCAGCTCAATACGCAGATCAAGTATGGTCGTGCGGTGAATTCTGGCGGCAGTATTAGGATTGAATCTGACTCCGTCGCTGAGACTACTTCCGTGGAAATTGGCGGAGATGCTGCCACTCTTACAGAGCTTGGGCTTACTGCTGGTACGTATACTCCTGCTCTCGGGGATTCTCCGGTGGCCCTTACAGCCATTGATGCAACTCTAGCTTACGAGACCGGGTATGAGGTTTTGCTGCCCGAGGGGAACTACATCTTCGTGTGGGCGGACGGCACTACGGTTCAGACCATAGAGGATGTATTCATCTACTCTGACCACGGAATGTCGAATGTTACGTGTGAGGTTGTGGACATAGACACCTCCAACGCATTGGCTGGCGTAGAGATTTGTATCATGGACAGTGATGGTAAGACTGTCCGGAGAGGGTACTCTTTGTACGATGGTCGTTTCTACACCTCGATTGAGCCGGGGACGTATACTGCCGTTCTTCGACGGGAAGGGTGCGTCTTTGGATACAACAACTTCACCCTGAATGTTGCGGATAGGTACGACACCGAGTATACAAACGACTTCTCACTCTCCACCAGCTTCACCCGACCGGCGTACTCGGATATGCCCATTGTCGGGCAGAGCTCTCTTTCTGTAATGAAGGGGCAGTTTATAGATCTGCGGGGACAGCCCATAGCGGTAACTCGTGTCCTGATTTCGCATAGTTACGTACCATTCCAGATGACTGCAGTAGATGCTTCTACAGTTGCAGTTTCCGGGCATCCTTTGGTGGCGGTCACGGATGGCATGGGTAAGATAGAGGTTTGCTTGGTGCGCGGGGTTACCGTCGAGGTGGCTATCGAAGGTACCGCATTGCACAGAAATATATTGGTCCCTAATCAGGCAGAATTCAACCTGATGGATAACTTCACTCAGGATGACCTTTTCGACATTGTTCGGTTGGTTGTCCCGGCAGCGGTACAGGTGGACATCTAATGAGCATAAAGAAATTGAATGCGTTTGTGGATAGGGTTGTTGCGTTGGAGAAAGTTGCCGAGCCCAACACAGTTGTTGTTGGAGGTAGCCCTGTGCCCTTCGGGAATATCCGGCAAGCAGATATAGACCGGATGTCCAAGAGCGAGAAAGCCCTGTTCCAGGAAACGCTTAAAAGGGTTCGGAAGACTCCTGGCAAATCGATCAAAGAAGTTATCCAGGAAGAGAAGCGGACGCGACCCACTGCTAAGTCTGGGGGAGGGGGAAGTGCTCTCGCTGGCTTCGATTTTCCTGCCCCGAAAGGGGGTGGGCTTGCATCCGCAGCTGGCTCTGGTAAGCCGGACTACAAATCCCTTGGAGAGAAGGCAGGGAGGGCTTCAAAAGGCCTTGAGGGGGACCGGGCAGCTCGTCCCGCTCCTAGGAACACTAAGGAGCTTGGGGAGCGGGCAGGTAAAGCAGTAGGAGGTCTGCCGGGGGACAAGAAAGTTGTAGTCAGGGACGGGAAGGCTGGTAAAACGGAGAAGGTGCTTAACACTATAAAGCAGGATCCGGCAAAGAAGGGCAGCGATCTAGCTAACTTCGACTTTAATGCGCCGAGTCCGGGTGGCGGCGAGGTAGCGCCGAAGAAGACTGCACCTGCTGCTGGGGCACCTAATACCCGGGAAGGTACAATTGCGGGCATTGAAGGCCTCATCAAGCAAATGAATCAGAAGGGTCGGGAAGGATACACCTACGGTGGAATGTCCCGGGAAGCCCGGATAGGCGATTACAATGCTAAGCTAAACCGCTTGCGCAAGATGGATGATAAGGCTTTTGCCGGTAAGGATGCCTGGAAGTATAACAAGTATTCCCCGCAGAGGATCCTTCAGGACCAGGCCCGTTTTGGTGTCCTGGACACTCGAGCTAACAAAGCTGCTACTCCGGAGATGCTGGCGGCAGCAGATAAGAAGTACCAGACCGCTGTATCGGTGAATCACCCGAAGGGAAAGATTCGTCCGAGGAAAGCGGTAGTAAAGGCTCCCCCGGTAGAGAAGCCAACAGTAGTTAAAAAACCGGCGTTGGATTATGTAGCCGATGCGGCAAAGTCGCCAATTAAGGATACCGCTAACGCTATCGCGGGTCAGGCTAAGAAGTTGGTGGGTCTTGGTGCCAACCAACCCCCCGCCCCGCAACCAGGAGTAGCGCCAAACACTGGTGTACAGGCCAACCAGAGTTATGCTCCTAACCAGAGTTATGCTCCTACTCCTACGCCGACGGTTACACAACCAGTCATGGCCAGCAAGGCAGAAAGCCCCCTCACACCGAAGATAAAGCTGAAGGCCCAGGGCCTTAACAAGAAGGCTCCGCAGACAGCAGACGCGACAGCTCCACCGAAACCCCACCCAGCGGAGTAAGGAAGATAGATGCGAAAAGAGACCCTAGACCTACTCCAAGATCTACTCCCGGAAGAGTTTTACTCTCGTTTGAGTAAGACTGCCGCCGATTCTTACGGTAAGGGCGACCCCATGGCTGCGCCGAGTTTTGACGCCCCGAAGAAGGCAGCCCCGAAGAAGAAGCGGTTGTCTTCTATGACACAACCGGCGAAGAACACTACGGGTATCAAGGATGATCCTTCCGCTCGGGAGAGAGCGCTTACTACTGCAAAGTCCGGGGTAGAAACTGCACAGAAGATGGATGCTCCTGCCGATCCGAATGCAACACGTATGATCGGTAACAAGCCCTACGAGCTGAATAAGGAGCAGACCAGGTATACTCGAACGGATGTCCCGAAGCATTTGCAGGCAGGTTCTCGGCAGATTCCGGTAGACTCCGCTGAGGCCGGTGGACGGAAGAGAGCCCCTCTGCAGAAAGCAGAGCCTAAGGTGGATCCAACGAAACCACGGTTCTCTGCTACGGATATAGCTACTCGAGCGAAGAGGCATGGTAAGGCTCTGGCAGGTCTCCCAGCGGGAAAAGCTACAGGAGCAGTAGGTGCGGATTTTTACGAACGTGCCCCGGAAGGTTCAGGTATAGTTTCCGGGAAGGGCGACAAGGCGGTATTGCGGAAGGCGTCAGATAGGGAACGGTTCCAAGTTGGGGAGCGCTCTTATATGAGTACTCCGGGCCTAGCTCTTGCCCGACTAGGCGGAAAGATCGATAATGATGAGCTGGAGAAGGCGTATAACGCCCCTAGGACTGTTGCGGCAACTTTGAAGCAAGTAGGGGATGCTGCAGACCTTACCATGGCGGGGGCCGCTGCAAAGGGTGTTGGCGGGCTAGTTCCTAAAGCTTTGCGGAAGCGTGTAGCCAGTGCGGCGAAGAACGTCCGCCCAGGAGCGAATGTTAAAGCTGTTGGTGGTTCTGAAGCTGAAGGTCTCCGTGCTGGGTTAAAGCCGAATCAGGCGAAGAAGTTCGCAGACGATGCTGCGAAGGGGCCACCGAGCTATAAGTCAGACCCTTACTACCCCCCGGGCCACCCTAAGGCCAAGACCCCACCGGGGAAGGCTGGGAAGCCAGGCGTCAAAAAGACCCCGGACCCCAAAACTACTACTCCCCCGGTAGAAGTGCCAGCGAAACCACCCATAGATAAGGCTACCCGGAAAGCTGCATTTAGAGAAAAGGCGAATTTGCGGGAAGTGTACGAGCAGGATATGCGTAGTCGGTTTGCCACCGCGGACGACGCCGGTCGGTCGCAACTTAAGAAGGACTGGCAAAAGTTTAAGGACACCGGCCAGGTCCCGGAAGGGTTTAAGGCACCTGCAACTAAACCAGCGGAAAGAATGGGGGGAGTTGATGAAGGCATGGCCCGGGAGCTGGGCACCTGGAGAGAACCAGCACCCGCAGCTGAGGGAGGCACATTCGCCAAGACCCCAGACCCCGCAGTAACTACGCCACCGCAACCTTCTCCTTCAACTCCGGTAGAGCCTCTGCCCTCTACTCGGCCCCAAGTAAGTGTGGCCGGTGACGGTAAGTCGGCTGTGTACCGACCTAAAACACCTGGGGCAGTTGAGCCAGTAGCTCCCGTACAACCCGCTCCTGCTCCTGCACAACCCGTAGCAACGCAACCAGTAGCCGCACCCGTACAGCCTGGGGCTGGCGCAACGGAAGCATACGCTGCTAGACCAACCCCGGCAGTAACGCAACCACCGGTGCAGACTCCTCCAGCAGGGCAAAATACGCTTCTACATGGCCAGCCTTCCACTGGTACTGGTGCCGGGGTGGCGGAAGTTTCCACACCTCCGAAAGTTATACCGAATCCTGCTGCCCGGGCTAGAGAAGCCGAGATCGCAGAGAAAATTCGTGTAGCTCAGGAAGCACAGGCATCGGCAGCCCGAGCGGCAGCACCTACTGTAGCTGAAGGTCCTGCAGCGCGGGCTGCTCCCTCGGCTGATTCTTTTGCCAGCACCCCCACACCAGCGGTGACTGCACCACCCGTTAACCAGAACCCTCCGGCAAAGGTATTCATTAAGGGTGGTCCCGGAGCAGGCTCTGCCACTCCCGCAGCAGAAGGTAGCTCCCGGCTTCGTATAGTGGACTCCCCCGCCCGTAACAGCGGCGGTGGTCCTCGTCTAAAACTGCCTGATGTTCCCCGGCAGGTACCCGGCGGTGGACCGTACCAGCTCCCAGTCGGTGATGGTGGTCCGGGAGTAGGAGCTGCACGAGACCGTCTACAGGTGATGGGCAAGATTGGTGACGACCTGGGTCTGAATTCTAAGTCTGTTGCTAAGATGCCGCAGGTAGAGCAAGGGGTACACAGCGCCAACAATGTCCTCAAGATGAAGGATAAAGACCTCGTACAGAAGTTTGTAGACATGGGGCAAACACCGGGTGGGGCTAAGATGAGCGCCCAGAATGCGAAGAAAGCAGCTAGCCGGGTAATGCAGGACTATAAGGCCTCTGGTGGTGATGCTAAGAAGTTGCTCAAGGAAGTTGAGCTGTCCAAGCCTCTTAAGGAGCGCTGGGGGCCTGGAGCCAGGAAGTGGACTCGACGGGGTATCTTAGGCTCTATAGGTGTGACGCTCCCGACATTGGCCTACCAGCAGTTCAAGGACAAATCTGATCAAACGCAGCGTGTCAAGGCTCGTACCCCTCCTGCTTCCGATGCGGGTATGGAGCTGAGCGATAAGCGTGATACACCGCACGACCCAATGGAGTCTGTCATTACAGCCAAGGGCGGAGTACCTGTAGAGAAGTATACTCCCGCTACCGGGAAGACTACTAAGCTCGAGGGGTCTGCGGCCGGGGGTGCTGTCTCTCAGAAAGTGATGAAAGAGAGGCTCTTCGAACGAGCAAACGGGGGATTAACCATGGAGCAGATTAATGCTGCATCTCCCGAAGATGTTACCAAGAAGTACCAGGAAGTGTTTCCTGCCAAGGAGCAAAGCGGTTCTGCCTCTGAAGCTACACCTAAGGGCGGTGGGGAAGTGAGTACTGCTGATATGTACAAGCTGATCGCTAAGGCGTCTAATGGTGAATGGACAGCAGAGAAGCTTAAAACGCAAGATCCGGAAGTGGTCAAAGATGCATACCAAAGAGCACTGAAGGCGCAGGGAGGTAACTAGTGGCTGGTGACATCTACGTCACTGTTGTTGATGGAGTTACTCCGGTGTCCGGGGTAACCATCAAGCTGTATGAGGACGACGGTGCCTTCGGGGTATACCTGGCAGAGGACATCACGAATGCTAGCGGTATAGCCTCTTTCGTTGGATACGCTGATGACGACTATTTCGTTCGGACACGAGTACCACCTAGTGCTCCCTTTACAGTTCCAGCGGGGCTTACGCAGTCCGTAACAGTGGCTGGTTCGGACATATCAGTGACTATCTCTACTTCCGCAGTCACACGGCCCACCTCCAGTGATGCTCGGTTCTGTAGATGCTGGGGGTACTTCACGGATATTACTGGTAGTCCTCTTCGGGGAGCGCAGATCTATTTCTCTCGTCCTTCCGAGATCCCGGCAGGCACAGTAGACACTTCTGGTAACACACTCGGAATATTAGGGCTTAATAAAACGCTCCGGTTGAGTCAGGCAGGGTACGGAGAGATTGACCTTCCGAGAGGTGCAGAGCTTACAGCGCTTATCCCTGACTACATTGATGAGGCTACGCAGATATTTGTGCCGGATAGTGCGAGCACTAACCTGGCAGACATCTTGTTCCCTTATCCATTGTCCATTGTGTACAAGCAGAATGGTATCGCAGTTACTACGGTTACCTTTGCTGCTGGTGGATCAGCTACGGTTGATGTCGAAGTTACTCTCCGCTCCGGAGTTTTAGGCTGCCCAATGGCGTACTTCATTGAGGCACCTTCAGTTACTGACCTTACAATACAGGCTTCTGCGGAGACATTGGTCTTCTCCGGAAGTGTAGTTGGCACCTACCCGGTACTACCCGTTGCAGTGCAGACAAATTATCTTTTGCCTACGCCTACAATTTCGGGTACATTATCGGTTGAGGTGACTTAGTGTGCATATAGAAGCAACGCAAGACCAGCTCATACCGGCATCGGTATTCCGATTTTACAAATTTCGTGGATTAGGTACAGAGCATGGCCCGCAGGTACGCCGACTATGGTTGGCGGTATTGCAGCGGGCATTGCAGGATTATGTTCAGGCAGCGCAGGATGGCGTACCAGATGAAGAACTGCTAGAGTGGTTCTCAGATCCATCTGCCGACTGTTTGGGCAGTTACCGGTCTATTTGTAAGATCTTGGACGTCGATGGAGATCGGCTGCTAGAACGTCTTCCGGAGATATCGGAAGAAGGTCTACGTGGTTTACGGAAGTCAGGACTAGGGGATGTATACTAGCGCTGTTCGCCGGTTGTTAAGCTCTTTGATTTCTACCTCCCGGACGGGCATCCGTTCTAGCAGGGCAGGTCTGCTTTCCGATCTTAAGCTTCTACTGATCCTCACTACTTACCTGGATCCGGACACATTATGGGAAGCTTCTTACCTGGCGGGACGGCGCTTTATCACGTCCGTGAATTCTTTGGGTGTAGCAGTACTTACCTTGGAGAACTACTTCCAGGGGTCGAAGCCCAACATGGCTGCGCATGAATCTTTCCGGAAGGTGAATCCTCTGACTAACCTTCCCGACTCTCCTGTGATCTACGCTGATGCTATTGAGAGCTTGATTAAGGAATACCCCCGGCGGGATATAGAAGATACCAGGGCGCAGGTACCAGTCCTTACAAGACAGATTATCAGTAGCTTGACCGCAATAGCGGAGAGTGTAGCTGTCCTTCGGGCAGTTCCGGGCACCCAGTTTAGTCTGAATAACCTGGCGTTCCGGGATAAGATTCGCACTTGGGTAGATGAGACCCTACTGGTTACTTCCAACCTGGAGGCCATTGAGGCGTTAGGGGCGATCCAGGAATTGCTCTCTATGTCTCAAGTTATCCAGGGGACTGTCACAGAGAAATACTCGGGGGCAGTTACCGTAGGTGGTGTAGGGACAGTTACCCAAGACCTCGAGCCCTACGTATTTGCTGTGCCTGCGGGAACTACGGTAGATTGGCGGAATGACCCAACTGCGGGACTTACTACGTGGGCCGTTCCTGCGTCTACAGGCATAAGTATTCCCTTGGGTGTGGGGAGGGATGCTGCTGGTACCATTACATCGGATTCCTGGGAGATAGTTGCTGGCCCCCTCGGTAATGACGCGTTCCTCGCTAGAGTAAACAACTCTGCATATAGCTTTGCACTTACGCCCGGTGTCGGGATAACCACAGCGAATCTGGCGTTGGACATTAATGCCGGTCTCGTAGGGTCTGGGATAGAGGCTGTAGCCACAGGTCCTGCACTAACTCTACAGACAGAGGTGGGGCAGGGATCTGCTGGGATGCAGATTAACTTCCCCGCAGGATTCAGCTTTAATGATTCCACGGAAGCAGTGGCGGGTTGGTACCAGGGGGCATACGCCTCTCTTACAGGTGGGCCGACTATTGTGGAGGAGCTAACCCCACGACATGAGGGTGCAGCTCTAGCTGCTACTTTGTTGGGTGGGGGTACTGTACAACTAGCGGTAGCTAGTGCGGAGATTGTGGCGGGAGATGTAATCGTTGTGGAGTACGCCCCGAGTACGGCGAACACTCCGCTGTCCGCGATGTACAAGGTGGACACCATTGCGGGAGGCGGGACGCTGATAACTCCTAGCGCTGGGATAATGCCCGTCACTTTCGCCTCCATGGGGAATATACCGACGACCGTGTTAGTTACTGCGGAGCCGGTGACCATCCGGGCGTATGAGGCACGAGTATACATCGAAGAAACGTCCTACCTGGAGACTACTGCTGAGCCGACTATTGGGACTTCTGCGTTCACGCAGTACGCGGAGGCAACAACTGTAACACTGGGTGGGGACGAGACTGTGCCTCTTCGGGTTGGTGACATTCTAACTGATTCTAGCGCATACACGATCACCGGCCTTTCGCCGGTAACTATTGAAGGTGGTTACCCGGGGGACACTACGACAGCTACAATCACTTCAGGGTTGGCGGAGCAGTATGGCTCCTTAGCGTTTCCTACGGATCTTACAAGCAAGATCACCTACGGGAACCTGCTGGAATTGTTGGAAGAGTACCGTGCTTCGTATACCTGGGCGGGGTTTGTAGCCTTCAACGCAGAGATGACACCGTTTTATGATGCGGCAGGGGCATTGAAGACTACGCTGGAGTCGAAGACATTCAACATCCTTCGCCTCCCCCGGATAATCTCTCTATTGCGTCAGCACGATTTTGGTCGGTCGGCGGATACCTTGATGAAGGGGGACTTCTACTCGTTCTTGCCCCAGTCGGTAGTTGCCGCATCGTCTGCTTCAAGTGTGTTGGCGCAGCTACAACAGATATTGAGTTCTCTTTAGTTGTGTTGTTTACCCCCGCGCGTAGTGCTACACTTTGGCTAGACTTGGTATATTGGAGCAATAGTGGACGCCAATACTAGGAAACAGCTTTCGAACCGGTTAGCGGGCGTTTACGAAGAACTGACTGCAATCATTGCCCAAAGAGAGGTAGTGGACCAGTACGTTGGTTCTTTCGCTTTGACCTACATGGTGGATGAGGAGCTTGCCTACCTCGGCGGGGACTCTACTGCAACAACCTACTTCGGTTGCACCATCACCCAGGGACGGACTACTGTGTTAGACGGACTAGATACCATGGAAAAGGTATTAGAGTCTGTACTGGAGCAACTGGACGACGAGGAAGACTAGATGTTTGACCTGAAACTGATCCGGGCAACGGACTCCTTGCCGATTACCTCTATCGACATCGAGAGCATGTATCCTCTGGTATTCATCCTCACCGGGGACTACTACGAGTTTGCTTCCACGGTGCTCCTGAACGCCGACAGTATTGCTCGGGCGGCGCAGAGCGACGACAATCTGTACACCGGCAGCTTCCAGATATTAGGGACTAATAAAATCCGCTTGGTCGCTCCGAAGAAATTGTGGGACGTAGTGATCGATAGCGTTATCGTGTTGGGGCAGGACGTTGTGTCGCTTAACGAGACCACCAATGTAACCTTTGAGTTCAAGGATTTCTTAAAGATTCAGGGTATTTCGAAGGTCACCCAGCATCTACTTAAGTTGCTGGGTACTACTCCTGGGTCTGACTTCTTCAATCCTGCGCAGGGTGGGGGGCTGTACTCCTTCGTGGGAACGACAATGGACACGACGAACGTCCAAGGGTTGATGATTAAGATCCACCAGGCTATCAAGAAGTGCGTCAGCCACATACGGACTTCCCAGAAAGCAGTGCTCTGGCGCTTACCTCAGGACGAGATCCTGTTAGATGCTATACCGGTCGATGTAGCCTACGACCCGGATGCATTGGGAGTATACATTACTTTGAACATTATGACTGCTGCTCGCTCCGCAGTAGTAAAAGTAGGGGTGTAACGCTATGGCTGTCTCTATGTCGAATTACCTGGTTTCCCTGCTCGCTGAGTATTTCCCGGAACTCGATGCTACTGAGGGTAGCGACCTGTATGCTCAGGTAGTACAGCCCGTGATAGATCGCCTCGGGGAAGACATCTTTGAGACCGATATCGAGAGTTTCGTTTCTCAACGAGTCCGAGATGAATACCCGGAGTTGGATATCGACACTGCTGGTTCAGCAGCGAAAGATATCTTCATCAACCCCGTCATTCTGCTCTTCCAGGCGATTAAGCGAGAGCTGAATACGATTCGGGATACCCAAAGCTTAGCGCAGACCAGTACTTTGGGGGCAGAGGAGCTCGATGCTCTGCTGGCGAATGTCTTTGTAGTACGTCGTCCGGGAACGCACGCAGCAGGCGATGTGTATGTATATTACTCCTCCCCTACGACCATCCTTGCCGACCCGACAATTACCTTCCAGTCCAGTGGCGGGCAGCTCTATGTTGTTGACGGTAGTGTAGACGTTACTGAAGCGGACATGGCTCTACAGGTAGAGGGCGATCTGTACTACGCCATACTGCCGGTAATCTCTGTGCTTGAGGACGTAGAAGCTAACATTGACGTGGGGCAGATCTCTACTGCCTCGGGTCTCCCCGGGTATGTCAAAGTAACTAATAAGGAAGCCTTCACGGGTGGTGTTACGCTTGAGTCGAATGCCGAACTCCTGGCCCGTGCGGGAGATCTAATTACCGAGCGGTCATTAGTCACGGAGCGTGGAGTCCGTACCGTAGTTCTTCAAGAATATCCGGAACTTCGGGGAGTCTCAGTTATTGGTACTGGTGACGATGAGATGGTCCGAGACATCATCCGGGGTAACACGAATATCTCCGGGTTGGGGTATGGTCCTCTGTACGCTGCGGGACAGTATGGTTACTTCGAGCTTTCTGTGGCCTGGCAGGTATGGCCCACGCAGCGCTTCCCCATCAACAATGTTTTGAAGGGGCTAGTTCCTTCGGCAGCACCTACTGACGCTAACATGATTTTTTCGGACTGGTATAGCGACCAACCAGCTATCGGTGACCAGGTATCGGTCTTTGGGCATTATCACGATGTTACTGCTGTATCTTCACCTTTCGCTGACGGGGAGGTGGAGCTCGACATCTTGATGCTGGCTTCCAGTCTTGCTAGTGGTACTGGGGGGACATTACATTCTGTGGCGGGTGGGCAGTTTGCTCCGGTAGGACAGGATGCTGGTGGTTTTCAGCAATGCGCTCCTATGTTCTTTACTCAGCGTTTCGGGCAAGCGGGAGCTATCCCTTCCGATGTTATCGAAGGTATTGACCCGGAAACGGATTGGTTGGTTGTACGAGACGAAACCTTCGTTGTAGGTCCTGGCGGTGCAGCGGGAGGTACGCTCTATAACCGCTCTAAGTATTACCCCATTGAGAGCATCAACCCTACAACATCAACCCTCACTGTTCGCAGCCAGAACCTCAAGCACTCCATTGCTGATGTGCACTTCACTGCCTGGGGCGGGCCTGATGTTGCCCAGGCTACTTTTTGGGCACTGGCTCCAGGGAACGGCGAAGGCGTTGGGCTATTCAAAGACGGTGGTACGGGCTATCTGGAACTACGACCTAACGACGACCTGGACTTTTCCACGGAAGATGTTCTTCCTGGGGATTTTGTTACGTTATTCAAGGTGGAAGAGGTCCAGAGCACTCAAAATGCTCAGTTGTGGATTGAGTGTATTGTAGACTCCTTGGACCTCAGTACCGGGTACCTAATCCTGAAGCAGCATGGTGATTGGCTAAATGATGGTGCTGTTGGTGGTATGATGCCCGTCCTCTTCGGTGCTGGTACACCTTTTACCGGATGGACTGGGGGTGCTCCAATAGGCGGGTTGAACACGTATAGTTGGTACTGGACCGTCCGACGCAGCAATAATGAATCTAATACTACCCCGGACCTCACATATGGTTGGCCTTGCTCTTACCTCCCTGCGTGGGAACTTCCTCCAAACTATTCCTGGGCTGCCGCCTGGACGGGAGCGGTGCCTACCCGGCAACATGGAGAGCGGTACCCCGAGGAACGAGAGAACGTAGACCCCACGGTAGTGGTAGCCACTAACGACCCGGCGTATACCCCTTTTACCGGGGCTGAGTGGGCGATCATTCGTATACCTACAGCGAAACTTCCAGCAGTTGCGTCCGATTGGACAGAAGGTACACCTTTGGGTGCTGGTGCTTTCCCTGACCCCCCACATGGACCAGTACTGACAACTTCGCCGGTTGTTGATGGAACCCATATTGGGTATCCAGTTAGGCTATATGGGTCTTACTACACTTCCGGCCTAGTGGATTGCGGAGATCCCGTTGATACTACTGGCGGCGGTAATCCAGTATATCGAACAGATGACTGGACCACTGAGATAGTAGCCACTAGTTGGACTATTGGTCCCGGTCTTGCTCAGTGGGGTATGCGGAAGCCTGCAACTGCGGATTCCCTAGAACTTGGCATTACTTTGTCACAATTACCGGAAGTAGTGGGTCCTGTAGAGATACCCCCGGATGAGTTGCACATCGGTGGGATGATGGATGTTTACTGCAACCCCTCCTCTATGGAAGAGTCCAGCATTGCCATGACTCCCTGGCTATCTTTTGAGGACAGTGACGTTGTAGTCCCTGCAACGTACATTGGAGACTCTGCTACTGGTGGGGTTACTGGTTTATTCGGTACTGATGACGGGAAGTTCGATGCCGCAGCTCTTGCCACGTACACCTGGGAGCGCGGGGATGTATTGCTGATTACGGGCCCGGCAGTAGCGAATGACCACTACCTGAGTTCTTACGCTATTGTGGACCAGGACCGCTACCTTAAGAACCTAATCCGAGTGCATCCTCCTTTCACTGGAGCTTCTGTATCAGGGATGGAGTTTGTGGTCCTTCGAGGCGTTACTACTGACCTCACCCCGGTCAAGTTGTACAAAGTTCGGGGCGGGGTAGACCTCAAAACTAACATTTCCTCCAATCTGGTTTCCTCGGGCTTGAAGAACTTTGTTACCTCTGGCGTGGCCGAAGGGGATACCTTGGCTATTCTCGAGGGGAAGGATCTCGGCACCTATACTATTGATGATGTTGCCGCTACGTACCTTAAGCTCTCTTCTACGCTAGGTGGTGGGGAGACCAACTTAGACTTCACAGTATACACCGCTTCCGGTTCAGCATCTCTCCCGGCAACAGAGGTAACTAAGATCTCAGGCCTGGATAGTGCTGGTGTTGCCGTAACAGCAGATATTCCTTACGGCCTGCCTCTTGGGGCACTGGTTCGTGCAGCAGCGATGCCGGGGAATAGGTTAGCGCTTTCTAGCTCCCCGACTACTTTGGGGACTATCACTAACGTCGTGACCTCCGACAATCTCTTTACGGTTCCCAATGCGGTAGACCTTCTAGCGTTCGATGTTAGCGCTGGCATGATGGTCTACATTAAGAATGGTGCGCACGCAGGGGAGTCATACCCCATTGCTGAGTTAGGTACTCCTGATGGCTTCGGCGAGATTCATTACGTTGTGCTTGGCGGTGGCTTCCGGGCCACAGCAGTTGAAACGGCTACTGTGGAGTACGAGATCGGGTACGCCACACAAGGTACTGCCCGGTGCTACTTTAAAGCTCCGGTGCAGGTAGAGTTCAACCAAGATACCCGTGTTGAGGTGGGTACGGGTAAGACTTTCATCCCCGATCCTGATACTGCTACGCAGGTATACCAGGAAGCTTCAAAGGATACAGACCTCATCTTGATTTCCAAGGTTCCGGCTCCCTTCGCAAGTGACGGGGTGACGGACGCTGTAGACCTCTTTACGGTTACTACGCCTATCTTCACGGCAGCCCATGTAAACCAATACTTGTTTCTGCAAAATGGCGGGCTGCCTGGTACGCATGATGCTAAATACTTCCAGATCTTTCAGGTCAACTCCCCCACCCAGGTGCAGCTAACCATGGGTGCTCCTGGGCCTTTCCTGGCCGTGTACACTGGTGTAGATTGGACATTGCAGGCGACAAATACTGCATGGTCCGTGCTAAAATCTGCTCTACCGGCCAATGATTTCGCTACGTTGGACATCAAAGAGAACTCCGATATAGCGATGGGTACCCGGGGAGACTCAGATGTTGTGTACATCAATCACGAAGGTATTCGGAGTACTGGGGTACTGGTTGACCCTGTTGCGGGGTTGGCGGGGCAGGTACTAACCTTAAGCATTGGAGGTACCTCCGGCTCCTACACATTCACTACGAACAGTATCCCTCGGGCGGACATCCCGAGCTACATTGAAACTGCGTTTCCTTCTGTAGAAGCTACGATCGATGCCACCAATTTCTTGTGGTTGTTCTCTACCCAAGACTTGGTGGTTGGGTCAGGCACAGCCAATAACCTGCTCCAATTGACGGCGGGGGCAGATAATATTCCTCCTGTGTCCCTCCAGGGCCCACACCAGATTGGCTACAATGGTGTAGCAATTGATGATGTATACCCACCCATCGACGCTATTAACCTGGCGTACCTCCGGTTAATCCAGATGGACTCTAACGATGAGCCGCTAGATCTTCTCTCGGATCCACCCGGGAGGAACTTACATGTAACTATTGAGCGCCGGGGTACACAGATCATCAAGAGTACGGAGATGGCTTCGTACAATGGGTACTACTACGCCGACCTCGACATTGCCTCTTACTATCCAGGACCTGCACAGCTTGTCTCTGAGCAGACGGAATCTACTTCCATCACTGGGGTTGTTACCAACGGGTTCGAGTACGTAGTAGATCCCTATGAAACTTACAGTCCACTAGAACCATTGTCGGTTAAGGTCGGGGGTGTCTTCCGGACAACTGCCTTCCCCATCCCGGTTCTGGGCTCTAATGCTCAAGTGAACTACACGTATGCCCAGGAGGCAGCGGATGTACACTACTTCCTGCAGAGCAAGGATGAGCGGACAGTAACCTGTAATGCTTTGGGTAAGGTCTCCACTCCGCTCGAGATAGCTGTGCAGCTTACGTATAAGAGTTCTACTTCTGTGGAAGGTGCTGAGGCGATCGTTAAGGAATACCTGCGGTCGGTGCCGCACGGGACACTGTTTACCGTCCGTGGTTTCACTTCAGCTCTCCGGGCATCGGGGATATTGGTACAGAGTACTCCTACGGTCCTCATTGTAGCCCCTGATGCAGACAGAACCTACCAGCTAACTGCTGTAGAGGAAGAGTATCAGATGCCCGATAGTGCAGCGTTTTTAACTGTGTATATGTTACTAACTAAGGTGTAATATGATGTCCGCAGGCGGGACACTCGAGGATAAAGTTCTGCAGGAGTTGGTCCGGAGAGAATGGATTATTCGGGTCAACCACTGGGATCATTCGAGACTCGCACTGCGTGCATGCTTTAGACTTAGGCATAGCGGTCTTGAGCAGCGGTGTAAGGATGTCGGTAGTTCCGTTAAGTAGTTCGCGGATTGAATCTTGAGGTAGTGGAGGAGTCTTTTCCATGGCAATCCCCATATCATTAAAAGGTAACGGCGGCGCAGGCTACGATATATTCGATTGGTATCGTCATGCGGACTTAACTCCCGCTGGTGATGCATTTACTAATGACCAAGTCATTCCGGCTGACTCCCTGGCTGCCGCATTTGGGGCCCCTATCTTTGCAGTAGGGACTCAGCAAGCCTACGTCACCGACCCCAAGTATCTCCAATTCGTGTCCCCTAATGCAAGCACAGTTTCGCAGATCTTGTATCAGACGGCAGTACCCACACCGTACACCTGCCAGGTTGAGCTCTATTTCGAGTTGGCTTCGTGGCTACCCGATACTTTCCTGGATGGGGTAGTAGCCCTTGGCGTTTTTGATGCTGGTAACTCGGGCATCCGCTTCTTTGTTTCGAAGGAGGGGATTGCGTTCATCCCCAATGCAGACCCTGGTGCCGCACCGGTACTGCTAGACGGCTCTGCTGATCTAATCCAGTTCCCTTGCCACCTAAAGCTGCACCTGGTCTACGAAGAGGATGAAGGTGTGGTGCAGCTGTACGCTACCTCTGAGGACGCTGCGGGAGCGACTACCGAGAAGGTGTGGGCCGTTTCAGCATCTGCGGCCGGGGCGGGGGTTGCCAATCTTGTCGATTTCTCATGTTACAACTCTACAGTAGTGCTGGAGACCTTCCGGCTAAGTAGCGAAATATTAGTGTCTGATGTTCGACCCACCGCTGTAATTACCGGCGCAGAGGTTGGCGTAGTTGGCCGGGCAATCCGGTTGAGTGGGCTTAACAGTACAGACCCTGAAGGACTTCCACTTACCTACGCCTGGCGGAACATCACCCTACCGGCTGGTGGGGAACCTATGCTGGGTGGGATGGTGGAGTCCAGTACTAATGTTACTGGGGGTATGCTTTCCGTCGCAGCATTCATCACTACCTACCTCGGCACTTCAGGCAACTCCTACGAGATGGTAGTGTTGAATGCGGTGGGTGACCCGGTCTTTACCTTAACTTATGCTGCCCCTACGTGGACGTTTACTGCTGTAATCCCTGCGGCTACGTCCATGGTACAGTTCTTCAATATGGTCAATGCCTCCACAGTTTACGGCCAGCCAGCTGAAATCTCGGAG
>Ga0080013_1003041_pt1 | contig 18392 bp, 23 predicted proteins | sample ETNvirenome_6_85_FD_69236 | JGI IMG/M metagenome (GOLD analysis project Ga0080013, IMG submission 69236) | Marine viral communities from the Pacific Ocean - ETNP_6_85 (SPADES assembly) (version 2) | ecosystem: Environmental > Aquatic > Marine > Oceanic | place: Pacific Ocean | collected 2013-06-19 | reverse complement strand
CGGGGGGGGCCCCCCCCCCCCCCCCGCCCCCTGCCGCTCGTCCTCCGCCGCTCGCCGCCGCTCCAGCAGAACCCCCATTTCAAGCGTTTATGGAACAATTAGATAGAGAAGATGCTCGCCCTCCAGCACCACCACCAGGCCCCCCTCCTCCGCCGAGTGGTTGGGGCGGAGAAAGGGAACGAAGGGCTATTGCCGCCCAACATCACCAGTTTCAAAAACATCGTGAGTTTGAGGAAGCAAGGAGAAGAGATGCGGATTTGCAGCGGCGTGGAAGTCAGTGGTGGAAAACGCAGCAAGGTAGAGCAGAAGTCGCCGCACCGCATAGACAGCAGCCCTCTCCACGCCGCTCGCCCTCTCCACGCCGCTCTGCGGACAGAGATATAGCAGCACAACCAACCCTAACGGGAAGAGCAAGGGGTAGCACACGCCGAGCACGACGGGAACGGCGGGGGAACAAACCAAGAACACATACTTTTGAAGGACAAGATGATTCGGACGATGTGGAGAGAGATGAGGAATACGTCGATAATTAAAAAAAACCAAAAAAATATTATCATTGAATATATTATAATGTCTTGGTTAGCAGCAGCAGTTCCGTTCATCCCCGATATTGTTGAAGGTATCGGTTCGCTTTTTGGCGACAAAGGAGGTCGTCGTCGCTCCACACGCAAAGGTCAGGTGCGTAAAACTGCCCGTCGTGCCTATGTAAAAAAACGCCGCAAACGCCGTTTGCCCCCTCGCGACAAAAAGGGAAGATTTAGAAGGCGTCGCAAACGGCGTAAATAAATCTTTATTAATAATATATGATTAAGACATTCTTGTATCATATTTTAAAAACATTCTCTTTTCGCCCTTGTCTTCCATCCTATTGGAAAAACGAAGTGCGAAAAAATTGCGATACGATTGATGATATACTAAGCAAACCTCCATACAATCAATGGGATTTTTCTAAAGAAGAAGATTTAACATTTGTGGAGAAAAAAAAAATGCCCTGCTAATATAATGGACAAAAAGAAAAAAGGATTTTGGCTCAGTGAAGGGAGAAGGCATCGCGAATATCAAAACTCAAACCTCCAATACTCGGTGAATGGCGGTAAGGTGGGACGGGCTGGAAGTAATAGCAAGGCACGACACACCCCCGTTTGGTTGAAAGATGGCGACAGCGTAATCACGGAAAAACAACAAAGGGCTATAAGGAAAAAGGGAATCAAATTACCCAAAAATAAACTTCCTATTCAAAAGGGTTCTGGAGCAAGAGGAAGGGGGACAAAAGCATTGTTGCTGCCCAATGAGATTGTTTTAACTGCTGCACAAGCACGAAACATTGAAAGACAAGGGGGGAAGTTGCCCACTTGGGGATTACAATCAACACCAGGTCCTATTAAGAAAAAGGGCGATAAGGGCGGAAGATGTCGTTGCAAAAAAAAGAAAAAAAAGAAATCTAAATAGATGTTATAATGGCTTCAGCAGGAATGATTGATTTCGTGCGGCATTTTGGCGACGCGGGAGGTAGAGTTTCCACAAGCAAAGGTGTAAAGGGTGGGGAAACCTTTGGACCACAGCCACCCGCCTTATACGGCACAGCACGGCGACAGGGTGGGAACATAAAATTAAATAATCCAAATTACTTTGGTATTGCTTGTTTAAGACAAGTTCGGGGGAACGCTTATGCCCGAATTTACAACAGGAACTCGTTTCAACGCGTTATGCGTCCGCTTGGGTAAGAAGGTGTGACCATTTAGCATCTTCTTCCAACACGATTTATGGGAATTTCTTGATTTCCAGTCGCGATGAGAGTTTTCTCTCCATTTGATTATTTTTCTTCCACAATATTTACAATAAACTTTCTTTTCTACAGGTTTCATATTAATATATATATTAATACGAAAAAATTAAACAATTAATTCCGCACTGCCCCCAGCACCAATTTTTAACACTGACGTACACTCAACAACAAGCATCGTGTTATTAACATTTGCAGAAGTTGAAAAATTAAAGTAGATGACGCCAACCGAACCCCTGAAGTTGCTGCCCGAAACAAGGCGGTCTTCGCTGCCCACATACTCAAGAGGAACGGAGCAATAACAATGATAGTTTTTGTAGTTCCATTGCTGCTGGAATTGCCCAGCCCGATTAATCGGGGCAGCCGCACCGCCGCCCTGAGCAGGACCATAATTGTTTGGACCGCCGCTCGGCACACCACCAAGATAGGGGTAAATCGCCGCACCAGAATAGTTAAGGTGGTCGCCAGATGTGGTGTCGTGACTCGTTCCGTAACTGCGTCTGGTTTCAATTGCAGAAAGCCCACCTTTACCCTCTGTGTTTTTGCAATGAACGAGATAATTAGGCGAATAGTTGCTATTTATCAAAAATTGCCACGTTTCTAATTCGGCGGTGTCACGAGCAGCATCAAGACCCGCCAGTCCTTGTCCAACACCAGCAGCAGCAGCGAAAACTCCGCCGCCACACGCTGTGAAATATGGGGTAGTTCCGCCCAAATAGGTGGTGGCTTGGGCAGCGGTGACGGCACGAGTGTTGTAATTACTCGCCCGAATAAGGGCAGTTACTCTATCAACCGAAGAAGAAGAGAGTGTTCCTTTAAGCGACCCATTCCCACCAGCATTTTGCTGTTCAAAGGTGTAATACGATTTGAACGGGTAGGACACCTGCGACCCCGAAGCAAGGCGTTCCAAGAGTGCCTGTTGGTAAAGACCATCATCAAGGGAAGCAACCATACAGGTGAAGTCCAAATTAGAAAGAGTGTAGGTCGCGTCGCCCTCGCCAGTAAGTTGCGACATAACCGCCGCACTATCCAACTGAATGCGAACACGCACCGAACCGAGCAATCCAGTATTAAGCCACTGGGAACTTCCTAAAAATCCAATCCAGTTGGTTGCTGAATATGTGGGGATGTGGTCAGCAAGAGCAACATCAGCGGTGGAGATGGGGAGCGTTCCCGACGGCTGCCCACCCATATTAAGAGCAGAATAACGGGCAAAATCTTCGGGGGTGGTGCATTCCGCTAACATATTCCACACGACATTATAGTTATTTGCTCCAGCAGACATTGTAATACCATTCACCTGCACCTCAACACGTCGAATCATTGTCTGGGGAAACCAGCGGGGCGGAATAGAAGTTCCTGTGCCGCCAAACGTACAGGCAAAGTTCATCGCAAAACTCTTCATATCTACGAGGGTGTTCTGGGGCAATTCCACCTCAATGAGAGAACTCGGGGCAATGTTATCTTTTGAGCCAATGGGATTAAGTTTTACTGCATTGCTGCTCCAGCCGTTAAGCCGATTTAAGAAGAACATCAAATCCTTAGGGTAACTTGAAGACATTATAATTATAAGTAATATTAAAATTTATAATTATTTTATACGGATTAACCAATAAAACGCCGAGCACCCTTTGACCGCCCATACGCCCGTTTTCCTGCCTTAAATGCTGCTTCGGGGTCGCGGTCCTTCCACGCTTTCCTTAAAGAACCAACATCTTCTGCTGTATCTTCGGCAAGTTGAGCCGCTCGTTTTCCTCTACCCGCCCATTGTCCTGTTTTTTCAATACCAGATTGAAGTTGTCCAGCCCTTTTTTCGCCTAAAACTCTGGTAAGCATTGGTGCGGCGGACTTTGTTACATCGCCCACCTTTTTTGAAATGTCGCTGACTTGTCCCAGTTTTTTTGTGAGCCCCTTAACGCCGCCAACAGAACCCCACAATTTTTTAACGCCGCCAAGTAAAGATTTTCCAAGATTTCCAAACCATCCCATAATTATATATTCATCTAATATTTATTTTTCATCTTTTTTTGGACTTACCCGCCGCCGTAAATAGCATTCTATCCACCCACCCCATATTAACTCCTATATCCTTAATGTCAAACAACCCAGAAATAACCTTTGCATCTTGTTTAATTTCAGGATATTTTTCCGCAACCTCCGCTGCTTTTTGTTGGAGTTCTAAATCAGCAACTTCTACTTCTTCTGGGGTCGCCAACGGATTACCATATACCCTATCGTGTTCTATTGCTGCCGCATCCAAAGGATTAATTCCCCTGTCCCCTCTCGCTTGTCGTTGTTTAAACTTTGTTCCAGGACCTGCATAACTATAATTGACGCCGTGAATACCTACCAAATGGTTCTCTCCACTAAATAATGGACCACCATCCCCTGATGGTTGCGGCGTTCGCACCCACCAAGAAGTATCATCTATTTCGGGGGTAATTCCTGCACTGGTAATATTCTCGCTTTTAACTTTGCTTCCCTTGTCACCAAACACATCTTTATGTGCCGCAGCCCTTTGTAATTGCTCTTCTTTTTTCTTATGCATCATCTCGTCGGTTGTTTCCGTTGCCTTTTCTGCCTCAACTTTCCGTTTTGCTTGGTCTTCCATTCTTTCTCTTTTGGTTTTCCAAATATTGCCCACAGACAAAATCTTTTCACTTGGGGCTGGTAATATCTTGTTTTTCTCTCCCTGAATTAAAATTAGTTTAAGTAATTCCGTTTGTTCTTTTAGTTGTGAATCTCTAATTCCTGTATCATCCCTAACTTCGGTCCATTTTAAAGTAAAACTCCAGTCGTGTTGTGTTTGTAATGCATAACCATATTGGTCCGTAAGCCAAAATCTCATATTGTTAATGTATCTTAAATCTCTCATATAAATTTGATAATCATCTTCTCCTTGTGATTGAAAACTAATGAGAGAAAACCATTGATAAGTATTAATAATTTTTGCAAATATTGAAGACCCTGTAAAAACATCATTTTTCTCTGCATCCAAATATTGCCCACCCGCCTCCACCTTCTCGGTTTGCCGTTGCCCTCCTATATGTTCTGTGGGAAGATTGCAATGAACATAGATAGCAGTGGGAGCACCGATTTGTGCAGGATGCGGTCCTGCTAATTCATTGCCTACATTATCCACCCCTGTGGGTGCATTCGCCGTAGAAATATTGTAAGGAAAGGGGATTTGCTGACCAACGGCTGTTGTTTGATAACCGCTGCGGTCATATCCACAAAGTTCAAACGCTCCCATTTCAGTGTCAATGCTCTGTTCTTCTCCATAGGTGTAATAATTAAAGTCCCCTTTCGTGCGGAAATCCAAAGCAATATCTGTAGTCGCTATTCCTCCAGTGTAAGAAAATGACATTTTACCCGTTTTTTCGTTCCAAGATACAGCCCATACAAGGTTTGTGCCCCACACTGAACCTGCCCCCAAATCAGCCCCGCCGCTATAAGCCCCAACGGGACAATTATTACCCGTAGAATCAGGATTTGGAAAGGCGTTTAAAGCATCTTGGATTGCCGCCGCTAATTCATAAATATTATAGTTCCCCTCTTCAATTGTAATTAATTGATGGTTTGGGGTGTCATACCAGCCACGCGTAGTAGTTGGTGGGTTATAAAAAGCAGGTGGTATAACCACCCCACCAGCCTCGTGGTCAGGGCGGATTACACCAGCCCCCGCTATGACACTCGCTGCTAATGTAGAGTCATAATTACTAATCCAAAATTTATTATTAGAAGACCTTACATTATACCAAGTGCTTCTAATTTCAGCATCCACCATTCCAATGGACACATAATCTTGGTTATCTTCTAATTTTGTATATTGAGCATCAATATTTATACCAAAATGGTCTAATGTTCCAAAAGACCTGTTTGCTGATGAAATGTATATTAATTTTGTAGATACTACTTGCGGCATAATATATATAATGGATATTTTAATTCTCCAGTTGATAAAACACAAGTTCTACATTCCACCCAGCCCTGTCGTGGGTCGTGTCCGTTCCTATATTTATGCCGCTGCTTAAAAGCAGTTCAGGATAAAAATGACCCACACCCGCGTCTGGATAACCAGCGGTGGGAGGACAAAAATAATTTAAACTTGAACCCTGAAATTGCCACGTTAGGTTTTTTTGATATATACCTGCCCCAGTTTGAGATGGAGGAATGCTCTCTCTATCGTAATTTGCCGTTACGTACAAATCAAATATAGTTTGAAAATTATCCATCGGTAATCGCAATCCTGATGTTCCCAACTTCACGGCTTTTTTCCAATAAACACCATAGAACATTGTGGTGTATGCAAAGGGCATCCAAACACCCGCCTTGTTTGTCCATCTGTCATTTTTGTAATTCATATTAAAATCATTGGGAACTAATTGAAGAATATTAGATTGATAAACGGGAATTTCCTCTAAATCTGGTGGAAGATTATGTGGAGGGGGTGCTTGGTTCGTTTGAATGCCTAAGAATTCTGTGCTGCTATATGGGACTGCGGCGGGTGCGGGGTTGGTAAGCCCACTCCCCATTCGCCTATCGTCAATCCCTGTAATTTGTCCCCTGTATCGCTTGGCTTCAAGTATATTCCCCGCTGCACCCAAAGCGTTGCTGCGAATAGCAAAACTTCGCGGACAACAGGACATTGGATAAGTCCCCGCAATAAACCAAAAATCTTGGTTAAAACACGGAATTCCAGTAATAGAAACTGAACTGACGGCGACATATATGGGTTTTTCCAAATCCCAACTTTGAGGAAATTTTAATTGAAACCTTCCCTCGTGTGCCGTCGTATTACAATCCCAGCCTTCAGCACCTACCGAAGTTGTATCGGTGTTAGTTCTTTTACATAAAACTTTCATCACACGAAATTGAACACCATCTACTTCTTGTAATGATGAAGTATAATTACACATTTCTGTTTTCTTTTTGTCCATTATATTAACTATTTATTATTTTCTTCGTTGGTATCCGCCAATTGATAAAATACTATGGTGATGTCCCACCCACCCGCGACTTGTCCAGTGGGGGCAAGGGGTTGTTCATCAAAAAATTGGACCAGTTTTAATTTAGTTTCCATCGCTGTTCCACCAACATTCATTTGGGGGAAATCGTAATTTGCTGTGACGTAAATATCCACCATTGTTTGTGCGGATGACAAAGGGACACGAACACCACAAGTAGTAAGTTCGGCATCATTTTCCCAAATAAGTTTGTAACAATGTCCCGTATTGAAATTTGTTGAAGTCGCATCCGTGTTTCGCCAAGCCGCATATTGAAAATCCAAAGCCATTGGATTAGGAATCGTCGCCAAAAGGTTCGACGTCGCCGTTTCTATATTGGGGTCTGTGGGGTCATCAGGGTTCATTCCATAAGGTGAAACCGCCCCCGCTGGGGTTGTAATATTCCGCCGCCATCGTTTTGCTTCCTCAATATTTCCAGCACCTGATAAGGCATTGCTTCTAATAGAATAACTACGGGGTAATTGGTCGCCTGTGGCTAAATCAACAGGAATTCCTGCTATTACCGCCTGTTCCACGCAACAATATGTTGGGGCTGAAATGTCCCATTCATCAGGAAATTCAAGTTTATAAAATCCTCTATATGCTGATGTATTGGGAACAGAGGCGGGGGGTGCTCCTCCTCCCGAACCCTGAAAGGAGGTATTTTCCTGTCTTGCTATTAATTTCATTACACGAAATAATCGGCGTTTTTTCATTTATATATATAGATACTTTATTTTCTTGTTCGGCTGTCCGCTAATTGATAAAATACCAAGAGGCAATCCCAACCGCCTCCGCTTACTCCAGAGGCGACTGCTGGTCCATTCAAAGTATCGTAGGTATTTGCTGTCAAAAGTTTTGGTTCAAAAGCCGTTCCTGTGGTGCTTCTTTGTGGGAAGTCATAATTTGCCGTAATATATAAATCCATTTTAGTTTGTGCGGCTGTGGTGGGGATTTGGTTTCCCGTTGTTCTTAAATTTACGGGTTGATGGAAGCGAACACTATAAAAATAATAAGAAGCGGATGTCGCTGTTAAATTCCCTGCCGTGCATTCGGCGTCGTATGCCCAATTTAAATTAAATGTGTTGGGAATCACCTGCAGCACATTAGATTTTTCCGTGTCAATCCAATCCGTTGATGTTGAACTATAAGGTTGAGATGCATCAGCCACACCACCAGCATTATCAATATCACCCCGCCACCGCTTGGCTTCTATAACCGCATTACTCGCCAATGTATCACTCCTAATACTAAAACTTCTGGGTATTTGCGGTCCTCCTTTTCCCGCTGTGTTATTCCAAGTAGGAATACCATCAATAACCACACTTTCCACAGCACAGCAAGTTGGCGAATTAATATCCCAACTTTGGGGAAATTTTAGTTTAAATTCTCCACGATAGGCATCTGTGGTGGCGATATTAACATTTGCTGGGTCGCCGTCCCAAGATGTGTTTTCCTGACGACACAAGACCTTCATAACCCTAAACAATGAACCACCGACTTGCTGCAACGATGTTTTTTGTAAGTTCCATCCTGACATTATATATCTATATTAGAAGTTATTTTTTCATTTTCTTTCGGGCGTCCGTCCTCTGGGTTTAAACCATCCTCAACCATTTTATTATATTTCTCCAAAGCGGCTTCGTAGGTGTCCATTCGGTTATTGTAGATTTTTCCAAGTAAGACAAATTGGTGCAAATCCTCAGGGTTCTGTTGAATCTTCTCGTCCCGCCCCGTTCCCTTTTGTCCCTTAACATAGTTGTCCCAAACTGGATATTCTTCGCCAGGTCCATATACCTTAACTGCTCCATTTATTAATGGTTCAAATTTATTCATATAATTATTTTTTTTATCTAAATATTCTTGCAGAGTTCCCGCTTTCTTCATTTGGCGGCGTTCTTTTCCCGTTAATTCTTTTTGATTGATAGAAGGTTTATTTTTCCATTTTGCTTCGACGTTCTTATGTTTCTTGCAATAATCCATCGCCAATTCAATCATAGCGTCAGGCAAATCAGGGAACTGCTGACGGCAATAATTCAGGCAATCATTGTCTGTTTCCCACCCAGTTGAAACATTCCCGTGCGGTTCGCCATCTATGCGACGATAATTTGTAGGCATTTCTCTTATGCCGCTGTCGTTCATACGATTGCTCCATTTTCGTGATTTTTTACCCATTTATATTAATAACTGAGAAAAAAATTAAAATTAAGCGAACGGACTCGGGGTAACAGGCAGATTTCCAATTGGACCAATTATAAACGGAGAAGCAGGGTCAAAAGGTCTGTTGTGAGCCGCATTATGAAATACCCCACGCGTTGATTGGCGAGGGCGAATGGTTCTGTTTCGCCAGTTGTACGTGGAAGGCGACCATTTTTGCAGCACGATATTTTCTAATGGAACTTTGTTTGGTTGCGGTGCTTGAGGAGTTATAAAATTTACTCCTTGCTGGGCAGGGCAAAAGTTGTTATTTCCAGAAATCTTAAACATTATACATTACCCCCTGATAATAAAATTTCCAGTTTTTTTATTGATAATATCATAATCGCCATTGCCTAACAAAAGTGAAAGAGTTTCTTTTGTATCCTTTTTCCAGTCCTTGTTCCCGTTACAAGGGCAATGCATTCCTAAATCCATTACCCTCTCGTCGCATATTTTGCAATATTTTTCTATTGGTTTTACATAATCGGTATCTGCCTCCCACGAGCCGCCCTCCTCTATTTTTATCCAACCATTTTCCCTACAAATACAATTGTGTTCAGCCAACCACATTGTTTTTTTTCTCTCCATTTCCATCATTAGGTCCTTGTATTTCTTTTGTAAAAGGTCTAAATTCCCTTCGCTTTCAACCCTGTGCTTTCTATTAAACAAATCCAGTGGCTTTGAATATCTGTAATTGAATATGTAATAATATCTTCCCATTAAAATAAGAACATATTATTTTTTTCTGCGTTTTGCCCAGCGTCCCGCGTTACGAGCAAACACTGCTTGGCGAAGCAATTTGGTCTGCCGCCCAGTTCCCTTGTATTTTCTTATTACTTCTCTCGCGTATGCTTGAACAGATTTACCTTTTGCCTTTGCCTTTTTTGTAAATACCCCCCGCATTCTTTTTTTAATAAAACCCATTATAAACATATACGTTATTTTAATTTTCTTTATATTCTTTTATGTCTTAATTGTTTTAGCGATGGAAACCACCCATTACATATGGAGGCGGTCCTCCATAGGGGATGTGGTTCGCCAATTGATGAACACCGCCGTTATCACCCCACCGCATCCAATCACGAAATCCGCCAGTTAATCCTGATGATTTTAATTGTTGGTCTATTATACTTTCTACTTTAGGTTGAATAACCGCCTTCTTTATTTTTTCGGCATCTTCGTGTCCTCGTTTTATTTCACCTTTGATAAAACCGCCTAACGCCTTTCCTATTCCAGTAGATTTACCACCCTCGTCGCCGAATACCCCGCGAAGTGAGGGCGGACGGGGAATCCTACCAAATTTACCACCCTCGTCGCCGAATACCCCACGAAGGGCGTTCTGCGGAAGCCGAACTGCACCCGCTGCTGCTCCGCGTCCGCATCCGTATAGCGATGCACAAGCAGGTTGCTGCATCATATGCGGTATATCCCACCCTTTTTGCTCAAGCAACCTACCAAAAATCCCCCCGTCATCGCCAAAATGCCCCTGAGCCGCTTGTTTAAGTTCCCATTGCCTTCTTTGGTTATTCATCATTTTCTGGTGAATTCTGTTCATCATTCCTTCCGCCCGTTGTTCGCTGTCCGTTAAAGCACCATAGTCGCCGAAAAGAGCACCAACTATGCTTGAAGGTATGTTTTTAATAGCATCGGTGGGGTCTATCGCTTGTAATCCACTCATAACAACGCTTCCTGCGTCAGCGAACCCAGCAGGTTTTGCGAGAGGAACGCCGCCGCCGCCCCAGCGTCCTCCGCTATCCCCAAAAAATTGTGGGGTTCGGGGTAAAGTTGCATCCGTTCTAAAATTATGAACCATTATATATTTTAAAAATATTTGTTTTTTCATTATGTTTGTCTGTATCTTATGCAAAAAGTAACTGCTAAAAATGGCGGGGCATATTTTTGTTGTGTGATTGCCGCCCCTGCTGTTGTTTTATATGCACCAGCATCACCTGAAATTGTGTGGGTGTGCTGCTGTTGGATATGGGTGTGGTCAGGAATTGTTGTGCCTGAGCCGCTATTGTTTGTATAGACATCACTATTATGCGGGGCAGTAGTGCTTCTTGAATTTCCTGTAACAAGCGGCTCAGGGTATTCTGTGCCTTGTTGGTTTCCAGTATCCCCACTAATTGTTCCCTGCACGACATTACCCGCTGTGGCGGATGTCCCACCCATAGAACCTGTTGCTGTTCTTGTGTCGCTTGTCCCAGCCATAGAACCTGTTGCTGTTTTTATGGCGGAGTTGGTCGTGTTAGAATTTCCTGTTGTGGCTGCAGAAGGTGCAGAACCCGCTGGGTTTGTAGTGTTGTTTTGCTCTGCGATACTTCTGGGATAATAACACCCAGCAGCACCATTGGCTGCGGCGTTTATCCCCGACCCATACCAATATCCCGAATTTGCAGTGCTGATGCGTTGATAACCAAAGGGAAATGCCCAATTCCCAGTGTAGCCAGGTGCGTCTAAATCGTGGACGTGGTCAGGCAAATCGTGGGTGTGCGGCATATCGTGGTCGTGTAGTAGAATTTCGTGGTCGTGAGCAGTTTGCGTGTAAGAAATCGTCCCCACATCGTGGTCGTGGGCAGTTTGCGTGTAAGCGTACGTCCCCACCGCGTGGTCGTGGCTACCGCCTGTTACCGCCAATGTCCCTTCATCGTGGGTGTGCTCATTAAAATGAACGTGACCATAATAATGGTTATGTGACAACCCAGAAGTGGAAACTTGAGCATCATCATTAACCGCTATAGTATCGCTGTTTGTTCCTGATAATGAATGATGATGGTCAGGTGTTGCTTCGACGTTTAATACACTCTTTCCTGTGCCTACATTTGCCGCCCCTGTTCCGTCGCTTCCTATAACACCCGTTTCCATTTCTCGGTCTATTAAAAAATTACTGCTGCCCCCCGTCCCTGCTGGGAATTTACCATTGAAATTTGGGACAGCGAACGACCCGCCACTGCCGCCAAATGTGTGCAGTATAACTGCAAATAGTTGAGCATACGCCCCACCTGTCGCATATAGTGTTCCATCACAAAGCAAGTAGTCGCTTGGTGGGGTTGCTGTCCCCCACATAATAATTGTTCCTATAGGAACACCGCCTGAATTGGCTGCCCCACTTGCAAATAATCCTGTTCCACAATTGTATTCATTTTGATAAGTGAATGAACTCATAATAGATAGTTTAGAGAAAATAAATAACAATAGTTTTTTTATAGAAAAAAGTAGAAAACTTTAGAAAATTCTTTTCTATAACATTTGTATAATGAGTTCTATAGAAGACCCTCCCGCAGAACAGATTGTTGTTAAAAAAACAAAAAAAAAGAGAAATTACACCCCCGAACAGAGAGAAAGGATGCTGAAAAATTTGGAAAAGGCGAGGGCAGCGGCTTCCCGTTCCAAGAAGAAAAACAAGGAATATAAGGATAAAAAACGGATGTTGGCTAAATTAAAAAGGGACAAGGCAAGAAGGGCGGAGGAGGAAGCATTAGATGCGGAATACAACTCAATTTTGGGCAAGAATCAAAAGATTTCTATGGACGTACAAGAACCCGAAAGCGAATCCAGCGAGGAGGAAGAACCACCGCCCCGCCGTCGCAGGAAAAAGCATAAGAAAAAGCCACGCAAAGCAAAGAAAAAAGTAAAATATTACTATGAAACAGATGAGAGTGAAACATCAAGTGAAGAATGGGAGGACGAGAGAAAACCCTCACAGAGAAACCCCCCATCGCACACCCACCACCTTTATAGCAATCGTCCGCGAACCAGCCAAGCACCCCCAGCAGCACCGCCCCAGAGGGACGAGGTTCTGCAGCAGCACTATAATCAAAAGATGGGAGAGATTGCACACCAATATGCACCGCGACAACCAACAATAACAACGGGAATGATTGCGGATATGATATTTCCTCCGTCCCCGTTCGGGAATTTATAATATTAGTATATTGTATAATGCAGGAGCACAAGGTTCTCTTAGAATGGAACAAGTCATTTACGGGCGGCAAAGTTGTGACAATAAAAGCAGAGGATTGGAACAAAGATGGTGTAGAAAAATTAAAAGAAATTATGGAGGAATTAAAACCCGAACCATTTGAGGAAATGATTAAAGATAAAGAGAGATGTAAGAAATGGAAACAAAGCATTGAATTCAAAACCCGTTATGTTTTGCTTGGGCAGTTAGAAGAAGAATAAATTATATTATATATGTATAATATGATTAAAGAGCAAACGATTGATGCCTGTAAAAACGGAGAAATAAAAATTGAGGGACTGAACAAGCGGAAAGTGAAAAAAGGTTTGATGAAAGTGCCTCACTCCATCAATATCTGTGGAAAAAAACATAGTGGAAAAACTAATTGCTTGGTAAGATTGTTTCGGGAATATCAAAAGGGTAAAACACCAGCATTTGACTATGATAATGTATTTGTTATTTCACCCACTTACCATTTAGACCCAAAGCAGCAATTACTCAAAGCACCAGAAGATAACATTTATGATTCCACCGAAGATTTAGATGGTTCTTTGGAGGATATTATTGAAAAAATAGAAGATAGTTTGGAAGAATATGATGTTTGGAGAGATAGGATGGACGCGTGGGAAATGTTCCAGCGGTGGGATGGTCCTGTAGGTATGTTCCCAAGTGAGGAATTGTTAAAGATATATGACCCCCTTAGTGACAGCGTGAAGAAACCTGAAAATGATTTTCCTAACGGAAGACCGAGCAGTTTAATTGTGGCGGATGACCAAGCGGGAACTGGATTTTTAAGCGACACCACTGGTAATAATATGCTTACTAATTTTATTATTAAAAGTCGTCACTACAATACTTCGGTGTGGATAACTTCGCAACATTATAAAAACATAGGAAGGGCTATTCGCGGCAATGCGTCCTGCCTGATTGTATTTAGAACCCAAGACGAGAAAGTTTTAGACGAAATTGCAAAGGAAGTTGGTGGTGACATTGACAGAAAAAAATTTAAAGAGTTATATGAACACGCAACGAAGAAACCTTATAATTTCTTACTGATAGACCTTGACAACGATGAAAATAAATTTCGCAGAAATTTTGATAAGGTCTTACAATTGTGAATTTTTCTCTCCATATATAAATGTGGAAACCTAACGATAAACAATTAAATAAAGAATATACACAGAGAGGACTTAATTTTTATAAAGTTGTTTTTTGTCCCAAAACCGAAGGCGAATATAGAAAACAAATTTATGAATTTGGAGATTTAGTTTTAGATTATTTGGATAAAAAAATTGACTTGGAAGATGATGCGAAAGATTTTTACAAATGGATAATGTGCAACTATGTTCCATTAGATTACAGAGGTTATGCTGAGGATATTTTAGATTATTTTCATTGGAGAGAATATTTATTATTTAAAAAAGTTGTTGTTACACCGAAGTATCACAAGAAGAAGCGATATTTGGTAAAATTTATGAGCGACGGCAAGTTATTTTTCACAAAGAGTTATACCTCGCTGAGAGAAATAGGGGATGATACTGGTAAGCGAAGCACCGAGATAAACATTAAACCTTTTCAGCCCTCATCGTAGTCCAGTTCCTCCAAAGATTAATTCTTGGGTTGTTTTTTTTGTTCCAAAGATTAGTTCTTGGGTTGTTTTTTTTGTTCCAAAGATTAGTGCTTGTGCCTTTTTTATTTCTGCTGGGGTAGGCATTTTCTTTCACTCGCTTTTCTCATACACCAAACGAGAAAATGCAAATCAATTTTTTTTTAGTTCCCTCCATTTCCCACCACCTTCTTTAATAAATATGGTGTTCATATCGGGAACAATAATAAATCCCCCAACTTTGATAATAGAAAGTTGGAAGGCGAACCAACCATTGTTTTTACGATGCTGCCCTTTCGTGAGTTTGGGAAAATATTTTTGCGACCATCTACGATATTTTTTGTTGGGCTCTTGCCTGTTTTCTGTGGTTTGATGTGCGTGTTTGGGCATTGTTCGCTCAGTTCAGTTGCTTTTATGTCTATTACAAAAAAACAGAAAATGCAAATCAATTTTTTTTTAGAGCCGTTTTCAGTTACGCTCAGGCTTCATAAGAATTATTTGTTTCCAAGTTTTTGCCCGTGATAAAGCAGTATAAAACATTTGCAATGATTTCATTTTTGTCATATCTATAAATAATTTTTTTTCGGCGGTTTCGCCTTGAATAGAGTGAATGGTAAATCCGTGCCTTAGTTCCATTCCCACACTCTTTATTTTTTGAAACACTATTTCACCATTACAATAATCCCGAGTATTTTGTTTTACTCGGTATTTTTTGCTGGATTTAAAATGTTCTGTATATTTATCGCATTCATTATGTTCTGCACAAATAATTAAATCTTCTTTATGATAATCCGCTTTTCTATTTGACGGACTAAAGGATGTTTGACCAAACCCTTTTGCTTTTAATTTTAACTGGGGGTGAGATAGATTTTCTATCACTTGGAAGTTTTTATATGGAAAATCGTTTTGGAAGAAGTCTTTTACCATACCCCGTTGGTAGAAAGGACCAAAATCTTTGATTTTATCTATCATTTTGCGTAGCCCATTTAATATCCTTGTTAATTTTTTGTCGTCGCCATTTCTGTAATTTTTGGTAAGAGTTTCGACGTTATCAAATCCGTGTTTATTCATTTGAAATAACCACTTTCCCTTTTTCTTTTTCATATCATTGTCAATCACTGGCGGAAGTTGATATGTTAAATCACCTGCAAATATATGTTTTGCGGGTATTGTGTTAATAATGGCTTCCTTACCACCCTCAGTAATCATACTGGCTTCGTCCCAAAATAGAACATTGTATTTGCATTGGAGGTCACGCTTGTATTTTTCGTGAAAGAACCTCGCCTTGACATTTACATTGCAGTTGTGTTCTTTGTATTTTTTTGCTGCTAATTTCCACGATGGTGCAACATAACACAAATTAATAAACCCTGTGTCCTTTAATGTTCTGTACGTCTTACCAGTTCCTCCTGCACCAAGCAATAATTGTGTTTTATAATGAGGATAATAGTCAGCCATTTTCGCATTTCGCGGCTTCCAACGAGTATCTACAAATATCCCAGATAAATATGCGTTACATTCTGTATTGCGTAAAGTCATTTTTTCCTTATCTACAAAAGTGTGTTTTAGTTTAAAATCGTGCGGGTAGTAATAAATTCCATCCACACACACGCGAATAATCTTATCGTAGTCCATATCCAGCAGTTGTTCCAACATATTTAACCGCTGGTATGCTGTAATTTGAGCGGCGATATGGTGAAGTTTGTTAATTGTTTTTTTGCGGAATGATATTTTTGCTTCGGCATCAAATTTATTTATTTTTACTTTTGTCCCATTTTGGGCTTGGTGTTGAAGATTAGACAAATAAGCGTGGTCGCGACCCCGCATATAGACCGAGCGATAGGCACTTGCGGCAGCACACATCCCTGTCCATTTGGAATAATACGGAACTTTTATTTCTTTTCCGCATTCCATAATGTAAGTTAGGTCTTTTTTAGTGGTCATTTCTTCGTTGAATTCCAAGTCGTCAGCCAGTCCATATGCTCCATATTTTGTAACAAACCCAACATTAAACTCTTTGAGCATTATTAGTTCCGCGTGGGTATAAACATTTTTATTGTAAAACCAACCAAGTTTTTCAATTAATTTTACAAACTTTGGAGGGGCTGCTGTAAAATCCAGATTGTCAATATAATAGAACCCCACCAATGTAATATCAAAATCATCAGGAACTTTGCGAAAGTCAGTAATTTTGAAAAGGAATTTTGAATACCATTTGCATTGTTTCCATTGGGTATATGCTTTTTGTTGGTCAATATGTTTCATTTCGGCTTGACGAACATCGGGCAGGTTTTTGAAATCCCTTGTCCCATTCCAATGACAAGCGGCGGAAATAAAAGTCCCAAGTTCTGGGTATTTTAATTTATCTATTTTGCACCATTTCAGCCCCGTTTCCTTTTCAAATTTTTGACAGGTTTCCAAAAATTCATTATCCAAACAATATACGCTATCAAGCGTTTTTACGCGACAAACGCCGTGATTATCCTTTGCATAAATGCATTCTTTGTCTTTTTCAACCATTCTAACCAATTCCTCTCGGGTTTTGATAATATTTTCTGCATCATCGTTGAAAAGCGAGTTTATATTTTTTTGTGGGTCTATTTTATTTTGCAACCACGCAGGTGAATCAATATGGTTTAATCTTGTGTTAATAAATTTGAATATTTTGCGTGGCTTTTTTTGTGATTCGACGTTAATCAACAGGTTTTTTGCGAATGGTTGATATATCTTAATTCCAATTTGTAAATCCTCTACAATGTTGGGAAGCACATTTTCGGGGATTCCTTTTTTGTATAGGGATAAATATCCCGATTTGAAGCGATTTTTCAATTGCTTACCCCTGATTTTGTTGATTATTGTCGTATAGTTTCTTTTTGCTCCTTTGGAAACAACCTCTTCTTTCTTTTCTTCCGCCCATTTTAAAATGGGGTGAAAGAAGCAATGGTGAAGTCCATCCCTAAACGCTTGGCGGAAATATCTTTGTGGGACATTCATTCTTCGCGTAAATATAATTGTAATTGGTCCGTGAAACCAAATCATAGTTTCACTATCTTCCCTGAACTGGTTTATAACATCATTCCACCAAGAAGCGGTGGCTGGAGGAATATTAAATTCACCATCAAATAATATCCTATATCTTGATTTAATAATAATTCGCCAATCGCCCTGAAGATTTCTTTGTTGGACAAGGGTTCTAATCAAATGGTCGTCCTGCCTTTGCTCTTCGGTGGTAATAATTGTATGTTGGTTCGCGTCTGGGGTTTGCATTACACTTCCAAATATCAACCGCTGTGCAGCAATTAAACGCTGGTCTTTGTAGCGGCGGTCGCGGCGTTTCTTAACAAAACCTCGCGTCAGTGGATTGTAAAGTTTTGTCGTATCGGCATAATAACTTGCCCTACCTTCGCGGAGCATTCGTCTATTCCACTTCATAAATCGCTTGGTAAATGGTCTGGATATTCGCATTCGCGGTTTTGTTGCCCGTGCGAGTTGAAGCAACTCCTGTATATTGCTCATTCTTGTTATAATATAAGATAAGAATTTATCTTTAACCTTATTACAGATTAACTATTATTCTGTAATAAGATTTAAATCAATTTTTTCCTAAACTACGCGAGGTAATCTTTCCACCAATATATGTCGGTGGGGCGTCATTCTATATCCTGTATATGCGTGTCCTTCCTTACGGCTAATTTTAACCTTTCTATAAATAATGTCTTTGGACAAGCCACAACCGAGAGCATCTACAATCTCATCAGCAGTATTAAAAAATTTTATAATAGGCGTTCTTTCACATAAGGTGACTTTGTAGCGGCGGGTCTTATTGCGTTTTGTGCT
>Ga0080013_1003040_pt1 | contig 18395 bp, 13 predicted proteins | sample ETNvirenome_6_85_FD_69236 | JGI IMG/M metagenome (GOLD analysis project Ga0080013, IMG submission 69236) | Marine viral communities from the Pacific Ocean - ETNP_6_85 (SPADES assembly) (version 2) | ecosystem: Environmental > Aquatic > Marine > Oceanic | place: Pacific Ocean | collected 2013-06-19 | reverse complement strand
GTGGCACAAATCAGAGAAAAAGGCGAAGAGCCTTGGGCACAACAAAAAGGTTGGAGCGCTCGTCCTTTTTTTTCTCCTGATGTAGTTCAGAAAACCGCTCTAAGACAACAACTCAAACCGTACTTTCAGTATCGTGCCAAACTAGGTCCTCAGTATCCTCAAGGAACACAGATACTAGATACTGTAATGGGGTTGCAGTCCTTACAGCAACCTGCAGGATACATCAATCGTTTAGACGCAACTTACCCATATCCTTTTGATGCTCCGCAAGTATCTCCACAGGCATACGCTGAGTATATAAGTATGATGCAGGATATAGCAGCAGACCAAGAGGCTAGACGGTCAGCTGTTAGTGGCGTTCCTGTTAGTCCTGACGTAGCACAACGAAGAAAGCGCAATCAAAACTTACGTTTACTCAAAGGTATGGGATTAACAGTAGAACGATTTGAGAATACTGCTAATGTAGGTGTTGCCCCTCAAGGAACAAAGAATGATTTATCTTTTGGAGCAGTACCTGTTGTGCCGGGACCTGATAAATTATATACCGATTCAGGAGAAACAACATCATGGACACATCCTCCAGAAGATGTAAAAGAACAGGAGCAGGTAAGGTGGGCTGGGCAATTCACACCCCTGACTTCTGACCCACGTTGGACACCAACTAATGAGTTTGAGGAAGTACAAAGACTTACTCTACCTGAACGAGGTGAGTTTGCAATCGGTGGCGAAAACTCTTATGAATCTCTAAGTGGTGGCATTTTTGATGCTATGGCTCAAAACGCCAAACAACTTATCGGATACATGGTGCATCAAGAAGCTAAAGGCGAATATGCCCCTGCTGAGCTTGGTCAGGCTGTAGCGTGGTCTATACCTGCGATTGCTTATGGAATGAAAACTGCTTGGCACAGAGCACAGGGAGCTGCTGCTCAGATGATGGGGGCAGACATAAACCCTAATGTAAAACAGGAGATTGCCGAATCATCACAATTAGCCGGCGAGTTCTTTGGATTGGCTATACAGTCAGGCAAAGACTTTATGAACAATGTAGCTTATCAAAGTCAGTTTCCCAAAGATGAGCGCACTATCAAGCAGTTAGTTGATAAAGATGTTGAGTGGATAAAAGGCGCATTAAATGCTTGGATAAACAAAACAGAAGAGTTTAGTCAGGGTCGCCATTTTTCTTGGACGTGGGGAGCGCAACCAGAGCAGTATGAAGCCTACCAACAAGCAGTACTAGCTGCTTATGAACAAGCTGGTAGACAGTTGACGTATCACGAAATAGATAATATCAAAGAATACTATGAGGACCCTTATATAGAAATCACTGGCGAGATTCTAGTTGATTGGCTCAATGTACCGGGTATATCACACCTATTTGGGTTTGGAGTGAAGGGCGCTTTTCATGCCGTAAAAGGCACAGTCGTAGGCGTAGGAAAAGGTGTGGCTAAAACATTTCAATACGCTACAGGCAAGGGACTGCTTACCGGATTGGCTAAGCAGTCTGCAGCTTTAGTCCTCAAAAACGATGTCAGTGATGTTATGTTACTGGTTTTGAATCAAGCAGAAAGTATGGGCGGTGGCAGAAAACTGAATCTTGCAGAAGCATGGCAATCCTACCAGTCTAGACCACATTTATTTGTTCTAAACCCTCAACAACACCAGACACTTGCTGATGTAGGAGAAAAATACTTTAGGCATCACTGGAGTAAAAACGGAGGGCTATACCAAGAAGAGTACCTGCAACTTATGAACGCTGCTGATGGGGCACTTACAGACGAGCTAATAGAACATATTGACGAACAAGCGTTAGAACGTACTAGAGACTACATTAAGAATAAGGTTGTTGCCGATGCGCTTGGCAACTTTGTTGCAGACCAGTTCTTGCGCATGAATGATGTACCTGTTGCCGGATTTACCTATAAGAATAGTGATGAATTTTTGCGTGATATTGTAACTGGAGATTTAACTGACATTCCACTTAAGCAACTAGAATCATTACCAGACGAATCTGACATGCGCAAGTTTGTCGGGGCAGTAGGAAGAGTAGCTAATTATGCACTTGCGACATGGATAGAAACAGTCTTGTTGCCACGCCCAGCATTTTATGTGCGTAACAGCATAGACAGCGTAAGTAGATTAATGCTTGAGTCAGGTGCTACTAATTTTAGCCTTGACGATGCAATCAAAGGTTTTGTGCCCGGTAGTGTTTATACAGCATATGCTAGAGACTTTATAGGTTCAGGAGCTTTCAAGACAGTGGCTAAACAAAAAATAGCTTCTCCAATGGATGTGTTCAGAGATGTAGTAAGAGCACAAAACAGCTACTCAGAAGGTGGTAGTGTATATAACATCTTTAGTCTTGCTAGAGCCAAAGAAGTGGGCAAAAAACTGAAAGTGGAAGATTGGGTCGCTCCAGCACGAAAACGAGCAGTAGACGAAAAGGTCTATAGCCATGTTGGGTCTGAAATGTGGGAAAACACTAAGGCATTAGCTGCTGGTGTTGCAACTGGTTTTACTCCGGCTGTCTTCGAAACAATGACCAAGTGGAGTGCCGGTATGGAAACATCGTTACGCCTTATTGGTTTTCGTAACATTATGTTTCGTAAGCTACAGCGATTCAATGCAAAATACTACGACAATATTTTTAAGAACCTTGAGATACTTTTTGATAACCCTGAAATTGCTGATGAGGCTTGGCGTATATGGGTCGCTGCAGGTGACTCGCCTGCCGAGTTAGTTCGTTTAGCTCAGGAAGCGGTTGAGGGTAGAAAAACTTTATTGTGGGCTGGGGTACATGATTACCTACGTATCGGACAAGTGCCACCAGCCGATATAGAGGCATTTGTAATGTATGTACAGCGTGAGTTAGCTTCTGCTATTGATACTACTAAAACCTTAGATGAACAGGCTGATATATTGCGAATAACATTTTTCAGAATACGTAAACAATCCGATGAATTAGCTGCGTCCTATCGTGAAAAAATCGGCAGAGCTGCTGAAAGTATGGAAGAAAGCATTGATATTATCTTTGATGAGCCTCAAATCGGAGTCGATAACTTCAGAAGTATCTTTGGTGAGCCTATAGCACAACAAAAGCCCGGTAGACTAAAGGTACTTTCAAACGACAAACGAGAACCGTGGGAATTAAAAGCACATGAACATTGGGGAATCAAACGTGAAGAATTTGAAGCACTTGTTGAAGTACAATATGGCAGGATTTTGAATCAGGTTCGTGTACGTATGCTGAACCTGTTTAGAGAAGTACTGCCCGGACCTTTTGGAGCTGGTGGATTATCTAAAAGCACATTCAAAGCAGCAAATGAACATTACCGAGTGTTGGCTTCTAGAGTAGAGACTGCTGTAGGTGATTTGGTAGAAGGCGCAACATTATCACACAAAGTAGGCGGTGAGTTATTCCAACAGTTTCGAGAAGATGTTACTCCACGCCGTATTATCCAAATGATAGGCGGTAAGTTCCAAGACGATGGCAGTGTGATATTTGATGACCTTGTATTTGAAACTACACAGGAAGGCAAACGTGCGCTTGCCCCCTTAGTGTGGGAGAAAAAACATGTAGACGCACTAGTCGAGGGTTATGATGCTGTTGTCAAAACAGTTACTGGAGATAGTTCTAGAGTGAGGTTAGGCATTGGCGATTTAGATGCCCCTGTACATTTAGCTATAACCGGTGGTGGTCCAGTGGATAATTTTGGAAGGTTTAGGTTAGGCAGTACTGTAGCTGCTAAATACGAGGGGTATTTAGGTGGCATTCTACTCAAGGACTTACATTTAGCTGATGATGTAGGAGACTGGATGGTGCATCGAGGTAACTTCCGAGCACTAATACTTCGCCGGGTCAATGATATTGCTGGGGATTACGGAATTGTAAAAACATTTGTAACACATGATGTTATTCCGAGTTGGCTAATAGAGGAAGCATGGGAAACATTGGGGCGTAACTTCGAACCACATTTCCGAGTTTCAGTATTTGCAAAATCAAGTGAGGCAGTACAACCTTCTGCAATGAGGGTAGCTTTGCACGGAGATAGTGTGAGAGCTGCTTATCATGGGGCACTTGATAATTGGGAGTTATATCTAAAACAATTACCACAAGCTGCTGACGCTCCAGACGCATGGGCAAGGTTCTTGGAATGGGCAACAACAGAAGGTGCGGAGCACAAACACTACTTAGCGATGGTGGCAGCCAAAGGCGTACAAAGCGTACAGGAAATACCAGCACTCGCTAATGTAATCAAAGGTGTATCTGCACACGGTGCTGCTGGCGACATATCAAGAGCGATGGTTGATTATGGTAGGAAGTTTGCTGCTGAGGGAGCTTCTAGATATGTATTTCCATTCTGGACGTTTCCAACACGTTCTTTACCGTGGTGGGCAGAATACATGGCATCGCATCCTAAATTTCTCAAAGTATATGCTCATTTTGATAAATTGACTCGTATGATTAGCTATGCCTATGACGCAACCGACAGTAGAGGACAACCGCTACGTAGGCTAAGAGGCACTGTACCTGTTCCATTTGTGGACGATTGGTTTGTCAATCCATTGCAGCCATTTAGTTTTATGCCGGTACTTAGAGAGTCGCCTATGGACTTCAACAACAACGAAGACCTACCTCCGTGGAAAAATACATTGCAAAAGTTTTTGGTTTTCGGACAACATTTAGGGTTTTATCCGTTACCAATTTTTAAGCCGTTGTTTAGAGCATTAAATATAGAGCCAGAGTCAACACCGCAACGTGGTCTATTTTCTTTCATGGACCTCATACCACCTAGTACTCGCAGAAATCTTACCGATTGGATAAACAATACCGGTATCACTGCACACCTAACGCCTGATGATTTAGCGCCGTGGGCTTGGTCGCAAGAAGTACCGTGGCAACAATATCTAATAGCACGTAGAATCCTTGAGCATACAGCAGAACACTCAGAGTTTGACAAAATGTACGACAAAGATATGTTAACTCGCTCTATGCGTGAAGGTCTTATGTATGGTGGTGCTCTTGCTAACGTGGAAAACCTTTTGAAAGCAGAAGGAGTAGCTATCAATAGCGAAACCATAGCACTGGCTAAAGAACACTTAGGGCAGATATACCCTGAAGGTAAGATAGCGTACGATTTAGCTCGTACGGAAATAGAGGCAGAACAAGGCACACAAAGGTGGATATCGTGGAGTGCAGGATATACACCTAAACGGTTTGCACAAAGCGAAGCTGAGTTGTACAAAATCCGCAATCAAGATAGAGCTTTATTCAAGCAAGTTGCAGATAGCTTAAACTTAGAAGACGCATATAAGGAATTTTTATATGACACTTTAGACGGTGCAATATCTAAAGCTTACCGTAGTATATCGTGGGTAACTAAAAAAGAAAAAGTAGGCGTAGATTCGCTTACAGGTGAAGATATTCATCAGTACCGGCGTTTATATGGTCCTGAATGGGGACAAGAGGTACACGATAGCGTAGTTCAAGGATTGGATATAATGGAGTTCTGGCAAGTAACTACTCATATTATATCGGCTCGTAGTGAAGAGTTGAGTGCACTGCCGATAGGAGCTACTTATGAACAACGCAAAGTAATATATGACCACTATGACGCTATACAAGCAGAAGTAGACCATGCATACCCAGATGCTCGCAAAGAGTGGTATCCACTCAACAAAAGTGTAGAAACAATTCAAGACCGAGTAATACATGAGTTTGTTTTTCGCCTAGAGCAAACAAAGCCTATGTGGGAACCTGACCATGATGATTATGATGACTACGAAATAAGAGTAGCTCAATGGGAACAGGAGGATATTGTAGATAGAGCTAATGCTGTTCGTGCCAGCATGATATATGAATACCAAACTAACTTTGGAAAGTTTCCAGACGTAATGACGAGCATTGCTAATTCGTTTGGTATGAATTTAGAGGAACTAGTAGCAAGTTATGCTAATCCAGTTGCACTAGAACAGTATCACCGCAACGAAGATGATGTAACCGAGGCAATAGATGCAGCATGGAAAGAGCTAATGTGGACACCTTATTGGGAAAGAATGGATGGCAAAAAATCATGGGAACGCAGCTTAGAGGAATTGTTATTTTACGAAGAGTACGAAGGCGTACCTAAGCCAACGAATCAAGACATGGTAGATTGGGTACAGGCAAACTACCCCAATCGTTTCAAGGAAACAGCCATCTGGCATATTCTAGACGAAAAAGAAATGTTCAATTTAGAAGAACGAATGGAGCTAGATAAAAGCGAACTATGGCACAACGCACAAGACATCTGGCACATCTTATCTAAGGTAGGTCCTGACACTAAGCCTTTACTAGATAAACTATCTTTTCAAATGGAGGGAGATTTACAAACTTTTTATAATACAAGCGGTGATTTAAGTGCGTGGGGCGATGAAGAGGCTCGAGACAACTTTTACCTAGCAATGGTGGATGCGCATGCAGACTTAGTAGAGGATGGTACAATATCAGGTGAACCAACAACTGTCGAGCAAGCTCGTGAGTATGCTGAGTTTTACACTCAATACGAAAAATATAAAGAAGAACGTGACAAACGATTTCCTTATGCTACTGATAAATATGGTGACTTTAATATGGACCTAATGTCAGACGAGGACCAACGTATGTTTACCAGATTTAGAAAGGAATTTGCTAAAGTTTACCCGTTGTGGGCTAAGTACAGATTTTCAGACGCATATAACTATTTTGAACGATTAGGACATTATCAAGAAGATGAGGAGTAATTATGGCTAACCCAAAAGACCCTATAAGGTCATATGATTTCGATGTACTAGAACCTTTTTTCTATGCTCCCGGTGTGCAACAGACAGCAACCTTGAAAAATATGGCACAATTCAAGAACTATCCAGCATCGCCGAACATGACAAGACAGGTTTCAGTACCAAAAATCAGTCAAGCTGCTATTGATGACTTCAAAGGTGGCAGCCCTTCGCCGTTTACGATGAAATATTTGACAAAAATATACAGTCAATTCGGGCAGGGTATGGATTTTGAGGACTGGTTAGAAAACGCCACGATGTCATTTGCACCATATAGTCAGTTGTACAAATAGTTGTTGACACAAATTCGCTATTTGGACTAAACTACAGTATACAAATCCATAAAACCGTAGGAGGTTAATAATGGAAGATAACCCTACTCAAGACGCTGTACCAGTTGCTCCACAGGAGCCACAGGCACAGACAGAAGTCGCACCAGAGAGTGCCACTTCACCCCCTAGTGTCGCACAGCAGGCACAAGGAGCGCAGCAAGAGCCGGGTCAAAGATACGAGGAGCAAATAAAACGATTGCGTGGTCAGGTCTCAGCATATGACCGCACCGCCAAGGGTTATGCTTCGCAGTTGAAGGACCAACAGCGCCACTATGAGAATGCTCTCAAACAGGCGCAAACCGCTGACATGAGCGAACACGAGAAAGCACAGTACGAAGCAGCTTTCTATAAGCAAAAGTACGGCGAGGTTCAACAGCAAGTGCAAGCCACACAGTATCAGATGGCTTATTCGGACGCTATGAACCAGTGGAATGATTACTATAATGGTATGGGCGTTCCGAAAGACCGGCTTGACCAGACTTCTATCGAGACCATGCAGCACTCCGCATTTGAATTTATGCGTGATAAGCTGGGTGGAGAAGATGGACAGGTTGAACCGGGTCAACAATCAACCCAGCAGAATGACCGTATTCCACCTCCACAAGTGGCAACGAGCACTCCGCAGGGTACGAACCCGGGTACACCACGCTTTGCGGACATCCCCCTGAAGGATTGGGAGGATTACTACAAAAGGGTGGAACGGGGGACACTAGACCCAGACCAACTACCTCGATAGTACCTAGAGGAAGTTTTAGGAGAATAATTAGTTATGGCAGTTCAAACTCAATCAACCCTGTCTGACGAAGTTAAGACGCAGTATCTTCGCCGTCTTTTGCTTCGTGCAGTACCTCGGTTGTTACATAGCCGTTGGGCAGAACGTGCACGTATATCAGGATATGGTAGTGCTGAATGGAGGAAGTTCGCTTCCCTCTCTGCGGTCACCGATGCTTTGACAGAAGGTGTTTCCCCAGACAATACTTCAGTTTCCGTTTCCACGGTAACTGCTACACCTGCTTTTTACGGTGCTTACATCCAGCACACAGACGAACTGGAACTGACCGCTTACGACCCAATACTGAGTAACTTCAGTGCAATCTTAGGCGAGCAGGCTGGTCTTTCTGTAGACACTTTGGTACGTAACTCGCTTTTGGGTAACGTAACCACTCAATATGCTGGTAGTGCAGCTTCTCGAGGTGGTGTAGACACCACAAACGATAAAATTGCATATGCGTCCTTTGTAAAGGCGCTCTCAACCCTGATGGCAGCCGATGCGCTTCCTGTAGAAAACGGTCAGTACATCGCTCTCATCCATCCGCACTCTTACGCAACCTTGATGCAAGATACTGCATTCACAAATACGTTCCAGAATGCGTCACCTCGTGACGATTCCAATCCGATGAGAACCGGCTTCATGGGTTCATTCCTCGGTGTGGATATTTATGTATCCAGTAACGTCAAAGAATACGCAGACGAAGGCGCAAGCTCAGCGGATGTTTACGTAATGTTCCTGTTCGGTAAGGAAGCATACGGTGTAGTCGGTATCGGCAATCTCGACCCACGAGAAGTTGATGGCGCTGGACCTGACGCTGAATCACTCACAGGTAGTCAAGCAATCAAACCGGTGGACATCATAGTGAAACCACTAGGCTCAGAGGGTGCAGGTGACCCATTGAACCAGCGTGCCACCACAGCTTGGAAGACTGCTCTTGATACCAAGATACTTAATAGTGCTTGGGCAATTCAATTAGAGCATGCTAACGAGTTTAGTTAATCAACGGAGAATATAACTGAGGGAGGCTGACTTAGTTAGCCTCCTTTGGAAACGAAAATGGACACCCTAAAAGAACCAATTTTGCAAAGCAGACGAACACTGATAGCGTTACTGACACCATTTGTAGCTATAGGTCTAGCCGAAATAGTAGGTTATGTACCTTGGTTGCAGGTTGTGTCACCGGAAGCCATCGCTGAATGGGTAGTAATGTTGGGCATCGCATGGATTTTCGGGCGGTCTTTTCGAAATCAATCAAGCAAGGAGTAAAATATGAGTTACAACTCAAGCAGCAAATGGGCAACCCTTATCATGCACGTGGACGGAACTCTTTCTGCTGGCGATAGCCAAGCAGCATGTGTTATGCCGTTCGATGGTTACATTGAGCGTGTAACACTATGTGTGCAGGAGAACGGTTCTGGTTCGGCTGCTAACGAAGCGATGGTTGCCAACGGTTCTAACGACCTCTGGGCAGCTGATACGCTTCAGTTGGCGCATGATGACACTAATGGTAGCACTGCCACCATTACACGGAGCGACATGAACAGTAACGGCACGGCACTCTTTTCCGAGGCAGCTGTATTCGACCTCGACATTGACGAAGTTGCTGGAGCCGGTTCCCCAGCGAATATGACAGTGACCATTCATGTTGTAGGTAACTAGGTTACTCAACAAACAATAGAATAACCCTTCGGGGCATCATCAAATCAACATCAAGGTGGGCAGTAGCGCTTTACGCCTACTGCCCACTTTCTTTATCTAAGGAGGATGTATGAGTAAGAAGTTAGGTGGCAGCAAATCGCCTATACAAGGTACGTCTGTGTCGAGAAACACTATAATCTCACAAGAGAACAGAGCTGTACAAGCTCTTAAATCTGATGAGTTTAGTGAAATGCCAGATAGTGAGGCATTAGACGTAGCCTTACAATTACAGGTATTACTGCGAGGGCAAGAAGCATTGTTGTCACGTATCGACCAGCAATCACAAGATAATGTAGCTTTAGCCGATGAACTAACACGGCTGAAACAACACTACGGACAGATTGCACAGTCAGAACAAAGGTGGAAAGATGACCGTGCCAAGATGATGGAAGAATGGCGCACTATGGCTGAGAAAGCTCAGGCTGACCTCACGTCAGAAGACAAAGCACGGTATCAAGTTAGAGCAGCGCAGGATTTGCAGACTGGTATACAGTACGCCAAAGCAAATAATGCAATGCAATCAGCAAAACTAAAACAAGTAGTAAAAGATGCGCCTACTGTAGAAATAACTAGACCGGGAATACCTATGTCCACTCCTGAAGGCGTAAAGGTAATGGCAGAGGAAGTACGTTTGGCAGATATGTTATGGGTATTTCAACCTAATGTTCCTCAAAGAGTTCCTGAACCTGTAGCTGTGTTGTTACAGCAAAGAGATGGTGAAACAGAAGTGTTAGGCAATTTGAAGGAAGCACTTAGTGCTGAAAATATGAACTCTTGGGATGACATCAAAGGACAACTAAACAACGGAGTACTTTAGATGCGCTTGATAAAAATTGTGGGCAGGCGAAAACTACGTAAAATCAATAGCAACACTCGCATAGTATCGCCACCCCAAAAAGTAAAGAAACCTAATGGCGACAAGTAGAGCAGCGTTAAGGCGTGAAATATCTCGCCGTCTTAATTCAGAGTTTGCGCTACGTGTAGGAAATTCATCCACGGCAACTGGTGGCACCACCACCACCATAATAGATACCAACGCACTAAAACAGCCAGACGATTTCTGGAATGGTGCATGGCTTTATATTGCTGATGACGCATCAGCCAGCACTAATGACGATAAAGTACGACTTATTACTGATTTTACACAATCTAGTAGTACTGCTACATTTTTAGAGCCACTGTCAGTAGCTAATGCTTCGTCTGATGTATACGAGATACATAGCGGTTGGAATGCTCACCAGATACACGAAGCTATAAACGCAGCCATAGACGATGGTTTCCCAGAATTTTTCGACATGGCTATGGATGATTCTATAGTCATAACCAGAGATACTTTAGAGTACACGCTACCTACCGGAACTCCACCATATTTTGTCAATCGTTTATGGATTGAACAACCCGAAGAAAAAGTCAAAGGTACAGCTAGTGGAGGCTCATCAACTACACTCGTAGATAGTACTCAGTCTTGGACTAATGATGAGTGGAATGGTATGACCGTGGCTATTTATCACGGTACCGGCAAGGGACAACACGCTGTTATTACAGACAGTACATCTACTACATTAACGGTTGCAGCATGGTTAGGCACCGGCACTACATCACCATCTACAGATAGTAAGTATGTAATTAAAGATACAACTAGAGAATTGCGTGACCATTTCCGGATTACAGCAGCAAGATTTGATAAAGTATTTTATCCAACAACTATGTACCTGACGACTAGGTACACACGCTTTGAAGGTTACGCTTTACGACTACAGTATGTTGCTCAGCCATCAGCTCTTACTACGGAAGCTGCAACTACTGATGTACCTAAAGAGTTTGTTATTCGTAAAGCACTAGCGATACTATATTCGCAACGTATAGCGGATACGAGGGTAGATAGTGACCGTTATCGTTATCTACAACAGTACTATGATACACAAGCGGAAGCATATAGGCAGCAAAATAAGTGGAGGTTACCAGCATCTACGATGTGGACAGAGCTTGAAGTGGCAACAGACCTTATGCCTAGCGATTACCCGTTTAGTGGACAAGGGTATTAGTAGTAGAATAAACCTTAAGTGGAAATTGTTGCAACAACGTGGCGATACCTGCGATTATTGTGGGGAAACCGGCGCTACAGATATGCACGAGTGGCTAATAAAACGTAGTGCAGTACCAAAAGGCGCAAAACAATTACGTATCTTTGATGAACGTAATTGTGCACTACTACACCATGAGTGCCATATGTTAGAAGGGCAGACAAAAGATATGAAAGATAAATTAGCACAAGTGTTCATAAAGCGGTATGGAGTAGAGCAGTTACAGTCATTCGTAGCATCACTAGAGTTGCGTGACGGCACCCATGCTCATTATTTGAAATCCATAGCTTTAGAACTGACCAATGAGGGTTACCCATGGCAACTGTTGGCATAGATTGTGATGTAATCCTCAATACTAAGCCATATCGTATTGATGTTTCGACCTATAGCAGGCGTGATATTGTCGATTTTTCCCCTCGTGGAGCTACCCCAACTGGTATATCAGTGTCTTACAGCGAGCTAGGGCTGTATCAAACCCTTACACAGGCTGATTTTAGACATGGAATAGGGCACTTTAGCTTTACTGACCCATCAGGTTACCAAAAATCAGCTGGAAACATTGACACACGGCACGCAGGCATAGTAACCCTCGCTTCTCAGTCCAATTCAGTTAGTGATGCTTACGCAAAACACGGTGGACTGACGTTTTCAGGTGATTTTTATATGTTTGGAGCAGGTGGTATACAGAAATGGGGCGGTAGTTCCTTCTCTCGAGTGTATTCTACGGCTGTCAATACAGCATTTACCACTGGAAGCTATATTTTTGCAGCACCCGAGGGACGTATACAGAAATCTAGCGATGGAAGTAGCTGGAGTGACACTGGAGTGAACACAGATGCTACTGACTTTGCTCATTTTGCCATCTGGGGAGGGTATGTATGGGCATCTGAAGAGGATAAAAACTTCATACACTACTCTGGACAGGAAGATTTAGTAGATTTAGAGGGAGACGGCACTACAGACACCAATGTAGTGACTGTTGGACCTACTGGACAGGCTGTAGTAGGGCTAGCTTCGTTCTCAAATGCCTTATATGCAGCTAGACCGGACGGATTGTGGGTAATTTCCGACCAAAATGGATTTGTTGCCCGACAAGTGCTAAGTTTTGCCGATGAAGTGCATGCCAATAACTTTAGAGGCATGACAGTGTGGCAAGGCGCACTATATTTTACAATTAGACATAAGATTTATCGCTGGACAGGCTCTAGCTTGCAAGATGTAAGCCCTCCACGCATTACTGACACGTTTCCGTACGTAAAATACGGAGATTTCAAAAATTTAGTCTCTCGAGGAACACATTTATACTGTACTGCACGTACAAACGCTTCTACATACACTGAAAGCGTATTAGCTTATGATGGAGTAGGGTGGCACATTATTTCTAACCCAATAACTACCGGTACAGGTGAATTAGCAGCCCTTGTGCTAGATGTAGACAACGATTACCTATGGTATCACCACGATACAAGTACAGATGTCTCATATTATATGAAATTACAGAGTTTATCTGACTTACCATTCGCAGATTTCCTGACAACCGGTAATCACTATCTATATACCAGCGTACATGATATGGGCTTCAAGAAAATACAAAAGTCCGTTGCCGAGGTCATGGTCGAAAGCACCAACTGTACCGCCGACAGGACAATTATTGTAAAATACGCAGTAGATGGTAATATAGACAGTGATAGTTGGACTACATTGGGTACAATTAACTCAAGTCCGTCTCAAACTCTAACATTATCTACCACGGTGGAGTTCAAGCGTATCCAGTTCAGGTTCGACTTAGATACAGATGACGCAGCTCAGACACCTGTGTTGCGTTCGTATAGTTTGAAATATATGATGCGACCAGACACAAATTATGGATATTCATTTGATATTGTATCTTCTGGATATGCCGGACATGGCATGGATGGGCGTAAATCGTCAGCTATTATATCTGACCTTGAGACTGCACGTGCTAGCGCTGCGCCTTTAGCCTTTACTAACCTATTGGGCGAAAGCAAGACGGTGTATGTTAGTTCGTTGATGGAAATAGCAAGAGAACGTGAAGAAGGTTCATTAGATGATGTTGAGCACCGGGTACGAGTGTCGCTGGTGGAGGTATAACGTGTGGCTAGACGTAGACGTAGTATTCTTACCCCTATTATACCGCCTAGCCCAAAGAAGCTGCAGAGGGTCGTTACTAAACTTCCTCAACCGGCATATAGACCGCTTAGTATGCGTACTAGAAAGTTTGCTAAGCCTCCAAAACTCATCGGGCGTGACCCATTCATATTACATAGACGCTCAGCCCGAGACACATATGGACCAGAAGTACAGGAGCGTAGAGCAGTATCTAGTGATTCGGTGTTCGGCTCTTTGGGAGAGCGTATATTTTACAAAGCGCTTACACAGTGGAATCTTAGAGATGGTGCAGACTTTAGCTTCCAAAGTGGTATCCTCGGTGGTAGGTTGGAAACCGGTGGTATGGTGGCAGACTTTATCTTCCACTCTCGCATGCTGGTTGTACGAGTACAGTCAGTGCGCTGGCATTACTTCTCTGCTTCTGAAATACAAAGGGACGATGACCAGAAACAAGTACTTGAGTCGATGGGCTATGTGGTGCTCGACCTTTGGGAAAACATCATCTTTAATGAGATGGAGCTGGAAGACTGGATACGGAGAAACATTGCAATTATGCCGACCTTGGGACCAATGGTCGCTGTCGGTATCGAACTTATAGATATGGCTATTGTAGACGAACTTAAAGACCAAATACATAGACTGCAGGACAGAACAGTAGAGCTAGAGGATGCTATCTCATCTATCTTAGGCTATCCACCAACCAATGAACTGGTAGTAGCCCGAGCTAATATTGATACCGCAGCGATTTCTAATGCGAACGTCAATGACATGGCTGCTGACAAGATAACTGCTGGTAGTCTAGCAGTAGACAGTCACATCCAGTCTACTGGCTATAGTGCTGGCACAACTGGCTTCAAGATAGAAGGTGGCGGTGACGCTGAGTTTGGTAACATTACTGCTAGAGGTGAGCTAAAGAGTACCGGTCAAGTACAGGGTACACAGTCTATTTATGGTGGTGAATTAATTGTTGCCTCTGGTGTGGCTATATTGATAGCCGATGTTGCAGTTGGTGACGAATCAATAGACGTAAAGACTGATGACTTACGAGCTTTAGATAATCTACAGTTCCAACCTACCGGAGCAAGAGTGGAATGGATGCGAGTGCGTGAAGCTGGTACAGCTATTACCGGTGGTTTTCGTTATCCTGTAGATAGAGCTATTGCTGGAACTGAACAGGTGTTTTATAAAGGTGAGATTGGGGCAGCTAAAGGTAGAGCACTAGATAAAGTACAGCGGTCATCTAATTGGGGTGAGTTCCGAGAGGGTGCTACCGCACCGTGGGGTAACCTAGGAGTAGGTTGGGGTTCACACGGCAAAGTTGGATACCATGCCGACACATTCCCTCGTCTAGGCAATAATGTATCGGCTGATGAAATATATTCCGATTCTTTTCTCGGTATTGACCGGCGTGATAGCACAGACCCAGACGATGGTCTTACAGCCTATGCTCGAATTGGTTCTTTGGCTGGCTTTTTGGACTATTCCAGCACTCCAGCTCCAACATCGCAAATTACAGGATTAGCAGTTGGCGCTAGTAATAGTAACTTTATATCGTGGGACTCAACCAACGGACTACAAATGACTAATAAAACTGCTGGTATACAAACAGATGAAACAGGTTGGATTTCTAAAGACCAGAGTAGCGGTACCTCAGATAATATGCGATGGCAGAATACATCTGGTGCCCAGCAAGCACATATGTATCTACATAGTGATAATAGTATGTATATGGTACCAACTCCGGGTGAAGCATTTGTAGTAGGTACACTAGCCAGTAGTACATACAAGAACTGGATACGTATAGAGCCTGCTGACGCTACATTTGAGAACGCCAACTCTATTGTTATGTATGATGATGATGGCGGTTCCTATACTATGTCTGAGGCTATGGGGGCTATATGGGCTGGTGCGGATAGTGGAGGAAGTTATGCGCCAGAAGACATGCACATAGGTGCTGCAGATGACATTCACTTTTATACTGCTATAGATGGGACACCAGCAGCTAAGTTTTCTATGGGCAATGACGGTACTTTCTGGATAAAAGACGGTATCACAGCACCTAGTACTGTGTCTACGTGGGCAGGCATTTACGTAGATAGTGCCGATGGAGATTTGAAGGTAAAATTCGGGGACGGCACAGTAAAGACGTTAGCAACGGATACATAACATGAAGATACCAAAGTATTTAGGAATGCAAGTAGTAATTAATGCTACGCTAGTTGATGAAGATACAGTAAAAATGTACATAGATATGCCGTTGTATAGCGAAGATGGTGAGTTTGTAGGTACATTTAGAGAGGAATTTCAAACTAGCATGGACGTAGTAGAGGTGCTAAAGACCACACTAAAAAGTGGTAGGCAGGACATACACAACAAGACAGGACTGGAATTGAAACAAATGCAGATACCGCACGGTCACATTAAAGAACCAGTCTCGGATGTAGAGGAGTAATATTATGGCAGAACCAACCGCATCAGGATACCCAGCAGCATTAGATACATCGGCTACGCTGGGCGCAGACTTTGTAAATGCTAAGACGTTTGTGCTGAATACAACTATGAATACCAGTGTTACGGATGTAGTAACTACTGCAACTATCTCTGGTTTCTCAGCTAATAACTGGATACTAATCGACCAAGAGATAATGTGGGTGGACTCAATTAGTAGTGCAACCTTCACTGTGGTACGTGCCAGAGGTGGCACAACAGCTGCTGCTCATACCGCTGGTGTTCTGATTTACACCCCACCAGTAGCACAGTGGGCTAATCTTGTTCGTGATGCCATTATAAAAACCCAGACAGAACTAGGCACTGACCCTGCTGGCTCAGTCACGGATGTAAAGACCAGACTAGCAGTAGCTTTGGAGAATGATGGTAATCTCAAGACCGTAGCAGTATCTAAAGGTGGTACTGGTGCTACCAGCTTGACTGATGGTGGTATCTTATTAGGTTCTGGAACTAGTGCAATCACAGCCATGTCCGTTTTGGGTGATGGCGAAATGATTGTCGGTGACGGCACAACTGACCCTGTAGCAGAGAGTGGTGCAACATTACGTACCAGTATTGGCTTGGGTTCTATAGCCACTCAGGCAGCTAACAGTGTAGATATTGACGGTGGTGCTATTGATGGCGTAACTATCGGTACTAACTCTGCGGTTACAGACCTACGAGTAGACAATTTGAAAGCAGATGGTAATACTATTAGTGTTACCAACAGTAATGGCGACCTTACGCTGACACCTAACGGCACAGGTTCGATAATAGTGAACGGTCCTTTACAGGTAGATGGCACCACTACTACCGTGAACAGCACCACACTAACAGTAGATGACCCACTTATAATGGTGGGTGGTGATACAGCGCCCGGAAGTGATGATAACAAAGACCGTGGGGTTGCATTCCGTTGGCACAACGGTAGTGCAGCTAAGATAGGTTTCTTTGGTTACGATGATAGCGCATCCAAATTGACGTTTGTTCCAGATGCTAGTATATCTAGTGAAGTAGTATCTGGTTCAGCCGGTAATGTTATCTTCGGTAATATTGAAGGCACAATCACTACAGCTGCGCAGAACAGTATTACTTCAGCTAGTTCGTTGGCAACTGTTGGTACGATAGGTACCGGAGTATGGCAGGGTACTAGAGTATCCGCTACATATGGGGGTACGAATATTGATACCTCCAGTAGTACGGGTGTAGCGAGAGTAGATAGCGGTACTTGGTCAGTAGGTGACGCATCACTCACGGCTGATGTAAGTGGTACATTGCCAGTCGCTAACGGTGGTACTAATGCTACCTCTTTAGCTGACAAAGCTGTGCTTATTACGCAGGATAGTGGCACAGATACAGTAGCTGCAGTAGCAATGGATGCAAGTGGAGAGCTATTGATAGGTGGAACAAGTGGTCCTGCAGTAGGAACACTAACTGCCGGTAGTGGTATGACAATAACTAATGGAGATGGGAGCATATCATTAGCAGCTGACACATGTGGCAGTTGTGCAACAGCCGGTTTCAGTGTAGCGATGGCGATTGCGTTATAATGGGTATAGAATTAGGACTAGCTAAGGAAGAAGAGCGTGACCGCAGGCGTGCAATCTGTGACGCATGTGACCGTAAGGCAGTCACGGCTGGTATTAGCTGGTGTAGAGAGTGCAGATGCTCGATAGCAACCAAAACCAGTATGCAGTGGGCTGACTGTCCACTAAAGAAGTGGAATAAGTGAGGATATTATGGCACAAGACTTTGAAAGAGCAGTAGCAGCCGACAGTAGTGGCGATGTAGCCATAGGTGATACTGCCAGAACAATTATGACAAGTAACAGCGATGATGCGCTTATCGGTATTCGCTTGGCTAATATTCACGGCTCAGCAGCTATTACGGCAGATGTATATATTACATCAAGTGCTTCAGGTGGTAGTGCTGACAGTTATATTGTCAAGAATGCCAGCATCCCCTTCGGTTCTAGCTTAGAACTGATAGATGGTGGAGCTAAGATAGTATTGCAAAGTGGTGATGTGTTGAAAGCTGTATGTAACACAGCCAATAGTCTCAACGTGTGGGTATCTTACGTTGACGCAATCAGTACAT
>Ga0080013_1003037_pt1 | contig 18416 bp, 16 predicted proteins | sample ETNvirenome_6_85_FD_69236 | JGI IMG/M metagenome (GOLD analysis project Ga0080013, IMG submission 69236) | Marine viral communities from the Pacific Ocean - ETNP_6_85 (SPADES assembly) (version 2) | ecosystem: Environmental > Aquatic > Marine > Oceanic | place: Pacific Ocean | collected 2013-06-19 | reverse complement strand
GTAGACTTGTTCCTTCGGGTGACCCCTGGAAGACGGTTGGTATGACTTATGGTATAGCACTAGCGTCAACACTGCTCTCTCTAGGTTCCGCCACCGCTTTTATAACTGCGGCTCACGTCACATATTCAAAGGAGTGGCACCCCAAACACGGTATGGATGCAATGGTAGCAGATGTTCATTTCCCTAACTTACCTACGTCTGCATTGAAATATGTAAATCCTGTTAGTATTAAAAGTGACCGAGAATCTAATGCTGAGACAAGTAGTACTATTTTCACAGATATATATACACGTGGAAATGAGAATTACATAGACGCAGAAGGTAATGATTTATTTTTTGCTAAAGCTACGTTGAGTACAGAGAAAACATTCGGCGAGGGCCAATCCTTAAAGATGAGAACAAGATGGGGGATTGATGCAATACCGGGCGCGGCCGGTGGAAAGAAAATACCCGATGACCTAAGTTATGGTCAACTTGCTGAAAATAGACAGGAAGTATGCTGTGTCACAGAGATTCCGTATCCTCACGCAATTGATACTCCGGGTAGCAGTACGTTAAGAACCGATGACTTGGGCGGAGGAACGCCATTCTATGTAGGAGATAATGCTTGGGGATATACTAATCAAAGTATATCTATGGATATGTATATAGATAATATGGCCCCAGTATTCAGAGCCAGTTCTGATGCTCATACACATCACGATAAAACTGATTACAGAGGAGTTAACGGATGTGCAATTGTAAGAGGATTCGCAGTTCTTATGACTAGAACCAAACCACAGGCAAACGAAAGTTTATGGGCATTTATGGCCAGAACTACTTCTCCAAGTGCTTCAAAGGTGATTAAACTTATAAAGGATTACGAGGCAGATTCAGAAGAATATAGAACTGCAACAGGTGTAATTATAGCTAAGTATCCTATAGATTTCGGTCAGAATGGAACTAAAATAAATGCTAACTTAAATTTAGATAGAGAATATTTGGGCGACTCTCCTATATTGGCAATTCCATTTACGAACCAAGTTGCAGATTCTCAGAAATTTGATACTGATGACGAAGGATTTTATACTTATAACTTAGAAAATAAAGCGGATGATGATGGATATACTTTTCACGAAAGTATAGGGGGAACTCTGTGGTATAATGCGGAAAGTAATACCGACGTAAAAAATATGGGAGTCCAACTTGAGCAAAATAACTGGTTTAAATTAAAATTTACATTTATCGCAGGTCAAGTATTTATGCAGATTAGAGATTCTAAAACTGGTGACCCACTAAGTGTATGGTTACAGATACATTCTCACACTAAAGGTAACCAATTTTTTGATGATTGGAGTGCACCTAGACATCTATCAATATGGAATTATAATTTCCCGGGTGATGCTACATACACTACTGACCCTGATGATGTTTCTTTAGGTGTCGCTGACTTTGATGCAGAAAATATATTATATATAGATAATATTACATATCAAGGATTCAATCATATACATACTAACTCAACAGTAAGTGAAAATAATTTAGGAACTAGAGGAAAGATACATATTCCTGCTACTATGAGTTATATAAAAGATACCAGATGGGATGGTATTCCGGCTGAGGATGTGATTGCTTATAATCCATCTTACATTTCTATCGGTTTTGATACTTTAGCCGAGTTTGACAAAAATACAAGTGGGGGTGCAATAAATCTATTCTTTAATGATGTAGCATTTACAGGAGATATAGAAGCGATATACCACGATTCAACTAATATAGCAATACGTGCGGGATTCACTAGTAATATACAAGATGAAAGAATTGGAAGACAGGCTTCTCACTCTTTTTTCACTTACGAAGCTGGTACCCCAGCTAATGGTGCGCGTGGATGGCCATTTGTCAATAAAGGTTTAAATACTACGGGAGTAGCCAATCGAGGATTTGATTTCGAGACTGATGGAGTTACACACGTAGATAAATTTAGTAATAAAGGATGTGCTATATTAGATTTCAATTCACAGACTGTAGATTTAGGCAAAGATGATGCTGGTAATAAAGGTACTCCTGCAAAAAGAGAAAACTTTTTTACTTCTGCTAGAGTATTAGATTTTAGTTTGGCCGAGCAAGGTACAGTAATTGTGGATAATGGAAATATTTTTAATTTAGATGATGATACCGAATATGTAATATATAAATTACATAGAAGTGTGGACCCATTTGGTAATGATACTGGAGAAATATTCAAAGAAGATTGGGGAACAAATCCAACAAATGAGCACGGATTGGTAGTTAAGATAAAGGATAGACTTGAAAATGTTATTACTTTCAATAAAGATGTGCGACTTACTGGGCACGGCAGAAACTTATTGCCCACTAGTACTATAGAAAAGCAATTGAAAGACAATCCTTTATGTACAGATATATATAAAAATAAATTATATATATCTCCATTAAAGTATTGGATAACATTAGAGATTAGAAATACAGGTGCTACTGCAGGCATACCTGGCTCAGACAGAAGTTATTCATCGATATTGACAGTTAATCAATCATCTAATCCACCAGCAGTATCAGAATATGGAGCAACATTTAATGAATCTACATATACCGACGCAGCCACATATTTAAAAAGGAGAAATATACGTCCAGGTATAGATGATACAGTAATAGAAACACAGACTAATTATGGTAGTGGAAAGATGAATGATGAAGATAATCTCAATGGTGGGTATGTTACGGAGACAATTGTAGAGGAAAATCTTAGTTCACTAGATAAATGGTTAGTATTTAATATAACTCCTATAGTAACTATAGATGAAATAGAACCCGGAGATATAGTTTCTACTATGGTGGCGCCTACAAATTCACTTAATAGTTCTTTATTAACTATAGCGACTTCCGAGAGTACAGATAAGATAGTAGATGAAACATATGGCAGTTCTAATACTATGCGTCCATTTGGATTGGCTATATATGAAGATGATGTACCGACCATTGAAGATTTTTCGGTAATGCCGAATGAAGATAACCCATTTTTCCCTGATTTTGAATGGACCTGTGATGCAGAAGATGCTTGGTATGGATTTATAATAATTGATACCGAACTACCTTCTCATCAATATCATAAATCACCTTTACACCTACCTTGCTGGAGACCATTACCTAGTACTGAAAATACATTTATGCATTGGCCTCCCAGTTTAGATGATTCTGAAGCAGATATTATAGATTACTTCAATGATAATAAATATCAATATGGTTTTACTAGAAAAAATACACTCCACAGTAATGGCAATTTGAGACCATCTAGTACAACAGATAAAGGTACGCATACTGGAGGTACAATTAAAGATTATACTACATTTTTAGACCCTGAAGGTTTATCTGGATGGTGTCATAATTTTAATGGCGATGGGGATAAATTGATAGTTCTTTCTCCTGAATATTCTGGAAGTGGAGATGCCCCGGGTAGTATAAATGGAAACCAATCTTCATTTGTATTACACATAAGACCAGATACTTGGCCTGTAGACAAGATGGGGATACTATGGACTGGGGGAGCTGGAGGAATTGACATACTTCTAAATAGTTCTGGAAAAGTAGTAGCACAATTCTTTTACTCTAAATCAGATTTTGTGGAATTAATTAGCCACACACCGGCTATGAAAAATGGAAATCCTACAAATATAATAGTAACATTCGATAAAGACTTAACTCACGGTAACTGTAAATTATTCTTGAACGGAAAATTAGAGGACCAGAGTGGGCGAGTATTGACAGCTGGGTCATCTACTAGATGGAAAACCGGAACAAGTATAGAAAAATTCGAGAGAGATACTATGGGATATCTATGGAGTATTGGCGGTGGTGGCGGTGGCACAGAATCGTTCGATGGGAAAATGGAGGAAGTAGTCTACTATCCTTTAACTATATATCCTGTAAATCCAGCAGAAGGTAAATTTACTTGGACGAAACCTGTATCCGATATAGATTCAAATGGTAAACCCATTTCATATTTTGCTAGATTATTTGTAAAAGATTATCATAATATACGAGGAACTACTCGTAAAGAGGTAGCAATGTCGGTTCCTGTAACAGTACATAAAGCGGGAGTATCACTATGAGTATAAGTTCGGCGTCAGGTTACATCATAAAGGCCTATACTACCAAGGCAAATGCACAATCTGATACTAGTCCACTATCTATAAATAGTGCGGGAACAGCAGAGTTATCGGGACACGAAGATGACCAGTATTTCGTAGGTTTTACAAAGTATTACTATAGAATAGAATTTAACGAACCTGTGTCAGGATTTTACATAGATTGGGATGATGGTGAAGATAATTCTCCAGAGAAATCGAATTCTCAGGTAGTTTATCTGGACAAACCACAACACTATGGAGTAGTTGACCATATATATACGAAGAACGGAAAGTTCTATCCTCTTATACGAGCTATAAGTATGGGTGGTTTCTGGTCAAAGTACTATACAAATGGAAATACTAATAACACCTTCGGCGAACTTGAGGATAGGACCGTATCAGCAATAGGTACTGGAAGTCAGGATACCTCTATACTAGATTTGAATACACAGACGTCTCCGAAGGTACCATACTTCTATCCCACCACGTTACCACCGGTAGCAGTATTAAAGGTAGATAGAAAGACAGTATATAGTGGTATATATAACAGTAATATTGAAGGAAACTTAGCGCGTAGAGGTTTACCAAGTATGGTATATGCGTGGTTTAGTGGAGAAAGTGTAAGCCCAGATGTTCACAAAGACGTTCCTGTAGAAGTTACGTATGAAACTGTAGGTGGTAGAATACGTACAACAACATTACATACTAAATATGATGCAATAGCTGCAGCAACTCCAGTAGCAATATATGATGTTTGGAAAATACTAGAAGCTAAGTTAAAATACTGCACAGAAGCAGCATCTGCAGGGTTAGCTGGCAGTAATATGCTTTACCCAGGCGAGAGAGTTTATCTTAGATTCTGTCATACTGCAAGTATTCAATCGACTGCAGTTCCTGAATTACAGAGTCAAACACAAGCGTCAGGAAGTTTGACAGATAGGGTATTTATTAATTATGCAAGTACTGGTACAGCAATAGCTGATGCTTCTACAATATTAATATCAGATACTGCAAACTTTAATGGACAATTTACAGCAACGAATCAATTTACTGTTAGTAGTATATCTCAGCCCGGTGATGGAACCTGTCTCGTTAATACGAGCACAAATATAGGAGTTCCAGTAGGTCAAGTAGTTACGTTAGCAGATTGTGGCGCGTTCACAGGAGACCAAACAGTTAGCACAGTTAATAGTGCAACACAATTTGAATTTTTAACAGCAACTACTGGTGAAGTATCTGGCGGTAGCGCAAAAGCTACAATGAAAAATGGGTTTATGATTAATAGAACTACAGTATCTATGCCTGCTGCAGAAGCAGATACAGGCGGTTGGGGCGTATATGACCATACCAATGACCCGGTTATATGTAGTTTATCTACTGGATGGCCACACCACGTCTTCGAAGACAGAGGATTCTTTACTACGGTTGACGCATCAGAGAGCCGAACAAGGGCAGCGAATCTTACTATACCCGAGAGTAGGAGTAATCTATGGCTGGATAAAGGTGACTTTTCATTTAATGTACAGACAGGTAATGCAGATTATTCAACTGATTTGCTATCTGTTGCTGAGAATCGGATGGATACATATAGAGAAAGACACGCATATACTCACGACCCATATGTAGATAATGATTTTGTAGGAGTCCGCGGGGTTCTAGATGACAGAACTGTTGGTGGAGACGATAGATTCCTGGACGAATATAGACTTCTCCGTTTGCAGGTCAAGGATGACCGTACAGAAGCTGCTAATGACAAGTTCTCTTATTCTAAGATAGAGACATTCGGTGACTATACACAAGTGGGAAATGCATCTAAGAACTATCCATCGATAGTAGAAGAAGAAAATATAATACTAGAGACAATTAATAGTGGAGGTTCTTGGGATGATTGTGAGACCGAAAATGATGATAGTACAAATAGTATAATTGATTTGGCATCTGCAGATGTTATCACTGGAGTTCCATTAAATTATATACTAATAGCAAAGTCTGAGCGTAAGTTCGATAGACTTTTTATTGGTTTAAAGAATGCAAATACTACTAATCTTAAAGAGTACACTCTCGGTAAATGTAGAATATCTTTGCAGTATCCTGTAAAGGACCCTCTCACGGATGGCATCAAATTCAGGGCACTACAATTTACTGACTTTACCAGAGCACCAAAACCCACGACTCATAGCGATGGTGATGACCCAGAGTTTGTTTCTCTTGCTGTTAATGGACCGTTAGTATTTGAAGCTCCTGATGATTGGGAAAAATGTAAATATAATACATCTGGCATAGTATGGCCAACCGATGTAACTGCTGCTAGTGATTGGGATTTCGATTCTTATGCTTTATTAATGACAATAGCTTGGGAACAGACCGATGCAGGTGAAGAACCACAGATTAAACATATATATCCTTATGACAATAGTCATTCCGAGGTTATAAAGGTAATCGATTCAATGCACGTTTCTTTAAATAGTATCGTCGTGGCGCAATCTGTTAGTTGGAATCGTAGAGGTAAGTATATAAACATTACCGACAGAATAGGACGTTCAGAATTACGTAAGGTTGGTTCAGAGGGTGGTAGCATACGTTTCGGTGGTATAGCATTCGGGGATTATTCTACAGCAACTACTGGAGGTATGACAGATTATAATAGTATAAAGAAATATCAACAAGAAGGTACGCCAGTCTATCTGGATATAAAGAGGCCTGATGGTACGTATGTAAGGTTCTTTGGTAAGATAATTAATCTGGCCGAAGATGTTCCCACAGGTAGAGTAAGTAATAAGTGGGCAGTAGAATTAGCAACTGAAGCGGTTGCAGAGATAGCAAATGATGGTACTTGGATATCAGATGGTTTAATATCTTTAGGAGGAATACTAGATGAGAGGCAGCAATTTATATAGTCTTCCTAAGCTTTTTATAGGCGGAAAGAGAATCAGTGAATTTTCTAGTGCATCGATTTCGTTCCCCGGTAACAATCAAATTAATACACTAAACGTTGTTATAGGTGACCCTGAATATCAAGATGCTCACTTGTTCAATTCTAAAGTAGAATTTTATTTGGGAGAAGGACTTGGTGAGGGCGCTCCAATATTTGTTGGTTACGTAAAGGAAATGAGGCCCACGGATACAAGTATATCAATAACTGCGTATGACCCAAGAATATTTATATCAGGGTCTGATGCAGAGCCCATATCAATAACAGATAAAAGGAACTTCGATGGTTTTACAGCGCCACAGTTCTTGGCTTCTGTTATAACAGATAAAGTTAATTCAGTATCTACCATAATTAATCTAGAGGCATTCAGTGATTTCTCTCCTGAGACTCCTATGAAAGGATACAGAACTGATGGTAAAGCACCATATGAGGTATTTTTAGAGGTTATGGCACAAACAACCGATGACACAAACCCAGAAGACCCGTTAGAATATTATGTTTCTATGGAAGGGGATAAGTTAATTATAGGAAAAAAGAAAAGCGTGGACACTGGTTCACGTTCTATGATTCTGTCCTATATGGATGGAATAAAAAGTATATCATATATTCATAAAGCTCCCGCTACTACGGCAATTGGCGTAGGAAAGAACGGAAGCTATGGAGAATTTGTGTATGGGAATGCACCTATGGGAAGAGTAGGTATGACATTCCGAAGTGATAAATCTGATAATGCAGAAATATATAAAGAAGCATTAATTACAGTTATGAAAAATTACGTAGAGCAAAAAGAAATTAGTGCAAATATTAGCCGAGGCTTCTACGTAGGACTCGAAAGTTTGGTATATCTTTCGGTACCAGATAAAAATCTGAGAGGAAACCATAGGGTAACCTCTAAAATAATAAATATATCAGGTAATGAAATTACCTGTAAATTAGGACTAGATAAACGTACACCTAGAATAGGTGATTACTTAGAAAGAAAAATAACATTAGGAGGATAATTATGCCAACAGGGAAATGGAACGATGATTGGAACGATAAGATTAGCAATTTGGGCCTCAAGAGAGGCGCAAAAATACAGTACGGGGACCCGTTTAGAGGAGTATTGATGAGCGGTAGTACCTCAAAGGGAACTGACGCCAAACGTCAACGCTCTATCCGTAGCGATAGCTATGGTGCAGAAGATGACGAATGGGAAATATGCCTAGATATGGTAGAGAAAAGGAAAGATGGATGGACATATGGACAAATATCTGATTACTTGAATAAGGAAGGTATTAAAACTAAAGTCGGCAATGAATGGAATTACTTCACTGCGAGATTTGTGACTCTACGTACCGTTCAGCTTTTACGTCTAAGAGAAACTGGGAACGAGTTCGCAACAGTAAGTGAGAAATAGCTCTCCAGTTAGAATTCTCCATCATCTCTAATATAATTTCATTTAGGAAATCATCAGGTAATGGGAAGCTGGGCATTGAGTATTTCAGTGCTGAACTATAGCGCATATTAGAACTATCTTTAAGCATAGATTTTTGACACCATCGACACGTCCAACGTACGTGGTAGTTGGTTATACGAACATTACTGAGGTCAATCCAGTTAGAATTTTTCCAGAGCCATTCAACTATATCGTTAGGATGCATACGTTCGAATACGTGAAGATATGCTATCGTGGGCCACTTCAAATTGTGCTCTACGTGCTCTGCTAACAGTATTCTCTTGATAAACTTTGGTAATGACTTGAATCGGTTATCTTTCTTTAGCTCTCGACGTTCATCAAATTGCGGTAAGTTCTCGAATGATACTGCAATCTTCTCTTTCTCACTAAAGTAGGTGTAGATTATAAGGTCTTCACTGAACTCTAACGTTGGGAACTTCTTGAACTCTAGTCCATCTCCAGTATCCATTCTCTGATTAACAACATCTATATTATCTTCCCTTGCGAACATTATTGAATATCTATTAGAACGTAGATGTTTAGATAACGTTCGTAACATTCTTTTCTTTGTAAACATATGTAAATCAATACCAGGTTTAGAATCAAACAGTATATGTTCTTTTACAATAGGTGTAGATATTCTCCATAACGTATATGATAGATTACGCATATGTGTGAGACAGTCCTCTTCTCGTATATGTTCGTCGAAGACTAACTTAAATATTATTTGCGCACCTTTAGAACCCGAGGCTTTCAGTATAGGTTTGACGTGAAGATAGTTTTTGATGGTATCATATAGGCCTTGCACTCCTCGTAGCATTCCTTCGTCTAGTCCCTCGCCGTCTATATCAAGTACGAACAGGTACTCATTCTTGTCTTTGAATTTTATGGTTCGTAACCAGCTACCTTCGTTTGGGTCGGGAATCTTTTCATTACTAAAGTAAGCGTTACCGCTATCATCCTTTAGTATATACCTTAGCTCTTCTGCACCTTTGCAAAACCTGCGATTTAGTTTGACGAGTTCATTGGGGTGCATATTACGCACCTCCAATTGCCTTCGTAGTCAATGAATATGGCTCGTCCATTGCAGCGTTCACATCGGTAGCTATTGAAAACATTGTTTATCGCCACTACCTTTTACCACCAAGAAATTCATCAAAGAACGCCTCCATAAATTCAAATCCTTCGAAAGGGTGTACAGGTCTCCTGCCTTTTAGATTCTGAAGTTTAACTACTGCTTCTATAGCAATATCTAGAGCATCAATCAGGTCTGGTGTAACAGCGTTATCCTTTTCCATCATAATATCCTTTATTGTTTCTAGTGCTTCTACTACTTGTCTTATATTATTCATACATCACACTTATCTCCTGAACACGCCAGTTCTTTAGCTCCTTGTGTATTATCTTCTGTCTCATACTTACTTAGCTTGCTGTAGTCCAATTTTGGTAGTCTGAGGGTCTCATCGGTGTAGTACCTTTCCTCTGATATCTCTTCATATGGTGCAAGCTCATATTCCCCCCCGTCATACGGTAGGAATGACACACCATTTATGATATCCCAGTGATGATATACCCAATTGCCCACTTCGAACCACTCATTTTCTTTAACATAAACCGTCAGCGAGGCGTTATGTTCACACCAATTCTCTTGTATTCTTTTGTAAAGTTCCAGTTGTTCTATAGCTCCAAAATCCGTCCTAGTGATATTAGCAGGAGGAGAAGCAACAGTAAATTCACAAACATACGTTGTAGCGAGTCCATTTTGTTGTCCGACTTCAGGTAAGAATTGCATACCTTGGTCCTTTAACATATGGAGAAGGGGGTCCGTGGCTGAAATTCTGTACCTCCGTATATAGTATTTGGAATACCTTGGGTGCATTCCCGAAGCGGAGTTCACTAATTGACTAACTGTTCCGCTGGGTTTGATACAGGTGGTGGCTTTCGAATGTTGCACGCCAAGTGCATCAGCGGCCTTGCGAGAAATACGCGTTACACGGCTTTTAAGGGCCTTTAGAGCCGCCGAAGTCAGTTCCGGTAGGTTATCACACACACCGGTCAAACTAACGCCTAGGAGACGCTCTACATCGCAGTTCTTTTTCCACCTCGGTCTGAGGTATGGGAAATCAGTGAACGTAGATTGTATTACTCCCATCCAAGTTGCTGTCTCTACCTTGTCAAGTAAGGTATCTAGATTGTCGTCTGTCTTTACTACAACTTCTGATAGATTACAGAACTCTTGGTCTCGTAACATTATCTCTCCACACGGGTTAGTACCTGCTATGAGATTGCTGTTTCGTCTAGATGGTGCAGTTGCTTGTGCTCCGCCTAGATTGAATATACCACGTTCTCCTGTCCCAGAGTTGGCAAGGTCTGCCCACTCTTTAAGGAACACGGACGCGGTAGGTTTATCTATGTATATAGCTGAGTTGTTTGCCATAGCTCTCCTTTGTGGGAATGGCCAGTCCTTTGCTTTTCGCATTCGGTCATCATCTAAGTCAGATAATGATATCTGCGAACTTCTGCGCACTCCCCCTGATACTACAATCTCTGCTATCTGGTTACATATATCGTGACATTCTATAGGTCTGAGCTTTCGACCTTGCGCCTTGCTGAATACTTCTCGCATAAATTGATGCAGACGTATTAGAGGTGCGGGTCCTGATGACCTACCCCCCATCGTATATAGACGTGCTCCCTCTGGTCGTAGTTGAGAGTAGTCAAAGTGCACGTGCTTACCTTCATATAAAGTTTCCATAAGGAACTTCACTGAGTCCGCCCATCCTTCTTTACTATCTCCAACCACATAGTCAGGTAGCCTATCTGTCGTGAGAGGTTTTACTTCTGGTAGCTTGTCTACGTTCTCTTTTGATACGCTGAACCCGAATCCTGTCCCGCACATAAGTATGTGAAGACACTCTGCAAATGCTTCAATGCAATCTATGTTGGCGAAGGAGCAATTATATATTGTAGTATTGTCCTTCTTTGCTGCAGAGCCAGCCGCCCAGAGCATACGCATACTGGGCATAACCTCGAAATTTGACACGTACTGCCTTATCTTCCGAATGGTCTTATCTGGTATACCGTCTACTTCTTCTGATATGAAGTTGATATATCTCTCAATTGTTTCTGGCCACGTTTCTCGTCTACCTTCGTCTTCCATCCAACGGGCATATGTTCTAGTGTATATAAATTCAGAACATTCGTTAGGAAACATCGTCATCTTTCCCTGCGCAGTCCTCAGCCGACATATGAGTTTCCTCGTTCCATCTTTTGTCTCTTTTTCATTTTTCTTTCCATAGTTTTCTGTAGGAAATCATCTAGCTTCTTCCAGAAACCTAGTACTGTTGCATTAAATTCTTCCAATGTTATATCTTCGCTTGTAGTTTCACATAATCTGAAACCTTCGAATGATATTTCAAGAAAGTGTTTCTGTCCAGCAGCTACGTCTCCTTGTATATTTGTATGGTCTACATCCTTTTTTGTTACTGGTGTAAACTCTTCTTCTTCATTCATAATATCTCTCCTTTAATTAATTTTCTTAAGTTATCTACTGTTGTTAAGTAGTATTGTTTTCCGTGAACAAAGCTGGTGATTTCTCCCTGCTTTTCACTATATTTGACAATGTATCCAAGTTGTCTGTGGGTCATTGGTACAGTCCATCTCGACCTACCAATAGTTCCTTGAATGTCGTTGATTACATTTTCTCTTGGTACAGTGCCTCTTTCTTTTACGTATTCTTCTATTCGATTACGCATCTCTTCAAATCCTGTCCTGCTGAAGTAGCATCTTATTCCGTTCGACTTATCACTCATATTATCGACTTCACAAATTCTTTCAATGTGAGTCCGTCCTCAAATGAAAGCACCATCTGGTTTATATTAGTTATTGGTATAAAACTCCACTTCATTTCTTTCTTGGTTGCTCCTCTAGAAACTTTCCTAAATGCGTACCACGTAACTATCTTGTGTTGTTTCCATATACCATCATATCTTTCATATTGTTTCTTAACTCTAGGATTATACGCTAAGTTAATATTCATTGTCGTACTCGATGTTTTAACTTCTACAGGAATGAATTTCTTACCGAATCGTTTCACAATGAATAGGTCCCATCCTCTGGTATTACCTGACGGTGAGACATATACATCTTTCTTTGCCGAACCAATCAATTTGACCAGTTCTCCCTCGTATCGGGTTCTGTTTTTTGGTACAGCTGAACGTTTTTTTGGTACAGCTTTTCCTTTTACTTTTGTTTTCATATGCACTCCTATATTTAGAACAGTTTTAACTGTTTCGTTCCACTGGATATTCCTATGTCGTCCCATTCAAATACTTTGGCTATATCGGATATTGTTCTTATCAATCGTGCCGAGTAATAGTCAAGGTCAGGACGTATGTTCATCTCTGAGTTTTCTACATAGGGCTCCACTTCTTGTGGACTCTTTTTTGCATTGGTAACAATCCAGCTTACCTTAGTGCCTGATAGCCAAGGAAAGCCTCTTGCTTTCAATTTCATAGCTGCTTGCACACCCGGCATTGAATCTGGATTCTTATAGTCCCTTGGATTCCTGACATTCTTTGTTATTATCAAGTCTTCCAAGTCAATGTTACCATTTCTTATTTTCTTTACTATACTGCTAACATATCTAAATGCTTGGTCTGGGTCACCATCTAATATGATTCGTAGGACACTTTCAAGTCCTTCTCGTTGTAGTTTGAATGAATCTCCTCTCTTCAACTCGTATCCTATCACATAGAAACTCTCTTTTGGCCATTTAACCATAGCGGCATAGCGTTTCTTCGCTCCGTGAGTAAAGAAAGTCGTCAAGATTTTCTCTACTTCCATTTCTAATCCTTCTTTCGACAGTTCCTTTGCTACTTCAAACGGGTCGTCCCCATTCAAGTCAACAAATACACTGTCCGTGTCTCCATAGATTACTTCGTAATTTACTTCGTTTAGTTTATCATATACTTTCTGTATTCCTTCTCTTGCAAAAGCTGTAACACTTCCTCCTATAAGCGGATTAGTAAACCTATAGAAGTCACTGGCCATCACGCCGTAGAATGAGTTCATCAATACCTTTATGCTATATTGCAGGCGGTCAAAATAGTCTCCAGTATTTTTAATCTTTAACTTTGTTTGGTCTCTCCACTCCCACAGTTCCTTGAGAACCTCTGGGAGTATACCTTCCTTGTCCTGTCTGAAATATGCACCTATTGGTGATACTTTAATTATCTTGGTGTACTTATCAGTCTTACTCATATATGTACTTGGGCATATATTATTTTTAATAATAACACTTGGGTACATAGATTTAAAGTCCATAATTACAATGTCTTTAAATACCCCGGGCCTCGCAACATCAAATACAGTGGCGCCCTTTATCTTCTCACCTTTAGCTTCCCAATCATTAGTGGGGACAGCGATACCTGCTTTATCAAACCGCCTTATTAATATAGAATCGGTAAGTCTAGAATTTTTAGGCGTGAAACAATGTTCTAGTGGCAAGTCACAGGCCTGTGCAATTGCTATGCTCTTATCCATTGATGCAATTTTTTCGTGTGCGAATACCTTGTAGGTTACGTTTACATCCTGCATACAATAATCTATAACTTCTTGTTTCCTATTTTTCCATTCGTCTTCTATTCGTGAGGCATCTATGTTGTCCTTACTTCCTACCTTTAGTAGTTCTCCTACAAACCCCAGATTTTCCTGAATAGGTTTTAGTTCCTGCTTTACTTGTTGCCACGTATCTACTATTATTCTTCCAGTTAGGAACCACTCTTTCCATCGCCGATAAGACAGGCCACTGCTATTTGTTTTCTTATTCTCTCTTGTCCACGGAGATTCTCCGTTCTTACCTAGAGACAATGTAGTGCCAACTCTATCACAAACTTTTAATAGGAATGGTAGGTCGAACCCAATTATGTTGTAGCCATTTATTATGTCTGGGTCTTCGCATCTCACCCAATTACAGAACTGCTCTATCTGTTCCTTCTCTCCTCCGTGAAATACCACGCCTTTTTCACCATTAATTTGTGCAGCAATGCAATATAGTTCTCCTGTTCGTAGGCTAGCTTCAATGTCGAACGTCATAACCTTCAGTTTCGGTTTTACATAATGGTCAATATCCCAAAGATGAAATGCGTCGCATCTTTTTATCTCTTTTATTTCATTGTTTTCATTAAAAGTTACACTTACGAATGGTCCCAAATCCTTATCGTATAGATATCGAAATGGATATAGTATATCAGCAGAGAATACCATACGCATACGTTTCTTTAGTTTGTCTCTTAGTCTTGGAATGTCAGAGGGGAGTCGTGTTCTTATCTTTGCACAAGTGTATGATTTGGAATAGTGCTCCAGCTCTACCTCGCCGACTATTTCTGCTCCACTAGATGCAATCATCCTTTTGTCAGCTTGCCGAGGACTAGCAAGGTAGAAGTAGGGATAGAAGTCAGCGTCCCATAGTGATAGTGGTTTGCCCCACCTGTCTCTTCCAAACAACCTAACTATTGGTATATTTTTTACAGGGTCATTGTAATAATCCACAGAGGTCAAGAACATTCGTTTAGTCTTCATTCCATTCCTCTCTGTCACAGTGGGGACATACCCATCCCTCAGCAAAAGCATCATCTTTGAACATAACCTTTCTCTTATACATTACTTGCCGGCAGGTTTCACATACCCTGAATCCATCTATTCTTTCCATTATAACGTCCTCATTAACATCCACATCCATACTATAACAAATGTAGCTATAAGTATATACCATTCTACTTCGTTTATGTCTCTCATTTTGGTCCCTCTTTTCCGTAGTAGGGGTCGTCGTTGATTTTAGTTTTGCCAATAACATTTCCTGCATTTATCTGACACATATCTATATACATCTTTAGTATGGTATTTAATTCATATATCCATTTATTAACAATCAGTGAACCGTCAGTATCATCATTTAAATGGAATTCCATTATACACAATGTTTCCATAAATTTTTCGAATTCATTCATTTAACTTGTACCTCCTTAGTGTTTCCTCAGTAACTTCTCTTTTTCTCATACATTCATTCATAAAATCAATTAACATATCTCCTCCCCTATATCTAGGTTTTGGATATATATTATCCTCGTTCTTTATTAATTGAACAGATATCTCAGCTAGTTCTCTGAATGTTATAGCGTGGTCATTTATGCATACTTTTATATCATCTGGATGTTTGTAGCCTTTGCAGTATGTTATCATACTATTTTCCCCCGACGGTCGAATCTTCTGGTGATTAACCACATAGGCGGTGATTTGTTGAATTCTATTTTGTACCACTCTATTATCCATTCGTCTATTTGTTCTTCTGTGCGAGCACGCCACGTGATGGCGTTTGATGGCCCCATCTTATGATGTAAATATTCACTTAGTTTCATTCTTCCTCCTTGAAGTCGTTCAACTTCCAACATTTATCTCTAAAGTCACAGAATAAACAATGCCAATCTGATTTTTGTACTTTACCGTCAATTGTCTTAGACTTTTGCAATGATTTTCTATCTCGTGATGGAAATGCAGTGTATGGGCGTTCAGGTATGGTATCTTTCAAAGCATTGTCATTTATTGTCCACAATTTTTCTATTAGATTTTCACAGTATTCTATGTTTATCTCCATCAAATGAATTGCTTCGTCTCCGTTATTCTTATTATGATAATGTAATATTCCATAGTCTGCACCTTCTCCGTACATACCAATCTGTAGTTGTGCGAAGTGGTCTGACTTTGGAACATCTTCTGCTCCGTGCCAATATACTTCTCTGGCTCTGTTTCTCCCAGTATTATAAGGGAAGTCAGCTATGGTCTTGAACTCACAAATTATTTTGCTTGTATCTAATCCCAATAGTGGTTTCGTTGACCAGTGTTCCCTCATAAGCACTCCATCTACACGGTAGTGCAACAAAAAATCCGACGAATGTTCACCGGTATTTTTAATGTTTATCTCTCCGGGATGTTCTGCAAAGAATTGCCACCCTGTCACTTTCTTATATCTTCCTTCTAATACTTCGTGTACTGCGTCACCGAGTGCAAATATGTTTCTGCTTTTCTGTGTAATCTCTGCGTTGCTTTTCGGTACGCCTGTAACTGCCCACGCAATAGCCCTCTCACATTTGGTTGCGTCGGACGCGTAAAATGTTTTCCTAGTTCTATTACTATGTAAATTTTCGGGTCTATTTATATTAGAAAAGAAATAATCTTTCTCTCTTTTACCAATTTTTACTAAACTGGTATCATATAGTTCTTTAATCTCTTTATATTCATCCGGTTTCATCTATTTCTCCTCCGTAGACTTCTATCGTCATCGGTATATTTTCTTGGTTACCTGTAAATGGGTGGGTATATGTATGCAAATCATTTTCTTGATATTCTCCATATACTTCTCCGTGATGTTCTTTCATAACTTTCATCGTTTCATTTACTAGTAATTTCCAATCTATTGTCTGCTTAAAATCAAAATCTCTTGTTCTATAAAACTTGTTCGCTCTGCCGAGTTTCCTAACAAAGTTAGTGTTAACTAATCGCGACATAGTATATTCGAGCATCTTTTTCGACCTTGAAAACCCTTTTTCAGTAAGGTAGTCGGTGATTTCGTCTATATGTACTGCGTCTGTCTCTTTTTCACTTATCAAGTCTCCCCATACCTCGGCCTTAGGTATAAATTCCATTATTTCCTTTCCTATCGGTTGTATACCAATAGACATATCCCTGAAAATGTCTCCTGCTATCAGGAATGATACAAAATTGTCTTCTGGGGTGGCATAGATATACTTATTTGTAGTTATCCTATTTAAATGATTAAATTTGGTAACGGCCTCTACTACATCAAAGAAATATTCTATAAATGTATTGGACATAGTATAATTAGTCGGAATTGCCTTTCTAATAATATCTGCGCCTGGATTTATTACTCTCTGCTTCAAGGACATAGCTTTTCTACAAGTATTTCTCAATCCACTTACCTCTGTTCGTGTCAATTTGATTAGTTTCTCATCTGGTAGCATCCTATTGATTGCTTTTAGATGGTGAACTTCTTCATTCAGCTCCCTATTTGAAAATGTGGGTAAGCTAATCACACGTCTCTTCATTTCTACTGGAAGTTCGGGTAATTGTTCATTTCCATCGGCCAAGTTTGTTAAAATTGGTTTAGGGTCAAGTATTATCCTCACCTGTTGTCTTCCGAACTCACTTCTAGTATATATGTATGGTCTATCTTCCATCCATAGCTTTATCATAGCTTCTAGATGTTGTGAAGTTAGTATATTTTGTAGCTCAGGTATAGCACAACGCATTGATTGCGATATCATTGCCGCACTATCTGGCGTGAGTGCTCCTTTAGCAGAAGATGAGTTAAGTAGCAACAGTTCTGGGCTTCTTCCTTGTAACCCCGTGTCACTAAAAAATAGGCTGGAAACGGCATTGAGAATCTTGGTCTTTGCGCTACCTGATTCTCCTCGTATACATACAGACTTTCCGCTTATGCCCCAAAGTAGAGCAGTCAGCATTCTAGTCTCTGCATTCTGTATGATAGGGTCTCTTTTTCCTAGAACCCAGCATCCTTCAAAATACCGATGTAAATCGTGTAATGTTCGTTCGTCTCTCATTTTATTTTGTGTTTCCTTATAGATTTGGATATCTGCTTCGCTGACCACGGTGGGTCACCGTAGTCTTCAATACAAACCTTTCGGATTTTCTCTATCCTATCCGTCTGTGGTAAGGATTTCTGGTTCATCTTCGGTCGATGTCTCCTCACCGTCTGCAACATCGATTTCTTTCTGTTTCTCTTCATTTTTCTTCTCTATAAATGCTTCCCATCTGGCTTTCATATCGTGCTTATCAATGAATTCATTTATCAGCTCAGTATTTTCCGCCATTATCATCTGTATTTGGT
>Ga0080013_1003036_pt1 | contig 18422 bp, 22 predicted proteins | sample ETNvirenome_6_85_FD_69236 | JGI IMG/M metagenome (GOLD analysis project Ga0080013, IMG submission 69236) | Marine viral communities from the Pacific Ocean - ETNP_6_85 (SPADES assembly) (version 2) | ecosystem: Environmental > Aquatic > Marine > Oceanic | place: Pacific Ocean | collected 2013-06-19 | reverse complement strand
GTTACTTTGGAGGATTTAAATTAATAACATGATAACAATTTTAAAAGGAATTAATTAATGGCTAGTACAATATATGTAGATAAACTAGATCCACAAAGCGGAACAGCTTTAGAGATTGGAACATCGGGTGATACTATAACGATACCATCAGGTGTAACTTTTACAAACAATGGTACCGCAACAGGTTTTGGTGGAGATAATACTCCTTCTTTTGGAGCTACAGCGAGCAGTACACAAAGTATTAGTAATGGTGGTTGGGCTAAAGTTACTTTAAATTCTGAAGATTGGGATACAGACTCAGCTTTTGATAGTTCAACAAATTATAGATTTACAGTTCCTACAGGAGAAGGTGGAAAGTATTTATTTAATTATGGTGGCTATCTTGTATCAATGACAACTAATGGATATTTTCAATTACAGTTATATAAAAATGGGGCAGAGTTAAGAGAGTCTGCTTTTAGAGCTTATATGTCAACGAGTGCAACCTCTTCAATGAACATAACTTCTAGTATTTGTGTATCTTTAGCGGCAGCAGATTATATAGAGTTTTATGTTATACAAGATAATCCAGATGGTTCAGGAGGAACTCGTACTTTAAGTAATGCAGATTACAAACCATTTTTAACAGGCATGAAATTAATAGGAGTATAACATGGCACTGACAACAGTTAAATTAACAGCAGGAGTGACTGGCACACTTCCTACAGCTAATGGTGGTACAGGTGCTACGAGTTATTCTCCTGGTAAGATTTTACAGATTATTGGTGCAGAAACAAGTACAGAAACATCTTCATCTTCTACAAGTTATGCAGACACAACTTTAACGGCAACTATAACACCATCCTCATCTTCAAGTAAAATTTTAGTTTTAGTACATCAAACATCTATTATGAAAAATAGTTCTGATAATGCTGGTAAATTACAATTACTTAGAGGTTCATCAGCTTTAAAAATGTTTGAAAATGATTTTGGTAGAGATGGATCTTCAGGTCTTAACATTGTTGGTGGAACGGGTATTGTATATTTAGATTCGCCATCAACTACTAGTGCTACTACATATAAAACTCAATTAGCTTGTTCTGTAACTGCAGCAGCAAGTATTGTTGTCCAACATAATAATTCAGTTTCTACAATGACATTAATGGAGGTAAGTGCGTAATGACCGATAATGAAAAATTATTTAAAGCTATATCAATTTTAAAATCAGATGCACCTTTAGTGTTTAGAGGTAATGTAGTTAATGAAGAAACATTTAAGACTATTGAGTGGGATGTAGATGGTAGTTTTACAACAACTAATCCTCATTCAGAAATCACATGGATAAAAGTCAAAGAGGAGATGGATAAACTATAATGTCTTTTGGCGCCGCACCTTTTACGCAGTTAGCTTTTGCGGAACCTTTAGAAGTACAAACATTTATAACTCCTACTGGTGTCTCAGCGACATTTAGTGTAGGATCTCCTTCTTTTATTTTAAGTCCTAATATATCCCCAACAGGGGTATCTGCAACTTTCGGGTTAGGAACTGTTACTGTAACAGGTACATCACTTGTTGAGCCAACAGGAGTTTCAGCAACATTTGCTGTTGGATCTCCAACGGTCACTGGAACTGCTAATGTTTATCCAACTGGAGTTTCCTCGACATTTAGTATTGGAACTGTTACAATAGAGTTTAAATATCTAGTAACTGGCGTCTCTGCGACATTTAGTCTAGGAACGGTTACAGTTACAGGAACAGCGAATGTTTACCCAACAGGAGTTGAGGCAACATTTGCAGTAGGGGACCCTAAACTAACAATTTGGAATGGTGTTCCAGACACAGGTGGAAGTTCATGGAGTGTAGTGGATGACTCTAACACTTCAACGTGGATAGAAGTTAATACAGGTTAGGAGGATACATGGCCGATACGACGATATTACAATTAAATAAATTGACCTCCGGTTCACATTCTGGAACCTGGGGAGATTTAACAAATGACAACATGGATAAACTTGATTCATCCATCAAGGGATACCAAGCTGTTGCCATTGGAAGTACAACACAAACTTTAACAACAGGTTCAGCAGGAACTGGTAACCAAATTAATACTGCTTCCATTAAATTAACAGGAACTCTTTCAGGAAATACAGACGTAGTTTGCCCAGCACAAGGTACTTGGTACTTTGTGGATAACGCAACAACAATGAGCTCTTATTCTTTAACTTTTAAACCATCTGGTGGAACAGGTGTAGGATTACAATCAGGTGCTAAACATGTTCTTTATACAGATGGATCAACTATGTTTGATATTGGATCTGATATGGGTAATATTGCTGCCAATGGAACATTAACTGCAACAGGAAATGTTTCTTTTGATGGTGGTACGTTTAAATTTAATGATTCAGGTGCAGATCTTGATGCCGTTTTTGAAGGTGATACGGATGCTGCATTATTATATACAGATGCTGGTAATGACCGTGTTGGTATTGGAGTATCAGCTCCAGCAGCAAAATTAGAAGTAGATCAAACTAGTGGTACAGGGGCAATTCCTGTATTAGATCTTGACCAAGGTGACGCGGACCAAGCATTTATTAACTTTGCTGGTTCATCCGCTTCTGATTCATCATCAAGCATTTCATCATCAACAGCAACTGCTGGTTCTAAAAATGGTGCTATTATGGTGAAAATAAACGGAACAACACATTGGATAAGACTTTACGCATCAGCAATATAGGAGATTAAATGCCCCTTGTAAATATGCCATTTGAAGCTGGAATAGATAAACAGGATACACCAACAGGTGCGGAAGGTAGATGGATTGATTCTGATATGGTCCGTTTTCGATATGGACTTCCTGAAAAAATTGGTGGATGGGAAACAGTTACATCTGATTATTTAGTAGGTGCATCACGTGGAATTCATGCGTGGACATCACTTGATGGCTCACCTTACCTTGCAATAGGTACAAACAAAAAACTTTATATTTATGTAGACAATGAGTGGGCTGATATAACCCCTACACGTGCGACGGGGACTGGGAACATTACAGATTTTACAACAATAAATACTTCAACTAATGTCGTTGTTCATGACGCAACACATGGTGCACGCGAAGGTGACTTTGTTACCATTGCAAGTGTGTCAGGTACTGTTAATGGAATAACAGCAGCAAATTTACAAGGTGAATTTGAAATAACAGCTTTAGGAACAACTGCATCTCCTCCCGCAGATCAAACAAATAAATATCAAATTACAGCAAAAGCAGCAGCTACAAGTACAGGTGCAGGTTCTGAAACAGCTAATGCTACTTACCAAGTAAATACAGACCCAGCTGTTTCTACAGCCGGTTATGGTTGGGGAGCTGGTGCATGGGATATATCCACTTGGGGTACATCACGTGCAGGGTTAAGTGGTGTTGAAGCGGTTCAATTGGATTCAGGAAAATGGTCACTTGATAACTGGGGCGAAGATTTAATTGCGCAACAATTAAATGGAGGTCTTTATTATTGGGATACGTCCGTTGGCACAGGCACAGCTGCCACATCAACAACAGTTTCCGCTGCTCCGACAAAAAGTTTATTTACTATTGTCTCCGGCACAGACCGACATGTGGTATGTTTTGGAACCGAGACTACTATAGGTAGTACAGGAACACAGGATAATATGTTTATTCGTTGGTGTGATCAGGAAAATATTAATGTCTGGACCCCAACAGCAACTAATACAGCTGGATCACAAAGATTAACTGATGGAAGTACATTAACTGCTGCTAAGCGTTCACGTGGTGCAGTGCTAGTATGGTCTGATACTGCGATGTATCAAATGCAATTAGTTGGTGCTCCATTTACATTTGGATTTTCTCAACTAGGTGCTAACTGTGGATGTGTAGGATTAAATTCTGCTATTGATATTAATGGTACAGCTTTCTGGATGGGGAAAGACTCTTTCTTCATGTTTGATGGCTCCGTTCAAAAATTACGATGCGCAGTGGAAGATTATGTTTTTACGGATATATCTGAAGGTAGTCAACGTGATACATTTGCATCAGCAAATGGTGAATTTAATGAAGTAACATGGTTTTATTGTTCTTCATCTTCTACAATAGTAGATCGTTGTGTAACATATAATTATGCAGATCAAATATGGTATACTGGAACTTTAGCACGTTCAAGTTGGGTTGATAAAGGAGTTTATTCAAGTCCTTACGCAACAGTTTATGATTCAAGTAGCACCGCTGCTACAATCAGTACCATCACTGGTCTTACTGCTGGAAGAACACAAATGTATTCTCAAGAAACAGGAAATGATGCAGAAGGATCTGCAATAACAGCTTATATTGAATCAGGGGATTTTGTTATTCCACAAGCAGGAGAAAATTTAATGTCCATAAAAAGATTTATTCCAGATTTTAAAAACTTAGCTGGTACGGTAAATGTAACATTAAAATTTAGAGATTATCCAACATCTACACAAAGAACAAATGGTCCATACGCCGTAACAACTTCAACAACTAAAATTGATACACGTGCACGTGGTCGTCAAGGAGCTCTTCGTGTAGAAAGTTCTGCAACTGGTGATGCATGGCGCTTTGGTACATACCGTGCCGAAGTAAGACCTGATGGGAGAAGATAATGGCACAAATATCTATACCTCGTTTACCACAAGCACCACAGGAATATGATCCATCACAGATTAATTCTATGATTAATACTATTGATCTGTTAATACAGGTTTTAAATTCTTCTTACACTCCCGAGCAATTACGCTCTGAGACAGAAGCATTAGTGTGGTTTGGAGTATAGATGGCTAACGTATATAAAAATGCTAAAATAGATTTAACGGATACTGATAATGAAACATTATATACAGTGCCAGCTGTTACTACAGCGATTGTTAAATCAATATTAGTTTCGGAAGATGCGGGTGCAACACCTAATATTACAGTAACATTAGTGAACGCATCTGCCGCAGTTTTCAGCCTTTTTAAGTCAAAAGCGCTAACAGCCAATGGAACGCTTGAATTATTAAGTTCACCCTTGGTTATGGAGGAATCAGAAATTTTAAAGGTAGAGGCATCTGCAGGGAATCAGCTCCATGTAGTAATGTCAGTCCTTGAAATAAGTTAATACTTGCTATATGGTGGATTTATGCCTATAAAAGATGACGGAGTAGTAGAATATGTTATGGTCAACGGTGAAAAGGTACCAAAGATCGTTGTCCCTGCAGAGATTACTATTACCAATATTGTAACAGGTAAGGAATACGGATCAGCTAAAGAAGCTGATGATGATGTTGCTAATCCTGCAACTGCTACCAAATCGGAACACATCAGACAAGATGTTGTTGTCAAAGCAGCAATTCATAAAATATTAGAAGGAATAACAGGAGACGTATAATATGGTTGATACTTGGAACACAGCTGATAAAGGACCTGGCGGATGGTCAGCACCTGATCATACTTTTGAAGAAAGAATTATCAATCAGTTTTCTCCATGGACACCTGCCGAGATGGCAAATGATGGGCAAGGCACAGCACAATGGCAACAAGCTGCAGATATGATGAATGCAGCTGGCATAGGAAACATAGGTGATGTTACACCTCCTGCATGGTGGGATGCACAAGTAGGTGGACATAAGTATGGATCATTCCATAAATTTGGCCCTGAGGATTACGCAGACACATTTAATTTACAACCAGGAAATACATATAGTTATAATGATATTATTACAAATCAAATGCTTGGAGATATGGATCAAAGTGATTGGAGTTATGATCAAACTACACCTTATCTAAGATCTAGTCCTTTAATAAAATCACACTGGAGTGGAATTGGAGAAAACATTCCTGATTCTCTTTTATTCGATCCTATATATGATGATGAAAGAAGACTAGAAGGTTATTCATGGAATCCATATAAGGATGAAAACATACCTTTCATGGAAGAAGAAGTTACAGAGGATACAATTTCTCCTTATTTAGGCCCGTGGCAAGATCTGTTTGAGTTTCGTGATTTCCCGTGGATGAATGAGGGAGACCCAACTTTAACAGAGACTTTTAATGAGTTTGATATGACACAAGCTGCATCTGCTGATGCAATTGATAAATTAAAAGCACAAGGAATACCTGACGAGACAATAATACAAATTTTTGGTAAGGATGCATTCGATATATGGAACGAAAGCAATTTTCCAATAGGATATTCAACAGAAACATCGAATCTTGAAAATTTTGATTACTATCATTATCGAAGAAATGGTTATACACATGATGAAACTATGCAAATTTTAGAGGAGCAAGGTTTAGTATAATATGGGTTGGTTAGATAAAGGTTTTAAAAATTTAGTTAAAGGCGCGAAAGACGTCGCGACAAGTCCAGCTGGTATAATGTTACTAGGTGCAGCAGCACCGTGGCTTGCTCCTAAAATGGCACCATGGATGACTAAACTGGCTGGAAGTGGAAAGTTTGGAAGTTTGCTGTCAGGCGCAATGAAATCTCCATGGATTAAAAATGCTTTAACTAACGCAGCAATGCAAGGTGGTATAGCTTCTCTTACAGGATCTAAACATCCTTGGAAAGCAATGGGTTATTCTGCACTAGCATCAATGCCTTTCACGGCTCTAAAGTCAATGCAAGCGGCAAAAGCTTATAATGCACTAGCCCCTAAAGACGGAAAAGTTAATTGGTGGGATTTTGCTTTAAATACTCAAGATGATGCAGGTGAATCAATTGTAAAAGATTATTTAACAACTTCTGTTACTCCTGACATGAGTGCTACAGAAATTGCTGATTTTGTTCCAAAAAGTATACCAGCTCCAGCAATAGAAGGGTATTTTACAAGAAATCCAAGCCCATTGTTGGATCAAGTTGCAGGTGGAAAAGGATTAGGATCTATGATTCCAGCATTAGGATTAGAAAATATGGATTTATTAGCAACCATAACACCACAGATTGCAGGTATGTATGGTGGAAGAATGACTGAAGAAGAAAAATGGGTAGCTGCAAAAGAAAAACAAATAAGACAATGGGCATTCCAATTTGGAATTCCATACGAAGAAGCAAAAGAAATCTGGAAAGATGGATACCGTAATCCTTATTATCAAACTCAAACACCAGAAGACTATGGTGATATTATGTTTGCTAACAGAGGTGGACACATCTACAAAGATGATTACACAGCCGGTGGAAAAGCCGTAGGTCCTGGTGGACCTAAAGATGATGCAATTAGACCAGTTGCTCTATCAGATGATGAGTTTGTTTTTACAGCAGAAGCATCTAATAATTTTCCAGGAGGACATGAAGGACTATATGCTTTAATGAACTCTTTGGATCCAGAGTCTGAAAGACCTGAAGAAGCAAGGGAGAGAATAGTTTAATGGTTGACTACGGAAATTATCCAACAGGAACAACAGTAGGCACACAAACAAGTGGCATGTCTCCAGAAATGGAGGCTAAATTTTTATGGTATCTTGATCAAGTAGTTAACAAGATGAAAGACCCTCATGGGGGTCAAGGTCCAGTAGCTGCACAAACAGTAGTAGGAATGACTGATGCACAAAATCAAGCAATAGATTCTGCAACTGATCCGGAAGGATGGAAAAAATATCTTAATGAATATCAAGGCTATGTTACACAAGGAATTACAGATCAATTTGATCAATCTATAAACCAAGCTAATATGGGTGCTGCAAACTCAGGTGCTTTTGGAGGAGCAAGGCAAGGAATTATGCAAGGTGTTATGGAAGGAGAAAAAGGAAGAGCTGTTGGTGAATCATTAGCACAAGGTTACGGACAAGCTCATAACTTATGGAATCAAGGAATTGCCAGAATGATGGGGGCTGGTTCAGTTCAACAGCAACAAATGCAACAACAATCAGATGCGAATTACCAAGCATATCTACAAAATAGAATGGATCCATATCAACGTTTGGGTTTCATTGGTGATGCATTCTCTGGTACACCGTCAGGTCAAATGGCCATGACAATGGGTACAACCCCCACGACTAATCCTTTATCACAAGCACTTGGTGCCGGTTTAGGTATAATGGGAGCAGGAGTAGCATCAGGTTACATGACGTAAGGAGTCACTGTGGTCGCAGGAATAGCAAAACTTCTTTTACAACAAGGTTTAAAACAAGGATCTAAAAGATTCGCGCAACCTTTGCGTGGAGCTTATCAAAACAATCCTTACTTCAAAAATTACGCTGAAATGATGACTGGCCAACAAGGCTGGAAGAAAGGTGCTGCCGCATGGTATGGCACTGACTACACAATGGATACAATTTCAGATTTAATGTTGCCGGAAAGAACACAAGAAGATATCATTGAAGAAGAAGTAGTTATTCCTGCAGAAGAATTAGGACCACCAAAATTTCCTAAAGATGGTCCAGTAGACATGCCACCTGACGTGGTTAAAAAACCTAAAATAATAGACACACCAGATAAAAAAGATACTTCAAATAAAAAAATTCTTGAAGAAGAAAATGCAATGAAAGATGAAGCATTATCTGCTAATGGAAATGCAATAGATACTAACACTGCTACAGTAGCAGCTACTAATAGTGAAGCAGCAGCGTCTATTGATAATGATTCTGTTGACAGAGTTAAAATGTATAAAGATATAGTAAAAGAATTTGTAGGTAATGGTGATGAAGGTGCGCGTATGCAAAAAGGCGCATTACTTATGCAAGTTGGTGGATCACTACTTGCAGGTAAATCTGATGATCCAGGTGTTAGAGGTTTTGTAGATATAATTGGTAAGACTGCGATGCAAACTGCACCTATGTTATTTCAAATGGGTGTAGAGCAAGGCAAAGCTGATCGTGAAATAGGTCAAGCTGCTTTGCAAATGTATATACAAGAAAGAGATAAACTTAATGATAGAAGTGGCGACTTCGTTGCTGTTTGGGCAAACGATTATGAAAAAGGAGCTAACAACGAAATAGTTTATGATGCATACACAGGTGCACCAAAAATAAATGGTAGAAGATTAGTGGGACAATACCGTGCTAACAGCCCAGAAATGAATTGGTTCTTAGATCAGAATAATGCAATAGGTTATCCTGGTTATACTTTCCAACCTTCTTCTGGAACAGCAGCTGGTGTTCAAGGTTTAACAATGCCAGGCGATGATTCATCAATGATGTTAACTGATGCTGGTAAAGATAGTATGCTTAAGTCAGCACGTTATATTAACTCTGCACTTGTTTCCATGGCAAATAATATTATGCCAACAATGATTGAAAACAAAGATACACTCATTGGTGTATCGGGTTGGTTTGGTCAAAAAGTTGGTCCAGCCGCTTATGTTGCTTCTGAATTAGTTAATGGATTTAAATCAGCATGGGGACCTAACTCAATTTCACAAATTACTGACGATGAATTTAAAGTAAACAGAGATAGTAAACTCGGTGAATATTATAGATCTTTAATACCAGGAACTGCCGAAGGTAACGCTATGGATAATAACGTGGAAGGCGGAATGACTTATGCAGTTATGGAAGGACAGTCTTATGTTAATGGTGCACCACAAACTATGAGTATAGGTGGTAATGATGTTCCAGTCTTTATTGATAACGCTGGTAAGTATGGTAAAAAAGGTGCTGCTTATGTAACACGTGGTGGTTTAGAAAAAATATTATTTGATCCACGAAGAGGTCAACTAAGTATCTTTGAAACAACTTTAGGTCTTGCACTTGCAAGAAACAGACAGCCAACTGGTCGTATGTTAGCAGACGTTCTTAAAAGATCATTTGAAGAAACTTCTACTAGAAGTTTATTTGGTCAATCTAACATGCCACAAGTTGTTATTGGTAACTACATGAACATCTACAATGAATTGTATCAAGGTATGTCTAGTCAGTTACACGCTGCAGGATATATTCCAAATGAAGAATCAAGAACAAATGCTGGTCAAAGACTTAGCTCAATGTACACAATTCCAGGTTCACAAAACATGGCAAATATTTATTACAACTTGCGTAGAAACGATCCATCTTATTCTACTTATGGATTTGATATTCAAGGTCCTGGTATACCTTCTTTTGAATCATTTGTTGGAGGTAATACTGCAGTTGTTAGTGCTGATGATCAGCAGACTGGAAACAATCTTAATGACGTTTTTGATTACAACCTTAAATTATACGATTAATGGCAGATAAAATAAAAACATATCAGGAAAGTGTCTTTGGCAATATGCCCAAGGACCAAGGCCCAGCAGATAAAAAGTTTGTAACAACATCTAAGTCTGGCATACCTATGACAGAATCCCAAAGCATTATTGCTGGGAATCAAAAGTGGGCAACTGATTTACCATTAGCACCTTTTCAAATGCTTGGTAATGCTGTTATGCCTGGTCAACCATTTGGACAAAGCAATCCATGGTTGATGAGTGAAGAAGATAAAAAAATTCAAGAAGCACGTGAAGTAAATTCAGCTGCTTACATGAAAAGAAAAGATAATGTTAGAGATATGATCTCTACTATCTTAGATAAAGCACAAAAAAAATATGAAGATACGGGCGATGAAAAATATAAAGAGATGGCTCTTAATTCTAAGAAAGAAATTCTTGCAGCTGCTGGTTTAACAGATTCTGATTTCTTACCAGTAAATGCAGATACATATAGACTCTATGATGAGTTTGGATTGTTTACAAATAATCCTAATCCGTATCCAATGGTTGAAGCAGCAGGTTATTTTGGAGCTGGTGTAAAAGGATTTAACTACGGATGGAATGGTGGATTAATTAAAAAGTTTTTTAAAGGAGCCGGACAAGGATTTGCTAAAGGTAAAGGTGGATGGTTAGGTAGAGTTGCAAGCGGTGTTGTACACGGCGCTGTTGCAGTAGGAGCTGCTGATCTTGGTTACGAAGTTGTATTAGATGCAATGAACCGTGCAGGTAAAGCAAAAGCTTATATGTCTATGCCAAAAGCTAAAAGAGGAGAAGTCGTTGATGAAACTATTTCACCTTGGCTTGATAAAGCATTACAAATGACTGTAGATCCAGCATTAGAAAATCTACCTGATCGTTTAACATTTGGTTCAGAAGGAATTAATAGACCTGGATATGTTAGTGACAGAGGGGTAGCAGATGATTTAACTCCTTACAGATTTAATCCATTTAAAGCTAAACCAGAAGGTGAGCAATCACGTATAGCTAACGCAGTAGATGCAGCTATATTTGATGCAGGTATTAGTTCTGTATTCTTTGGTATTAGACCAGCATACATGGCTTTTAAAAAGTTTGGTGGATGGGCTGGTGGATTAAAAACACCTCCTCCTGGAGCTGGTAGTAAAATATACAAAGGTAAAGATGAAGCAACACAAGAGTTGTATGAAGACTTTGGTGTCTTAACAGGACCAGAACTTATTGCAGCAGATAAAGCATTAACAAAATTTGATCCTAAAAATCCTTTATACATAGGTACAAAAGGTAGAGCTGTTAAACCATGGGGTGGTCAAACATTCTTACCTATAAGAGAACCAGTTCAAATGAACATTCCTTTTATTGGAAAAGCCGTTACACGTTTAGCAAACTCTAAAGCTTTTAACTGGCTTGGCCCAGCATCACATAGATCTGAAGAAATGTATCCTGAATTAAAAACAATAGCAGGAACTACAATTCCTAGGTTTGCTCTTTCAGGTAGACCTTATTTAGATGCTTACATTAATGCTTTCCAACGTGTACCAGCAATTGGTAGACCAATACAATCTACTCTTCAAGTAGCTGGTGAAGCACAAAAAGTTAGAATGATGGAAATGGTAGGTAGGTTTGCACCGTATGTAACAACAGCAGAAATGGGTGTTGATTATATTAAGATGGCGCAAAAAACTGCTGAAGGATTTACTAAAAGAGCTAAACAATATGACGATGAAATTTTAAAAGCTGCTAAGTCAGCAGGTGCTATTGTTGATGATACGACAATGGTTCAAACAGCTAAGAATATAGTATTTAAAAATCAAAAGATGGGAGCACTTGATTCTGAGTTCTCAAACTTTTTACAGAAATATATTCTTAAGCCACCTGAAGGATGGACACCAGGCACAACATTATTAACACCAGGCAAAAGAACTGTTGGTGATATGTATAAATTAAAAAGATTACTTGATACTAATTATACTAGATGGTCTAAGAGCCCAGAGATAGGAACTATTTCTGATGACATTAATGCAATGTATAGATCTTTTGAAGCAGACATTGGTAGTTTAAATAATACACCTTTTTCAAATGTTTCTAAATTGTGGACAGAATATGAAAACTTTTTATCTAATGGTATGTTAATATGGGGAACTGATGCCGGTAAAGCACTTGGTAATATAAAAAGATTTGGATGGAATATAGCTACAGACACACCACAAAAATCAACTAACTTATCTAAAAACTTATGGAACACACTTGCTAAGTCAACTGACACAGGTGCATTTGTTGCAGATAATATTTTAGCATTAAAAAATATTGTAGGTGATAAAGCATATCACAGAGGGTTAGGTCATTATTTAGCTAATGCATTTAAAAATTCAATGAAGAACGTTGAAGGTATTGAGTTCTTTGATTCAAAAATAATTAGTGATGCGTTAGGGATTGGTAAAGCTGGATCTCCACTTCAAACATTATTTAAAAAAGCATTACCTGGACCACAAGTAACTGACTTTAAAATATTTAACACTCAGACTGGTAAATGGGATCATTGGTATGATGACTTATGGGGTAAAATAGATCCTAGTATTCCAAAGGACCAAATTAAAATGGTTCAGAATACAATGCCTACATATAAAGATTTTGAAAACTTAACTAAAGTTTTAGATAGAGTATTTAAACATGGCATGCCATCACCAAGCACGTTCCTTGCACGTTCAGCCGTGCTCCAAGGCCCAGGTGGTGCATTAAAACAAAGTTCACCTATGGGTAACATAACCGCAGCTGCTGCTACAGCAGGTGCAGCACATGCTAGTGCAATGCTTGCATTAGTTCCTTTCTTTGGAATGCGTTGGGCAGGCAGAGTTTTTGCTAGTCCTACATTAATGCGTAACTGGACCGGAGCTATGGATGATACACTTCCTACAGTTATTCGTATAAGAGCAATGTCACGTTTGTTTGAAAGTATGCCTGATGAATACGAAGAATGGACAGCGACGTTACAAGACATGGAAGAAGCAAATAGAAAACGAAACTTATCTAATCAAAATAGAAACTCTATTGCTGATATTGCAAACTCTATTGTTGAAGGTGCACCAAAAGTATTACAAGGTATTGAACAAATGACACCCGATGTTTTGACAGCACCAATAGGAGAGACACTTGGTTATCAAAACCAACCTCAACCTAACATGCAGTATGATGATAGTTATTCAGCTGGTGATACAACTGGATCTTCTATTACAAATAGTTCAGTTATGAATGCGCCAGCAGCTAGTGCGCTGTATACAGGCAACACGGACCAAGCACTTGCTAATCAATATGGTATGAATGAAGGCGGTGCAGTTGGTGGATTAAATCCAATCATGGGTAATGATGGAAAATTCACTGACCCACAAAAAGGTATAAAAGATAATCCTTTTCTTAAACAAGGAAAAGATAGTGGAGTAATTGGATGAGCATTAGAGACGCGATATGGATTATAGGAATCTTTATAGCACTTGGTGCTACATGGGGTATGACATCACAGCGTGTTAGTGCAATGGAAAAAGACGTGGATAGAATAGAAGAAGCTTTAATGATGTTTACAAAAATAGAATCAAGGATCGCTGTCATAGAGACAGAGGTTAAAAACATAAATAAAAAATTGGATAGGTTATAATGAACTACGATAAACTTTTAGAATCAGTTAAGAAACATGAAGGCTTTAGAAATAAGGTATATTTAGATACCCTAAATAAAAGAACCGTGGGCTACGGCCACCTGTGTGTAGAAGACCATTGGGAAGATGGGAAAGAATACGACCAGGAATATTTAGAAGACATACTAGAAAAAGATTTACAATCTGCAATTGATCAAGCGCATGATATGTGTCAAGGAATGGAAATTTCTGATGATGCTAGAGCTTTGATTTGCGAAATGATTTTCCAGCTTGGGGGGAACGGAGTTTCCAAGTTCCGGAAAATGTGGGCAGCGCTTCGTGAGAGTCCACCTAATTATCACGAGGCGTCGGTCCAAATGCTCGACTCACGTTGGGCAAAACAGACACCTAATAGAGCTCAAGAGATGTCAAATCATATGAAGGAGTGCTCATAAGTGTACGGTATACTTAGTCAGTTATCAAAAATGATGGGGCGCCCAGCTATGAAGCGTGTGTTGGAAGTAATTAAAAAACATCCTGACATGCGACCTGTTAAAAATTTAAAAAATCCTAATGTATCTGATCAATCAAGATTAGGTATTGCTAAATTTATGGCTGAAGGTTCTGATAGATATTTAGATTCTCATCCTGGTACTTTTATGAATTATGTAAGAGGTAAAGTTGGAAACGATCCAAATAGATTTAGAAAAGTTTCAGATTACTTTAGAGCAAAGCCAGATGCTAGAAAAGAAATGGATGATTGGTACATGGAAATGGGATCTGAAGGTGGGTGGTCACGTGGATTTTTAGACGACATGATTAAAGAAGCAGAGATGTCACCAATGACACTAGAAGATCTTGCAGCTGCAGAATTATCACGTGTGGGAAGAAGACCATACAGTACGTCCGCAGTTAATAAATATTTAACAAAAGCATTTAAAAGAGGAGGAATTGCTTCCCTTTAATAAGCTTCTGTGATATAATGTCACAGTGAAAATTATACAGAAATATAATTACGCAGAACTGAAACGTAAAGAAGGGGATGGAAGATTATATCTTACACCCGATGGTGAGGCATTGCCCTCAGTTACTACAATATTATCTAAAACTAAAGACAAAACGTTTTTAAAGCAATGGCGTGCTAAGGTAGGAGAAAAAAAAGCTGAGCAAATCATTAAGAGTGCTGGTCAGATTGGCACCGCGCTCCACCTATATATAGAACGTTTTGTGAACGGAGATAAATACAAAGATCTTACGGAAATAGGCATACAAGCAGAAAAAATGGCTCAAAAGATAATAGATGAGGCGTTTAATGACATAACAGAAATATGGGGATCAGAGGTACACTTATATAATCCTGGGAAGTATGCAGGAACAGCCGATATGATTGGTGTATATAAAGGACGCCCAACCATCATGGATTTTAAACAAACAAATAGACCAAAGAAACGCGAATGGATTCAAGACTATCTAATGCAACTGGCTGCGTACGCCGCGGCCCACAATTCTATTTTTAATACGGAAATAGACCAGGGTGTAGTTCTTATGTGCTCACGTGATTTAACCTTTCAGCGCTTTGAATTAACTGGTGAAAAGTTTACACGTGCTACTGATGCTTTTATGAAAAAGCTTGATTTATACAACGAAACCCTTATATAATACTTATGGATGCCGTAATGGGTCCTACTAATCTTGCTTAAATAGGAGGTTTATATGAACGAGCTAGATATATTACGTAACCATTTTCTTGGTTTTCAAAATGACTTTTTTGATAATTTCAGAAGAGTTTCAACTTACCCACCATACAACATAAAAGAAAAAGATGACAAAGGGGTCATTGAATTTGCTGTTGCCGGGTTCGCTGAGAAAGATTTAAAAGTTGAGGTAAAAGAAAACACTTTAAGTGTTTCTGGATGCAAAGAAAAAGAATTACAAGAAGATTTAATGCATAAAGGAATTTCTGATAGAAGCTTTATTAAAAGATTCCAACTTCATAAACAGATTGTCATTAACAATGCTGAATTAAAAGATGGATTATTAAAAGTTTCTTACCACAGGGAAATACCTGAGGCTGAAAAACCTAAACAAATTAAAATTAAATCCAATTAGAAAGTTCTTCACCGCTAATTTCTTTAGCGATGTTAACTTTATTCCGAAGGGCCTTGATGATTTTTTCATCAACGGTTCCTTTGGATACTAAATCAATATATAATACTGGATTAACTTGTCCTATACGATGAGCTCTATCTTCTGATTGAATTCTTTTTTCTAAATCATAATTGTTAGAATAATAAATAACTGTACTGGCAGCGGTTAATGTAATTCCATACCCACCTGTCTGAGTGTTTCCTATAAAGAAACGACAATCATTCATTTTGTTTTGAAAATCATAAATACAACGTTGTCTATCCTCTGCCTTAGTAGCACCATAGTAGGTGCAATAAGAAGTAGGTCCATATTCTTTTTTAATAGCTGATTCTATATTTAATATATCGTGAATATAGTTAGCCCATATAATAGCTTTACCAGATGTCTCTGCAAGAATTTGCATCAACTCATCTAATCTATTATTTTTAAGTTTTAAAGTATCACCACTATCTGTCTTCATATGACCACATGTTATTTGATGTAGTCTCATTAATTGTGTTAAAACATTTACAGCAGTAAGTGATTCCCCTTTTAATATAGTCATGGCATTTGCCTTCATTTCACCATAAGCTTTCTTTTGTTCATCAGTTAGTTCTATCTCACGCTTAGTAAAAGTTTTTTCTGGTAAATCTAAACAATCTTTCTTTAAAATACGGTAAGAATGAGGAGATACCAATTGCCCTAATTGTGCTAAATTTTTAAACTTAACTATCTTCTGGTATTTATGCGTGCCACCAGCAGCATTTGCTGTTATAACAACTGCATAGCGAGTTCTAAATGCATAAAAACTTTGTTGACCAAGTATCTCAGGATCTAGGAAATCCATCTGTGCCCATAAATCCATTGGTGACTGGGTTACTGGAGATCCTGTTAATATTCGTCGGTATTTGGCTTCTTTGGCTAATGATAAAATACTTTTAGTTCTCTTTGCTTGAGGATTTTTTATAGTAGTGCTTTCATCAACAATCATCATAGACTTTCCAGTTAAAAAAAGCTTTGAATAATATATTCCTTTTTTAGTAGATAAAGATTCTACATTCATTACAAATATTTTAAATTTATAATCATTAGGATCTCTAATGGCTTTTAATTCTTGCTCATATTTATCGGTAATGTTTGGTCTCCATGATAGGACACTCTTTTCAATATAGTCTGGTACGTGTGTAGGTATTTCTTGATCTACCCAATTCATGTAAGTTCCTTTAGGAGCAACTACAAGTAGTCTATCTATTTTACCTTTATTATATAATATGCATGCATTATCTAATGCAATTTTAGTTTTTCCTGTTCCCATCTCTGCAAAGATAGCAAAGGATTCTTTATTCCAACATTTTTTTAATGCATCTTTCTGATGCTCATATGGCTCAGTCTTAAATTTATACATTTTACTCTTTCTTTATTCTTGTAATGCATTATATACTATGTTATAATACTATTCAAGAAATAAAATTATGACAGTTTACGTTTTACAAGAAATGGGAAGAAACATTCGATCAGCTGAAAAGTTTGGTGATTTAAAAGTTTTACTTCCGGATAATAAACAAATAGTTTTATCTTCTGGACCACTCACTCATAAACTAACTAAAGAGTTATCCACATTTAATGATGATGACTACTTGTTATTGATTGGTGATCCTGCTATAATAGCAGTTGCTGGTGCAATAGCTAGCAAGATGAATGGAGGACGGTTCAAAGTTTTAAAGTGGGATCGTGATGAGAAACGATACTACGATATAGAAATAGATATACGAGGATAATATGGAAGACTTAATTAAACAAATGCAACAAGACTCTGGCTCCACGGCCCAGGACAACATGGGTAAGATTGGTGCAGTTGCAAATGATGTAGCAGATACAGATAAAGAGATTGCTGATTTAGAAGACAAGCTTAAAACTAAAAAAGATTATAAAAAACATTTGGCAGAAAATGTACTACCTAACCTCTTTGCAGAAGTTGGGTTATCAGAATTAAAACTAGCTGATGGCAGACACTTAAAAGTTTCCAATTATTATGGTGCTTCAATCAAAGATACTAAGAAAGAAGCAGCTTTTAATTGGCTAAGAGACAATGGATTTGGTGATTTAATAAAGAACCAAGTTTCTTGTAGCTTTGGAAGGAATGAAGATGAGAAAGCTAAGTCATTGATAGATACTTTGAATGATCGAGGTTATCAATCAATGCAACGTGAATGGGTCGAACCTTCCACCCTTCGCGCATTCATACGAGAGCAGCATGAAGCAGGTAAGCAATTACCTATGGATTTGCTTGGGGCTTTCGTAGGACAAAAAACAACGATAAAAGACTAATAGGAGAACGGCCAATGGCAAAAGCACAGGCAGTCGCTAAAGCGGCAACATTAGATCTAGCAGTTCTTGCTAGTGATTCAAAAGATGCAAGTGGTTTCGGTAATCTTGACATGTCAAGAGACATCGCTATCCCTTACATCAACATACTACAATCCAATAGTCCACAACTTAATCCGTCAAAAGCGGAGCACGTTGATGGGGCTAAAGTTGGACA
>Ga0080013_1003035_pt1 | contig 18435 bp, 21 predicted proteins | sample ETNvirenome_6_85_FD_69236 | JGI IMG/M metagenome (GOLD analysis project Ga0080013, IMG submission 69236) | Marine viral communities from the Pacific Ocean - ETNP_6_85 (SPADES assembly) (version 2) | ecosystem: Environmental > Aquatic > Marine > Oceanic | place: Pacific Ocean | collected 2013-06-19 | reverse complement strand
AACCATTTTTTATTTTCTCTCGATAAAGAACACCAAGGATAGCGTTTTTAGATTTGTTAAAAATTTTTCCAACTTCAGTTGCTGTATGATTCTTAATTAGTTCACCAGCAAGCTCTAAGTCTTTTTCTTTCCATTCCATTGGTCTTCCAATGTTAACCATGCTTGTACCTCTTTCTATTATGCTTGTCCCAACGCTTGTGCCATGCCCACACGCTGACCTTACCGCCATAGTGTTCGCACAAATAATAAAAATAATTTTTAATTTTATGAAGCATCGCATTCCGGTAACAATTTAATACATGCAATAATTTCACTAGGTGCTCTAATAGGTTCGCCAACCTCTCCTGAAGATTCTTCTAATGGAAGTAAATCAGTTATAATTATTTCATCGTCATCAATTTTATCCTTCTGAAAGTACGCGCATCCGGATAATAATAAAATAAAGATAAAAAAGTAAAAAACGATTAAAATGGACCATACAATCACCCGGGTCATTCGTTTAAAACCTGATACCGGGGTGTTTATGGCCTTTTTTATTTGGCTTAAAATGGTCGTTTTATCATTAGGGTCCCAAACGTCCATCATTTGTCTTTTTTCTCCGTTTCATCAATAAATAGCCCTAACACCCAATCAATTTGTGAGATAGCACCTTTCAATCCCATTAAAGTTGCTTCTAAATTTCCCAATGCATTTTTACCTTGGGTTATTTTTTGTGCAACATCATTATGTTGATTTTCTAATGCCTTTTTTCTTTCTTCAATTTCTGGTTTCATTATATTCTCCTTCTATACACCACAAAGTCCTTCACACTCATCTGCGAATTCCTCATCGAATGTTTCACCAAATAAACTTTGTTGTTTCTTTGGTTCTAAGAAATTTATATCTCTTAGAGGTTTAGCTGACTTGTGTAAAAATAACTCAGAGTCAGTGTTCTTTAATCCATGCCTGATCTTATCATCAACTTCGCATGCATCCTCAAAATCATGTGGATAATTTTTTTGCATATTACGCCATTGATCATTATGATGGTAAGGGCACCCTATGCACGATGATTTACCAGGCATGGGGTGTTTCTTAATGTCACGATACCACTGGAGACAATCCATACGGGACATCTTCATTTCTATTAAAGGCCAACGTGACGTTAACCATGGAAGTCTAGCATTTTTCATGCGCATTGCTTCATCAGTAGATATGCCAATCCATTGTTCAACTAACTGTCCTTTTTTAACACGGTGTCTTGGTTTAATACCAAGAAGTTCTCTCATTTTCTTTTGAATAGGGATTACCTTATAGTCATGTGTACACTGCCTATAAAGCATCCCCACTCTTCCACCATTAGGACGTGCCGCAAATAAAGGTGGATTTGGGACACGACCAGCAAACGATTTATGCTCCTCATTTGACCCTTTAATGGGGTTCGCTGCACGGATAAGATCCTCACGGATATTACCACGTTCTACAGTAATGAGTGGACAGATCGTTATTGCTTTCTTTAAGTATTCTACATGTTCGTAGACAAAAGATGGTTCCCATCCAGTATCGGCAAATATCATGTAGTCTGGTTTATGCTTCGTTAATCCTTCTTGTGCCATGAGTGCCAAACAGGAAGACTGTACCCCTGCCCCGAGTGATAATACACGCATGGTTGGCTCTCTTTTGTTTCCTTCTTCATCAAAGTATTCCGGCTCTTTCGTGGCAGCAACCGCCGCCAAGTTGTTAAGCTTTTTTCGGTCAATTTTTGAAGACATCTGTTCAAGTACTTTTCTTCTTTCATACTCCATTTGCTCCGGATTTATGGCAAAACTATTCTTCTTGTTTTCCATTCTTTTTTTTCTTGCTTCTTTATTTATACTCATTTTGCATCACCCCAATTATCTTTTATTTTATATTCAACCTTGGATGGTACATCTAAGTCTACACATGTTTCCATTATATCTTTAACATTCTCACCCTCTTTATCAGATCTTACACTACAGTTCAACTCATCATGCATTTGTAAGAGTGGTGTAATACCAAGTTTTTCATAGACATCAACCATAGCTTTCTTTGTTTGATCTGCAGCTGATCCTTGGATTAATCTATTAAGTGCTTTATATGTACCAGCTCTCTTTACATTACCATATTCTGCTTCTGCTTGTTTCAGTGGCATTGCTTTATAAAATTTATTTGGCTCATACCAATTAGGTTCGTATAAATCAAATCGACATTTACGGCCTAGTAAAGTTCTAATGGTCCCTACTTGATTAGCTCTATTCATGACAGCTTCAAGCATTCCTTGCATGAAAGGAACCTTAATCCTAAATTCCTTCAGCATTGCTTTAGCTTCCATAGGAGTAATATCCAAATCAACTGCCATCTTTTTATAGCCCATGCCATACATAACCCCAAGACCAATTGTCTTTGCCAACCGTCTAGGTATATCTGCCATATCTGCTGTTTGTTGATGAAAATCTAATCCTTTTACAAAAGCATGTTTTACTGTTTCTGCCCCCTCATTCCCATTTAAGACAGCAAAATGTGTTAATAACCTGGGTTCTTGTTGAGAATAATCAGCTGAGAACCATGACTCACCTAGTTCTGGTAAAAATATTTTTCTTACTTCTGATCCAAACTCACTTCTGATAGGCATCTGTTGTAAATTAGGTGCATACATAGAAAATCTGCCCGTAACTGTTCCGCCTGAATCACCACGAATTTGATTAACGTGTGCGTGCAACCTACCGTTATGAATATATCTTGATATTCCATCTATGAAAGTCCCTTGTAACTTATTTAAAACCCTTGCTTTTGTCACCATACGAGGCAGCTCATGCTTATGCGTCTCTAAGAAAGTTTGAGTAAAACTTGGAGCCCCTAAAGCAGTATGAGGATATTCTAGATTAACTCTATCAAATGCATCAGCTACTGATCGCGCTGACCACAGCTGCACTTCCCCTCCTGTTAGGTCTTTCATTCTTTTTAAATACTTTTTCTCTTTAATATTTAATTTCTTTTTAAGGCCAAACGCTCTCTCCATATCAATTCTAATACCACGCTTAGTCATATTAAATATAACTCTTATTAGCCTGCACTCTAGATCGTATACACCTTCTAGTGCATCCTTCTCTATTTCTACCATAAGTCTTTCATGAAGTTTGTAAGTTAACAGCGCATCTGCTTCCGCATATTCACCCACAAATGATGAATGCATCTTGTACATATCAGCTTTAGGATCAAGTCCAAGTTCTTCAGCTTTAGCTTTAAGAACCTTCTCATCTTTATATTCTCCCAGGTAATCAATACACATTTGATTTAAGGTGTAAGAATACCTATTCTCGTTTAGCAAAGCGGATGCAATCATGGTATCATGTAGGTATCCTTTAACTTCTATTCCTAGAGTAGATAACCACCCAATGTCATATTGCGCATTGTGAAATACTTTTTGAATAGATTCGTCTTCACACACCTCTCTAATGTAATTTATGATAATATCTTTATCCATGTTGCCCCCACCTTCATGACCAATGGGATAATATGCCGTGAAGTCACCACTAGATATAGCAATACCTATAACATCTCCAATTTTCCTAGGCCATCCTGGGCCCATTTTCTTCAGTTCTGTATCACATGTCTCTAAGTCTATTGCCACAACTTGTCTTCCCTTCATAGAAGGTGTTTTCGTGGGTTGTAACCATTCTGATTTAACTTCGTTTTGATTAAAAAGATCCACTGTCACCTATCTCTCCTGCTATCGCTGCATAGCCCACCATATCAATGAAGTTATCCAAGTTAAATTTTTCACCTTGCGTGTGCCTTGATACCTTTAATAATATCATCATAATTGCTACATCATCAGCTGTAATACTAGCCATTGGTTGTAACTTTTTATCCAGAAATATATTCCAGAATTCCGCAATCTCTGCATGATTCTTGAATGCATCTCCATGTGTCTCATTTCTAGTTTTGGAAATAAGTTGATTAGCTTTCACTAATATTTCTTCTTTACTCATACTCATATGCTAAATCCTCTCTCTTGTTGGGGGTTAATTATATGTAGTGATTGTTTTGCACGAGTTGCACCTACATAAAATACTCTGTTGGTATCGTCAGAATCTATTTCCATCTCTTCTTTATTGGCACGTGATAAGTCTGTCATCAACATAACATTGTCACACTCACCACCTTTAGCCATGTGTATTGTACTTAAATTTATTTTAGGCTCAACACCTAATCCACCGTGTTTTTCTAATGACATTATATATGATTTATCTGTCTCTCCTATAGTAGTAAAAGCTACATCCCAAGGAACACCTGAATTTAACAGTCCATGATTCATTGCCAAAGATTCTATATTATATACTTGTCCTTCTTCTAGTGTTTTTAAACCCTTAAAACCTCTTTGTACTCCAATACCACTTTTTAAATTTGCATAAATTGCTGCTACATCACTATATGATATATCTTCAAACTCATTTAATCTTTTCCATGCATCCACCGCTTTAATTAAATCCTGCTTTATTGGTGACTTACCATATATAGTATATGGTAATCCTTGATAACGTAGATCATCTTCAATGTCGTTTAGCATATAATTACAAGTAGCTAATGCAAGCCAATTACCCTCACGCATATCAACTCCACCAGGATAAGCATGAAATCTAACTTCACCCTCTACATCACGTGGGTTCCATTCTTTCTCTCTTCTTTTCCCGATTCTTGTAACTATATCATGTGCTACTTTATGAACTTCTACAGGACATCTGTAAGATTGTTTTAAAACTTCCACTTTTCCTGGCATATTAATTAAATGTTCTATGTCTGCTCCGGCCCATCTAAATATAGCTTGATCATCATCACCACTTATGTAAACTCTTTTAGCATCCTTCCATATTTTCCCACACATATCCCATTGTAATTTAGTTAAATCTTGTGCTTCATCCACTATAACTACATCTAGTGCCGGTGTAGGACCAAACGCTACATATTGTGTTAACATATCTGTAAAATCAAATTTGTTATATGTTTGTTTATAATCTTCAAATGAACGATAAGCCCATATTAATTCACTCCAGGCATATGATAAATTAGATATGTTATAGTATTCTTGTAATTCAAGACACTGCATTTTAGATTTATTTATATCTCTTAAATATTTATTATCAGTGTTCACGACACCATTATCTTCCCAATCAGCTGTAACTCTTCTAAGATCTACACCGTATTTATCAGAAAATTCTGCATAATCTCTTGGGTCCATAATCTCTGCTTTAGTAAAACCCATTTGTCTTTTACCAAATGCATGCAGTGTACAGAAGTAAGGAAAGTCGTTATCAGTTAAATTAAATTTAGATTTAGCTCTATCGCGTGCCTCATTAGTAGCTTTTGTTGTAAAACTTACAAATGCAATCCTATCCGGTGGAGTACCATTTTTTAGTTCCTGGTCCACTATCCTCAGTAGATTCTCCGTCTTACCTGTGCCAGGAGGTCCTAGTATTATATTAACATTAGGCATTGCGCTCCTCCCATACTTTCAATATTTTTTTACAATCATCAATAGTAACACCAGCTTTTCTGTCGTTAAATTCCCACGAGCAAAACACTATGTTATCTTCCTGGTATGGTAAATTTGCATCAATACGATCCATTGATATATTTGTTTTTGTAGTTCCAGTATATCCTTTTCCCGTGTATTTTTTGGTTGTAAGCTCAACTCCCGTGTATATGCAATAAGGACCGCCAAGAAGTTTCTTTTGCTTTTCCCACAGCTCCAAAAGATGATCCCTTCCTCTTATGCCATTGTTAACCTTTAATGTTCTGTTACTATTTCTATGATAATAAGAATTTTTATCACACCTCTTCTTTAGACCATTCCATAATTCGGTAAAAAATCCTTTTTCAGAATTATAATATTTTGCATTCCATATAGGACTCATTTTTTTCCTATATGCTAAAGATTCTTTAGAAAGGTGTTGCATCTTGTTTCCTAACTTCGTGTTCTGAATCCTGTTCATCAAATACTGGCACACCCCATGTGTTAACCCCTTTGTTTTTAAGTTTCCAGAATTTATGTTCTCCTTTTATTTTACGCAGTTCAGCAATAATTTGTCCTGTATTACTATAATGTGTAAATTTATTTCTTATTAAGTAGGCATGCAGATCTTGTAATCTAAAATAAGTCTTACCGTCTTCTGTCCACGGCTTACGTAATAATATATCTTCTTTCACTTGTGCCTGTGCCCGGCCAGTACAGAACTCCTGGAGGTGAGCTATAAATTGCCCGGACACAGATCCGTCGTTTGACACTGGAATCTTTAAAGCTGTTCCCATCTTTCCGTTAACCAGTTGTTGCCAATCGGACGCCTTCATCAAAGGAGGCATCATGGTTAATACTTCCATAACCCTCTTTTGAAACTTTGTTTGTATCTGTAATTCTTCTGTTGTTAATTGTATTTTAAGATCATCTTCATTATCATCAGTAGGTATTTCTAAGAACCATATTGGTGGTTCTGTTTCTAATTTTGATAATGCACCTAACTGTTGTGATACATTCTCTGCGCCAACACCGTGCTTTCTTGTTTTACAAACATTAACATTGCAAAAAGAACTAATAGGTTGGTCTTTACATTTATATTGGTACCCTTTATCTAAACTCTTAACTACTACAGCAACTTCTTTATGGTCTAAAGGAGGCTTCATATATTCTTGATTATATTTTTCTAATATTTTTTCCCAATTATCTGGATCAAATTTCTTTGTATACACACCAATATTAAATAATCCATTATTACGTGTACCAGGTGGAAACCCTTGACTACATAAAGCTTGTAAACAAGGTGGGCCATCCGGTACTATCTCTGCTTGACCTGCTCCTATTTTATCTAAATCTTCTACAACATTCTTTTCATATATACCGAAAAATTCTTCTAATGTAGCTGACGTTGCATTTTCTCTTAGTGCGTAGCGCACTGATTTGTTTCCATTGTAATAGGGTAAATTTAAAAAATTACCAAGATCACCTTTTTCCAGTGATATACTAGATTGTTTTGGAAATATTTCTGATGCAGAGTGGCCAATCAATGCTGCTATTTCTACTAATTTATTTCTAACTAATTTTGATGCAATTGTTTTCTTCATAAATAAGAATAAGTGCGCACCGCCACTTTTTGACTTACAATATACTAATGGTAGATTTAATTTTCTGATCTTCCTGAATAAAGCAGAATGATCCAAAGGATAACTGTCAATATCAATACATCCCCATTTAGTAGTATTATCAGCCCTAATAGGAATAATCCCAAGAGACGGACCCTCGCCCGCCAAATGTTTTTGCCAGAGCTCATCTGTTACCTCCTGTCTAACAATATAAGATTTACCTTGCTGCTTACCGTCAGCACGCGAACCATTCGGCTGGTGCTGACCATAAGCCACGTCTAAACCCTCAAATATAGACTTAAATTTCTCAACTTCCACGAAACCTCCAAGTTCCGAAAACTATCTAAAACGGTATGTCTTCGTTGTTTTCTTGGGTTTCGGGTTTATTATCGGATTGAATTAATTTTGGTTCCTGAGGTTTTGCATTCACCGCACCACTTGATGCAGATTGTGCAAACGCTTTGCTCTCATTATAAATGGAAGCATCAGTTACTTGATCACCTTTCTCAACTGCAAATCCAAACCAACTGCCTCTATCATTTGATTCACTTACAGACGTTAATTTGTAAGTAAAAGCATATGTAGGAGGAGTAAACATCCCAGATGGACCCTTAATTTTTTGTGAAAGCATTAAACTGTTCCAACGTCTGCTTTTTTTAAGCTGACTTGAAGACATGCTAATCACAGCATTTTGGTATCCATTATCAGTTATCATTAAAACATAATGATAAGCTGTTTGAACAATATGATTTCCATTAGGAAGAATCATTTTGTTTGTCATAGGATCACGTTTAGTTTGCCCAATGATGCCACTATCTGCATCATGAGAATTGATAAACCCTCCACCTTGCTCTCTAGGTTTCCACTCTACATATTTTAAGTGGTAGAAAACAGGAATTACTTCGAGTGTATCAAAGGTTTCTTGTGTAACTGTGTTGAACAGTTGACCAGCTTTAGCAGTTTCTATGTGTTCTGCTTTAGATGGATTAACTTGTGGGCTTGAAGTTTGCAAAATGCTAATATAAGGAATAGCTGTATCCCTAGCTAGATTAAGCGTACCAAAGCCACTCATTTTTTTGGCATCATCTGCGATCACCGCAAGATCAAGGCCATTTTCTTTAGTTTTTACTGATTTATTCATTATTAATTACCTCTATTCAGATTTAATTGTTGTTTTGTGTCCAATATAAGCTCCAAGAAGATCCATAGGAATTTCTCTTCCTGCTTCATATTGTTCACGGACGAATGCGCGAAGGGTGGAAGGTTCGACCCATTCACGTTGTGCAGGCTCTAACCCTTTCTCAGAGAGATCAGATATAAGACTACTAGCTTTCTCATCTTCATTCCTTCCAAAGCTACAAGTGACCTGGTTCTTTACTAAATCACCAAATCCATTGTTTCTCATCCAAGCATAAGCTGCTTCTCTATTTTCTACTAAAATAGTAGCTCTAAAATACTCGGAAACTTTTATTTTACGACCATCAGATAGTTTTAGTTCTGATAATCCTACTTCTGAAAAAAGACTAGGTAAAACTTCTTCTGAAAGTTTTGTTCTATATTCTTCTTTCTTTTTTAATTGTTCTTTTAAATTTGCAATTTCATTTTCTGTTTCTGCAATGTCAGTTGCCACTGCACCAATCTTACCCATGTTATCTTCTGGGATAGTTGCAGCATCTTCTTGCATCTGTTTAACTAACTCGTTCATTCTAACCTCTCAAATCTATTTCTATATCGTAGTACCGTTTTTCATCGCGATCCCACTTTAAGACTTTAAACTTTCTATTATTAATATCGCTAACAATCGCGCCAGCAAGTGCTATTATAGCAGGATCTCCAATTAAAAGCAAGTAGTCATTATCATTAAAATCTTTTAATGTTTGTTGAAGTCTAAAAGCCAAGGGTCCAGATGATAAAACTATTTGTTTATTGTCCGGAAGACATACTTTCAATTCGCCAAATTTTTCAGCTGAACGAATATTTCTTCCCATTTCCTGTAATACATAAACTGTCATTTGATCTCCTCAACAAATAATATTTTCCTGCCCTTACTATCTATCCTTTGGTGACTTTTCACTTGTCCAAGAATCGAGGAAACCGTGTGTTGATCCCCATCTCTATAAATTTTTTCAATAAGTTTTCTTATGAAGAATTTTCCTAAGGTACCAACACCACCCATGTGCCATCTAATTTTTTCTTCTTTATACCATTTAATAATCATGTGCTTTATTTAACTCATTAGTTATTTTATCTTTGTCTTCTTTAGAAAATCCTTTTATATTACGAAAAAATACAACATAATCTTTTTTAATTTCTTTAAAATCCAAAATTTCATGTTTTACTATTTCCCATGATTGAGTGTAATATTCTGGTTGTTTAAAAAACCAATCTTCCTTAATTCTCAATCCAGGATGAAACGTTATAAAATCATTATATCTTTCTTCCTCATCTCCGGGAATAGCTCCCCCTTTCGGATCTTCCACTGTTTCGGGATAATTAGTAACTGGTTTTGATTTATTAATTAAAAAATGATCAAACATATTACCTTCATCTAAGTCTTGAACAAAAGTTAACTCTAATGACCATTTCATACCTAAATTAGGTACAGACATTCCTTCATAATCTTTCCAATGTATTTTAGTTGGACTATATAATAAAGTCATATTTATTTCTCCTCTTTATTTCTTAAAACGCGTTTAGAACTTGGACGTTTAGTAAACTGAGGTTTATGTTTTTTAGTACCTAAAGCCCATGTACTTTTTTTAAGTACCCTACCACCAGTTTGTTGATAATTTTTATTCATCTTTCTCCTTCTAATTTATTTCTTGATTTGTATTATAACATAGTATATAATGTAATGCAAGAATTAAGAAATAAAAAATGTATAAATTTAAAACTGAGCCATATGAGCATCAAAAAGATGCATTAAAAAAATGTTGGAATAAAGAATCCTTTGCTATCTTTGCTGAGATGGGTACAGGAAAAACTAAAATAGCATTGGATAATGCATGTATATTATATAACAGAGGCAAAATAGACCGCTTACTAGTGGTTGCCCCAAAAGGAACGTACATGAACTGGGTTGAACAAGAAATACCCATTCACGTTCCAGATTATATTGAAAAAGAAGTTTTAGCATGGAAACCCTCTACTAGTGAAAAATATCAAGCGCAATTAAAACGTATAAGAGAATTAGATTATAAACTAAAAATATTTGTAATGAATGTTGAAGCTTTATCCACAACTAAAGGATTAAAACAAGCTGGATTATTTTTAATTGGTAAATCGATGATGATTGTTGATGAAAGCACAACTATAAAAAATCCACAAGCAAAAAGAACTAAAAATATTTTAGCTCTAGCAAAAGAAGCTAAATATCGTAGAATATTAACAGGATCTCCAGTAACCCAGTCACCAATGGATTTATGGGCACAGATGGATTTCCTAGATCCTGAGATACTTGGTCAACAAAGTTTTTACGCATTTAGAACTCGATATGCAGTTATTATAACAGCAAATGCTGCTGGTGGCACACATAAATACCAGAAAATAGTTAAATTTAGAAATTTGGCTCAATTAGGGAAATTAGTATCACCTCATTCTTACCGTATTTTAAAAAAGGATTGCCTTGATTTACCGGATAAAGTATTTACAAAAAGATCCATAGAATTAAGTGATGAACAACATAAAGCTTATAGTGAAATGAAAGCAAATGCCATTACTATGCTAAAAGGACAATCTTCAACGGCTATCAATGTTTTGACACAATTAATAAGGCTACATCAAATAACATGTGGGCATATGAAAACAGATAGTGGCGAAGTTATTAATTTAAAAAATTCTAGATTAAATGAATTAATGCAAATATTAGGTGAAACTACTGGGAAAGTAATTATATGGGCTAATTATATATATGATATTAATTCTATAGAAGAAGCAATTAAAAAAGAATTTGGACCAGGGTCTTATTGTACTTATTATGGAGGAACAAAACAGGAAGATAGACAAAATTGTATTAAAAAGTTTCAAGATCCAGAAAATCCTGTTCGTTTCTTTGTAGGTAATACACAAACTGGTGGTTATGGAATTACACTTACAGAAGCAAGTACAGTTATATATTATTCAAATAATTATGATTTAGAGAAAAGAATACAATCAGAAGATAGAGCTCATCGTATTGGGCAAAAAAATAAAGTTCTTTATATCGACTTGGTAGCGAAAGGGACTGTGGATGAAAAAATCATTCAGTCCCTTCGCAACAAGGTCAACATCGCTAAAGAAATTAGCGGTGAAGAGTTAGTTAATTGGATTTAATTTTAATTTGTTTAGGTTTTTCAGCCTCAGGTATATCCCTGTGGTAAGAAACCTTAAGTAATCCATTCTTAAGTTCAGCATTATCAACTACTATATGTTTATGTAGTTGAAAATTTTTAGTGAAACTTCTATCAGAAATTCCCTTGTGCCAAAAAGATTCAGGATCTTTTTTTTCTTTGCATCCATGAATACTTAAAGTATTCTCTTTCACTTCAACCTTCAAATCATCATCAGTGAACCCAGCTACAGCAAATTCAATGACACCTTTGTCATCTTCTTCTTTTATATTGTAGGGTGGATAAGTTGTAACTCTTCTGAAATTATCAAAAAAGTCATTGTGGAAACCAAGAAAATGGTTACGTATTAGCTCTAATTCGTTCATATTTACCTCCTATTAAAGCAAGATTTAGTAGGACCCATTATGGCATCCTATATGTATTATATAATAGATTGTAGGTATAAATCAAGCTTTTTCATAAAAGTATCGCCGGCTCTTACGAAATTTTCACCTTTTAACTCGAATTTCTGGAATAATAAGTCACGAGAGCACATTAGAACGACGCCTTGGTCTATTTCTGTGTCAAAAAGCTTATTATGCGCCATAGCATAAGCTGCTAATTGCATTAAATAATCTTGCACCCATTCACGTTTTTTAGGTCTATTTGTTTGCTTAAAGTCAATAATAGTAGGTCTTCCGTCATATACACCAATCATATCTGTTGTTCCGGCGTATTTACCAGGATAATAAAGATGTACTTCAGATCCCCATACTTCACTAACTTTCTTTAATCCTTCATCATGATCAATAATGACCTGGGCCATCGTCTTCGCTTTTTGGCCTATTAATGTAAGGTCCTCATACCCATGTTCGTTCACATAATGTTCTATATATAGGTGGAGAGCGGTTCCAATTTGGGCAGAATTGGCAATAATTTTTTCAGCTTCTTTCTCCCCTACACGCGCACGCCACTGCTTTAAAAATGACTTATCTTTAGTCTTACCAAGCACAGATGTAACGGAAGGCAATGACTCACCTTCAGGTGTAAGATACAATCTTGTTGCACCGTCTTGTCTTTTTAAATCTGCGTAGTTATATTTCTTTATTATTTGCACGTGATATTATACCACATTAATCACGTTTTGGAAACGGAATAATATCAGCACCTTCAGCTGCCTTTTGTCTTCTTTGTCTCGCTAACGCAAGCATATATTTTTCATAGTCAGTAAGACCACGTTGTGCAAAATTTCTTTTTGCCATTTGTGCTATGGCGTTCTGTGCTAGATCATCTATGTAACGCTCACCGCCAAACTCACCCCAGTATGTTCTGCCTGCTTGATTAATTTTAGAATATTCATCAGGGTTAGCACGGTAGTAATTAACTAGATCTTTAGTAACTTTATTATTATTCATTTTAGCTTTAAGTGTTTGCATGATACCACTATACTGTGTTGGTTTATTTTCTAGTGTTAAATATTTACCAGCATTTTTTAGTAAACCTTCAGCTGCACCAAGCCTAGACTCCTCTCTAAACATAGGACTTTTCATTGATTTAACATGACGATCAGTAGGATAATTTTGGGCTATGGAAAGGACACGACGCATCGCATCCTTGCCATATTTTCTCCCAATTAGTGATAATATGCCGTACATTCTTTCCCCAAGCGGCCCTAGTTACTCATAGCGTCAAGCTTTTTATTAATATTCTTGACCTCCGTCTCTATCACTGCAATGCGCGATTCCATTTTAGTAAATAAAATTATTGCATTTTCCAAACGATCCATATCATTTTCCATCGCATTAATTCTTTGCGACGTCATACCCCATGTGGCTCCCATCGCTATTAATATTCCTGCTACCCAAATTATATCTTTCATGCTCATCCTGTAGTCCAGTTAATCCCTACATTATATTCATCATCATCTACATCATATTCACCGCCAATACCTAAATTTCCACCCCATAATGGTTTATTGTATTCATAACCTATACTTTTATCTTGCCAATTAACATCAGGTAAGTAAGGGTCTACTTTTTGATACCCTTCTTTCATTTTATTCATATAATCAGTTGCATCTGCCATTTCTAATCCCATTATCCCTGGATTTCCAGGATCATAATTCCATGTTTGTGGTCCTTTTAATTGTATTGGGTATTCAGAATAATTACCTTCTTCATCGTAGTATGATCCATATCCACTAGCATCAGGATAAATGTGTCGTGATTCTAACCAACCACTAGGACCTTCAGCCATAGAATTACCAAACTTTTGTCCGGTTCTAGGGTCAGTAAAATATGTATTTTTAAAAGCCATGGTTTTGCTATCAATTAGGTCATTATTAACTCGTCTTTCCCTTATTCCTGAAGTCGTCCTTGAATCTACAGTGCTAAAATCTCTATGATCATATTGATTGCCTGCAGGAGAACGTGTTTGATATATAAAATTAGGGTCTTGTCTTGCTTGAGTATTAAACCTATTTATATTAGCTTGCATGCTTCTCGGTTGTAATCTTTGTCTAAATCCCTGTGGTCCAGCCATTATACTAAACTCCCTATACCTTTTTTAGGAAAAGGATTATCATTAATTCCTGTTTGTATGTCTGTATATTTTCCCTGATTATTCATGACAGGATTCATTTCCATTAGCCCACCTCCAGCGGCGTACTGTGTTCCTCCACCATATTGTGCAGCGAGTGCTGCATCTGTGTTACCTGTGTATAGTGCTTGTGCAGCACCAGGATTCATTGTTGAGTTATTCATTATAGATGACCCAGCTTTAGCTGAATCATAAACTTCTGCTGCTTCTGGTGCAAACTCAGGTCCACCGGCAGCTGGCGGACTACTAAAATAATTTTTCGGACTTATAATAGATGGAGTTGGATCAATATCAGCTCCTTTTTTAATCAAATCAAAACCTTCACCTAAAGTATCAAGCGGATTTGTTACTTTGTCTAATATTGTATTGCCAGTATTTATTAAAGCTTCCTTGGCTTTTTCATTAAGTGTTTTTTTTCTTTGATCCATCATTGAAGATCTATTGTATTTTTTCTGTTGCATTTCTAGTTCCGCAAGATCCTCATCAAATGCTATCCATTCTTCTGGGTACATTCTAACTAGTCTTGCAAAGTTTGCCAGTCTAATTGTCTCCGGTAAATTTACATTAACCATATTTTTAAGTACTCTGTGTGATACAGGATTAGTTAAAACTTTTCCACCATAGTTAACCATAAATGCCGCAGCACTCATCATCAGTGGTCCTATTCCTACAACACCCCCTACACCTGCAGCTGTTCCAAGTGCAGTTGACGGAAGGAATGATCTAATAGCAGATCTAGTAGAGCCCATAACAGCACGACGCATCATGAACTTGGCACCACTAGGTACACCATTTTCAAAAAGCTTGTGAAGAACAAGTGATATTTCATCAAATTCTTTTTGTGTTGGAAGTTTTCTCATTTCTGTTCTAAAGAAACCTTCCGGTAAATCTTCATCTAAAATTTCTTTTAATGATTTATTAACACCAGTCTCGTAAACTGCATCATCAAATTCTTTATATATTCCTTTTGCTGGGTCAAATATTTTAAGCTTAGTAACTGTTGGTCCTGGTAATGCATTACCAAATATATTTTTAAGTTTAGCACCTTCTTTTCCGATTCCAAGTGCAGCTCTAAATGCACCCGCACTAAAAGATTGTATACCTTCTTTTTCACTTATTGCTGCATCAAATGCATCATTGATATATGTACCTAATCCATTCTGGTATCCACGATCACCAACTATTCTTTTAATTGCCGCTAGTTCTGATTTACCTTCCATGGTTCCTTGCTTTGCAGAATTAATAACAGTATCAAATAAACTATGAGAAGCACGTGTAGTACTACCATCAAGAACAAGTTGAAAACCTCTTTTCTTTAACTCACCTTGCGCAGCTGCTTTTCCAACATTAGTGCCCCACAATAACATACCTGAAGATACAAACTTATCATACTCATCAAATGCTTTAGCAACTTCTGGGTATCCCATCTTATCTAGTGTAGCTATATCATTCTCCCACGCTTTCATTAATCTAGATATATCATCAGCATACGTAGTGTTTGCTAATGTATCATCTTTAAGTGGTTTTAATAGTTCATCAATTTGTTCTTTAATACCTTTCATTTGGAATATACTACGCATTGTATGTGTACTACCTTCACCAACTGGTTTTAGTATTTGATTTTCTAAAAGCTGTATTACTTTTGCTCTTACTTCTTGTGGTATTACACTACCTGATGGATCAAGTTGAAGTTTCTGTCTGTATTCTTTTAATGTTTGTCTTGCAACAGTAACTAAATTTTCATCAGAAATAGCTTTACCCATACCTTCTGCTGAATCATCAATATTTTTTGCTAATTTATTTGAATGAGCAATAAATCCTCTTAAGTTTTTAGAAGCTAAGATGCTCCAATCATCTATCATTTCATCCATGTGGCCATACGGTGCGTATGCACCAATCATTTTTCTCATGACTCCATCAATATAAAAGTCACTTTGTTTTGCCATGTTGTTCTTTATACTAATACCAAAGATAGGAGCTGGTGATAACATTGAAGTTATTTTACCACCTAAAGATCCACCAACCATTGTTCTTCCAACCATTGTTCCTGGTATTTCTACTGGATCAGGCCACCATTCATTTGATCCTTTTTTAATAGGACCAGGAGGACCAAGCCAGTTCATTGCTTTTGAGTTAGATGCACGCCATAAGAAGTTTCCAATTCCAAGTGGCATATTAAATGATAGTTGTTCTTTTGGTTGTTTTAATCCTGATGTTGCAACGTCATCAAGCTCACTTTGAGATGGCATCCATCTCTCTAGTATTCTTTGTTCACCCTCATGTAATTCTTTTCCACTTACAATTCCTGGCGCCTTACTTGGTTTACCTTTAAACATTCCAAATGGAGTGTGTCCAACTATTTTTCTTATTCCGTAGTAAGCTGGTCTTAATGCAAAAAATCCACCTGTTAATGCTGCATCCCATGTTGCAGCGTTCACTGCATTTCCTAATCTTTGTTTTTGTGAGGGTCTATTAAGTCCTTGAGGTCCAAATGTTAAAACATCAGGAACTACTGATGCTAATGCTGCATCAACAAAACTTGCTTGTTTTTCAGGATCACGCATGTATCCTTTCGCTCTACCTGCCTTATCCATAATATCCAACATTCCTTCATAGCCATAATCTGCTACACCAACTGCCATTGCACCGCCTAAAACTGTACCTATAGAACGTCCAAGCCAGTTACCTTTTGTTTTTGGTAATGTTTTTGCCATGCCTTTAATAAAATTACTTGTTGATAATTTTTGACCTTTAACTGATCCATATATACCACCACCTATGTATCCTGTTGCTTCTATTGCTGGATAAGGGTTAGGGTTATTTGTGAATAGTCCTATGCCATCACGCATATCTCTCATCTCTGGTGTTACAATTACAAAATCATTTTCCGGTGTTAATCCTTCAGAACCAAGCATATCATTTATACCTTGCGTTGCTATGTTAAGAAATTTTTCATCACCAGTTTTTTCATATTTTTCTTTTCCAGCTGTTGCAATTTCTAAAATGTCATCCCTTACACGATCTCTTCTTTCACGGTATAATTTATAATTATCAAGTTCTGATTTTCTCTGTGCCTTATCTGCTTTTGATTGTAGAATCCAGTTGTCTTTTCCGTAACGCCATCCTGTATTTCCAAAAGGAACATTCCATGCAGTTCCTAAAACTGCCATAGGCACATCAAGCCCTGTTTTTATAGCTTTATTTACAGCTGTAATATTCTCCATTCTTTCATCTTGAGGAACATCACCTTCTGTTGTAGATTTATAACCTTGATAAGCTTCCTTATGTTCTAAGAAAGGTTTAACTGTTGACTTAAATTTATTTATTGTAGACTCTGCCATTTTATTTCAATTGATCCAGTGTGTTTTTCTTTATGTTTTTACTTTCTTTCTTATTTTCATTGTGATCAGAATGTAAACCACCTTGTATTGATTGCCAATAAGATGCAAAAGTCTCTCCACCTGGTATATCATGTTTGAATATACCCTCTTTATCTGTTGATCGAAGTTGATAATAAGAATTTTTAAATTTATCAGAACCTTTAACTTTAAATGATTCAGGTGAATAAGTTAATCCTGATGTTTGTGATAAATCATAGTCACTTGTGTATCCTGCACCATCAAGTGCATCAATCATGTTGTTATAAAGTTGTTTGTAGATATATGTGTAACCTTCAATAACTTGATCTGGATCCGTATAAACTGAATCACCAAAACCAGTTAGTCTTGTTTCTGCAAAGGATCTTCGAAGCACGTCTGCTAACATACGGCCAGTTGGCTGTCTGTCTCTTGCCAACATTAAACCAAGTGTAGTTTCAAACGTCATAAGTGCTGAACGATCAGGGTTTTTAAGCATCATCTTCATGCTATCCCACGTTACATATTCAGCTGGTGTACCATTTGGATTGTTTTCAGTAATATTTTCATTTCTTCCGTATTTGTTTCCTACATCAAGCCATATACCTACTTTTTGACCACCCATATCTACAGTATATTCAGCACGTTCCGGCACTGTCATATCTTCTGCCATCGCAAGTTGTTCATTATTAAAATCTTTCATGTTTCCACCACTACCTGATAGTACAGCTTCATTAAATACTTCATTGAATAGTGAAACTTTTGGTGCAAGCCATCTTCCAGTTTCTTCTAACGCACCTGAGACTAGACCTTTCTTTTCTATAAGAAGTGGCATGACGTAATCAGCCATAGTATCTAATCCACGTTTTAGGTATTTAGCATATTTTAATTGTGCATCTCTTGCAGCTTCTGAAACAAATTTTGCTGACCCACCACCTGGTGCACCAACTGCTATACCTTCTTTTGATGCTGTTGTATCTACGAATGTAAATTTATCAAATCCTAATTGACCATTAATATTCATTAAGTTTTGTATCTCT
>Ga0080013_1003034_pt1 | contig 18437 bp, 22 predicted proteins | sample ETNvirenome_6_85_FD_69236 | JGI IMG/M metagenome (GOLD analysis project Ga0080013, IMG submission 69236) | Marine viral communities from the Pacific Ocean - ETNP_6_85 (SPADES assembly) (version 2) | ecosystem: Environmental > Aquatic > Marine > Oceanic | place: Pacific Ocean | collected 2013-06-19 | reverse complement strand
TTCATAAGTATGCCCACCCTCTAAAGTAAATGAGCTATCTCCTTCATTAAGCGTGTGAGTCTCAAGTAATTCTCCATCAGTATCATAAAAGAATACTTTCGCACTTCCTCTTATCACTACCCAACTCTCTTGTGCTATAATCTTGTCAAACGCTGGCTCTTTCCATATGTGCTGGTGTGGACGAAAAGTGTGTCCTTTTTCTAAGCGTAGGAAGGCGCATTGGATAAAGTTATCATCGTTAACAAGTTGAGTTCTTCCTTCCTCAAACTCACTTTTACGATAAACCATATGAAGCAGCTTATCTTCAATTTTAGAATATATTTTATGCATTAAGGAAAACAACTCCCAGGACAATTAACGGAGGTCCATGAGCCTATGTTTGAGGAAAAAACAATATCCTGGGCCTCTGAAGGTAACTCTGTGATGTTTGTAGCTAAGAATTTTATATTGGTAGATTTTAACCAAGACTTCATGGCTAAAAAAGTTTCATCAGAGGTAAGCCATCCGTCACCGAGAGCTAACGAATTAGAGTCCATATAGCGTCCGTCCCCTCCTGGGTACAACATCAACTTTCCTGTCTCGGTGCCTCCTAGATGCATAAACCCGTTGATATAAAGCTGCTCTTTATCATATGGAGACTTTGAAATAGCTTCAAAAATTAAAGAAGATGTTTTATTATAATACTTCTTATTTTTTGTAAATAAAGTTTTCCTATCCTTTTTTGTGGTAGGGAGGAAAATATATTTCCCATCCTCCTCACCTACATTAAGCATAAAATACTGCTCTACAAAGTGTTTTATATTATTAGAGTTTTTAATTAAACGAATAACTGACCTAGCAAACGCAATTGAATGTTCATTAATATCAAAAAAAGTAATGCCCTTTACTTTCTTATCTACCAGGGCATTAAGTAGGTTTAAACTTAGAAACCCGCCGCAAGTAGCATAAATTGATCCATCAGGATCGCTCGCCGCTGCAACACTTTCGAGAGTACCTATACCGTAATCACTCTCATCTGCGGTCCCTAAGTAAACATCTCTTAACTCTGAGAAGGATGCGCTATGGCTCGCTATCTCTTTGAATACTCCTTCTGGTTTCACAGAATCTATATCGGGATACTTCATTTGCTGATCTCCACTATCATATTTCGTTTGTTGCTCATATGTAGAACCCTTGAGCAATTCCAATCGTTATTTAAAGCGAGGAGTAAAAAGTCTCCTGCGCTAAAACAATTATCAATATAATGATCCTTCCGAATAGCATCGGTATTCCAATCAGAAGAAGTTCTATCATGCTCTAAAACTATTACCGTGGAAAAAACATCTAATGATTTCTTTATTACTTCCTTAACAATATCAATGCCAACCCCACAACCTAGTAAAATATGTAAAACACAGGTATCATAGAAATCTGTATCTACAGAAGTTGGGTTATTAAGGAAGTCTGTGACGGATATATTCTTCCTAGTGGGCTCTGCAATCTCATGGAAACCAAAGGGGGTTTCATGGGAAATTTCTACCCAATTTTTGGATCCTAAGATCTTAGTTGTTTCTTGTAATAATTCTATATGTGGATTCATGATAGTATCTTAGCTATTTCACAGAAGGTACTCTCTGGGTGGTATATTTGTATATCAGTTTTAGCTAATAAATACATATCAACTATAGCGTCTTGAGATTTCTCCTTTGATATTACAAAATTATACTCCCAGCCTTCCTCTTCGTTTTCTTTTGTAATGTGGGCTCTACCTTGTCTAGTAATTACACGATCTTTAAAGGTGCTACATATTTCTTTTTCATACTCCAAATCGTCTGTAGACAAAAAGAATTTCGCAGAACCTCCATAGTCACGCATCTGATTTATATAGTAACCAACATCAACATTAAAATCAGTACCTCTAGCGTGTACACCTATAACATTTTTATCCAAACCTAATTCAACTGTTTCCTTATCAATCTTCTCTTGTATGAGGGGGACGGGCCTTAAGCTTTTAATGAACTCATGGCAAAACTCTCTATTAGTATTTGGGATGAAATTATTGCAATAGAAAATAATGTTATCTTCACTATCGTTTGGAGTGTATGATCCCCTAGGAGACATGCTCCCTATGCCCTTTCCAGCTAAGTGTCTTAAATCATGACAACCATACTTTGACGATAAACGGTTTATGATACTAATCTCTGAATAAATCTTATATGATTTTAAATTATCTAAGTCTTCGGAAGATAGTTCTTTAATGTCATTCTCAAATAACTCATTAAACTTTGCTAAGGACCCATTAGTAGTTTTGGAATCCCAGTATTGGCATAAAGTCCTACCAGACTCCTTTGCTGCTGCGTATGCAGAGGAGAGCGGTCGCAATCTATTCCCCAAGCCTCCTGTTGTATAGTTTATAACAGTTTTCATTTAAAGAAGGATAGTAAGATTTGTTGCTTATCAAACACACTACTCCAATCAGAAATATTATCTTTATAATCAAAGTGCTTTTTCTTTTCTATAAAGGTCATACCCAGCAAAGCATAATTGGTTTCTACTTTAATATAATCATCCTCGTAAAGTAATACAATGGAATCATTATTCACATCTCGCTCTGGGGTATTAATTTCTACATTAAAGAACTCTTCAACTGCCTTGTCGGGCGTATCCCAATCAATACCTCCATAAGAATCATACCCCTTCCTACTGTTGCCAGGAGGCTTTCCCGCAGCATGGTGTTGAGCATGATGTAAATACCCTTCCCAACTTGTGTCATGAAAGATAGCTTTGCCTCCCTCTTTTATCAAGTCCCACCAATAAAACAACTCACAAAGAACTTGCTCTTTAGCGTGAACAGAATCAAAGAAAACTAAATCAACATCCCCCCTCTCCCACTCCTTACCCGTCAAAACAGAATCAGCCCTCATATATTGATAGTTAGGATTGTTACTATTAAAATACGGAACAGGGTCGATGCCATATACCTTATTATTGTTTTCTAAACACTTATCAATTAACAGTCTTGAACTGGCTCCTTGATATACGCCAAGCTCAACCAACATACCGTCTTTGATTTTATTAATTTCATCATACAACCTTTTGGATGAAACTTCACCCAACTCATTAATAATCATTGGCCTATCTTCTACTGGTAGATTACTCATAATTTATTATAGCTCCCACTTCCATCTAACCTGAGGCAAATAGGGGTTTTGTTTTAACCCGTTGTTAGCATATCCTTCAAAAATATAAGGGGAAATCCCCATATTCCAGAGTATAAAGGGTAGGCCAATCTGATCTCTGGATGAATACCTACAGGTAAGTTCCCACCATTTCAAGTTAAGTTCTTGCGCTTTAAGCGTGTTTTTACGGACGAAGGCTGGTAGCTCGTATAGCCCGTGGTTTTTTGGGAAGCCACAGGATAGGTAGTAATCAAGCTGACTGGAAAGTAATGCGGGGTCATCATACCCTAACTTGCTCACTTCATTAGCTTCCTCAAAAGCACATGCTCTATGTGGGTGTTTAAATAACCCAATATCCTTCTCACCCATGTTCGCACATATCTTTACTGGATCCATAATTGGCTCATGGGTGGGATCTACCCAGATCCAATAATCATAATCAGGTAAAAACAAGTGAGGGAGGATTTTATATATCTTTGCGTCTCGTCTGCCCTTGTACTTTGGATCTAAACTAAAAGGGACGGACTGCACCTGAGTCCAAACACCACAATCATGCTCCCTATCAACAAAGGCAAAGTAGTCTGCTGAATCAAAAGGTACTTTAGGAGCATGCAGGTTTTGCGCTGTACCGAATATTGATGTAATTACAGCAATCTTCACGAATGTTTTCTCCGCATATAAGCAACTTCTTTGTCAACTATAGACTGTGTGATTTGTGATGTGGATATTTGCCCATCCCATAATCTATTAACGACTAGAATGTTCTCAACAATTTCAGGTAATCCATACTTATCAAATAGTCTCTTATAATAATCTACATCCATTAACCAAGACAACCTCTCATCAAATGCCAGAACATTTTTATTTCTAATAGCCAGAACAGAGGGAGAGCTAATCGTATTATTACCTAAGTATATCTCATCATTATACTTAGGAACCATAGGATCAAAAAAGTGAACCGAGTCCGAAGTATGCACAGTTCCATTAACCACCCAATTAACATCGGGGTTTTTAAATCTTTCATAAATTAGATTCAAGCAATCTATATCACAGATATAATCATCCTGAAAAAGAACTTTAATTACTTCTCCAATGGCATACTTTATAGCATTATTTATATTAGCGGAAGAGGATCCTCTTCGTTCTGCATTTCGAAAGTAATTAATATTCAGAGAACTTTTTTTTGCTACAGACTCACAGAAGTTCTTTATGCTATCGTCTTTACTGTGGTCAGAAATCACAATCTCAAAGTCCTTGCATGTCTGCATCCTCAAAGCTAAAAAGGATTCTTCTAAAAACTCAACTCCTTTGCCTCCCATCTCATAAGTAGGAATACACACAGACGCCTTCATTTAGCTTCCTCCAAAAACAAAGTAATCTCCTTATCAACTCTACTATGAAAATCACAATAGTTTTTAGCTGTATTATAGTTTTTCTCTATAATCTCCTCTAGCTCTGTATACTCCTCAGAGCTTAAGGTGTTTAGTATCCTCTCTAGGTCGCTGAGACTAGAGAAAGGAAGTATGCCCTCATCATCGAAATACTCTCCCACATTGGGGGCTCCCCAGTAAATGGGAATAGTTTTTGTGATAAAGCAATCAATAAGTTTTTCTGTTATCCAATTAGGCGTAGCTTCATTTTCAATAATAATCGAATACTTAGCGTTTTTAAAGACTACTTCTTTACTATCAATTCTTGGGGGAGTCCTAATACTCCTAACAGAAAAATTACTTATCTCCTCTTTGTCCTTCAAATACTCAAAAACAGCTTGTCTAATCTCGTGCCCTGGAGCCCACGATTTATTACTGGTTAAGAACGATACCTCATCTTTCTTATTCTCCCAACACTTAGAGGGATCATCTATCCAGCAAGTTCCATAAACAAACTTCCTAGCTTTGGGGCAATTATCTAAAATATCAGGATGCCAAGCTAGTATAAGATCAAAAGAATGTTGGTTAGCGACAACTGCGGCTCTAGTATCCTTAACCGAAGGAGGTTCAAGCTGTACGAAAACCTTTAAGTCTGCGTCCGCATCAACTCCTCCCGAATCAATAGCGATGCTAACTCTCTGTTCTCTATCTTGAAAATCATTAGAGACATCTTGGCTAAATAACATAGGCTTCATAAAACTATCCAATCCTCACAATATAAATCTTTGGTATCAAAGCCCTGTTTAGCGGGACCAAACCAGTCTTTAGGAGCTATCACCTTCTTGTCCTTGTTTCGTCCTAACCAAGCACCCCACCAACTGAAGGAACTATTAGCTAGGATATGATGATCGCATAAACTCATTAGCTGTAAGTCCTCCGCAGGGTCTGAGTTAAGAGATATTTTGCAATTTTCTTTATTAAAGTTTTTTAGGCACCACCGTTTATCATCAGAAAAAATAAGAAAATTGCATCCATTGAATTTGCTCATAGCCTCCTCATAGTACTCCGAAGTACAAACAGGATGATGGTCTGAAAGATTTAAGTAATCTCCTCTCCTAACATGGATACTAACCATGCTGGTCGAGGGAGCTTTCATCTTTTTTCTAAATGTGAACTCTTTTCTAATCTCATCTGCATAATCAGCAAAATACTTTTCAGATTGAAAATACCCATGTAACTTAATATCTCCTTCGGGGACAGGCAAGGGAGAGTACGAGAAACTCTCCTCAAAATAGGTAGGAGCAGGATCAGACTTCTTTTTAGCAGAAAGGTTAAACACTTTATGTAAGTTGGGCGTGTTCGATGGGAACGCGCAAGGAGTACCTGCTCGTAAACTTAACGCATACGCAGCAGCGTACTGAAACATTTGGTTGCCCAACCAACCAAAGTAACCATCAACAAAAGAAATCATCTATCCAATGGAGAATACGCAGGAAGGGATCTACCATAAGCGGCAACTTGGAATGCTGGCTGGGCCTGAACTCCTTTGTGTTCGTTTAGTGGGTTGTCTTCATTATAAATGTAATTTACTTCGCTCGTAAACAATGAGTGAGCGTCACCTGCCATCTCTATCATAGGAAACATGAAAAAGACATCCCCTGCGGCATGGGCATACGAGCCATTAACCTTCAGGTCTTCTTGCTTAATGCTCCTCCAAAGAAATGCTTTCCAAGTTCTTAAATGGCTTGCAGTAAAAACTGGACCCCGTGTTTGATTAGAAGGAACTTCCCTGGCAAACCCAGGTCTACCATCTTTATATCTAAACTGCCCGTAGGTAATCCAAACATCCTGATCAGAATAATAATCTACAACCCTTGAGAATACATCATTGTCAGGTAGCCAATCATCTCCATCAACTTCAACGATGATATCTTCATCATCAATACTATAATTATTCCTAATTACATTATCATAATTTCCAGTTTGATACAACTTCTCTGTATTATTGATAATCTTAAATCTGTCATCATCTCCTATGACCTCCTCCGCTACAGCTACAGTATTATCAGTTGATAAATCGTTTGTAATGTAGCAAACAAAATTCGAATAATTTTGAGATTTTATGCTTAATAAACTTTGTTTAATCCAATCTTCACAGTTATAGGCTGTGGTAAGTACAACTAACTTCATGATTTATTATAGATTGGCACTCTATATAATTCCTTTAAATTTTCGGATTGTTTCTCATACTCTTCTGAACTCCTGGGATCAATCTCAGGCTCATAATGGCTACCTATTACCTCCTCAACTCTATGAAAGGTGTACTCCTCCTCTGCCATTCTAATATATAACTCATGATCAGCGACATATCCCATACGGATATTGTACATACCCATATTCATGAAACTTTCGCTTTTAATTAGCGGTGAGCAACCACAAAAATTCTCTTCGATCAATGCTTTTTTGGAATACTCAGGCCAATTCTGATAACCGATAATATTTGCATGTTCTTTATCATCTACAATTTTAAAGTTTCCATAAAACAAATCGACATCAGGGAACTTATCTACATACGCTAAATAATTCCTTAATGCTCCAGGGGTGAGTCTATCGGAAATATTCACAGGACACACCCAGCCCTTACTGTTCTTAATAAAGTTGATGCCTACCCCATGATTCAATGCTTGAAAAGGTGTCATTTTTTCTTTTTGCCATCTGAATAACATTCCTGGGCGAGGCACATATTTTTCAAGTTTATCCCAAGTACCGTCTGTTGACCCTAGATCAAGAATAGTAATATCAAACCTAACTAAAGTCTGGTTGTTAAGGGACTCAAAAAACCCATCAATGAAATCTATATTATTATAAGAGAACGCTACTACCTGTATTTTTGCTGGGTATATCGTCTGAGGTCGGGTTTTCGAGATACCCCTCTTAACAGATATTCCTGAACCATCTTCTTCTATAGTATGATATTCTTCTTCCATAATTCTAAAATCTCCGCGTTATCCATGTAAGTAGCATCAGTATCCGCAGTATCTAAACCTCGATAACTTACACCAGTCTTCTCACATTCAGCTTTAAGGTAGTTGAATGTTTCTCTTTTTGACGAGTGATATACAGCGTCAATAGAATCATACATTTGTTGCTTATCATCTACATGACCCTGATAATGAATTTTATCACGGTGCTTCTCTAATAGCGGTTCTAGATATTCTCTCGCGTAAGGAACATCATTAACTAAACCGAAGAGATATATCTTTTCCCATCCATCCCATAAAGCTCTTTCTATAGAAACATGGGTCTGTTTATGTTCATCTAAACTTCCTATAATACCACAAGCACCTGTCTTTAAAGGACTTGGATTAAGATCCTCAATAATATTGGGGATTACAAAATTAGGGTGATTAACTGAGTGCCACTTCTTTTGCGTGTTACTTACAAAATGAATGGCATCGTAACCTGACAGATTCATTTCGCTTAGTGGAAACATATTAGTCTCATGGCACGACAATATATGTAAGCAGTCGTTATCTCTTAACTGTTCTGCATTAACTGTAACAAAATGGGATATAATAGTGTCACCTTGTTCAACTTCCACATCCTGCGCGGTGCCTGATTTGCACTTATCCAAGTGCCAAGGATGCGGTCCATACATAGTGCAATCCATACCATTCTCGTTAAATAGATTGCACAGATTTATATGCGCTATGGTGGATCCCCCAGGATTAGACCACCCAGTAACTATCTTTATTTTTCCTGTACTTGACATTCAATTTTCTCCCTCGCATCAAAGCAATGATCATATAATCCTATTCTACTTCCCGCAACCTTATTGAGATCAAATAATTCCTCAGTAATAGTGTGTAGATTTTCACCCAATTCTTCTCTGTGTTTCTTATCCTTGGCTAACCTAGACAACACCTTCACCCACTCCGACTTGGGGGCGTTAGGATCAATTAAATAGCCTGTTTCCCCATTAATAATGGTATCGCTGTAGCAGCCAACATTAGAGGCTACAAGGGGTACACGATATCTGCCGCATTCAGCAATTTTGATATCAGACTTACTATCATTAAAAGCATTCATTTGTAAAGGGGCTAAAGCAACATCCATCCTAGCAAAGAAGTACCCATACTGTTCTGCGCCGACTGCATTAAATATCTGCCAATTCTGCGCTCCCTTAAACCCTGCTAAAAGAGTTCTTTTGTAGTTCTTCCAAACCTCTAATTGCCAAGCTTCTTTTTCATCCCCTGGCTCGATTGGTGGACAACCATAGAAATCCCATTGACACCGCTCTCGTCCCGCTCGTCCATTTACTAAATGTGGGATGCCAGCAAACTCCTTAACATCCTCTTCATGATGAATACCTCCTGCCCAACCGAACCTACAAATGTTTTTCCTGGGCGCAGGGATCTTCTGACCATTCCAACTAGGCATAAGATAATCAACCGCATTTTTTACAACCGCAAGCGTACCCCTTCCCATATAAGGGGCGACCCTATTCGCAAACTTCTTTTGGGTTACAGTCACTAGGTCAGAATTATTATAAATAAATTTAGTGATCTCTGATAGACCTTTATCCTTATAAACCTGTTTAAGTCTGTGACCATCATAAAGATCAGTAAGGAGATCATCTGTATCATAATGAACAAACTTCCCGAATTCCTTTGCCTTCCCAACAATCCTAGCAGTATACTGACCACCAAAGTTCGATATGTTTTGGGTCATCACAATATCAGCCCAATGCATATCCTCAAACTTCCAACCCTGTTTCCAGTTTCCAGCATTCTCCCCTTCTTCTTCTAAGCCTAAGGGATTTTTATTGTACCGTATTTCGACACGATCTGGAAATAACTCTTGGAGCTTTTTAAAAGGACCCCACGCTCTGTAATATGCACACCCACCATCATTAGCAGGACAGACTAGTATCTTATATTTTTTCATGGTAAAAAAAAGGGGGAGAGAACAAGAAGCTCTCTCCCCCTATTATAGTCCTAAGGGATTATTTTTAGGCCAATTCCTCTTCTTCGTCCTCTTCGAAAGCCATCTTAGAGTTGTCGGTTGAGTGGGAGGCTCCAAGGGCTGATGCAATACTTCCGATAGCACCCCCGAAGTCCATGTTCTTATCCGTAGGGATAAGGGCTTTAGCAGCTTTCACATAATGCTTCCGCTTACGTTGGCTGAACATTGTAACAACACCCTCCCATGCAGCTAAGGCAGGAATAAAAGTTTTAGCAATACCAAAACCAGCATCAATCATACCACCCATAGCTTCCCCATCGAGGGCTCCCCCTGCGGGGACAAAAGCGGCATCAGCGATTAGCTGATCTTTGTTTGCCATAACAAGCGAAGTCCCCTCGGGGATCTTTGCTTTCACAGAGTCAGGAAGTTGGTCGAATGGGATAATAGTACCCTCTTGACCTTCTTCAAGCTGATCTGCCGTAGTAAATACTGTACCCTCTCCGAAGACCCCCTCAAGGGCAGCACAGGACATAAGCCCTGTACCGAGGATAGCAGTAAACACAAGAGTTAGAAAAATATTTCTCATTCAGTTACCTTTACGATTGCAATCGGTTGAGAAGATCACTATCAGAGTTCTCTGCAACCACATTCATAGCAGCAGTTTTAACATCATCGTAATCTTCCAGTTTGACCAGTCCATGAACATCATGCAGGGAATCCATGTACGCAGCAATTTCTGCATCGGAGCCTGTGGGTTCAGATTTAGGACGAGGCTGTGACTGGTCGTACTTCGGCCATTGTCCTTCCATTGTTTTGATGATTTTGAAATCAAAGCCATCTTGAAGATCGGTGATATCCCCGAAGTCTTCATCCAACATAGCGGCAACAATCTTCTTGAAGAGGATCACGCCAACAGAAAGGATCTTAACCTCACCACTATCACGATCTAGAATGTTCATGTAGTAACGAGCACGGGGCTTAATTTGCCTCGCAAGATCCTTATCAGAATCCTGATCTGTTTTCCACAGACCAAAGTAAGTATCACAGAGGGGACAAGCCTCTCCATGCATTTTACGACAATGGTAGTTCTTAGCCATACCATCGGAACCAACAATGCGATGCAGCTTAGTTTCTGCATAGAATTCGGTTTCATCGTCCTTCGCAGGAAGGATGCGAACAAGGTTAGTACCTTCTTTAATTTGAAGGTAGTCGGAAGATCCTCCACCACCTTGCGTAGTTTTGCTGAGTTCAGCGTGTTTTGCCCGAAGGGCATCAAGATCAATAGCCATTAGATTAGTTTCCTTTTTGTAAATCGGTTAGCGGTATAGTATTATAGTCAGTTATAGAGTTTTTTCTCTTCTCTTTGATGAGAACTTAGCTGAACAAGCATATCTTTCTTATGGGTCAGGGACATAACCAACCCCTTCAAGAATTCATACTTTTGTTTAGCATCAAGATACTTATCATTATACTCATCGTAATCAAAGTGAGAAAACACAGCATCATCCAAGTCCTTAGCAGTCATCTTGGTTGATGATTCAGATTTAATTTGTTTGCGAGTCATGGAAGCAAACTTTTCCAGTTCCCTATTAGCCCTCTCCATGTCTACTTTTGCCATGCAAGCCATAGTAGAGTAAGAAGCATAAATAGAGGATTGACGAACCATAGCGTCTTCAAGGTTGTTAGCGTCAACTTTGGTTGTTTCTTCAACAATGTCGAAATAATCCTCGACACTCATATCCTTAAACAGGGAAATAATGTTTTTCATAATTAGTCTTAGTAGCCCCCCATCGAAGGGGGTGGGGAAGTTGGGGCTGTGCCAGTTGGCCCAGTCTGTATTGTTATAGACGCATCAGCTTCTTTTTGCCCTGGCAATTTGGAAGAATTAGCCGAAAATCTTAACCCGAACTCATGCTGGGTTAAGATTTGGTATCCACCTCCACCTCGCCTTTCTGCTAAATACTGCCCTGGGTCACCCATCTTGGTTGCTTTATGTGCTTCATCGGGTTGAGCAGATTCATGATGGATTCCAAACCGAACAGGCATCTGCCTATAAGAGGTCCCCGCACGATCCGTTTTTGTTACTCTATATGTTCCTGAATGAGCAAAATACCACCCTGGCCTATTATTTGACGGATTTTTAAGGTAAACCGAAAGATGATTAAACCCTTCGTCTCTACCTGATTTGTTCCAATAAAAGAAGTCTGCCATGAATATTATCTCCTACCTTATTTAGTATCCTTATCCACAGTTTGTTCAAAAATGAATTCGAAAAGTTCTTTATTTAACCCAGCCAATTGCTGAATCATATTTGAAGTAACTGTAGTTAAATACTCATTCCCAATTTGAGGCATCTCGTCATCATCCCCTAGTCCGTAGAGATCAAAACCAATATGGCAGATCTCATGAAATAAGGTTCCTTTGTAGTCCTCAATGCATTGATTAGGATCAATAGTAAGAAGCGATTTAGAAAACTCGACGCACCCGTACAGATTATCCTTAGTTAAAGATTTTTGGGATATTTCAAATGTCTTTACTCCTGTGTATACCTTCAAGGGGTGTACTGGTTTTTCATGTTTCATTTATTCGTCCCCGCTGGCGTATTCTGCCTGACCCATTCTCAAGTTTCCGTAATCAACATTCATGGGAACAATAAACCTAGGTCGCCCGTTACGGGATTTAATAACAAACGATCTCATCTGCCCATTATCAAACTCCTCCGTAGTCTGGTTCAAGGAGATAGCAAAATCGCAAGTACGAATCTTTCCGTAAGAATCTCCCAACTCTGCGTCTGTAATAACCTTCACCATCCTTCCCTGCCTATTGGTCTGTGTTGCAGTCCACAGTAGGCAATTATGCTCCATAGCAAGACCTCGCAATTCCTCAGAAATTCTCTGCTGTGCGTGATACTCCTGCTGCACCTCAGTTGTGGGCCTTAGAAGCTCCAAGTAATCAACGATGATCAAATCAGGCACAAAATCGCTATGATTTTGAAGCTGAACCAGCAAAGCCCTCAGGGTGTTTACAGTAGCAGTCGCAGTAGGAAATTCTTTAATCACCAACTTGGCATTAAACTTATCTTGGAAGATTTGTAGCCTCTCCTGCACCTGTAATTGGCTACTCACCTCTTTGAGTTTTCCTTGGTTATAACCAGTTAAGATGGAGTCGAACCGTTGGGCTACTTTATCCTCACGCATCTCCAAAGAAACATACAGAACATTCCTACCTTCAGTAAGACCCATGCAAGCCTGATTAACCAACCACAAAGACTTACCCACCCCTGGAGGAGCGACAACCATCGCTAACTCCTTTGGACCTAATCCACCCTCAAGGGATTTGTCAAGGTCTGGTAGAAGGGTGCGGTATCTATCCTGCTCTTCTCTATCAAATACACGCTTCCACCTATCTGAGAAATCATCGAAGTACTCCTGACCTACATTAACATTCCGATTAACGAGTAGAGCGTCACGAACGACAGTCTCAACATCAGCTACCTTGCCTTGCTTAATAAGTTCAAGGCTCCGATGGATAGCTCGTTTCATAGCCTCCTTCTTAGCAAAGTCCTCGACCCTATCTAAGATAAACTCTTTGTTTTGGATACTAGAAGTATCTAAGTTGTTAATATACTCTAACTCATCAGAGTAATCGGACAACAACTCCCTCTCACCTTTAAAAGGCTTAACAGACTCTAAGATGATATCATCATTGGGAAGATTCTTATACTTCTCGTAATGATCTTTAACTACCTTAAAGATAGTGGAGTGCGCGGGGTATTCAAAGTAATCCTCTTGAACTAGGTCTGAGGAATTAATGAAGAAATCTTTATCTGATTTAGCGAGGTACAAGATTCCTCGCTGAATGTTATCACTAAAATTATAGGACATTCTTAGTATTGTTTTGTGGGACGGGTCGGTTCTATCTTCGCTTTATCATAGGTGTGTTCAGTTAATTTCCTAGCACTATTTATCTTTTCTGAAACCTCCCTGTCATTTAATTTTCTTGCTCGACCTGACTCTACCAACTTATCAGGTCTTAGGTATACAGGTTTGTACCTGTGGGCTTCATCATCTTGGCGGGACTTACTTTCTGCAATCTCTCTATGTAAAAACTTATTCGCAGAATCTTGATCATAACCTTCTTTAGCAAATTTCCTATACCTTTGCTTTACGGTATGAAAATCCCCTGCGGTAGAATTTTTATTTCCACACCCATCATCCTTGAAAGAAATAGCTACATTCTGATTTTGATAGTATCTACTGCAAAGTTTCTTACACTCTGGGCATTTAGTTCGTATGGGAGCCTTCCCTATAGGATACTCTCTATCCCAATAAGAATTACATTCTCTGCATATCCATTCGTACATAGGCATTACGATCCACATTCTCCACCTGCAAGGGAACAAGCTTCACCTGTTTGGATTTCTTCTTCAAAATCCACCTGTTTCATATAAGTAGTAATATTATCGTCTGTTAGAGCGATAGCAGATAGGGGCTCCCCGTCTTTGGCTCCTGCCCTGTAAACAGTAAGACCCTTTAGATACGGGGCATACTCAAGAGCAACCTTACTAAAGTCCTCGGGCTCTGCTGTATGGGGGAGGTTGATTGTTTTAGAAATACAAGAATCCATATATTTCTGAATAGTAGCTTGCACTTTAATGTGATCTTCAGGAGAAACATCATAAGCCCCTACAAAGTTATTAAGAGGAAGACCTAATTCAAACCATTCTTTAAACAGAGGGTCAACAACTAATTTTTCTTTCCAAATATTGTTATGCCTATAACGCCGCATATACATAGCAGAGAAAATAGGCTCAATGCCTGAACTAACCCCGTGGAGCATAGAGATAGTACCACAAGGAGGGATAGTAAGCATAACAGCATTTCGAATCCCGTATCGTTTGATAAGCATTCTAATACGAGCGGGTAAAGTCTTCGCATAATCTTCATTCAGATACTTCTTATAATCGAACTCTGGGAAGGGAGCTTTATCTCTCGCAAGGTATATAGACATCTTGTAAGATTCATCACGGATGGTTGTAAACAATCTATCCAAAAATTCAAGACACTTTTCGCTACCATACTTTATACCTAACTTAATTAGCATATAATGCATACCAGTTACACCCAAGCCTACCCTGCGCGATCTTTCCCCTACTCTTTTGCAAGTATCAGTAGGAAAATTATTAACAGTAAGAACATTATCTAAAAACCTAATGCCTGTACGAACGGTCTTAGCTAGTCTTTTCCAATCAACATCAGTACCATCATCAAGCACCATGTTACTAAGGTTAATATTGCCAAGGCAGCAATTCCCGTATGAGGGGAGGGATATTTCACCACACGGATTAGTCGAGTCCAAGCTTTCAAAATACGAGACATTAGTATATCTATTCGCCAAGTCGATGTTATAGATCCCTGGATCTCCAGATTCTACAGAATTTTTCCAGATCATATCCCATAAGTCCCGTGCCTTAATGTCGTTACGACCAATAAATTCAAAGGTATCTTTCCAATTTTTTTTATTAAAATTATTGGCACGGGTGAAGGCATCTTCTTCATCTAACCCAATAACCCTTACAACCTCACCCCCTGAACCTGTTACACCAGGATCCCCATGTGAACCCTTCCATTTCCTAACAAACTCATAAGAATGGTACTCTTTGTTATTAAAAGAGAAGTACCAATCCTCATCTAAATCAACAGCCTCAATAAAACGGTCTGTAATAGCAACAGAAATATTAAAGTTGTTAAGCTGCCCTTGATCTAACTTTACAGACAAGAATTCCAAGAGGTCAGGATGAGAAACATTAAGAATGCCCATAAGAGCAGTTCTGCGATTCTTTCCCGCACGAACATGTTCACCTACTTCATTAATCATTTGAAGAACTGACACCGAACCTGGGGCCGAGTTCTTTACACTTCCAATATCGTCGCCTTTAGGACGAATCTTAGAGACATTAAACCCTACTCCACCACCCGCGCAAGAAATTCTATACATGTCCTGTATAGTTTTTCCAATGGAATCAACACTATCTTCTGGAATAATAACATAACAGTTAAGCAGATTATGATTCCCACGGTTGCGCCCAGCACCGTAAATAATTCTGCCCCCTGGAATAAAGTCTCCCGAACCCACGACATCGTAAAAGTATTTTTCAATTTTTGCCTTATCTTCATCTGTTTCTGCTGATGCCACAACTTTTGCAATAGCTTTCGCTCTTTCAGCCCATTTTGTTTCGCCAGGGTATGCGTATCTAGCTTCAAAGATTTCTTGTCCGAGGGGGGATAAATTAGCTATTGTCATGCTTTTACTTTTGTGGTTCCTTTATGTTTAATAACTGTAAGACGCTTTGAGGAATCCAATAAGGTCTTTAAGTATTTGTTATGGGTAATAACGAAAATCGTTTTGTCTTTTTTAATCTCTTGCAGTAGTTCATGGAGTCCACGAACACCTTCTTCATCTAAATTCTCAGCAACTTCATCGAAGAAAACAAGATCAGATTGGTCTTTATCGGTAAGTAACAAAAGATCTTTCAATGCCAACATAACTGCCAGATTGATCTTCCTTTTTTCTCCACCCGATAAAGATATATACTGAATAATAGCCCCGTTTGTTGTAATTTTCTCTACTAATTCTGAATCAAATTCTACAAAATACTTACTATTTGTAAGATACGACAGATAAAAATTACAACGGTCGTTGAAATACTCTAAAACATTTCTTATAATGTACTTAATAACACCTTGCTCTGACAAAGCCTTCTCCCAAAACCGCATAACATCATAATCAATCTTGCTAGAAGACTTTTCCTTTTGGTATTGCAAGACCTTACTCTCATACTCGTGTATGAGAGCGGTAAAGGTTTTCTCATCTCGACATAACTCCTTATACTTCAAAATCTTAGAGAATTCTCTTGAAGAAATGGGAGGAGCTTTAAGACTATGAGATGATGTGCTTATATTGTTTATCGTTTCATCTATCACTTTACCAACCTCATCAAAAGCATCCATAACCTCATTAATGCTATCACCACTCACAGGTGATCCGCACATTTCACAAAACTCAGACAGATGAGGATTGTCAATAACATGCTGAAGTTCTGATTCACGATCTTTAAGAGCAGCAAGGTCTCGCTTGTGAACGGAGATCTGAGATTCGGTATCTCGATACACTTTTTCCGATTCTAAAATATCATCAAGGCTTAAGTTTAAACTTTCCTCATTATAATTATCGGTATACCATGCGGTGTCCTCTTCGATAGCCTTTAGTTTCTTTTTAAGATCTTTAATTGATCTCTCCTGCTCGGATACCAAAGAGTCTTGGAGCTTCATAGACTGATAAGATTCTGCCTTATGTCCTTTTATCCTATCTCTCATAGAGAATATATCATCTAAGTTAAGGAAGGTCTTTATGATATTTCTCTTATCATCAGCAGTCGAATCTAAAAAGCTAATATTGTTAGATTGACCAAAGAACATGGAGGCAACTAACACTTTATAATTTGTGTTTAATAGCTCGTCAATAGATGCTTGGGTCTGAGCTACTGTAGCTTTGGTTAAGTTATCCTCCCCGACTACAAACTCTAAACTAGTAGGTTTTTTCTTCCTAGTAATAATAATGTGTTCATTATCCTTAGTTATGTGAAGCTCTACAACACATAACTTCTTTGCTTTGTTGTTTACTAAGGAGTCCTCTGTACTTTTTCTAATAGTTTTCCCAGTAAGACCAAATAAAACAGCCTCCACCAAAGCACTCTTCCCAGAGCCATTAGATCCTTTAGCGTCTTTATTAATTCCTTTTATTAGTGTGAGCCCTGTGTACTCAGACAAACACAACTCTACATTCCTAATAGAATAAAAGTTCTTGATTATTATTTTTTCAATCTTCATGTTTTAATAAGCTATACCCTGTCATAATCTGTTCTTTTGTTAGGTTGGTCTGTACAGAATTAACATAATCCTCTAATATAACTTCATTTATGGAGAACAAGTCCCTGGAAGGAGAGAATGAGCTACTATCCTCAAGCACCTCATCGCTGGACGGGTTCCATTTAATATCAACGGAGGCAACATTAATATTTTCTAGAGACAGGTCTTTATCCTCCCTATCCCTTAAGATACGCAGAAAAGTGAAGTACTTATCATCATTCAAAAACTCAACAAGATCAGGATCATCCTTTATGCTCTTATACTTTAAGAGGACATGGCGAGGTCCGTGAAGAATTTTATGATAAGATACTTTATCATCCTCAATTATCGCATAATAATTGTCTTTACCGCATTCTCCAAAGTTAGTCGTATATGGAGTCCCTAGAACCGTGACATTATCTTTTTGCACAAATCTATGGATATGACCCAACAAACTAGGATTCCCAAAATCAGACAAGCGGAGAGAAAAATCAGCATCACCAGCGGAATTAAGGCACCCACGATAACCAAAGTGACCAAATACTCTGTACCCTTCAGGGACTTTATCCAAAGCTTTTTTAATAGTTTCTTGATTTTCATAATGTGGGATATACACCCTTCTCGTAAAAGAATCTTCTGTAGTATGTTTTATAATAGTGACATCTGTGAAGCTACTTTCGTAAAGCGTGAGCGCGGTAGTGCCATCATCAGCTTTAGTTTCGCTATCATGATTTCCACGCAAAACAGTTACAGAGGCATGGGAGCTTACAAAATCTAGTATTCGTTTAAATCCAAGCAACTCTGAGGGGGTTGGTCTCCTATTCATAAAGACATCCCCCATTATAACAATATCATCTGGTTTAGCGTCAGCAAAAACTTTAGTAACACACTCCACTTGTGCGTCAAGTAGCCCAGAAAGTTTATTACTTAAATGTAAGTCCGTTATTACTAATGTTCTCATGCAACAAAAATCTCCTCTCCATCTCCGAAAGACTTGCCTACAAGAATCTCAATCGCTAAAGGAACATCCAAATGAA
>Ga0080013_1003033_pt1 | contig 18440 bp, 16 predicted proteins | sample ETNvirenome_6_85_FD_69236 | JGI IMG/M metagenome (GOLD analysis project Ga0080013, IMG submission 69236) | Marine viral communities from the Pacific Ocean - ETNP_6_85 (SPADES assembly) (version 2) | ecosystem: Environmental > Aquatic > Marine > Oceanic | place: Pacific Ocean | collected 2013-06-19 | reverse complement strand
ATTCAAAGCATTTCCATTAGCGTCGAACTTCGCCTTTTCCTTCGTCTTAGACCCAAACTTAGCATTAAGAGCATCGTCACGTTCTTTTTCAGCTTTAGTACGAGCTTCAACAAGAACTTTTACGATATCACAAAGACTTTGAACCGTTTCTTCAAGAGTTTGAATTCTATCGTCTGGAGACTCCGGATCTTCTATATTTTTGTGATCCTTTAGTGTTTTTGGCATAGTCCACTTGTTTGCAATGTTAGAGGGTAGACCAAAGTTATCCATTCCTGCTGAAGCCGGGTCTTTCTTAGCCTCGTGACTAAAGGTGTCATTGGAAGGTCCTGCGTTAGAAGCCGCCTTAGCGTTTTCCTGGTTACCTGTTACAGTACCAGAGCCTTTGCCTTGGTTTTCTTGGCTATCAGAGCCAGCTCCTTTATTGGTTGAAACATTCCACTTGTTACCATTGCCGAGCTTGACGTCTCCGCCAGACAATTTAGGAAGCATAGCATTAGCCTCCAAGAGGGTGTTTACAAAGTCTTGAGAAATATCTTTCATTTTTATTACCTGTTTTATATACCAAACTTACTTAGGAAGGAAACATCTTTATTTTGTTTCCTAAATACTATAGTGGAACAAGAATTTTTTGACAACCTTGACAAAGATCCAATTATTGGAATTTTTGGCGATACTATTTTTCCTAACAAGTCTATAGGGGAAGGAGTTAGGGAAAAAGCAAAAATTATAAGAGAGGTTAGAGCCCTTTTAACTAGAGTAAACCCGAAAAAAGTATATGTTATACCCCATAAAGGAATTAATCTAACAATGCTAACTCTTTTACAATGCTTAGACATCCCTTATACAATAGTAAACCCGTATAGAGGATATTTTAATAATATAATTCCTAAAGATAAGATAAAAGTATTACTTGGAATGGAAAATAGTTCTTCTGTTATTACTATGGGAAAACCTCCTAAACATCTAAAAGACTCTGTAAAGTCTTTATCTGAGACTGAAGATTTTATTATTGATCGTTCAGATCTCATTATTACGATTACAAGTATGAAGCCTAGTTCGATACAAGAGAAATTAAACAATAAGTTGCCCGATTCTGGCAAAAATATTATTTTTATCAAGTACTAGCATACTGTCACTATTCTACGTATATTGGAAGATTAGCTCTGAATAGTTCTTGAAAAGCCTCCCTGTTTTCGTACCAAGATGTCTTTCCTTTAATCTCTCCTTTGGAATAATGTATAATGTCTAGAGGTATAACCCTATTCCTTAGCCCTTTCAAGTGTGCTTGTGCAGTATAAAAAATATCGTAAAAATCCCAATTTCCTGAGAAGGTCTTAGGTTTTTTCAGTTGAATTGTGTTGATAGTTCTTCCTTTTGCAGCAAGAAATACTCCATCCATAACTGATACATTCCCTAAAGGGCCAAAATAGGTTTGGTATATTTCTTTCTTTTTGTCTCCGTGATACACGCTTCCCGCTAGAGAATTCATATGTTCTGTTGGGAACTCCGTAGTTTCCCACCACACGCAGGAATTCCGTAGAAGTCTTGTTCCTGCAACTCCCACAAACCCAGAATTTGAATCCTCTAAATTCTTCTCAATAAAAAGATTGAAGTCTTTTGGGTTTGTTAAAATTTCTATATCGTCATGGCAAAAAATAACTAGATCGTTTTTGCTGATATCTTCTTGTTTTACACCTTCAGAAAAAGCTTCAAAGATACTCTCAAACCCTACTAAAGGAACAACTCTCCATTCGGCTAGTTCAAAGAAATCAAGTAAGGTTGTTTTCAGATTATCTTCTTTAGTTGGAATAAAAGCTATTTTTTTCATTTTCTATATATTATGTAAACTATTATAGGTTGTTTTTATGGTGTCTAAAAAAGAAGAGATTTTGGTAGAGCTTCGGAAATGTTCCGAAGATCCGTCTTATTTCATTAGAAACTATGTAAATATTGAGCATCCTATTAAAGGTATAGTCCCTTTCGATTTATACCGATTTCAAGAAAAAATTATTAGCGAGGTCGAAGAAAATCGATTTAATATTATTAGGAAGTTCAGGCAAGCAGGAATTACCACTATCTGCGCGGCTTACTCCCTCTGGGCTATTATCTTCAAGAATAATCACAATGTTATGGTTGTTTCTATTGGAGATCGAGAATCTACCGCATTTCTTCGCAGAGTAGTTCTCATGTATGATGATCTTCCTGTATGGCTTAAACCCAAGATTACTGAAAAAAACAAACACTCTTTGTACCTTAGCACTGGAAGTCGTGTAAGAGCTCAACCTGCTGGTGCTGGACGAGGTGAATCTGTATCTCACTTGATTGTTGATGAGGCTGCATTTGTCGATAAGATGCGTGAGTTTTGGGCTGCAGTATATCCTACGATTTCTACTGGAGGTAAGGCTACTTTGATTTCAACGGTAAATGGAATGTCTAACCTTTATTATGAGCTATACAGAGATGCTGAGCTAAAAATAAACTCATTTAATGTTGTGGACCTTCACTGGAGGGAGCATCCGGAGTATACGGAGGAATGGGCAAAAGAGAATAGGCCTATTATTGGAGAGCGTATGTGGGCTCAGGAATATGAGTGTGAGTTTCTTGGCACTGGAGATACCTTCATAGACGGTAATACTTTGAAAAAACTAAGCGGCAATAAATGCGCAGATTACTCAACTCGACATTCCGGCAAGTTACGTGTATTTGCTGAGCCAGACCCGTATCATGAATATGTTGTAAGTGTGGACACCTCATTTGGAAGGGAGAGAGATTTTTCTGCATTTCAAATTATAAACATTTACAACGGGGAGCAAGTAGCAGAGTTTTACTCTAATACTACCCCCATTTCAGAGTTCGCTAAAATTATAAAGGCTGAAGGGGATCATTACAACACTGCACATATGGTGGTTGAAAGAAACGGTTTGGGCATAGCACTTATCCAGGAGTTATTTGAAACCTTGGAATATGAAAATATGTGGATGGACGAAAAAGGGGAATTTGGTATTCAAATTACCACAAAAACACGAGAGGTTGTATTGTCAGCCCTAGAAGAAGCTCTTCGAGCTTCTAAGTTCAAAATTAACTCTGAAAGAACTATAGATGAATTGATGACATTTATTGTTACCGACTCTGGAAAAATAGAGGCTGATGTAGGGTATCATGATGATTTAGTAATGAGTCTTGCTTTAGCTGCATCAATTTTAGAACAATTAAAAGATAATGCTCCTATTATTCCTATGGGGACGAAAGATTTAGATAGTAATAATATTGAACAATTCAAGACTCCAATACACGTATCTAATAATGATACCGACACCGAGGATATACAATGGGTGATAAAAGAATAGACGAAGAAAATTTAAACGAATCTTACACTGAATTCACACAATTCAAGGCTGGATATGGAGCTACCGGAAGCGGAGCTCTTGCTGGTTTTTTTGGTAAGTTTTTTGCGAGGAGAGGACGAAAGCATTCAAAAGGCGGGAGACTTGCAGGAGATGCCGCTACGACCTCAGATACCTTTGAAGGTGTTCCGGGTATTGGAATTTCTAAAGGGCTTCCTAAGCTTCCTCAGGTTGAGTATGAACGTAAACGCAGGTATAAAGAATATGAAGATATGGATGAGTATCCAGAAATTGGAGCCGCGCTAGACATTTACGCAGACGACTCAACCCAAAAGAATATTATTGGAGATATTTTCGATGTGCGAACGGACAATGAGCAACTTAAGCTTGTTGTTGAAGATTTTATTGAAACTTCTAAACTAAGAGAATTTATCTGGGATATTGTTCGAAATGTAGCTAAGTATGGCGATTGCTTTATCGAAAATATTGTTGACCTGAATAATCAAGATGCAGGTATTCAAAGAGTTAAAATTCTAAATCCAAATTACGTTTCAAGGGTTGAAAATAAGTACGGATATCTAGAAAACTTTTTACAGGAAGTTCCAGAAGCTAAGAGTTCATTCCTTCCAGACCCAAGTCAGGGTATGGGTCAAGGAACGGGAAAATACATTAAACTTGACAAGGAGCAAGTTGTTCATTTTAGAACTCATACTTCCGACCCAAATTATTACCCTTATGGCAAGTCAATCCTAGCAGCGGGAGTAAGAGCTTGGAAGTCTTTGAAGCTTATGGAAGATGCTATGCTAATCTACAGGTTAGCACGTGCACCGGAAAGGCGAGTATTTTACGTTGATGTTGGAAACATGCCTACTTCCAAAGTAGAAATGTACATGGAGCGTCTAAAGCAGAAGTTTAAGAAAGAAAAGTTCTGGGACAATTCAACAGGTAATATTAGTGAGCGTTATAACCCACTTTCCACAGACGAAGATTTCTTCGTTCCTACTAGACCTAAAGGATCTACTAAAATTGAAACGCTTCCAGGAGCTCAAAATCTTGGAGAGACTGATGACGTCAAATACTTCAGGGATAAACTACTTGCAGCTCTCAAAGTACCGAAAGACTATATTGTAGAAAAAGATAAGTCTCCAGAGAGAAAAGCAAACTTATCCCAGTTAGATATTAAATTTGCACGTGCGGTAACCAGACTACAGAGAGAAGTTGAGATCGGACTTACCAATCTAATCAAAAGGCATTTGACCCTTCGTCAAATTCCAGTGGCTAGAATGAAAGGTTTAGAAATTTCATTGTGTCCTCCATCCGATATGTTTGAAAAGCGTCGTTTGGAGTTAGACGAGCAAAAAACTCGGGTAGTTCAGGCTGTCAAAGGGTTAGAACTATTCCCTAATGAATGGCTCTATAAAACATACTTTCAAATGTCCGATGCTGATATTCAGTCCACGTCGGAGAAGATGAAAACTCAATTAGAAGAGCAGGCCGAAATGATGGCAGCTATGCAACCTGATCCAATGATGGGAGGGGGTATGCCTCCTGTTCCAGGAGGAGAGGTTCCCCCAGGAGATGAAGATGTTCCCCCTGAGGAGGAGCCTGTTTAAATTTCTCATATAAAATATGATAACATCTACGTATATAAAATAGGAAAAATAACCATGAATTTCGAAAACAGAAACAAGGACCTAACCAACATTCACAAGGCAGCTGATTATCTTAGCCGTTCTTTGAGAGAGAACTTGAAAGTTTTCTCTGTGGATTCCGCACATAACAAAGTAACCTTTCTCTCTGAGAGCCGTAATGCAATCCACTGTGATTATGAAATCTCTAAAGGTTCCGCTATCTTAAGCAACTTCAGTACTGAATCTTTAGAATCTATGCTTTCAGAGCAAAAAATTAATTCTTCTATCTCAAATACTATTGAAGAGTTTGTAACTTCCCTAAAAGAAAATAGGTACGATGTTGCGGATACATCTTTTGATGATGTTATCAGTCTTTTCGAAAGCCGTAGTAACTTAGGCAATCTAAAATCCAAAGTTGATAAGAGCATGGATTTCTTCGGAGAAAAAACTCAAATTATTGAAACAGAAGAATTTAGTAAGCTTGAACAGATCAAAGATATTCTTACGGTTTACATTTCAGAGAATAAAGAGAGAATTCTTAGTAATAAAGAAATTTCCAACTCTCTAAGAGTTGCAAATGCTTTGAAGTTTGCGTTTAACGCTACTCCTATCAAACATGAGGATTTGACAGAAAGTTTTAGATTTCCCATTGATCTTTGTGAGAAAAATTCCTTGTATGAGATGATTTGTAAGCAAGAGTTGGTTCGCCAGGAACTTTTGGAAGCAAAAGAGGATTTCGCTAATACTTGGATTTCCAATGACGCAATTCAAAATCTTACATCTTGCATCTACTCCAAAGACGAAGCCTTGAAAGAATCTCTCAAAAACATTATAGAAGAGGTTCCATACTTTGCTTTTGCAACTAAGGCAGATCTCAACGAAGTATTCACTTCCGTTTTCGAAGTAAACTCTACGGATGTTGTTACTAAGAAGGAAATCAAAGAATTTGTAAAGAAATTATACGAATGGAAGAAGCCTGCTAAACAAGAAATTACCACCCTCTTAGATGAAAAATACGGTATCAACGTTACTAATTTGAAGTTTGTTCCAACGTTTAGCAATTTAGCCAAAACGCAATCGGTAATGTTTGAAGTTTTGTCTATGTTGTCAGAAGACAATAGTCTTATTCAAGACATTTCCAGAGGATTCTCTAAGTTTGTTTCCAAGAAGGGTGGCGTAGAGACTTTGACTCTGAATGATTTTATCGTTGATATCTTTGAACAGGCTATCGAAGAGCCTCTGAAAGAAAATCTTTTGATGAACTACGTAGACATGCCTAGGCTCTCTCGGGACATTTCAGCACTAAAGACACTCATCGTAGGAGATGATGGTTCTATGGGCGGGGAAATGGGCGGAGAAGAGATGGGAGAGGAAGTTCCCGAGGAGGAGGTTCCCGAAGAAGTTCCAGGAGAGGAGATGGGAGAAGAAGTTCCAGAAGAAGAAATGGAAGAAGAAGTCCCAGAGGAAGAAATGGGTGGGGAAGAGATGCCCGAAGAGGAACTTGAGCCAGATGTTCCTGAAGAGGGTGGAAACGGACCAGTCGGCGATGATTCTGGAGGAGATATTCCTATGGACGCTGAGGAAGAAGGGGGTGCGGAAGGAGGATCTCAGCTTGCAGCTGACCTCAACGCTCTCGTGAAAAGCCTCGGTCTTGGAGGAGGAGAAGAAGAGGATTTAGACGACGAAGACGACCAGTACGAAGCCTAATTCGAAATATATCCCTGTTTGATCCAACGTCTTAGAAGTTGCTGATGCCTATTTTGCATTCCTAGCAATTCTACCACGATGTTTTCCAACTCACTAGTAGAGTCTTCTGTAATTTCAGAGGACTCTATAACTTTTTCTAGTTTATTAGATATGTACTTTAGGGAGTCCCTGTCGTTATCGGACAAGGAGTTGATGGATGCTTCTTTACTTTTTCTTGATTCCATGAATATCTACCTCAAAATTTAGAGATTTGTACGCTCTAAGACGCTGAACCGAATGCTTCCCCAAATAGGGAGCTTTGTCTATAAAATCATAGATGAAAACTTTGGATTTATTCTCATGTTTTCTCAAAGTTCTTCCTAAAGCTTGAACCGTTGCAATCTCAGATTTGAGACCTCTGGCATTTATTAGGTGGGTAAGTTCGGGAATATCCACGCCAGTTTGAAAGATAATTGTACCAATGATTATAGAGGGTCCAGGAGCGTCTACAAAGCTTTGTAACACATCCTCTCGGTCTTTGAGACTATCCTTACCCTCAAGCTTGAAAGACCCTGGAAGGAGCTTATTGAGCGCCTCAGCGTGTTTCAAATTCTTAGTAAGAATTAGCACTTTGGACTTGTCACCTGTAATATTCCTTGCAATATCTGCAATCATATTATTTCTCTCATCATTCTCAACAATATAATCATTGTAGATTTCCATATACGATTGATTCTCGTATGCATCTATCTCAATATCAGGCATTGCAATCATTTGAATTGAGGGAGGAGTAAGGTATCCTTCTGATACAAGCTCTTCCGCAGTAACATACTCAATCTCCTTTCCCAGAAAAGAGGTAAGTGAAAGCTTGGAATATTTATCAGTTGGAGGCGTAGCAGTCATTCCTATGCGAACAGATGCTGAAGGGAAAGACTTTAGAACCTTAGTCGCTAGTTTTCCGCGAGCGAACTCATGGATCTCATCAAACATAATAAAATCAGAATCTTCTAGATGAGACATAATAATCTTATCCACTGACTGAATAGTGCACAGAGTAATATCCTTTATATCAACCCCATCGCCAAAAGCCACTCCCACCTCAACTCCATGCTCCGTAAGAAACTTGTAAGTTTGATGGAGAAGTTGCTTTTTATTGAAAAATACAATGCCTTTCTTACCTTCAAGGGCTTTTAGAAGTCCTCCCATTACGAGGGTCTTCCCACTTCCAGTCGGAGCTTTTATAATGCATGACTTGCGTTCAAGAGCTTCCTCGATAAGATATTTTTGATATGGACGATATGTAATACCTTCTAAAGCGTAATCCTCAAGAGAGAGAGCATCCCTACCATCTACAATTTCAAAATCTCGCTCCAGATAGTTCAAATCTTCAATGACACTATATAACAATCCAGAACCAAATTTTCCAGTCTTAGAACTAAAAAATTCTTTTTCTCCGTTCCAAGACCCTCTTTTGTAGGAGGGAGTAAATTGATATCCGGGGGTTTTACAGCTATATTTTTTACCTAAAGCCTTTAGAAGATCTTTCTCCTTAGTTTTAAGCACTGAGTATACATTGGATACAAAAATTTTCATAAAATTTCTTGTTATTTTCTATTATAGATAGAAAACAAATCTTATTATGACTGAAGAAAAAACAATTTTAGATCTTGCAAAAAACCACATGGCTGAATCTACTACGCAGGTTCCTCCTGCTCAAGTACCTGCCAGCAATCAAATCAAGGAAGATGCTTCTGTATCTGAAGCATTGGATGATTTGCTATCAAAGGTCTCTGCCAAGAGTGGGTGGGTACCAGTAAAACTACCATCTCTTGGAAAATATAACGAAGGTACTGGAGATACGATAGAGATCAGACCTTTTAATTTTGAGGATGAGAAAATCTTACGTTCAGTGACTTCAATTACCGACATCAAGTCAGCAATTACTACCTTGTTTCACAGATGTACCAGAGGTATTCCATATCCTGAAATGAGCCTAGTAGACAAGGGGTATCTTCTGTACAAGCTAAGGGAGGTTTCATACGGCAATGAATATCCTATTGAAGCTGAATGTGCGACCTGCCAAGAGAAAAATGAGCTTGTTGTAGAATTGGATAAACTAGGAACTACCTACGTGGAAGAGGATGCAAGCCCAGAGATTTCCGTTACTCTTCCAGATTCCGAAGTGGAAGCTGTCATTAGAATCCCAAGAACTTCAGATGATGTATATCTTGAAAATCCAAAACTTATAATGGATAATCTATGGAGATTCGTTGTTAGGCTTGGCAAGTATGATGAGCGTACAGTAATCCAAAACTTCTTAGCGAAAACTTCAGCTAGGGATGCTTCTGTTATTAGAGAAACAGCCTTTGGAAGTGGTGTAGGTCTTGATTCGAAAGTAAGGTTTAAATGCATTCGGTGTGGGAATGATCAAGCTACTGACCTCCCCCTAAATGAAAATTTTTTCTCGGTGAGTTAGAGGTTCGGCTAAGCGGGGATTCCCTATACCAGGAGTCCTATGCTCTAGTTCACCATTGCGGTTTTAGCCTTCAAGATGTCTATACGATGACGTCTATGGATAGGGAAGAATATCTCAAACTTAGAAAAGAAGAGTCCGACAGAGAATCTGAAGAATTGGATAAAGTTAAGTAGTAAATACCTTGAAGGAAATAAAATGGTACAACTAAACGGATATAACGTAACCCCAAGACATAACAGGCCAGGAGTCCTGGGAAACACTTATTTGGAGTTTTTCTTCATTAACAATGGAGCATTCGCGCATCCGTACGAGGTATGCAGTGTTTATGTTTTTCCAGACAATTCTAACGGAGATTCCAGTGTATGGATAGACGAGGATGGTCTAATAACTCCCAGCTCTATTGTCAATGCAGATATGGTCTTCACAAACTCTGGAACTTTTTCTGGGGCGGTCAATGATCCTGTTGATGCTGTCTTCGATCCTACAGGATATATCAACACTGTACAATCGGCTAGTGGAATTTGGCGAATAGGAGATGGGGAAGGGCATTTCGCCGTTGTTCTTAAACCAGGAGATCTTACGGCTTCAGGAACTAGAGGTAATTTTGCTTCCGGAACCGGAAAATATTTCGATATTTGGACGGTTGTTGATGTTATAGGATCAGACCCAAAAACATATGTTCACTCCTTTGAACTGTTCCGAGATACAATTTTCTCGACAACAGAACCTCTATTGGTGACCACATCCCATAGTTTGGTTCAGAAGTATGTAAATAAAAATTCAATTACAAAGCTTCAAATAAAATCTGATCACGTGGTAAACAATAGAAATATCTCTGAGGAGATCAAAAATATATTTTCTCAATCAGTTGTCAATAATGCCGCAATTAGAATTATCAAACTTAAAGATGATACTTCTACAGGATTTCCTTACTCCCAAATCAAAGATTGGGACGATACTGCAGGATATGTCCAAATTGATTCGGAAGACACAATTACTTACAATTGGGACACAAATGGTATCGATACGGGAATGTATGAACTTCAGGTAAGTTCAAATGTTCTGGATCAGGTTGTTGTGAGCGACAAATTCAATTTAGTAGTTCGCTAATTTTATAACTAAAATCCATCCTCGTGACTGTTTTGTTTATGTAAAGCAATACTTCTTTTTTAGGAGCTTGGCTAGTAAATTCGTTCCAATCCTTGAAATTTCTAGGAGGCTGAACAATCCAAGGCAAGGGTAGATTTTTAGACTTGATAAGCCTTACTGCCTTCTCCATTCCATCTTTTCCAGGATCATCGTTATCAAAAGATAGAATTATTTTTTTCTTGGAAAGATCCTTTACTTGCGAATAAGACATAAAACTACCTTGGATACTTGTCGCGTTTACTCCGCATCCACGAAGAGCGATGGCATCAAGAGGACCTTCAACAACTAAAACATAAGATTCTCCGAGATCAAAAGGAAATAATACTTCAGAGGATTTTACACCATATTCCTTATAGGTAGGATTTAGATACTTCATCCCAGAACCTAGCAAGTTACGAGCTTGAAAGTAGAAAAGCCCTCTGGAGTCCTCGTAGGGAATTATCAAACGATTTACATATTTTCCTTTTGTGGCAACATAAAACTTTTGATTTTCTAAACCTCTAGACCGAATCATTTTACATGCAAGTCTTTCAATTATAGACTCTGGTAAGAAATTACTAGTAAGATCGAGGAGCTTGAAGTTTTTTACCTCGTCCTGTATATTTTTAGCATTTAGGGGGGGAGGAGGTTTATATTGAGAAGGAGAAGAAAATATGAGCTCAGGAGTATCAACAAGCTTCCGCATAACAAGCATGGACGCTGCGTCGTAAGAGATGCCTTCAAGGAAGGACACCAGATGTACAAAGCTACCTTTCTCCTTGGACTTGAAACACTGCCAAAGTCCGGTTTCCCCATTGATTGACATGTGCTTCTTGGAATCATCAAAAAACAGAGAATTTACAATAAATTCCTCTCCTGCCACGTGATAATCTTGAAACTTATCAACAATATAATCTTTAATAATACTAGGCGGAATCTTCATAGATATGATATCTGGGGGTTCACAACATATTAAAGATACACGTACCATGTTTATATCCAAAGTTTCTCCCAGTAAATTAAAAACCTATGATGAATGTCGTCAGCGTTACAAGTTTAGATACGTAGATTATTTGAAAGATCTTTATAATCCTAATAGCAATACTAATGCTCTTCAATTTGGGTCTTATGTACATAAAATTCTTGAAGACGGTGTAGATGCTAAATCTGTAGATGAACTTCGAGTACTTGCAGAGGAATTACGACCAAACTATAAATTTTCAGACAAGAAGAAGGAAGCTCAACTAGACAAGATTCTTGTCAATTTCTTCAATTTCAATTCTCAATTAGAGGAGAACGTCAGTACCGAACTTCCTTTCGAAATCAAAATGACCGATGATTTTGCTATAAATGGAATTATTGACCGTGTCATCAAAGGGAAAACTGGGAAATACTTAGTTATAGATTATAAGACTTCTAGACAGGCAGCATCGAAAACTTCTCTGTTCAAAGACCCCCAGATGTTGATGTATGCTTTTGCAATACACAAGATGTACAATGTTCCGTTTTCAGATATTACAGTATCGCACTACTATCCTCACTTGGATAAATTAGTTTCAATCTCCTACGGATCTACACAAATAAACTCTTTCCTGAGAAATCTGAAGAATAAAATTTGGGAGATTAGAAAAAAGAAAGCTCAAGACCTTAGACCTATACTAAATCAATTTTGCGATTGGTGTAGCTTTAAAAATCTATGTCCAGAATTTGGAGGAACTCCTAGGATGCTGGAAGAAGCTAAAGCTAAGGAAAAAGAAAAATATCCTAGGAAGAAAACCTAGTCAAGCTTTATAGCTGGACAGTATAGAGAAATATCGATTTCTCTAAAGAACTCATTAACTTCACGTTCTGAGTATCTGTGTTTTTTTGTATATGTTGAGACAATAGTGGATCTTTTTACAGGCTTCCTATTCTTCATGGCTTTTAGCAAGTATTCCTGGAATATGAGTATGAAGTTAGTGGAAAATCTATGTCTCCATTTATCTGTAAATTTAGAACTTAGAGCGTAGTCTACTTGCTCCAAAAATTCATGAATTTCTACTTCGGATTCGAAATCACTCATATCGCTATATGTTTATAGTAATTTATTTAAATTTTTTCTTTGTTTTTAGTTTTTAGTTCCAAAGAATATTATATAAATATATTGTATTAAAGAAGTTCACAATCGTTTATGCCGAAAAATATTACAGAAACCTTACCACAGGGTATGGAAGCCACAGCTTTCACACAGGAACACAAAATTGAATCCGCTATAGGAAGCCTGTTCACATTCACTTATCTATCAAAAACAGCAAGTATAGGACAGCCTCTAATTCTCAATGTAAGGAGAAAAGGACAGAGACAGTTCTATAATGGAAATAACGAGTATATGGCTGGTATAGTCTTGAATGACCTGTCACCTTCAATGACAGCATTTCTTTTGAAACGTTTTGGGAAAAAAAGGATTATATCCTGGAGAGATGTAATTGCTCTCGGTGCTGTAGCTCCGAAAGCAAAATACAGGATCTACAACCTAAAATATCGCACAGATTTTCACACTGTTGATGCAAGTATATACATGGAGAGAGAGTTAGGATAACTTCTCTACCTCCCCCATAATATGGCAGATCCTAAAGAACCCTTTGACAAAGATACGCTGACTCACTTAGATGCATCTGTGAGGGATTTATCCTATACCTTAGATACCATAGTATTCAGAGCTCTCAAAAACGCTTTGCCTCCTATAAAAGGCATGGGACTTGCATCACAACAAGTAGCTGTAGCTGTAAGGGATTCTATCAGAGTACAGAGTAAGCTAGCAAAGGTTTTAGCATCTACCGGACATAATCTAGCCACTCATGCTGGAGCTCTGAATCAGGTTGGAGCCACTTTTGAACAAGCTGGAGAAGCCGTTTCCGATGCTTTTCTTGCAGGGGTAAGAAGAAGTGGAAAAGATACTATAAAACTTTTAGCTCAGTCAAAAGCTTTAGATCTCGATACTAAGGCGTTAGCTGCCACTATGACCTTCAACAGGAGAACTTTAGGAGTTTCATCAGACAGATCTGTGCAGCTTGCCAAAACTTTTGTTGAAGTTGGAGCTCAGTTTGGTATTACAGGAGATGCAATTGTAAGATCCATGAATGCACTCAGACCTGCCCTGGAATCCGCAGCAGCTTCCTTTGGTACGGGAACTGCAGTTGCAATTCAAGAAGCAGCAACTACCATGGTAGGTACATTCGGACTTGGAGCTCAAAAATCTCTGGAATCCGTAATGGGTAAGTTGATGGGCGGTACCGCTGAGTCAACCAAATTAGCCATGAGACTTGGAGTTCCTTTAGAACTGCTCGCATCCAACTTATCAGGCGATATTGTAAAAGCAACTAAAATAGCTTTGAGTAGAGTTACGGAACTTACCTCCGGTTTCAAAGGTACTCCAGGTGCAGGACTCATAAAAGGAGCTCTCTCAAAATCACTTGGAATAAATGATGCATTTATAAATCTCGGTATGATGCTGAATGACCCCCTGCAAAAAATGAACGAGCTTCAAATTCAACAGTTGACTGCACAAAGGCTACAAAATGATTTTTCTCAGGCAATGGAAGCTATTGTGACTCCTATGAAAGTTGAGGTGCTAAAGATGTTGAATTCCTTTACAAAGTTTATCGATGTTTTTAAAGGCTTTATGGCAGCTATTCTCGCTTATACGTCCAAAGCCCTTCTTATCTGGGGATCTATAAAGCTAATACAGATAGCAATCAAAGCTGCCACAAATAGCAGTGCTCGATTTACGAAGGCAGCAGCCATGAAACCACAAAGTAGTATCCTCGGACCCGCTGGAACTCCGCTGACGGGGCCTGCAGTTGGAAGAGGAGGAGCGCTAATGGCGATGATGGGAGGTCCAGCCGGAATTGGTATTGCCGCAGCCTCAATATTTGGACCAATGCTGTGGAGTTTTTTTTCCGGAAAGAGTGAAGAAGAGAAGAGACGTCATCAAGAAGCTCAAGAAGAAAGAAAAAGAACCGCAGACGCTCTAACCAAATCATCTCCTCATCTTATGGAACTAAAATCGTTATCTGCAGATATGAGAAGAGTAGCTATCACATGGGAACTATATCAGGACTCCCAATCTACCATAGGAAACAAATCTAACGAGTTCTTAGAAAAGATCCATGATGCTAGTATAACTCCTGGAAAAGAGGATTTACTGATTCCTATTCGCCCCTCAAACCAAGGAGTAATGAAGTAATATGTCTATCGGAAGAGATCCATTATCAGACTACCAAAGAAGCCTAGGCGAGAGTATAGAAAATCACCGAGCCCAAGACCTTCCTTCTGGAGGTAACAATTTGTTCGGAAGAAGCGTATTCGGATTCCTGAGCCAAACATTTGGAGGTATGCTCCCTAGAGTTCCTTCTGTAGGAGGTATGAGTCTTGGCATAGGTCCTGACATAGGTGACCAGCTAAAACGACAGGGTGTAGGACTAGCTACGAATTCTATCATAGGTGCTATTTTCGGAACTGGAGGACCAAAGTTCGAAAGAGATAGAATAAACCAGCTCTTGGAGGATAAAGGATTTGTAGGATTTCATTTTGATGATAATCAAGACCTATCTTTTACTATTCCTTTCTTCGAAAATCCAAAGATTTCTGAATCTCGAGATGCAAAGTATGCGAATAATGAGATAATGAATAGAAATGAACCTTGGAGACTTTGGACAGGAGCATCTCCTAGAAAGGTGAAAGTAGACTTTTCAATAACAAAACCCCACGTTCAATCCTTTACCGATGGTGCTCTGGAAGCCTTAGCTACAGATTTTCAGTTCAATATTCGAGGAGGTAAGAACCTGAGGTCAGAATTTGCTAAAGAAATTCGTCCAGGCCCTGTAGACCAGTTTGGACAACAATCCGTGTGGGGAAGTGACAGATTGGCCGCCTCACGCTTTGATAGTGATGAAGATTTTACAGTTCCGATGTCTTCACATAACCCCGCAGCTGCTCAGGATGCGTTTTTCGCTGCTAGCGAACAGAGTACTGTCCACGATAAAGTTTGGTTGCATATTATGACATCTCTCCAAAGCGTAAGAGCTGGAGTAGTTCGATCCAACTCTAATGAAACATTGAACGGCCCTCCTACACTCAGATTGAAATTTGGAGGCATGTTTCATGAGACCGAGAAATATATTCTCAAGTCTTATGGTGTTAAATATGATGAGAGAGCTGGGTATGAGGAATCGAGTCTAGGGCTTCTCCCAAGAAAGATTGATATTTCTCTAACGTTAGAAAGTTTTTCCCAAGGCATAGGAGAAAATGACTCTATTCTAAACCCCCCTGGATGGGATACAATTCTAGTGATACAGTAAAATGGCTAAAAGCACCTCCAGATATTCTGTGTATACTCCAACAAAACGAAGTTTTAGGGGTACTCCGGTTGAAGACCTAACCTCTTCAGAGAATTGGTCTACTGTTGTTGAGTCTCTTAGTACTCTTCCTAGTAGAGTTGCAGTTATTCCTGCCGGTATGGATGGACGTCCCGACTTGCTATCTTTCAAGATTTATGGTACTCCAGACTATTGGTGGCTACTGTGTGCGGCTAATAAAATTATCGATCCTTTCGAACAACTAATTGCTGGAAAACAAATTTTAGTCCCTATAATGGATTAGATTATGGGACTTTCAAATCCTCAAAAACCTTTTTTTCTTGAAATTGTTTTGGTTTCAAAAACAAAGGCATTTAAATCTTATAACGTTACTGAGCATTTAAAAAAGTTTGAATATTCTGTAGTGTCTGAAGAGGGAGGAGCTTTATCTTACAAGATAGACGTGATAAATCCTATGGATGCAGTAGAGGACTTGTTCAAAGAGTACCTACTTCGTTACTACGCAGATATCAAAGCTGATAATCTATCTTGGTTCCCTCAAATTTTGATTCAGTGGGGGTACGGTAAGGAGAAGGAGGATGGGCTTTCTAAGATTCATTTGGCTACTGTTACGGATCTCAAATACACTTTTTCCTCTGGAAAGGAAAAAGTGTTGTCTATCACTGCCGTAGGAGATGCTTCCTTTTTAGAAGAATACGTCGAAGGTTTCCTGAAGGCTCGTTGGTACGGACCTATAATTGAAAAAACTGAAGAGGACAAGAAACGGGAACTGATGGGGGTTGGTGAGTGGGCAAAATGGCAAGGGTGGAAACAATATGAAGGAAGTAATTTACGCTTTACAGATGTTATTAAGGATTTACTAGGCAAGACTTTCAAGCATTATCCTAGGACTGAAGTGGATATTACCCAGATCGACTGGGATAGCCTTGAAGATATACTTAGAAAATCGTATCATGAATATGTAATAGAGAATATGCCTAAATCCCAAGACCATCTGCCCCCAAATACTAGGGAGATGACTTTATACCGTGCACAATCAACAGTCTCCAAAGAAGCTGCATTTACAATACTTGAATATTTTGGGTTTCAGGTGAACTTCAATGACCTTGAGGAAGAGTATAAAACTGGATACTATCTGACAGAATTCTCTAAAATAGGTCCAGGAGGGGTAGGAGAAACTCAACTACTTCGAATCTCTAAAAATCAGTTGACCTCAGCAGGCTACAATGCTGTGAAAAACATATTGAGAGCAACTAAGGAAAAGATCTCTGCTGAACCTCTGAACCTCCCAGTAGATAGCGTGACTGACTTTGAAGGTGCTGGGGAAGGATTTGACCCTGGCGATAACACAACATATAAGGTCATATCCTCTCCCGATGATATAATTACCCAAGCTGGGCCTTCTTCTTTTGGCCTCCCTTTTTTGCCACCCCAAAAACTTGTAAGAATTAGATCCGAAAACGGGAAGGAGTTTGACGCTTACATTACACCCTATTCCGAGGATAAGATACATGCCGCAGTCAGAAGCCGTAATAAATTAGCAATTGCTGCGAATGAAGACTACCAGAAACTAGTAACGGATGGCGCGGGTTTAGACAGGGATTGGAAAGCCACGGCACCTAAAGAGATAAAGTATGAATCTCTTTCAAAGGAACAGAGGGCAGACCTACTTCGCGATAAATCTCGACTTGTAGTCTCTTATGACAGTCCAGAGGGAATACCTTTAAAAAGTACTATATTTGAACTCGTAGAAAAGATAAATGCTCTATTCAATGACCCTGAAGAGTCTCTTACAGTATACACTCAATCTCCTCCTTTATTTGAAGAACGGGGCAGTAATACTTTAGAACAGATTTGGAAGAAACATGTAGACAGCAGAGAAGATGTTACTAAGATAACTGTAACCCCCCGTAAATCTGTTGCGAAAAAAGATTATAAAGATTCTGACATGGAAATCTTCTCATACCCTCAACTGAATATGGAAGGTGAACCTTTCAGCACTTCTCGATTGACATATGGGGGAAATGATTCTACGGTAAGATTTTTTGATTTTACTTCTGACCTAGCCTATATGACTCAAAGTTTACAAGGTATATTATCTGTTTTGAGCATGGGTAACAACGCAGTTTACTTGACGCATGATAAAATTAAAAAATCCTTGTTTTACTTTGTTAAAGAGCTTACGGACGATGACAAATTTATAGAGGATGGTAATGTAAGGAAAAATATAAGAAGTAATATATCAGCCCAAGAAGGCAACGACAGATCTGCAATAGAACTAAATCAAGATACCCTAGATTTTTTGAAAACCTTACAAAGCAGTATTGAATCTAAAGAAGTTAGAAAGATTTTTAGAAAGTCTGGGGATCCCAAACTTGTTGAATCTTTCAAAGCTTTTATTCTCATGCTCCAACATAGAGCATCATTTTCTCAACTATTCAATATAGAAAGTGGAAGCCATGCATCTACCTATAGAGTAATTTTTGGTGATTCGGAAGAAATTTTTAATACTGAGAGTAATATAGCGTACACTTTGAAAAAGGATAATATTTTTAGTCAGTATAATGACAATGCTCTTTCTCAGAATCAACTTGTAAAGATATATGCTTCAGACTACTTACGAGGATACCCAACTCAAGTCCGTATTAAATCCCTTGGAATACCGGAATTTGATACTATCCTAGATGTCTCGAATCACAAGTCTATCGTTCTTGATGTTCATGATTTGTCCAAAGAAAGAATAACAGGTATTAGAAATATCCATTGGATTTCTGGTACATATAGTCCTTTTGAGATAAAACACACGGTAAGCCCTTCA
>Ga0080013_1003032_pt1 | contig 18459 bp, 22 predicted proteins | sample ETNvirenome_6_85_FD_69236 | JGI IMG/M metagenome (GOLD analysis project Ga0080013, IMG submission 69236) | Marine viral communities from the Pacific Ocean - ETNP_6_85 (SPADES assembly) (version 2) | ecosystem: Environmental > Aquatic > Marine > Oceanic | place: Pacific Ocean | collected 2013-06-19 | reverse complement strand
AGATCAACTGCAGATAACTTATCTCCAATGAGTGTGGTCATATTACTACAACCACAACACTTTGTTTTGCCGGGATGACTAGTCAATTCTTTATTACATTCTTTACATCTTACTACAATCATGGTTATGCACACTTACAATCTTCGGCGTCTTTATTAAAAATGGGAAGATTATGAAGATCTGTTCCAGGATCTGTTCCTGCTAATTCTGAAAATGATCCCAATCCCTTAAAGGCCTCAGGTTCACCATCCTGAACTACTTCTTTTTTAGGTTCTCTAACAACTTCACTCCAATCCTTATCAAAAAGTTGCAAACCTTTATCAGTTAAGACATGATTATACATTCCTTCAAATACTTTAGGTGGCATAGTAACTACATCAGCACCACCTGCAAAGCATTCAGAAACACTCTTAACATCTCTAAGTGATGCCGCAAGAACATTGGTACCCATTACCATTTGCTCTCTATAAAGTTTACAAATATCTTTAACTAACTGTACACCACTAATTGAGTTATCATCAAGTCTACCAACAAAAGGTGAGATATATGTTGCTCCTGCCTTTGCTGAAAGAATTGCCTGCGCTGCATCAAAAATCAAAGTAACATTTACTCTAATAAGATCCTTATTAAGCATTTTACATGCTAGCAAACCATCTGGTGTACAAGGTACTTTAATTGTAGCACACTCACCAAACTTTTTAGAAAGTCTACGACCTTCATCTAGCATTGCAGCAAAACCACCCATTACTTCCATACTGATATCAAGAACACCAATGTCTTTAAGTTCTTGATATACTTCTTCAGGATCTCTTCCACTCTTTCTAATCAGAGTAGGATTAGTAGTTACTCCATCAATCAATCCAGTCTCAAAATGCCTACGAATTACATCAGTTTCAGCAGTATCTAAAAAGATTTTCATTGTTAATTGTTCTTCCATTATGTTTAGTATTTAGAATATGGGTTGCCTGCGGATCGAACGCAGGACCGGTCGGTTAAAAGCCGAATGCTCTACCTCTGAGCTAGCAACCCTAACGGGATAGATGGGATTTGAACCCACGACCTTCGCAGTGACAGTGCGATGCTCTAAACCACTGAACTACTATCCCTAACTCCCCCGGCTGGGATCGAACCAGCGACAGGCTGATTAACAGTCAGCAGCTCTACCGCTGAGCTACAGGGGATTGGAAGGTGGGCAAGGTTGGATTTGAACCAACGTAGGCAGAGCCAGCGGGTTTACAGCCCGCTTCCTTTAACCACTCGGACACTTACCCAAGGTGCCTTCAGAGGGACTCAAACCCCCAACCTATCGATTACAAATCGATTGCACTATCAATTGTGCTATGAAGGCAAGAGCGGATAACCAGGCTCGAACTGGTGACAAGAGGTTGGAAACCTCGCATGTTACCGCTACACCATACCCGCATATGAGATGATGGGCCTTACACGAAGAGGAAGTGGTGGTGGTCTCTCCGATGCCCATACCTATTATTATAGACCAAAATTTTCATTTGTCAACAGGCTCACTAGGAATCGAACCTAGAATAACTCTTTAGAAGAGAGTAGTTATCTCCATTTAACTATGAGCCCTTCCATTTCCATAAGATACACCCAATCCTGTTATAGGATCAGGTTGTACAGCACCATACTTGTCTCTCATCCTAATAAACATCTCTGTCCATTCTTCTGCATTCTGATCACTCTTGAATATGTTATTTTCATTAGCATACTCAAGATCAGGATCAATCTCTTTCATTAAGTTCTAAAGACATAATTTCAACATCTTCTACACCATCAAGATCAATCCATTCTGCAAACTCTTCATACAAAGCCCGTGCATATTCATGATTTGTATTATCAATCCTTTCCAATGCCCATTCACGAATACCTGAGACAATATCTTCAGTCTGTGTTTCCATAATAATCTTTTCGGAAGTACCTTGAGAGGATGTTGCTATTGTAGTACAAGGGGGTTCCGTCGTCAAGTGACTCTGTGAGGACATTGTTGTAGAAGAGTTGTCTGGTCTCTTCAAAGTTTGTTTTACCTTTTGTTTTATGGAGGGAAAGTATTTTTCTTTGGAAATTTTCTTTACCAATTTTATCAACATCTTCCCTAAGTTCTGGACATGATCCATAATACTTCTTCCAATCAGATTCGGATTTTACTTTTCGTTTTTTTCCTTTTGGTGTTCTAAACTGCCAAAAATACTTTCTCCCAACGTATTGTCGTTGGTTCTTGAGATTGGTAATGTTATAAACAAAACCAAAGTAGTCATGAATATCAGTAGAGTTAAAAACTTTGCCATTATAATTCCAGGGATTTTCATAGTCAACAGGCATAGCCTACCACACATCTATGATTTTATTTAGATATTCCAGATTGATTTACAATAATCTCTAATAGAACGATATCCAACCAGTTACAATATATTTAAGACCTTTATTAGGTAATTGAGATCTATGCATATATTCCCATGAAGCGGGCCAAATAATACATCTCCCTCCCTTACCCTTCACCGCTGGATAATACATATAATCTGTTCCTGATTTAGCATCATTCAAATAAAATATCCACACTAAAACTCTATGACAAGTAGTAAGAGATCCACCATCACAATGCCACTCTTTATATCCATCATCTTCCCCATCATACTTCTGAAAATTATACTCATCATCCATTCTCCACGAATCAATATAATTTAAAGCATCATATTCTTTTTTATAATCTTTTACACATGGTAAAAGAGATGTGCTAATGATATTAGATATTACTGTTCCATCCCGAAAGTAAGAATTTTTTAATTCCAGTGATTTTTTCACCTCATAATTAATACTATTATGAACATTATTATTAACAGAAATTATAACAAATCCTTGACGTTTCTCCGCTTTTTCAAATTGATTAATTAATATTTTACATTGATCTTCACTAAGAACATTATCATAAATTCCAATTTGATTATTAGATCTTCCAAATAGTTTCACAATACTCCCTTATAGAACGGTCTGATGAGAAGAATCCAGACTGTGAAATATTAATTAAAGTCTTAGGGATTTTCATAGTCAATGGTCATATCCTACCACACATTCATGTCTTTATTTAGAAATAGACACAATAGTTAATAGGTGTTGTATCGTGTATAAATACTTAAACAGCGTGGAACTCAGGCCATGAGTAGCGGTCAATTAAATAAAGTAGATATGCAAGCAAGAGCATTTAAGCTCAAAAATGAATTATATGATAGGTGTGAACGTCACGAACTATCTGAACAAGAATGCCGTGGAGCAGACGAATACTTAAACAAAGTCCTTGATGCTGTAGAAGAATTTGGATATTAAAGTTTAAAGTCTGAGAAAGTATCCTTCTTAACATCCTGTTTAATACCACCAACTACATAAGACTCCACCTCAGTCTCCTGTGGTGCAACTTGTAGTCCCTTGGAAGACAACCAATGTTGTGTCCAGGGTAATGGATTGTGGGCTGCAGGAATATCATATGTAGGATTCAATCCAATTGATTTCAACCTTCTATTAGCAATCCACTCAACATATTGCTGAAGAAGTTTATCATTCAAACCAATCATACTACCATCCTTAAAGAGATAATCTGCCCAACGCTTCTCTTCATTGACAGCGCGGTCAAACATCTTATATGTCCATTCCTGCTCTTCTTTCATAATCTGCTTCATCTCAGGATCATCACCCTTACGCCAATTGTTTAAAATTGTTTGTGTAAGAACAAGATGCTGGTTTTCGTCTCTTGCAATGAGGGAAATAATTTTTGCACTTCCTTCCATAAACTTGAGCTCCCCAAAAGCAAAAGAACAAGCAAAGCTAACATAGAACCTAATTCCTTCCAAGATATTAACATTAGCAATTGCTCTATAAAGTTTACGCTTTACTTCTTTTATTTCCCACTCCGATGTTGGAGAATCCTTCATATCAGGTTTCCACATATTACCAGTTCCCCATTGCTGAGCATGATCAATGAAGTCATCATATGATCCTGTAACGCTAGAAGCACGTTCTAGAATACGCTCATCAGAAAGAATAGTATCAAAGACCTCAGATGGATCTGAATACACATTCTTGATGATATAGGTATAGGAACGACTATGGATCATCTCCATAAATCCCCATACTTCAATACATGCTTCCAGTTCAGGTAAGGAACAGTAAGGAAGGAATGCCATTGCTGGTCCTCTTCCTTGCACACTATCCAACATAATCTGATACTTCAGGTTAGAAGTATAGATATGCTTTTGTTCTGGACGGAGTGTATGATAATCTCCACGATCTTTCTGCAGAGAAACTTCTTCAGGTCTCCAGAAATATCCTAGTTGTTGCTTTGTTAGATTCTCAAATGCAGGATACTTATACGTATCATATCTCTGTACACCAAGTGGTTTTCCAAAAAACATTGGTTGCTTCTTGGTATCCACATCTTCAGTATTGAAGACAGTCATTCCTTTAATATCAGATTGCACAGGACTCACACTCCCCTTCATTAACATTTTCCAACTCTTTCAGTAGATTGTCAAGATTCGACTTGCCTTCTTCTACATTATCATGCCATCCAATAGAATGAGCAGGTTCATCATCACTCTTATTATCATATGTATTCTGATAATAAGAAGTCTTCCAACCATACTTATATGTTGTTAAAAGATCATTTGCCATTACGCTAACAGGAACTTCAGAGTTTTCGTAATGCTCCGGATTATAGGACCAATTTCCAGAAATCGCTTGATCAAAGAACTTCTGCATAACAGCAACAATATTAATATAACCATTATTCCCAGGCATATCCCAAAGGAGCGTATATGCATTCTTCAGAGATCCATAGGATGGTACAACCTGCTTAAGAGGCCCTTTCTTTGATTTTTTAATGGACAAGTAGTCTCTAGGTGGTTCAATTCCGTTTGTGGCATTTGACACAACGGAACTGCTCTCCGAAGGCATTTGTGCGGACAATGTTGAGTGCCGTAATCCATAGGTGGTGATATCCACTCTAAGAGATTCCCAGTCATGTTGCAATTCCCTATTACAAATTTCATCAACATCCTTCTTATATGTATCTATAGGAAGAATACCATCAGAATACTTAGTACGTTCAAAATCTTCACATTTTCCTTTCTCTTTAGCAATATCATTTGATGATTTTAAAAGATAATACTGAAAAGACTCAGAAAGTTCATGAATAGCATCCCATGCCTCCTGTGCTTCATATTTAAACCCAAGTTTAGCAAGATAGTGAGCTAACCCAATAAAACCTATTCCAAGCGATCTACGTGCCTTTGTAGATCTTTCTGCAGCAGCAACTGGATATCTTTGATAATCAATCAATTCCTCTAAACCACGAACAGAAAGATCACATAATTCCTCCAACTCTTCAATCCTTTTTATTTTTCCAACATTAATAGCAGAAAGAATACACAAAGAAATTTCTCCACCATCATCATCAATATGTTGAATTGGATCTGTTGGGAGAGTAATCTCTTGACAAAGATTACTCATACTTACCTTATCTTTAAAAGATGAATGACTATTACAATGATCTATATTCATAATATAGATACGACCAGTCTCTGCTCTTTCCTTAAGAAGATCTAATATTAATTCTTGGGCGTTGACTGTAGTTCTTGGGATTGAAGCATCTGACTCATATTGAATGTAAAGAGAATCAAAAGAGTCGGTCCCAAAACTCTCATAAAGAGAAGGAACATCATGAGGGGAAAAAAGCGAGATTTCCTTATCTTCGATAAAACGTTCATAAAATAATTTAGAGATCTGAATAGAATAATCTAACTTTCGGACTCGGTTGTCTTCTGTTCCTTTGTTGTTTTTGAGGACGAGAATGTCCCTAATTTCCTGATGCCAGATAGGAAAGTGGACAGTAGCTGAACCCCCTCTGATCCCGTTTTGAGTACAACATCTGACAGTTGATTCAAATTTTTTGAGAAATGGTACGACTCCCGTATGCTGGACTTCTCCTCCTCTGATTTTGGAGTTGATCCCTCTGATTCGTCCTGCATTAATACCGATACCAGCACGTTGTGCGACATATTTGCCAATAGCCATGTCAGAGTTAAAAATACTATCGAGGGTGTCATCAATATCAACCAAAACGCAAGATGCAAATTGACGAATAGGGGTCCTGACTCCCGCCATGATCGGGGTTGGGATGTTGATTTTGTGCTTACTGATTGCGTCGTAGTATCTTCTGACATAATTAAGTCTCGTTTCTTTGGGATATTCTGCAAAAATTATTAATGCAATCATAATATACATGAATTGAGGTGTTTCGTAAACCCCACCACTACTTCGATCCTGAACAAGATATTTATCTACTACTTGTCTCAATCCAGCATATGTAAATAAGAAATCCCTACTATGATCAATAAATCCATCTATAATATCAAATTCTTCATCACTATAAAAATTTAAAATATCAGAATCATAAACACCCTTTTCAACACAATTATCAATTTGTTTCTTTATGCTAGGATTTTCATGCATACGACCAAATAAATGTTTACGAAGTGCGAATAGAAGTAAACGTGCAGCAACAAATTGGTAATTAGGATTATCCAAAGTAATTAAATCACTAGCAGATTTAATTAAAATCTCTTGAATTTCTGCAGTTGTAATGCCATCATAAAACTGTATTCCTGATTGCATCTCTACTTGACTTGCAGATACTCCTGCAAGATCTACACATGCCTCTTCTACCATTAAATGCATCTTATCCAAATCAAGAGGTTCCATCCCTCTACCATTACGTTTTTTAACTTTAATTCCGTTACTCATATTCGTTTCCAAGTGTTAAATTTGAGTTGTGCTTGTAATCCAAAATATACATTCGATTCTACTATAGATTGAACATCATATCCAGATAGTACCATATCATTTATATCCTTTTCATGAATGTTAGTTGGCCAAATCACAACAGTCTGCTGGGTAGAAATAGCAGTCTCAATACGCCGGACGATTTCAGGACTTCTTGGTTCGTTATCATAAATCCAAACAGGATTGATGATACCCCAGCGACTAATATCAGCATCAGCTCCACACATAGCAATCGAGTTGCAAATGAACGTGCTATCAAATGGTCCTTCAGTAATGAAGGTTGGAGCATCCCTTCTAATGCTATCGAGTCCATAGATTTTTGGTGCATCATCATTAAGCATTACAGTAATATATTTAACCTTGCTCGGACCCAAGGATCTTCCTTGAAATCCAACCACGGTATTAAGATAAATCAAAGGAATAATAATCCTTGGTTCATCATAGCGGACATCATCAAATGTTTGTTTAATGGTATTTGTCCACTGTTTAAATTGATCTGTATAATAGAATTTGGTAGAATCCAATTTTCTACTTTCCAGATACATTTTTGCATCAACATTTTCAGATGCTTTTGGTAAATCTAACTTTGGTTTAAACTTGGGTTTTTTAAATTCAAACTTAGGTTCATTCACTACAAAATTTCTACCAGTATATCCCTCCTTAAATTTCTCCATAGCATAATTCTTCTGAATAGAAGAATCCAACTGCTTTAGAAAATTATTAAACGACATCGAAGCACCACAATTATGGCACTTAAAATTCACATTTGCCTTAACAGCATATAAATATCCTCTTGTTTTACTCTTATTTTTCTTTGAATCACCACAAATAGGACATCTAAAATTATAAAGATCCGTTTTAACCCTTTTAAATTTTTCTAACCTTGAAGAAATCAATCCAATATATTTGGAATCAACCAAATCCATTATAATCTAACATCCTTTCAGATATTATATCTTGTAATCACACTATTGTCAATGTCTAGGAATTTCACCTCTTTCTATTTGACGCTCTCGTTCCATTTGTTGAAGCTTCTTCAACATCTCGTGCGTCTTTTCAATATCCTTTAATTTTTTCTGAACTTCTTTAAGTTCGGATTGGATTTTATCATCCATTTAATTTTTAAAAACTCTACCCGTAAAACCCCCTGCCTAAATCTACATGACAAGTTAATGAATTACGTATTAAGTATTTATTAACTTTTAATACTTTCTACAGGTGCCGGAGTAAAAAGTGTTGCCATTACTCTCTGACCAATTGGTGATACTATAAAACTAGTAATAGCAACAGCACCAGCAATTGTCCACATTTTCTTTTCCATTGTACGAAGACGATCATCCACTTTCCTTATATCCCTTTCACAACCTGCTTTAATTTCTGATGCTTGTCTATTTACTTCTCTATGAACACTTTCTATCTTTTCAAATAAAACAGCATCTATACGATCTTGTTTATCTAACTTCTCATCATGGACAGCAAGCAGTTGACCCATCTTAACAGAATTATCCTGTAAAGTCTCTACTATCCGCTCTAATCTCTCAAGGATTGCAGTATTAACATTCTTATCATCCATTACCATTCAAACCACGTGACCACCATCTACGCGATCCTTTCAAACCACGTAACCACCATCTACGCGATCCTTTACCCAAATAAATTGGTTTCTTCTTCTTTCTTCTAACAGTTGGTTTCTTCTTCTTTCTTCTAACAGGAGGATCATCACCTGCTTCTACAGTACCAGCAATATTACCATCACCAACATTATTTACTATTGCTTCTTCATTAATACGTCTAATAATATTAATAATTTTACTTATATCCATTAAATTGCCTGAAGTAGTTTTAAACATTCCTCATCTTCTTGAATATCTTCAATTCCTGTCTTAGGATATTCAGGAACTCTATTTAAAAAAATTAAAAAACTTTTTAAAATAGGCCAATATTGGTGATCAAGATTGAAAAATAATAACGGAACAGTGGCATCATGAAATACATTAAACAAAATAATTAAATGATTGACTATCAAATGAACTTTTAAATCTTCACTTCTATTAGAACTTTTATATCTATTTAAAAGTCTCTTTATATATTTAATTCTTTTCAAATCATTATCAAAATCCTCTTTAGTAACCGATTGAGGATTATCATAGTATTTAATGGCAAATAATAGATAATTGTCGTCATTTAATTCTTCAAATTTCATATTAATCCATAGTAAAAATCATTAATCAACTTTGTGGTAATGCCCAGTTATCAACAGAAGTATCATTAGAAATAGAACTGGATGCAACAAGAGTTTCAGTTTTTACTCTATAATTACCATGAGCATCTACATAAGTCTGAATACCAACCCAACCAGCATGTGGAGGTGCATACTGATGTGCTTTTCCTGATGCAGCACTAACAACACCTTGCTCAGTAGTATCTACACCATAAATTTCATTACCACCATAATTAGAATCTTCTGGAAGATATGTAGGTTGCTCAGAAATATTATAAACATGCTGAGCATCAGCAATTGTCGTAATACCAGCAGATCCATTCAAAACTACAACTGTAGTACTAGTAATTGATTTAATAACTCCACTGCCTTTTGGAGAATCTTTTCCAGCATCAGTACCATCATCATTACCAAAAGTGATTACACTACCAATTGGCGAATTTGTAGTATTCCAAATAACATCATCATTACCAGTAACAGTAGCATCACTAGTAGTTGAATCAATTTCTATCTTTTTTATAGTACCAGTAGAATATATTGTATCGTTAGTACCCCAAAGTGACATGTTTTTTTCCTATAATCTATACTAGATATATTTATAAAAAGAAAATAATTTAAGAACTATAATACTTTACTGCAGCATCATAATAATCACCCATATTATGATCAGCAACACCATCAAATTTCGTATCACTCTCATCTTCTAATCTAATAACCGGATGAGTATGTACATATCCAGCAATCCAAGGAGGAGTTGCAGGAACAATATCATCGCCATGAACAAAACGAAGATGTTCAAGATCTTTTATTCTACTGCGTAATCTACGTCCCCCAGGTCTTGGAGAACCAGCAGTTACTAATGCAATATTCTCATTACCAGATTCCCATAATAAATCAGCAATTAATGTTGCTGTTGCACCACCCAAAGAATGTCCTGCGATAACCAACTTTCTTTCTGGATTTAATCCTTCATAAGCAACCACCAATTGAGCCAATGTTCTATTGGCATTATTTTTAAATCCTCTATGACAATCATCTCTTTTAATAAGAAACTTTAAATTAGTTACCCAATCAGTAGTTTCGTTTGTCCCTTCTACAGCAAGAATAGTATGATCCGCAACTTTTCTACTAACAAGAAAATCTTGACTATGAGGATATACATCTCGGCAGCACCTAAGTGCTTCTAAAACAACCTCCTTAGGTAGTGTCATTTTTTTATAGCAACTAACTTATATAGGAACTAATCAGGTTTAAATTTACCCCCTTTAATACGTCCCTTTACAACTTTCCCTCTCCAATTTTTAGAATAAGCAACAATTCCCCTATTCTTTCTATCTACATAATCCCTATTTTCTTTTTCTCTGTTTTCCTTTGCTTTTATAGCAGCATCAGTAAATTCTCTCCAACTTTTACCGTGCAGCATTTCAAGTTCTTTATCAGTATTTGCCTTCTCTTGCCGGGCCCTTCTTTTTCTATACTTAGGAGTATCAAAAGCATCCCCATACTTCTCGTTAACATTATTATTTTTTGTAGGATCTTCCCATTGAACAATCTGCTTAGTTGGTTCTAAAGAACCTGGTTTAATAATATCAATTACTTCAAAAGCAAGATTGCCTTTTGCATCTTCTATTTTAATATTTTCTGCTATCTTTTTTTTCACATCTCCACTAATAGCACCTCTTTTATCTGATTTTGATGCTGCTGGCAATTTTCCCATCTTATCAGATATTTTAATTCTCTTTGCTTTTTTTCTTGCATCATAATCATCACCATAATCTTTTGAAATAACAATACTTCTTATCTTATCTGCTCTTTCATTTTCACCTCTATTGTCAAAATACTTTACTCTGTTTAATGCTTTTCTTCTAGGAACTGTTTTGTCACCACTATCATATCCTCTATGCCAAGATCTTTCTGCCTCATCAATCTTTTTCTTCTTTTCAGGAAGACCTTTATGTTTTGTAGATGCAAAATCCTTAGCATCTTTAACACTAATACCATCTGCTGCATCCACTACCTCTTGGGAGGGATTTTTTAAGTCCCCCTTCTGAGCAGCACGAACCAATCCAAAGAATTTTTGCTGTTTCTTAGAAACAGCTTTTTCACTAAGATTCATGTACCAAGACTCCCCTTTTTATTCCAAGGAGTTCTACCATACTGAGCATCTACTTCTCTTTGAGCGGCACTTCTCTTATCCTTCTTCCCAGTCTTTCTCTCTGGTTGAGATGACTTCGACTTCTTTTTAGAAGATTTACTACCATCTAATACAGAACCTTCACCATATTTTGATCTAAGTTCATCTCTAACTTTTTCAAATGCGGATTTTTCCTCACCAACACTCATAATAATTGGATTTTTTAATCCTGTCTTAGATCTAATTTTATTCTTAATTACATTCTTTTCAGCATAATCACCTCTCGTATCCTTTTCACCACCCTCACAATTACCAGAAAGTCTATGCTTTGCCAATTTAACAAATTTTTCTAAAGAACTTTCCATCACGTTTCCATTATTAGATTTAGCAACTTTTATCTTATTTTTTATGCCTAATGGAAGAATATCAACAGGTTCTTTCTGTAGTGTAGGATCAACCTGATCTACAGAAACTTCACCAATAAATTGTTCATTAACTAAATCACCTTGTGGTTCATATCCAGCATCAATGGTTCTTACTTTACCATCACCATCTTGATCTGCTTCTTTCTGTGATTTAGTAGTTGCTTTTTGCACTTTTTTACTTGGAGCAATCGCTTGTTTAGCATCCCCAACAAATTTACCAACCTTTTTAACCCCAGAAACAACACCCTTACCAAATACTCTAGGAACTTGAGTTGCTTTACGATGTCTCTTAACAGATTTTCTATGCTGACTAGAAATCACACCACTTACTGCAGAACTATGACGATCTGCACCTGCCTTAATTGCACCCTTTATTTTACTAATTAAACCTGATTTAGATGGTGCAGTACTACTCTGTTGTTCCTTTGCTTTTTTTGTAGCAGTTTTAACAATTGCTGAAGATTTAGACTTAACAATTGCACCACCTTTTTCTCTAGGTGCTGGAGATGCAGTACTAACAATTGCTGAAGATTTAGACTTAACAATTGCACCACCTTTTTTATCGGATGATGCAGTACTACTTTTCCTTTTCCTAGGTGCAGGATCTCCACCACTTGCTCCCGCAGCATACTCACGCTGTCCTTTTGACTGCCTTTTTGCTTCTGCTTTATCAATCTTTGCCTTCACCTTTTCATATGGTGTTGGATTTGGATCTTTCTCTGCAGATCTTTCTTCATTCAATTCTTGAGAAAGATTAAAAACAAAATCAGTAAATACTTCAATCCCAACTTCTTCAATAATTTGATCTAGACCATCTTCATTAATTCCTTCTTTAATAAAGTAATCAGCAGCAAAATCTACACTTTCATTAGAATTCTTTTTATTCTTCTGTATCTTATTTTGTTGATCAGGTTGAGTAGGAGTATTCTTACCAGGACCAACTGGGCCTAAAATGCGTTTTATTACTCTACCTACTGGATTAGTATCCATAATTGTAGCTCCCCTTTCCAAAGTATCATTTACAATAGATGCTACACCTTCATCAACAACTTCTTCTTTCTTTTTCTTTAAACGACTCTTACGATAATCAAGTTCATTCTTCTCAGCACTACCCAGTTTAGGAGTATGCTCTGGTTTTTCACCTGGTTTGGTGGGTTTCTGACCCACTACCCCACGTCTTGTATATGATGCAGGACCATGCTTCTCATCACCAGAGATACGCTTACCAGCATCAGAACGATCTGCCTGATACTCTTTCTCTGACTGTCCGTGCTTACCTTTGTAAAGTTCTTCTACATTCTCAACCTCTTCCTTATGCATTTTTTTCTTTTTCTTTTGATTCTCTTTTTTATACTTTGCTATTAATGCTTGCCTTTCATCATGAGGCATTCCAAAACTAGCAGCCTTAAGACTAGTTAAACTTTCATCAACAACATCTTCCTTTCCCATCTTTTTTTTGAAAAAAACTGCCATCCTTCTCTTATAGAGTTTATTTTGTGTAGAATTTTCAGTCATCTCACCTTCTGGTTCATGAGATGCATGTAATGCTTTTTTCTTCTCCATTTCCCATTCATCTTGACGTGCAAGCATCACCGCTATTTTTCTCTTTTCACCATTATCATTTTTATCTTTCTTTTTTTTCTTTTCACCATCAGATGTTCTAGTAACCTTTACTTCATGAAGACCTTCATCAACTTTACTCTTTTTTCCCTCATAATTTTTATCACTTTTTTCTCCATGCTCACTATATTCTACTTCAATATTAGGTTTTGCTCTCAATTCATGTATCTTCTCCATATTCGCTATTCTATAATAAGTAATTCCAGTTCTTGTATCTGTCACTCTTATTGAATACTTTTTATATTCTGAAGGTGATGATTTTTCTTCAAAATAATTTTTTAATCCTTCAGTAGAAACACTATTCTCATCTGATTCAACAAAAACATTATATAATGATTTAGACAAACTAGTGGTCGCTAAATCAATACCATGATCAGTATAAGATTCCTTTGTAGTTGATTTACCTCCATCGGGCAGACTGTGATCAGCACCTTTTGGAAATAATTTCTCTCTCACACGCACTTTTGATGCTTGAGGTAAATTACTATTTGAAATATATTGACTATATGATTGTTCTAAAGTAATATCTTCTCTTCTTGCACGATATCTAATATCATAAATTGCCTGCCTAACTCTTTTATCAATATCATCCTCAACTGTTCTACCACTAGAATCATTAGGTTTTTTAGCTCCATCAGATTTAGAATTACTTGATTGAGATGCCTGAGGATGATTTCTTGCAGGCAATTCTTCAGAAATAAGTTTTCTCATGAGAAAAATTTCTTAACTTTTACGTCTTTATAACTTTATTTATTATAGGTCACATCTTTAATCCATGACTTAAACATTGTCCCATCTTCAGTAACACAAATTAAATGATTTGCACCTCTACGAATAATTTTTCCCACATTTTCATTAATAAAACTTTTAACATATTCACCAACATTAAAAATTTCTTTATTAATATACTTTTCTCTCAATTCTTCAGATGATAATTCTTCTCTAACACCAATATTTCCTACCCAATTCTTAGAAGCAATATCATGTTCTCTTCCTTTAGAACGTTTATCCTTTCTACCAATTATTGTTGTATGATTTTTATTAAAAAACTTTAAATCTAAAGGATATCTATAATCACTTTTTGCTTCATATTCTCCTGTACCAGGATTATACCATCCACCATGACCATCACTTTTTAACCCAAGCATTCTTGCTCTTTTAGAAGCAGTTATTGCTTCATTAATAAAATTTGAAAAAGGTTTCATACTCTATATATGGTTATATCTTAACACTTATATAGAGTATTTATTATTTTTTTATTAACTAATTAATCACAAATCATCCACTGCACGATTTTCAGAATAATAAACATCAAATATACCACCAGGATACCTTTGTTCAAGTTTCTTTACATTACGTGCAATTACATCATCAAAAGAAACTTCAAGAGCTCTACATGCTTGTGCTACATACCACATTAAATCACCAAGTTCAATAATCATATGTTCACGATTATCTTCATTCCATGCCTTACCTTGGAAAATCATCTTTTTAATAATTTCAAGAAACTCACCACCCTCAGCATTAATACCAACACCAGCAGTCAATAATCTTTCAATATTTGCACCCTTCTCATCCAATTCTACTAAACGTTGAGAAAGTTCAAGAAAATCAGTAGATGCATCAGAAGTAACAGCATCAACAAATTCCTGATACTTTTCAAAATCAACTTGCTTTGTCATTATTTTCCTCCTTTATTTTATTATGAATATTTTTATGAATATTTTGATGTAATTTTTCTAATGCTAATTTTACCTCAGAAGTTTCTTTCCACTCCCATTCTTCAACATGCCCCTTTTTCTTCTTTTTAAATGATTTTTTTGTCATTTTTGATTACATAGTAATTTATCCAATTCCTTCAAAATTAAATCCATCAAATAATTTCTTAGGTTTTTGCTCTTTATTATTATACTCCTCATCTTTTCCATTGTCAACTATATCTTCCTGAGCACTTTGCTCACAATCATATAATCTCATTTTTGATCTATCCACACCAACAATAAAACGTTTATTAATAGTAGGATCATTATATCTATTCTTTAATTGTTTAATCATTATTTGTCCAAGTCCCTCAAGTTCATCTGAACTAATAAGAGCAAACATCAAATCAGCAGTAGCAGGAAGGCCAAAGGATTCAGATGTGTCAGTGAGATCAACATCACTACTAGCAAAACCAGAACGAGTAGTTTGAGTAGCAGAGACAATCGGTAAGTTTGATTCAACTGCAAGACCACGAAGTTCCTCCGCAATCGATTTAATATACGAATAAGAATTGACGGTAGAATTGCCACGATATCTAGAAGATGAACATATATTTAAGTAATCTATGAATATGATATCTGGTTTAAATGATTTCTTTAATGCTAACTCTTGAAGTAATGCTTTAAAATGTCCGCTATGTGCTGATGCTGTTGGATATTCCTTAATAATTAAAGTACCCTGTGTCTTATTAGCAAGATTTATTACCTTCTTATCAAACATCTGTTTAGGAAGATCTACTATATCTTGTATTGGGACATTAAGAAGATTAGCATCGATCCTCTCCGCAATCTTTTCCTCTGCCATTTCAAGAGTGATGTAGAGGACGTTCTTCCCCTGGAGGAGGACACTGCTTGCCACATGACACATGAATAAAGACTTTCCAACACCTGTGCCAGCCAAAGCAATGTTGAGAGTTTTATTTGGTAAACCTCCCTTCGTAATTTTATTAAAATATTCGAGATCAAATTCAACTTTGTCTTCCTTCCTATGGTATGACTCATAACGTTCCTCATAATCAATTAAATAATCATGTCCAATATGCGTATCAAAAGATATTGCCAAAGCATCGGACAAAATGCCAGGTATTGCATCTCTTCCCTTACTTTCATCTGCTTTACCATCTGCAAGTTGAATCGACTCCATCAATGCCAAATATATAGCACGATCACGACACCACTTTTCTGTAGTATTAATTAACCAATCAAATTCAGAAGGTTCATCTTCCAAATAATTAATCAATTCAGTAACCTCTTTAAAAGAATTATCATTAATATCTTGACGTTTTTCCGTCTCAATACATAATACTTCTTTAGTTGCTGGTTGATTATATTGACCAACAAATTTTACAATCTCTTCAAAAACAACCTTTTGATTATAATCCTCAAAATATTCACTTTTAATAAAAGGAAGTACTTTGCGAACATATTTTTCATTATATAAAAGGTTTCTAAGAACTAGAACCTCAAGTTTGTCCATAAGTAAATTCTTTTTGAGCTATTTTATCTAAACTCTGTAATACCTCAGTGGTGAAGTAGATTTCTGGATCGGCAAGGATTTGTTTGGCATATAACTTCTTTCCTCCAATCTCATATCTTCCGGCAACGTTTTTCCAGAGCCCCCCAATCTCACCCAATTCCAAAAGACCATAGTAACGATCAAGACCACGATAATCATAAAAGAGACGTATTTCAACTTGTTTATTCTCCTTACTTAAACGTGATTTAGCCGTCTTAGCTTTAATAAGATTACCAACAACTTCTTTCTGATCCTTTTCCTTTTTCTTTGTGAAATAAATGATCGTACTTGCGGCATATTTGAGACCAGAACCGCCTCCCATTTCTTTAGTAGGGACATAACTGCCAATGACATCGTAAGTATGATTTGTTACTATAAGTGGAATATTTGCTTTCCCCAACTTTAAAGTCAACATTCTAAAAGCACCTTTAACAAGTTGAGATTTAGTCATATCTCTAACTTGCTTATCATTTAATACATCAGTAATTTCTTTTTCTGTTGAAAGCATACCTAAAGAATCTAACACAAACATACAAGGTTTGCGATCTTCTATGGGCATTTGTAAATATTTATCAACTGCCTTAAGTGCCTTTGATCTAAATTCTTCAATTGTTACTACATTAACTACAACAAATCTTGTAGTATCAATACTACGACTTTCTAAAAGTGACTTAGTAAGACAATCCTCACTATCAAAATAGAGTACATAAGAGGAAGGATTATTATCAAGAAAGTTCTTAACAACGGCGAGAGAGAAAAAAGTTTTTCCTGTACTGGACTCTCCAGCCAGGGCAGTAATCTTATTAGAAGACATGCCCCCAAATATACTGCCTGAGCACAACCCATTAAAGATATAACTTCCTGTATCAACAAATTGTTCGACCTCAGTAATTTCTGACGCCAATTTTGTAAAATCATCACCAATCTCATTTACAATGTCTTTCAAAAAATCCATTAAATTACCATCCCATATTGTTCACGTAAAATTTTCTTATAAGGTCCATCTGGATTTTCATCCCTAACCTCTTTAATAGTTTTCATTTTTTGATATAGTGCAGCATCACCTCCAAGACGCATTGCACTCACTAATGTTGCTAATTCTTTGTCGTTAATAGGTAAATCCATTAGGCAAAAAATGATTCCAGGTTTACAGTTTTTTCTATATTCCAACCAATCGCTTCTAAAATAGTTTTGAGTGGTTCTAAGAAGGCTTTTTCAAATTGTAAGTCATAATCAATATATTTGTCAAGACCAATTTCATGTGGAAAATCCTGAATGAAAGAAATAATATTCTCACGAATAATATTTGGTTTCTTTAAATAACAGAATTTAATTTTATCACCATTCTGAATGAAAGAATACTTATTAGTCAACTTATGTTGTTTAACGTAATGATTATATAACAAAGCGCCCCGTATATGTATAGGAGTTCCTTTGGCATATATTGTGGAATGTGCCCGATACTTAACGACATCAGATGCAGAACGTGGGAATGATATTTCTTCTGGTGGGAGAGTTCTAAACTTCTTTCTAGAATCCTCAATAAACATCTGAACATCCTGTTCCGATCCACTCATAATAAGTTTAAGAGCATCCTTAATCATCTGACGACAAGGAGCAGGTGTAGAGGATTTAACTGCCTCAATACCCATAATCTTTAACTTAGGTTCTTCATATCTTACACCTTCACTGTCCCATACGTTAAGAATATATCGCTTCTTCGCAGTCCAGATACCACGATCAGCAATATTCTCACGCTTCATTTGCATTTTTTGGTCGTAGGCATTGACGTAGGTTGCCAATTCTTCATAAGAACTATCAATATACGGCTCAAATTCCATCTCACAGATCTTATTAAGGAACGTGACAATGCCTTCATTAGTTTTCTTTCTCCCTTCGTATACACGGTCAACCAAAGGACCCAAATGAAGGTAGAT
>Ga0080013_1003031_pt1 | contig 18460 bp, 38 predicted proteins | sample ETNvirenome_6_85_FD_69236 | JGI IMG/M metagenome (GOLD analysis project Ga0080013, IMG submission 69236) | Marine viral communities from the Pacific Ocean - ETNP_6_85 (SPADES assembly) (version 2) | ecosystem: Environmental > Aquatic > Marine > Oceanic | place: Pacific Ocean | collected 2013-06-19 | reverse complement strand
GTACCTCCCAACACCAAAAAAAGCAGAACCAAAAAAGGCGGCACTCTCTTAGACCAGGTACGCGGGAATGTACACCGTTTTTTTCACTCCAGCCCCGGGGAAAACAGACCGATATGCCACTCCTGGCTCATGAGAATGGGGCGACCGTGCACTCAGGTCGGTCTAGAGGGCAGGGAGCTGCAGCGTGATGGGTTACCCCCCTCTGGATGCACAGGAGAGCCACTGCTACGTCGTGCTGCTCACTCCAGCCCCGGGGAATTGTAACCGCTAGCGTCCCCACGAGTCAGGAGGGCAGGGTGAAATAAAGTGCGCAAGACGCGTGCAAAAGCTCTCCAGCTGGTGTATAATAGAAATGACAGGGGGAGAGGGGATCGGCCAAGGAGGAAAGGTCACATGTTTCTGATCAAAAAGGGTACGACCGTCGACGTTGCGCGTCTCACCGGCGAAACGGTGCAGCACGTGACCAAGCACGAGAACCTGTTCGAAAAGCATGAGGTGGTCATCGACCCCCTCTTTAACCTGGGTCCCGCCGCCGGCGAGCTCTACGGTTTTGAGCGGGATGGGTTCACCCTGTACGTCGACCAAGCTAGCGTCACGTACATGGGATAGAAGTCGCGTGCAAAAAGCGCGTGCATGGTATATAATTTAAATGAAGGTAGGGAAGGGACCCTGCCAAATCATCACGACCAAGGAGATTGAATGGATATCAAAACTTTTACGGCGATCGCTCCCAAACTGCCGGCACACATCGCGGTGCTGATGCGCGGCCCGACCGGAGTGGGCAAGTCCCACCTGGCCAAGCAGGTGTCGGAGGAGCTCGAACTCCCCTTCATCGACGTACGTGGATCCACCATGAGCGAGGGCGATGCCGGCGGGTACCCCGACATTGAGGGGATGAAAGATACCGGTGTGATGACCTTCTGCATGCCCAGTTGGTTCGTTCGCGCCACCCAAGAGCCGGTGGTCCTGATGCTGGATGAACTCAATCGCTCCCTTCCCGGGGTGCAACAGAGCTTCTTCCAGCTGATCCTGGATCGCGAGCTGGGAAACGACAAGGACGGTAACCCCTACAAACTCCACCCCGACACCCGGGTTTTTGCTGCGGTCAACTGGGGCGCTGAGTACGATGTCAATGACATGGACCCGGCACTCCTCCGGCGCTTCTGGGTCTGTGACCTGGAACCCACAGTGACTGACTGGCTGGAATGGGCGAATTCCGCTGATATCGATCGGGTTTTGGTCGATTTCATCCGGCAAAACCCGATGCACCTGAGGGTCGATCCCAAGGATGCTGAACCCGGGACAGTGCTTCCGACTCCTGCTTCCTGGCATCGGGTCGATCAGGCGCTCAAACATATGGGTTGCGCCCCTGAAGAATGGGCCGGCAAGGATCGCCCGGAGGGACCCTACGCGGTGTCCTTGGGAATGGTCGGAGCTGAGGCTTCGATCGCCTTCTGCTCCTTCGTCGAGGACTACGACATGGTCCTGAGCGCGGAGGATATTCTGGATGACTGGAAGGAAGTCAAGGGCCAAGCCTCCCAGCTCAATGCTGAGGGACAGGGTACCCTGATTGAGAAGCTCTCCGATCACTTTACGGAGAATACATGGAGCTCCAAGCAGGCCAAGAACGCTGCGGCCTTCGCCGGTACCATGGGTGATGAGCTTCTGGTCCACTTCTGGAACAAATTGGTTGCGACTCAGAACGTGCCCAACATCCAGAAGGTTCATAAATTGCTGGGACAGCGAGTGGTCGAGGCCGTGAAGGCCAGTCGGGACCTCAAGAACTAAGGAATTCCCTTGGTCGGGACGTCCTGGGGTACCGACGCTAAACTGCCCCACCAAATCTTGTACAATGGGGGCGGGTGGATTATAATTTAACTGATTGAAGAGGTAGAGATCATGAATTCGTAAGTGCCTAATAACATTACATTATATAATTGCGTTGATGTTAGAGGTGAAAAATTAAGCGTTGATTAGCTGTTAACATGATTTAGTAACCAGTTAGTATTAGCAACTTTAGAGAGAGGGTATACCCTCTCTCTTTTTACAGGATGAGTTATAGGAGCGACAAAGCAAGGCGTTGGGCTGCCACCCGCACCAGTCAAATCGTTCGCCATGGCAGTGGAAACCGGGTACCGCGAGGTACGATCGGGATGAGGGATGATGGGGGACTTCGGTCCCCCTGACCTCATTTTTTTCTCATCAAAGGAGGTATGTAATGAGAAGGTATTTTGACGATACGGACCTGGTCTTTATGAAGATCGTGGCCTATTTGAGCGTCGGTGGCCTGATTCTATCGCTGATCATCTGATCAGTTAACGATGGTTACACTGCTCTGAGGTAGTAAAAAAAATAATTTCTGGGTTTAGGATTCCCAATAACGTGGGTATAATTGTGCTTCTTTAAAGAGGAGTACTTCCATGGAATCCGAATTCGTAACCCAGTTTGTCGAGGGCTTCAACGGTAGTCCTTTCACTGATGCCCTGACGTTTGTGTGCTTTGCTGCGATACCCGCGATCGCTGTCATGAGTTGGGTATGGGCATCGCGGCGTCTAAGCAAGAATAAAAAAAGCTAATAATATCAACAACTTATAGTCACATGGAGGTGACATATGATGGATCCAATGTGGTATCTGGCCTATATACCGGTGTTCCTAATCGGCGTGATGGCTGGTTACAAAACCGGTGTGATGCAGTCGCGCGCGGCTAAAAATAAAAAAAGCTGTAATGATTCACGTGCAAAGGATCCCCAGTAATGGTATAATTTAAAGGAAAGGGGGGAAAAGAGCCCCCACAAAACCTGCCGACCTAGGAGATAGAATGAAGCTTACCGAGATTCTCAATCGCCTCCCAGCCCTTGACGAGAGTGAACTAGTCAAACTGAACCGCGCGGTCTGTGACAAGATCAAGGCAGTCCGTAACCGTGATGCTGAGCACAAGCGCGCCATCCTCTCTGAGGGCGACGTCGTGGAATGGGATGGTCGCCATGGCCTGACCTCCGGAACCATCACCAAGGTCAATCGCAAGAAGGCCAAGGTACGTACAACCCTGGGCATGGTCTGGACCGTCCCGCTGAACATGCTGAGGTGGCCCAAGTCAGCCTCGATCCCCCGCAGCGCCTAAACTCGCCGGCGGATAAAAACAAAAAAAGCTAGGTATCCCGTGCAATAGGGTACAGGATATGGTATAATGGATAAGGAAGGAGGAGGAGAGGATGGACAACGCGCTACCCATTGTGCTACTGGCAGGGATGCTGTACTGCTGGTGGCAACACTCAAACATGCGGTGAGGTCAGGGAGCCAGCACCCGCGGGTCAGGTTGGGGCGTAGAGCTCCGGGGAAGAGGGTTGGTATGGATCCGCGGTTACACAGTGCTAAGGGGCCCAATATAGGCCCCTCGGAAGGGGCCCTAAAACAGGCCCCATCGACAGGCCCCCAGAGGGCCCCAAAAAGGGCCCCCCTGCATACTCACCGGAGCCACCCTGGGAGGCCGTGCCCCTAGGTCCGCTCGCTCGTTTCTCGGGAGAGATTCGAAACGGAAACGGCTTTTTTCGCAAAATTTTTCTCGAGCAAATTTCGAAACTAGGAGTTGAATATTATGGTACCAGGTGATCAGGTCATGTTACGCCCAACACATAATGCTAAGGGTCGTACCAAGAATAGGCTTCAAGAACACGGGAAATTGGGTTTCATTGTTAAACGTGCTAGTATACGTGTTAGGTGCCTGAATAATCTCCCCGCTCTTTTGTTAGAATCCGTAACAAAAAATAGTTCAGGTGGAATTCCATGGCGTGGGTGGTTACCATGTGAGGAAATTGAAAAGGAGGTTGATAATGTTTGAAGTTTTACACGAAGATGATGCATGGGACGTTGGAGTACTTCACAAGGCCGGATTGGTCGAAGGAAGTGCAGAAGAGCTCGGAGTACCTTCCGAACTCATGAGTCATTTCGAGCACGGTCAACACGATCACCGCAATCTATCAGAAGCACAAGTTACGCGCCTGGCACTGCGATGGGGACTATAGCATGAGAGTAGGTGATTTAGTCAAATTGAAGTCGATCCCTACTAGCATTGGGTTGATCAGTTGGGTTTCACCCAATGTACATGAGAGCATATCGTACGATGTTACGGTTGTGTGGAGTACCCCAAACCGTCACGGACAAATTACCGATCAGTTTAACTTTCAGTTAGAGGTCATGAGTGAAAGTCGGTGATTTAGTTCAACTTAGGCATGGCACACTGGGAATATTGATCAATTGGTCGATCGATGATAGTTCCGATGTCTTCATGAAGCAGAAGGTATGGCATGTACTAGTCGACGGTTCAACCGTTCTCAAAGTGCACGAATCGTATCATATGATAAAGGTGATCAATGAAGTCGGGTGATTTGTTGCGGCACAAGAGACGTGGTTGGCTGGCACTCGCCCTAGCAGTCAATGAGCGCAACATGTCAATCGAGTTCATGTGGCTCGATGATGGGAATGATATTGATGACTGTTCTATGAGTCTGTTTGAGGTGATCAGTGCAAGTAGGTGATTTGGTAAGATATAGGCCGGGTCACAGAATAGATTGTCTTATTGATAAATTTGGTAGTGACATTATTGGCATTTTATTGTACAACAACAAGAAGGGTGGGACGCTAAAGTTGATGATTAACGACTGTGTAGTATATTGGGCTGTAACTGGCGATTGTGAGGTGATCAGTGAATGTCGGTGATTTTGTTAAACGTAGTAACTGGTGCACTGGTAGTAATAAACCGGTGGTACCTGACTACGGTGTCATAATGGAGCTTCATCTCCGTTCCCCCATATGGGACCATATGGATGACTTCGATGGCAATCCACTCCGGCGAGTCACAGTGTTACGAACAGATGGAAAGATAAAAGATTGGTATGCGATCCACGTCGAGGTAATTAGTGAAGCAGGGTGATCTAGTAGAATATGCCGGATTATCCTACGAAGCAGAGGGAAGAACCCGCGGAATTGCCATCCGGTTTGATATATATGAATCTCAGGTATTGGGCCAGACGTTGAAGACACCACTAGTTGAAGTCTTATGGGATAAGGGTCCGGGCTGGATCGACCGACAAAGGGTGACGATCATCGATGAGGATACATGACCTGGTAATTAGATATGATGGTATGGTTGGAATCGTGATCCGTACGCATAAAACCCGAATCGTCCGGATCCTAATGTTCCCATCCTGTGTTTATAGTGACCAGCTTAAGCATGATTGGAAGGTGATCGAATGAAGGTGGGTGACATGGTGATACATACCCGAAAGAAATACTGGGCCACCGGATCGGATCGTTGGATCCATGAAATGTCGGATCCCCTTCCGGAAGACCAGCGGACCCTGGGCCTAGTCATTCAGGAAGCGGCTATAGCCGAAGGCAAATTGACAGTGCTCTGCAAATCCGGAGTCAAGCACTGGTTTCTTAAGAATTGTGATCGGGTACCGGCCGGGCCGGATCAGGCATTAATAAATGATAAACAACAACTCATGAGGAGGAAGGATATTGAGCGATAATGAAACGCCATTTTCCCGATATCGGGATGGATATGTTGATGGATATGAGGGTAACGTTAGTCGAACCGACCAAGATGATGATTATGTTCGGGGGTATCATGATGGATCCGAGGATGATAGAATTGGCGCACCTAGTAAATTTGGCGACGTAACACGAGTTACACCGATATCACCATCCATGGTATCTTTCAGGGTTAACGGTGATGGTGAGTGAAAGTCGGTGATCTAGTCCAGCCCTCGAAAGACGCGGTCATGTGTGCTAGCCAGCGTGATGTGGTGGGGTGTGGGATCGTGGTGGAATTCCCGTTTCCGTACTCACATGCCATGGTGCTCTGGGATGATGGAGAGATCGAGGATATGTGGCACGAGGATATATGGGTGATTCAATGAAATTCAGAAAGTGCTTGTCTAAGCTCGGTCCGTTCAATTGGACATTGCATAACCTGGTCGCCCATCCCTTGAGTGAGTTGGTATACCTGATCGGTCTGGGCTCGGATCCAGCTGAGCGTGTCTCAAACTGGATCCATGATGTGACGGTACCGGAACACAAGCCCGGGAGTGGGCGTGGATGACGCGACCAGGATAAAGACCGGTGATCTTATCCGGATTAGCGTTGATCCGTGTAAAAATTTGGCGCTTGTTATTGGTACCGATTCTGTTACCGGACGACATCTGGTCCTGGTATGGATCACCGGTGATGATACCGGAAAGGAGACCTACATGGATGCATGTTATTTTGAGAGGGTGGTGCGCATATGAACCGATCTGAGTCACGCTGGCCTAAGGTCGGTGATTTCATCATTCACGACTGTCGGGCCAGTGGTGATCGTCATAGTGGCCTGATATACCATATTGGAGATGACCGCCGGACCGGTGAGGTGATGGTCGAGTGGATGGATGGTAGATCCCCCTTATACTACAATGAGACTTACGGTTACTCTGCTCTGAACATGCATAACTGTAGGGAGGAGTTTATCATCATTCGGGAGGGAAAGCAAGTAAGATGAACTCGGGCGATGCTGTGTTTCTTTGTTACCCCGGGGACATTGTGAGGCTCGTTACCCGGGTGCTCCGCAGAAAGCAATTGGGGACCGTTGTTTCGGTCCCCATGATGTGGGCGGAAGCATCTTCCGGAGCTCCCGTGTTTTATGTTGAAATACTGTGGGAAGATGGAAAACATGGTGTTTCCCTCTGTGAAGAGCTCGAGATGGTGCTCAGTGCCGCTTAAGCGTATACTTTGTAATTCTGTTGGTTTATAATTTTTAAGGAGAGCTATTATGGAAGACTGGCCCAATGTACATGAGGCCCATGATGTTCCGGTTGGTAGTTTGGTGCGAGTATTGGATCCAAATACTGACGAGATTGTGGGTACCGGCACTGTTGTTGAAAAGATATTTTGTCCTACTAATGCAACCTCTCGTTTGGTCATTCGTCGTTTTGGTTATCTGACTCCATATGACTCCAGGTACCGGTACGAATTAGTTAGTATGAACATGTTGACTCCAGAACAAGCTGAGGAAGTACGTGGTGACTGGGAGCGTTAATTCATCTGATGAGCCATCAGGCATGTCATGGACTGGCATTAGTTATGATTGGATCGATTTTAAAACACGAGTATCTTCTTTTTTAGCTCCTGTCGATCCGGATAATGCTGCAATGAAATTTCATGAATTACATCCCCGGCAAAATTTGTTGGCTTTAGTTCCTGGAGATCATGCATGTTCTGAGAGCCTTCGCATTTATAAGCTTAGCATTGGACGTCGGGAACGACAGTCATGAGTGAACCTAGATACCGACCGAGTATATTTGAACCAGCACTATATTTGTTTTTCTGGTTTTTTCAAACATGGGGATGGATCATCTTTTTTTTGTTTTTAGGGTGGAAGTTTTTAGGGTGCTGGTTACCGGAACCCATGGAGATTGATGAAAGTTCAATTTCTCAAGTAATGGAGTATTCTATTGTCATACGATATCATGAAATGGGCTAAGCTTTCATGTTCGTCTGATGATCCGATTCCGGGTGATCTAGTTCACGTGACTCCCCGGGGTGATATGGCCGGTTATGTGATGTGCGGCGCAATGTACATTGGTGGTCATCAAGTACCTGCTTCTGAGGACATGTCCAAACGTGGAGAGCCTCCAACCGTTGTCCATAAGGTTCTATTCAATGGAAACCTGGTGGTGATATCGAGTCATTCTCACGTGATTCAAGTAATTATAAAAGATACTATATAACTCAAATTTAAATTAGCATAGAACTAATTAATCGTTTTTTATTGAATCTGCTCGAGCCGCTCGAACACAATGTCATACTCTTATATACACGTTAACATAATGATATATCAATTTAAGTTTAATAATTGATAGTTTATAATATCATTATGTTAACATTATCAATAAAGGGTACTTTTAAATATGAATGTAACTGATGTACAAAAATTGGCTGAATTGAGAAAATATATAGTAGAATATTATGAATCACTAGATGGTGCTGGAACTGTAACGGCTGTCGTTAATCAACATCACGTGGCTCATCACTTAGAGACAATTATTCGTAGTTTGGATGACCTTATGCAAGAATCTAGGCTTGTGAGTTTTCAGAAATAGATATCTATAATCCGAATTCACACAATAGTGTATTAAGGGTATTTATAAATATGGTATGCTTGGTATACCAACCAGGATGAATGTTGCCTTCATGATCAGCGTCACCCCGATATCCCTGCGATATGAGAGCTAGATGAACTAGTTCATGTATTAGACTAGTCTCACATATCCTGGATTTGTTATTGACATTAATCCATATCATTCCCAGCGTTAAAACTAATCCTAACGCTGGGCTAGAATTGATCTTATCCCCGTTAAGGGTATACCCTGAAACTAATTTCTTTTGATAGGACCACTCAATCATCAAATCATTTAACATTCTTAACAGTCTGCGATCGGTATCTTCAAATTCCGCTACCCATCGGTGGTAAAAAAAACTTATTGACATAGAAACTTTTTCGCGAGAAAAATGACTGCAATTAGAAGTAATGTGCCACATATTTGAAAACCCAGGAACTTGAACCATCTGAGGCATTCCGGTTGAAAAGGGATCACATTCAGGCATATGGGATATGTTGGGGTTAATTTTGGTAAAATCGGAATAGTACGATAGTTGGCAGCTACTCATAAACAATATTGTTGATACTGCCAATATGATGCATGTATAACTATATTTTAACACAAATTATAATTATGCTAAATCCGTTAATATCAGATGCACAATAAATGAAATACTTAATATACAAGAGTAGTTAATGATATCCTTCTTCCGTTTCGAAGAACTACGGTTGTAATTACCCTTTAAAGGAACGAAATATGGCGTTAGTAGGAAGTGTATCAGGTTCATCAGCAAATTCGTGGATTACAGGGATCACAGGATCACTAATTGTAGCTCGTCCAGGGGGCATCGAGGGAGCGGTACCTCAAAATCACACCTTTGGATATATGAACTTGGGTGCGGCTGCCATTGGCGATGACGTTAACGTTTTTCTGTCGGGTGCTTACAACTCCAAAGCATGCACTTCCGGATCCAAAGCTTTTGGTGCTGTCGCGGTCGGTGGTGACCTTGTTGTTTCGGGTGCCATGGCATTTGAACAAGTGGGATCAATTCCAACGACGGTAAATGATAAGCTTTACAATCGTGATGGTCGTCTTTTCTGGAATGGGATCCTCATGGCTAGTGGTACCATCTCCGCCGGAGCCGCCGGATCCGATACACAAGTTCAATATAATGATGGCGGATCAACATTGGCCGGCGCTCCAGATCTTACCTTTAACAAAACAACCGGTGACACTACAGTTGGTGGTTCCACTGGGGATGCGAAAATTTTCTTTCGTGATGCTGGAAACTACATCTACTCCAATGCCGACGGCGATTTTGATATAATCAATGCTGATGGTACATCAACTGATTCTATTAAAATTGACTGCCAGGCTGGAGGCCTCACACTTGATGGGCATACGGGCGTAGATATCGATGCTTCAAATAGTGGTAAGGTAAGTATCGACGGTGCAGGTGGTATTGATATTGGTGTCGCAGCCGACGTTACAATCGACATAGATTCTGCTGCGCTGGATATTGATTCTTCAGGTGCGATCACAATCGATGGAACCAGCACATTCTCCATCGATGGGGTCGGTACTTCAAATATAACGACAAATGGTACTTTGATCTTATCGGGTTCAACAGGAGCTCAGTTATCATCTCACGGTGGGGAGATAGACATAACAGCTACGCAGGGTCAGATAGATATTAATGCCAACGGTACTGGCGGAGGAACGTCAGGAGTTATTGATATTGACGCCGCCGGTGGCCTATATCTAGATTCGGCCACCGCTATATACATTGGTAATGCCGCTGATAAACCGATCTATATTGACTCAACAGCTTTTGATATCGATGCTACAAGCACTGTCAAAATCGACGCAGTTGGTACATCAAACCTGACGACAAACGGTTTGATGACAATATCGGGTTCAACAGGACTCAATCTTCGTGCTGATAGCGGAGAGATTGATCTCACGACTCGTGTAGGAAACATCGATATCAATGCGACTGCGGGAGGTGTTACAGTTGATGCCGCAACATCGATCGATCTCACATCAACCGAAGATTCAGCAACCTCGATCAGCCTAACCGGTTATGGAATGACATTCGCCGGTGGGGACGAGGATGATTCATTCTTGTTCAATAACAGCCCCATCTCTCTAGAACAAATTTCAGCACCCAGCTCAACAACTGATAAGCTTTACAATGTGGGTGGTACCCTGACATGGGCGGGTAGTGCAGTCGACACCGGGGGTGGTGGATCTCCTGGAGGATCTGATACACAGCTCCAATTTAATGATGGCTCATCATTCGGTGGAATGCCCAATCTTACTTATACTACGTCTACCGGTATCTTGCTATTAACCGGCAGCTCAAAACTTAATTGGAGAGATACTGGAATATATGCATATTCCAAACAAGATGGTCAATTTGATATAGTGTCAGACAGTTATGTGGGCATAACTGGATCAGGTAATGTGGCCAGTGCAGTTGGAATCTTAGCATCAGCGGGTGGTATTGATATTGATGCGGTGGGAGCTGCTGGTGAAGATATCAACATCACAAACACTGGCGGGTCAATCCACATAACTGCCACTGAAGACGCGGCTAATGCAATCAGCCTTACTTCAGATAACATATATTTTACCGGTGGTGATCAGGATAATGCTTATCTTTTTTATAGCAAGCCGCTTCACTTGGAGATCCTTTCTTCCAACCCCACAGCATCCCCCGCCGGTAAGCTATGGTCCAGTGCAGGGTACGTTTTAAACTGGGGAGGGACCGGCCTCCGTATCACAGGATCCGGCCACTTTAATGCCACCGGCGCCGATTACGACTTTCAAGTGGAATCGCAGAATAAGACCCATGCTATTTTTGTTGATGCCAGTACCGATCAGGTCCTTATCTTATCGGGCGGTGCTCAGAGCGACACTCCCGGGGATGCACAGGCTTATACTGATACCAATTTCTTTGTTTCTGGAGCTCTGGCTTCTAGAGGAACATCAACTAAAGGGACATCAGTTTTTGGCGGAGATCTTGTGGTATCAGGTGCTCTATCTGTAAGTACCCCGGGTGTTGGCCAGGATGTTATATTCTATGGTGAGGATTCCGACGCCATTGGTCTACAGTGGGATGCTGATTCCGATGAACACGGAAAATTAATACTGGGACAAGATAACCATGGTGTAAATTTCCAGGTTTATGGAGAGTCATCAAACAACTATATCAACTGGGACCAAAGTGCCGACACATTCTATATCTACGTACCCAACGGTAACCTGTACACCAAGGGTGATATGGTGTTTGATATCTCCAGCCAAGGATGGGATTTTACCGTTAATAGTAATAGCCGTGTGGGCATCTTTGTTGATGGCAGTGAGGATCAGGTTTACATTCTATCAGGAGGTGATGGTACCGGCCCAACATCTCCGAATCCAGCAAATGCTACGGACATGGCATTCTTTGTTTCAGGCACAGTTGAATCAAAAGGTTCATCAACAAAGGGAACATCATTATTCGGTGGTGATCTTGTCGTCTCCGGAGGCTTGTATTTGGAAGAGAGGTTGGAGCCCGGTACAATTGCTGATGGGACTGTGGTTGTGTACGGAAAGGACGACTCCGGAGTTACCAAGCTCTATTTCAAGAACGAGGATGGCGAGACTGAGATTGGAGCCGGCGGAGGAGGCGGGGGCAATACACTTAATGCAGCATACGATCAAGGCGGTGCCGGAGTCGGTGCCAAGATCACTGTCGATAATCAGCCAGTTCAAATGGAAGTTGCTGGTACATTGGGAGATGGGGCCACAGCCATGGCCGTAACAGGGTCAGCGCTGTTTGGATCTTCATCAATTGAATTCGTTGCCAATAGTAAAAACAGGCTTCCGCCATTACCCGGCGAGGATACAAGCTTCTTTGTTTCCGGCGCAATCTCTCACTCTGGATCGGCAGATAACCCAGACATGGTCCAACCAACTGGTCGTGGTAAGGCTGTGTTTGGCGGTGACCTTGTTGTTAGCGGAGCGTTTCCAAGAACACAAACCATGCTGTGGGCTGCTCGAGTGAATTATGATGTTGGTACCAACACACAGGCATACTGGTATCATCCGATTAGTACTTATGGGTGGCAATACTATTCCTGGACAGCAATGGTGCTCACCACCGGGATATCGGAAAACGAGCCGGATGCCCCACCGCCCACCGAGATGGATTACAGTTATGAGTACCGCGGGATGCAATATGCACAATTCGATGCCACTGTCACTAATTGGAGTTGGACAGTCGGGCCTTACGGAACGTCCTACCAGGATATCCATGGGGGCCAGTACGTTGCTGCCATAACACATTGTAGGGGACCGGTAACCGGTGCACTGCAAGCTAATGAATTGCCAACCCTTAAACAGATTGGAGACAATTCTATATCATACGTCCTCTATGATTATCGAGAACTCAGTATGCAAATAACTAGCAGCTGTAATTACAAGGTCAATAAGGGAGATTTTATAATGCCGTTCACAAGGCGTTTTTATTATGACGCCGCTGGTACTACTTGGGGCACAGGTGCTGAATATGCAACTATTTCTTTCAATGTGACTCTCACGGAGCGGTTTGATGGACCGGTAACCATATACGAATAACAGGCATGTGATAAAATGCATTGACTGAAAATGTTGGAGAAAACAAAATGATTGAAAAATTAAAAATGCACAAAGTTTTGAAAGAGTGGTTTCCGCCAAATCCCGTTCGGTCTGGGGAGGAAGAGGAAGAACATGCGCTCGCACGTGTAGGACTTTTACCGGAGCTTACACATACTGTAATCATGATTAATAAGCTAAATGAAGTGATTGATAAGCTTAATGAGACAGAGAACCCTGAGTAGAGTTACCATTATTCTTTACGCTACCTATAATATTAAAACTATCTATTAATCTCCAGCCATGCAAAAATCTCTATTTTGTGGTATAATTTAATTAACTGGAGGCGTTAATACTATGTATGACGAGAACATACAGTGAATACCGGTGACTTAGTCAGATGGGATATCTCCACGATGTCCGGAATTAAAGAAGCGGTTGGTTTGGTACTTGAGGTTATGCCCCAGGGTAAAGCACGTGTCCAATGGGTCACCCATCCCGGATTACGGGGGTTGCCACCCCCAACCAAACCGGCCATCGTCTATATCAACAATTGTGAGGTTCTCAGTGAAGGTAGGTGATCTTGTTAAGATTGATCGTGGTTCAAAAGACATGGGATATCTACAAGCTGTGTACGATGGTATCATGGATCGTGTCGGAATGATAGTGACATGCAATCCGGAAAGGCTGAATTCATGTAGTGTTTATTGGGGTACCCCACCGTCCAGTATTGTAGGTATTGCGTTTGAACATAAAGACGGTGCACTGTGGATGAGAAGTGAACACCTAACTGTTATAGAGTAAAATGGAACACGCGTATGCAAAAACGAATTGTCAGGGGAGACCTTCTCTTAAATCCGACGACCAAAGATATAGGGTTGATTGTGAGGATCCAGAGAGATGGTCACCAATATGAAAGATATGAAATGTATGATGTGATATTGGGCGGCATAAAAAAAAGAATAAGTGAATATGATTTTCATTCTGAAGGTTGGAAGGTGATTAATGAAAAAAGAGACGCTTAAAAGAGTAGGAAAAATACTCTTATCAATTTATATTGTTATGTTAGGAAGAGTCGATTCAGTGTATGATACAGTGGCAAGAGTTGAAATTGATAAAGGTAATGGGGATTTGATTTATCAAGATTTTCCGTTGAACGAATTCCCATGTAACGCCAAAGAAGGAAAAGCGGTTTACATTTTCCAGATGAAGGGTGAAAATAAAAAGAGAGTTGTAGCATGTCCCACGGAGGCACAGTTAAATGAACGTTCCTGATGATGTATACTATGGTATTGTCTGGTCTTCCATCCTTCTGGGTGGGATTTTATTGATATCATACTGGGCTAGTGGTCCATGAAAAAACGAGGATTCCGTATTAATGACCTGGTCAATCGGATTCCGGAAACTCACGATTCCATGCTAAAAAGAGTGTGGACCGGAGAAGGAAAAAAGATTACTAAAGGTCAATATGGGATTGTGGTCATCAATATTATTTGCTCTCCTAAAAACTGGTATTATGTTTTTTGGCCTGAGGGTAGATTTACATGGGAAAGTAAGGAAGATCTTGAACTAGTTTAATACAATTTCTAATATATAATTGATAGTATTTTGGTAATCGATTTGAATATTTAAATGGGGTATTAACAATGTCACAACCTATAACACTATGATATTTTCTTCTGTTGAACCTATTGATCCAGGCGACGATCATGATGATCGTGATATTGTGGTTAAGAGCATTAATAAATGTTTAGAAAAAAGTTGGACAGCAACCGAAATAAAAAAGGGCCGAAAAATAGAGATTCCCGGTTTCTGGCGAAGTCATATCGATGGATTAATTCTAGAATATAGAGAGGCCGGATGGGTTGTATCGAAACTGATACAGATATCTTCGGCAAGGCCAAAACAGCGGTTATTTTTTATGACCTTTAAAAATCCAAAATTACTAGCATAAACACATCAGATTCATGGGTTATATTTTAGTCATTAATCGAATTTACCCAACGAGCTAGTTAATGCCTATTTTTCATAATTTAAATAATTCCTCATTAATTGACATAGCACTTTCTAGAAAGGAAGCATCTCAAATTAATACCGGTGCCATAACTGTTACCACTGGAAAATATACCGGTAGGTGCCCATATGCAAAACGTTTTGTTCTCGAGGCGGTTTCAAGTCATGATATCTATTGGTCGGATAATCAATCCATTTCAATACAAGAATTTCATGAAAAATTAATGATCATGTTCGATCACCTTGAGAATCTTAAGAGCGGTTATTTTCAACAAGACCTTATAGCAAATCATGATAAAAATCACTCGCTTAATTTACGTGTGGTGACTACAAAGGCCTGGCAGAGCTTATTTGCAAGGAATATGTTTATCATACCTTCAACCGAAGATCTACGCGATTTTAAATATGATTGGGAATTATTTTGTGCACCTGAACTGGGAGACGATCCCTTTGTTTGGATATCATTTGAAAAGAAACAGGTATTGATAGGGGGTACACATTATGCCGGTGAAATCAAAAAAAGTATTTTTACTGTCTTAAACTTTCTACTTCCAGAGGACGGCATTTTACCCATGCACTGTTCTGTGAATGTAGACCTCGAGGGAAAAAACTCGGCCATCTTTTTTGGTCTATCGGGTACTGGAAAAACAACTCTTTCATCTGATGAAAATCGATTATTGGTTGGTGATGATGAACATTGCTGGTCTGATGATGGTTTATCAAATTTCGAAGGGGGTTGTTATGCAAAAGTAATTAATTTATCCCCTATAGACGAACCCCAAATATGGGATGCATGTCAAAAATCCGGATCTATATTAGAGAATGTGGTGATTAATTCAGACGGATATCCGGATTTTAATGATCATAAATTAACAGAAAATACTCGGGCATCTTATCCTCTGGAGTTTATTCCCAATGTTCACTCTACCGGAATTTGCGATCATCCTAAAAATGTGATCATGTTAACATGCGATGCCTTTGGCGTTTTACCCCCTGTTTCGAAACTTGATATTACAAACGGTGATTTATTTGAACAGTTCATTTTAGGATATACGTCAAAATTAGCAGGCACAGAGGATGGAGTAACTGAGCCTCGGGCCACGTTTTCTTATTGCTATGGTGCTCCCTTTATGCCCCGTAATCCTTTGGAGTATGCTAATCTTCTTGTTGTTAAGGCAATTCAACACAACGTTGATTGCTGGTTAGTTAATACGGGGTGGGTAGGGGGACCATATGGGAAGGGAGACAGAATATCAATCTCAATCACCCGTAAAATCATTGATGCCATTCATAGCGGTACACTTAATTCTTCTAAATTTATCAAACATGATTATACAGGATTTCAAATTCCTACTCAGATCCCGGGAATAGACACAAAAATACTAAGTCCGGAACTAATGTGGGATGATATTGATGACTATAAATGCCAGAATGATAAACTCTTTAAAGCGTTTAATGATCAAAAAACTAAAAACAGATTATTAATGCATGAACATTTTCATATGAAGAACAAGGCTCATTATTAGGGTTATACTCGATGATAGATATCGGAGATCTAGTAATTGTAACTGACGTTATGCGATCGCAAACATACGCCAGTCCTTTATATCAACAGTATGGGATTGTATTAGACATTGATGATGGGGATTTTGGAAACGTTGAAGGGATAGAGGTTTTATTGGTTAACACGGAAATAAGATATTGTTTTCCGGAAGAAATTAAGATTTGTTCTCGGCTTTTTGAACCGAATTCAACTTTATAATGAAGGATAAAAAATGGAAAATTTAAATATGTACGCACAAAATAATCACCGTGACGATACGCAGTTTGGTGAAGCCGGCATTATTCATGAAATATTTAAACGTCTTAAGGTCAAAAAAGGGGTATGCATTGAGTTTGGGGCGGGGGATGGAAAAGAGATATCAAATACCTACTCACTGTGGAACGATCAAGGGTGGCACGGATTACTTATTGAACCAGATACGGATAAATATGATCAATTGGTTCAATTGATTGATCGATTAAATAAAACAGAAACAGTCACGACGTTACCCTTATATGTTCATAATACTCAACAAGAGATACAGGGAAAAATTATAGCAAGACCGCTGGATGACATTATTGATGAATATATACCTGTTGAAGCAGAAAAAGGTGTCGATCTAGTATCTATAGATATTGACGGTAATGATTATCACGTCTGGGATTCTTTAAAGAAATATATTCCATCATGCATTATAATTGAATATAACTCTGAGTTTCCTCCTCATATGAATTTTATTAATCCCATTGGAGAATGTATGGGTTTGGGTTCGTCAATTCGTTCCTTAAATTCCCTAGGTATACAAAAAGGTTATAAATGTGTGGCGGCGACAAAGGGCAACATATTTTTTGTAAAAGATGAGCTTATTAATAAACTGGGAAATGTATGTACAGATATCAATGAATTGCATGATCCCAGCTGGTGCACCTATATTATAAGTGAAATGAATACACGCCGGGCATGGATGAGTAAGAAAAACCCGAGTCATTATTATATCTATGGTGACCCAAAAATCCGGGATAATATTAGAGATAAAGACCTATACCCTATTCATATGCATTATGCTAACTGGGATACCCCTTCCGGAAAATTCAGAATTCAAAATAATGAACTATATGCATTTGAAAATAAGAAGAATGATCCTTATGCATATCCTAATCATTGCATAGAACCACAATTGGCGTCTTCGATAAACTTGGAAGATCTATATCACTATATGACGAATAATGTGTCTAAAGAAACAATAGGGGTATCGATAGAATAATTCTAGTCATCATATTAAAAACTTAATAAAAAACTGGAGCGTGTACCCTATTTAAATTAAGATATTTTATGTTGGTGGTGGATGAAATGAAAATAACTAAGCGCCAACTTCGAAAGATTATTCTAGAAGCGTTAACACTTGAAGAAAAGAGACCGGCTCGTGAAGATGATGAACTAATGGACCTATGGAATTCCATAAAAGAAGATCTCGAGCTTCTTAGGGTGGGTTTTGAGAGCTCTGAGACAGGTTCTCACAGAGGATTGTCCAATTCAGTATCTCAATTTATAAAATCGATCGAAGGAGGCATAAGATTTGTAAGCTATACCGGGGCCGACAAGCTTCCTGAGGACCCTGATCTAGCTAAACAAATATCTCTTCGGGGTCATCGAAATTAATTAATTTCCATTAAACATTAAGAAAAAATAAAATAATTACGTATTGGTTCCCTAATTACTTGAGGAAGAAGGAGAAACATTATGGATGTTGTTAATGATAAAACTGTTTTGGAAAAAGAAGAATTTGAAGCTATCAAAAAAGTGATTCAGAAACTTGCGGCTGGAGTGGAAGGATTATTGGAGATAAATTATTTAGACATTGCTGATGATCATCCACTTTTATATGATGCTCTAATAGAACTTCAAGATGTTTGGGATTCCCACGAGTTTCAGGATGCTCTTGATACCTGGAACAATGATCTAGATCATTAGTATCTTTCTGTGCAAATTCACTCTCCATAATATACAATTAAAACCTAGGTAGGAGGTGCTCCATCGAAACTCTACATGTTTCTCCCCAGGTATTTGATGAAATCAATAAACATGTGCAGGATAAAAGGGTCATCATGGCTATTAAGGCATTGCGAAAGGGGGTTCCTGGATGT
>Ga0080013_1003030_pt1 | contig 18473 bp, 30 predicted proteins | sample ETNvirenome_6_85_FD_69236 | JGI IMG/M metagenome (GOLD analysis project Ga0080013, IMG submission 69236) | Marine viral communities from the Pacific Ocean - ETNP_6_85 (SPADES assembly) (version 2) | ecosystem: Environmental > Aquatic > Marine > Oceanic | place: Pacific Ocean | collected 2013-06-19 | reverse complement strand
AAGCGGAGATGTTAAGTTAGGTCACATTCTTAGCCCTGAATCATCTGATGCCAAGAAGAAAACGCTTGGCTCAGAGTTAAGAAGAAAGTTCCTTGATGCTATACCAGGACTAGAACCTCTAGTTGATGCAGTCAAGCAGCGAGTACGTGGCACAGGTCGCGTTACTGGCTTGGACGGTAGGCCAATCTTCTGCGATGCAGAATTCAAGTCATTGAACTTTTTACTGCAGAGCGCAGGAGCAATTTTAAGTAAGCGTTGGTGTGTAATCTCACAAGATCTTCTAGATCAGGCAGGTTTTACCTATAACGTTGATTACACTAGATGCGCTTATGTGCATGATGAGCAGCAATTCTCGGTTGTACCTCAAGAGGCAGAACGAGTTGCTAAACTTTTAGTAGATGCTGCTCCATTAGCAGGAGAATATTACGGCTTTAGAGTACCTATTACAGCCGCTTCTTCTATAGGCAAAACATGGTCTGAGACTCATTAATCATGACTGATGAACAAGAGATTAAAGTACAAGGGATGATTGATAATGCAATACGGAAACACAACCGCAGCGCATCAATCATCTCCCTCTGGCTGGGAATATTTTTCTTGGCCGCATTTGTTGATGGACTATTACGTGCATTAGGTCAAATTGAACCATTCATGGGAATAGACATCTCACTAATGCACGATATTGTTGATAAACTACTAACAGAGATACAGCCATATATACCCAACATGAATACAGGAATGCCTTAAATGCCTACAACAATCGAATTTTTGACAATATTAATAGCTGCCGTGTGGATGTTTTATCTACTAACAGGACCTAGGAGTTAGCCACCTCGCAACACTTATATCAATTCTGAGCTAAATAAGCAGCAATTACCTCCTCCTCCGAAGGCTCAGTAGCTTTCCCAATAGCAGCCCCACCACCAGCTAATGTAAGTCCAGCAGTACCATAAAGCAGAAGATCTTCCCAACCGTCTTTGTTGTTACTTAGACTATTAAGCTTCTCATTAAGTAGTTTATGTACAGCTTCATCCTGGTCTACAGCTATTTGCGTTTGTGGATCTAATGGTAAATCAGCAGGGATATCTTTTAAATTCACTGTTTTAACAGGGGCTGATGAAGATGCTTTTGCTTTTTCCTTAGCTGTCACCCGTGCATTTAAACGGTCCATATCAGCTTGTGCTTTAAGTGCTACTGCTTGCTGATGTGGTGTATATCCATAGAATTCCTTCATCAAACCACCTATCTCTTCTGTAGCGGAACCTGAGCCACTAATCCCCATAACACGCTCATTATTGAAACGATCATATAACTCTGGTGGTAAGGAATTTGAATCGAAGACTTCCCCCTTAGTTATTATTAAACGTTTCGCTTCGCCTGGAGAAATCCCTGCTACTTTTGAAAAGAAGTCAATTACACCACCCTTCTTGTGATCCGCTAATTTACTCCAAAGCCTTCTATTCATAACTAAAAACTTTCACTTTCATTCTATTTTATCGTTAAAATAGAAGTACGTTCATCCGATAGTACGGACGCAAGTAAGGCACGATTGGCCTGAAGGAACGGGAATATCCCCTAACTGGAGTATTCCAATGTCTCAAATTCAACTACAAGGGCTGCTGAAAGCCCGCCAAGATCTCAAGCGTGCTCGTCAAGAATTTGACCGTGCAAAGCTGCATTCAACTGCATATCGAGGTCTATCTTACGTTGCTGAACGTCAGCCTCAACAAACTCATGGTACATTCTTGTACCGTGGGCAATCCTACACTAAGTAGAATTAATAGGGCTTGCTAATTAAGTAGGCCCATTTCCCTATTTAGTACGTTAAGATAATAACAATGCGAACGAATAAATATACGTTTGCGCTTGCTCACTATATCTAAATTAAAATGATTTCTATTCTATCTAAAGCCACGCTTGGTGCTGTTGTCACCGCCGTTGCTGCATCACCAGCTGCTTTTGCTGGAGCCTATGTTAACGCTGAAAATAATGCAGGCTGGGCCGGAGATACGTACAACGGCGCTACCACCGAACTTCACATTGGCTACAAAGGTTCCGTTGGTGAAAACGGTGCCTGGTACGCACAAGGTGGTCCCGCAATTATTTCTGTGAACGGGGAGGAGTTGGACACTGAAGTGTCCGGCAAAATCGGCGGCAGCTTTTCCCTCACAGATCAGGTCTCAATCTATGGTGAGGTCAGCGCTCGCACCGTTGATCAAGAGATCACCGAAGGTCTTAATGTGGGTACAAAAGTAGGCGCCACCTACTCCTTCTGATCAATTGAATAAAGCTTTAAGCCCTCCTCACGGAGGGTTTTTCTTTATTTACTTAAAATGATCAGCGACCCTCGAAAGCTGGAACTATTAATAGATTCATTAGATCAAGTTCTTTGGGCTTGTATCCATGACTACATAGATTATCCAGAAGAAACTGTTAAAGAGTATAAAGCTCTATCGGAAGAGCTAAAGAGCATACTTGCTAAATCAAGTGCTACTATTTAATTGAAAGGTTCGCCCTCGGGCTATGTATAGTTCCTTTCTCCTTCAGTTAATCATCCTCTGTGCGCGAACACAGGGGTTTTTTATTGGTAAACGTCATTTACATAGACCGATGTATCTGGCTTGAGCTCTTTGCTGCGTGCAACCTCGGCTCCTTCTTCTCTTAATCTCATATGTTGAGCCGCACGGCCCATCGTGAAGCCACCACTTCCTGGTGTGCTGGTTTGAGTTCTCGGTTGTGTATTTGCTTGCCAGGCAATCGCAGCTTGTTGCGCTCGCACACGTGCATTTGATTGAGCTGTGGCTTGAGGCCGGTAGCTCTCCCGATCATCGTGGCTTAGTCGCCGCAGATCAACTGGCTTATTTCTAAGTTCCACTCTAATTATTCCTTGTTATATACCTATTGTACAAATCTGCCAGCTTTAGGCTCTGGTGCAGCTCGATAGATAACAACCCAATCACTATCTCGATCTAGCAGATCACTAGGCATATTCTCAGCCAGCACATCAATAGCTGCTAGCTGGTGTGGATCGCCCCTAAATTCTTCAAACAAACTTCTTAGATCTACATTCTTCATGATAGGCCGACTGTTTGCTGCAGCTCACGAACAGCCTTGGTGACTGGAACCACAGTTGTCATAACTTTCTGGAACATCGCTTTATCGTTATCATTTAGTGTTTGCTCTAGTAGCTCAACCTTACTTTCTAACGCTCTGATTTCATCTGACCGTTTCGTTGATTCGTAAGAAGTAAATTTCATGCTTATTACAAAAGCAATGATTGGTCCAATTGTGTAGTACAACATATATCTAATTTAGCTCTCTGTAGTCTAGCTAAATTTAAGCAAAAGTAAGACCATCCTCAAGGTCATCATCTTCCCAACCGGGATCCATAATGTCAGTTGGCATCTCGTCTTCTACTTCACCATTTAGTTCTAGAAGCTCAATAAATGTCTGCTCTGAAATGATTTCAGGAATTACTGATTCAGACTCTTCGATCTTGAACATAATGCCATTGGCATGCAGAGTTGTTTGAACCCCGTTTTTCAACTCCATCCTGGTCTTCAATAATCTCAGTGCTGTCTTCTCTAATGCAGTACGGCTCATACGTGTGACTTCATATCGTGCCCTAGTCAATGCGAACCGTTGTTCTATTGTAAGATCCGTCATTTATTACATGCAATTAACATCAGTCTAGCTAGCTTATGAATCCTTTAGGAGCTAATCTTCTGTTTCCTTTCGTCTACAAGCACGATCAGTTTATCTAGGACTTCAGAGTATGCTTCAAAAATTCCACCGGCATCCTTTCGATAAAGATCTTTATCCTTACTTTCATTTGTCTCTTGTGACCATAACCTCATATTATCAGGACTCAATTCATCTACCAGCACTAATGTGCCATCGCGGATAGTGCGTCCGAACTCTAATTTGAGATCTATCAAATGAAGGCCAATGCTATCGAATAATGAGCTCAAAACTAAGTTAATTTCTAGTGCTCTTTTTCGCAGCAATCCTATGAGAATATCTGAATGACCGATGTTTCTCATGCGATCCTCAGTCAGCAGAGGATCCCCCAAGCTGTCGTCCTTTAGATAAAAATCGATCAACGGATATGACAAACGGGTGCCAGTTCGCATATGGGTCTGCTTAGCCAATGAGCCAGCGACATAATTCCGCACCACCACTTCAAGGGGGATGACATCGCAGTAATTACATCGCATCTGAAGCGCTTGCATTCTTAGGTAATGTGTTTTTAGTCCTGCCTCATTGAGCTGCTCAAATAATATCGATGAAATTTTTGAGTTGACTAAGCCCTTGCCAACAATAATATCTTCTTTTTCGCCATTACCAGCGCAGATTCGATCTTCATAATCGATCAGCACTTCATAGCCACTGTCATCGCATTCATAGACAGTCTTGACTTTTCCTTTGTGTATAACATTCATCTTTTACTATAAGCGGGTTGCAAAATACCACCATCATCATCATCGTCATCATCTGACAGGGATGCTTCAATTATAAGCAACACCAGCATTGGAATGAAGGGGAATATCAGTGCATATTGAAAATCAGGCATGACGATCTTTAGGTGTAATACAGGACACACTTGTGAGCCGATCCAACTTGGCTTCGATTCTTAGAACATGAGCATCGATTCGATCGAGGCACGATCCCAGCTCATCTCGGGTGACGCAGCTTCCCGCAACTCTCAGTTCAACTTGGTCAATCCTTTTGTCAAGCATGAGAATCCTATTGTGCAGCCTACTGGTAAGAACACCAAGACCACTACAAATAGCAATTGTAACTGCTGCTATTGCTTCAACCATGGTGTTCATTAATCCCCTCCTTATTGTATCTATTTAGGTTTTATCAATTTTCTTGATCCACTTAAGTTTGTGCGCCATTTTCCAGTTTAACTGCTATGATCCTAAATGTAGAGCGTATATAATGCATGTCTCATATTTCAACGGTTGGTACCGAGGTTTTCCAGCTGCATCGTCGTCTAGACGAACTCAACCTCAAAATCGATGTCCTACTAAAGGCACACGAAGCAGATCAAACAGCCCTATGGGTTGATAAAAAAACTGCCTGTTCGATCCTCGGCATCAGTGATCGGCATATGTTTGAACTAATTGCTCGTGGCACTATCCACGGTGATTCAGTCAAAAACGTTGGCACTGTCAAGAGAACTCGCTATCGCTTTCACCGCACACGAATTCTTGATCAGTATCTCAAGGCTATTTAATATAGATGAGCAGCTTCTTGATCATGCATTTGAACCATGTGTTTGTGTGTGATCCAGCGATGGTATGTCGCTTCATGTTCCTTTAGTGAATGCCCCATCAGCTTGGCTGATCTAATCGTAGAGATATCTCTAGAGAGCAGTCTTAAAGCATATGCGTGCCTGAGGTTATAAAGCGAGAATGGAATACGAGCAGGTCTATCACGTACACCCTTTTTGTATGATTTTTTCACCTTGCTTAAATAATCGGACGCTGCCTTAGTTACGCTGTATTTATCTTGCGTTGGTAAGTAGGGTACTTGTAAATCGTATTGCTCAACCTTCTCTCCAGGGCAAGCCCAGCATTCTCGATATCCAGTCTTTGAATCATCAGGCACATAGAGAACCCATCCGCCATTTGCTCGTTTCTCCATAGTGCTACCAACAATTTCATGTCCGCGTATTCCATATAACCAACATATTCCGTATAGATATCTCCAGACTGGATGCTCGATTGTTTCAATCATGCTTTCGATTAATTCATCATCTGGAATATCTCGTGGCTCTACTTTCCCACGAACATAGCCACTACCTGCCTCTGTAATCTTGTCGCGATTGAAGTCATAACCTAAGTGGATAACAGTTTGCCGTGTAATCGAAGCAATACTCTTCCGCGATGAATCAGCTGCAACGCTACGAATTAGCGACAACAAACGCTCTTCTGTGCAAGGCCCTTTGATAGTTGAGAACAGCTTGATTGCTGGTTTGTACTTCTTACCCCACGCAGTCATTGAATTCTTTGGAACACCAGAGCACTTGCGTTCAAATAATGCTTCTATGCCCCTGCAAAAGTCCTCCATTGAAGGCAGGCTCTCGTAGCCGCCTGTATTGGTGAGTGCTTCCTCTGTCCAGTCAGCAGGCACGTACGCATGTCTGCCTAGCTGCCGGTCAAGCTTGCGGGCCAAATCCTCTGCTCTTTCAAGGTTGGCGGGAGTCGCTTTTAGATAGAGGTTGATGCGCTTCTGAACTTTTTTACTAGGCTCACTAGCGAGCCTAGTTGGGCAAGGCACCGACGCACGCAGAAATAACGAGTCCCGTTGCTTGACCAAACTACAAGTCAGGAATTGGCTGCTCAGGCGTTTGAGTTCTGCTTCGATCATCCAAAAGCGAGCCTAGTTCCGAGACTAAATCTACCCCATTTGGACCGGAAACTGCCCGCAACTCCCCGCGCAATAAAAAAAGGCGATTCAGTGAGAACCGCCTGTATGACTGGGATTTGAGCCGGTGATGATATCGGAGCGGCGGGATTTGAACCCACGACCCCCACTACCCCAAAGTGTGGCATAACTCTCCAGATCGACTGCGGTGTAACGGTCTATGATTTTCGTAAAGTTATGTGTGACTAGCATGAGACTAGCTATGGAAAATCAGCTGTTTAAATCGTCTAACCAATTACGGCTTGGCCTTAAGGAATTCCATTTCACAATGCATCTGATCCGATAGGTGGCAAACCTGAGCACATGCACTGAGTATTAATCCCCTCTGATTCGCGGTCAGATTTTCGGCTTCCTCGGCATCCTCTGATAGCACTTTTGCCAAATCTCCAAGTGCCATCAGGCATGCTGGCAGTCCATGTTTTTCAATCAATGCACTCATGATTGAGAGCAGTGGGTTGTCTCCTGTCTCAATTTCATGCCAAAAGGCCTGCCGCTCTTCCGTTTTCATAAGATATATTCTTTAGTTATATCTATTGTAACTAGGCATCCTTGAGCTTAGTCTCAACGTATTCCGCTTGAGCTGGTGTCAACTCACCACTCCGTAGATTTTTAATCAATGCATCTTGGAATTCAACTTCACGTTGTTCATATGATTCAAATGAAGCTTTAATAGTCTCATATTGTTCTTTAGTAGCCATGATTATGTGGGGGTTAAAGTGTTTGAAGTGGCGAATGAAGATCCTGACGTGTTCTCAGCCTTAACATTGACAACGATTGTTGAGCCTACAGGTATATCCTCATCAGGGGTTTTGCCAGTAGGAAGAATTGCTGGGAAGTCCATTTCCTGGATGACACTTTCACTTGTTTGAGCCACATAACCTGGATCAGTTGAAGTTAAACTTGATACACTTCCTGCATTAGAAAGAACTGGATATAGAGTAACTGGTGTGCTGACCAACCCTTCACTATTTAACCTTAAAGGGTTGCTTGTAGTGAAGTCAGGACTGGATTGCATGTAATTAACAAGGATCTTCTTATTAGCTTGGTCTATTCCTGATATGTAACCAGTTGGTTGAATTGCATAAGATTTCGGTTGAGGTATTTCACCAGTAGTTGAATCATAAACGTTAGTTAGATTATCAGAGCATGGATCCATTCCAATACCATATATTTCGAAGGTTTGTTGGTTAAATTTGAATGACCATTCACCAGTTGATAGAGGTTTAAATTTGGTATAATTAACCTTACCACCACCAAAACTACCAGTACCTTCTTCTGTGCAATTATCATGCACTAAGCATGTAGCATTACTTGTAGGACCCCAAATGACATAGACATCAGACGTGTCATAAGCCCACATCTTAACCATCCAAGAGTTAAGTCCTGATGTAGAGCTTGAATTAGCAGCAATTTTGGTATCTCTCTGCTGATAAGAACTTGGAGTATTAATACCATAACTAGAAGTGTTCACTGTACCCATTTGACAATAGTGTCTCCATAAAACATCCACCGAGCCAAAGAATCCACTCTCAACAAGAGCAGTAACATCATCAGCATCAGTTAAAGCTTTAGATGTATATCCCGGACCACTAACTATCTCTGTATATTGTGTGGGATTAAATGATATTGTAGAACTAGCTGCAGGTTCATAGACCCAATCAGCAAGTGCAGTTAATCTACTACCAGTAGTTGGAGTGATATCCATAGAAATCTGATCACCAAGACTCATAGTGGTGAAGTTGGTGTCATCAGCCATTGTAAGGACTTTCATGTGATTAGTATATAAATAACCATTTATCTTGATGTAGTAATTAATCAATGTGCTGCCCCATGACTGACCATCTCCTGCAAATCTTAGGTTTAGTGATTTGAGCTCACCGGGTGTACCATTAAGACAACTAGTACAATCAGTTGCATTCATCCAACCAGTGTTGCCAAGACCAGAACTTATTTGATTAGAAGAATCATTATTACACTTAAATCTTATACTACCACCAGCGGCATTAACGGTCATCTTGACTTCAAGATCATTTACTGCTGCTATTCCACTATTAACTCCACCAGGGTATAGACCAGCATTTTCATAATCAAAGTTTATGGTTTGTTCTACAGTTAGATGATTTTGACCTCCATTATCAAAAGTCAGCATTGAACTAGACTCATTTCCATTGAAAAAATTTGCAGGCCTGGATTCGCGCCTGGATCCGCAAGTGCCACCCCCGCTTGGATGTGAGCTGCCCATATAATTAGATGTACCCCCAGTATAAGGTGTTCCTTGCGTAAAAGAATTCCAACTGTAATGATTAGAATCACTCCACATAGGTAAGTCAGTAATGGAAGTAACATTAGCTGTTGTTGGCAAACCTACATGTGTTCCTTGAATTGTTGCTTTCAGGTATTTACTGCTATTAGGAACACCTGCCTCATTCATCGTTAGGGTCGTAGTATATGACTGCGAAGTAAACCTAGCTCCTGTTGTATCATCTTCTGAAAGAACTGCTGATCCAATAACAGGTGCAACATCGGGTGGTACAACAGCTGCTTTGTAGTCAGCTCCTGTACATTTATATGACGTCCCGGAGCGTTGAACTAAAATGAGATCCGTATCAAGTATGTCGGCCATGTCTATGAATGCTTTTTTGTATGTGATGCCGTTTCTTTCAACGGCAATAAGATCTGTATTTTGTGGTGTTGACATTATGGTAATGCAGTCAATGAATCAATGTCGTATCCAGCAGCAGTGATTGTTCCTGCAAAGGTGGCATCTCCTGCTGCTGTGATGGATGTTTTTGTGGTTCCATTGAGTTGCCCGTTAAAACAATTATAAGATCCAGTTGTTCGGTTCGATACCAGTTGATTGGTTGTTCCAACTTGATCTGTAAATGTACCCCTTGCTGCTGTTAGATTCCCATTGCCTAATATTTGTGAGGTTCCACCAGATCCATCACGTCCTTGCCACAGCACACTGGAACCCGCAGCAGCTTGGACATCAACCTTGCCTGCATTGTCAATTAGAACTCCGTTGCCTGAGCCTGGGGTGCTACCTATTTGAATATCATGAGTTGTAGTTGCACCATTGTCAGTGACTTGCTGAAGCGATGTTGGTAGTCCCGACAATGAAGAGCCATCACCTGAGAATGCTGTTGCAGTAACTGTACCTGTAACGCTAATACTATTAGTAGTTGTTGCACCGTTGTCAGTGACTTCTTGCAGAGAAGTTGGTAAGCCTGTCAACGAACTACCATCTCCAGTGAATGTTGTTGCAGCTACATCACCTGTTACGGAAATGTCATTAGTAGTTGTGTTGCCTACATCAGTAACTGTTTGCAGTGATGTAGGTTGAACAGATACTCGGACAATATTATTCCCACTGTCCTTGATAAAAAGCGCGGGATCTGATGTGTTGTAATTAACAGCTAACTCGCCATACTCCATCTGAGTATCAGTTGGTGATTTTGCTACACCATTATTTAAAACACTTGAGCGTTTTAATTGCAGTTTCAATTGTCATTCTCCGTTGCTAAAAAGCAATACCAGTGATTAAAAAACCCTTAATAATATTGTAGCGCTAAATCTAATTAGTATGTACCACAATCAATTGAATCGGCAGAGAGTTCTCCGGCAAATGAGACATCTCCATTAGCCTTAATTAAAGTTGTAGGAGTTGAGTTACCTTGTTTGTATCCGGCATAAACAGTGTCAGTATCTGAGCTTCTGGTTGTATGAACATAACCAGAATTACTTAATTTAGCTCCAACAGCTGTACCATTAGAAGCATTGCCTCCAGCCTGAACCTCACCTACGAAGGTACCTGCGCCATTAGCAGAGAGAACTATATTAGTTGTCGCTCCAATTGATCCACCTGTAAAAACGGGATTAGTAGAACTAGCAGCCCTTACTGTATAAACTCCACCATTCTGCTGTATCCAGGTACCTGTCGCACTACCACTAGAAGCCCCAGTAGTAATATTCCCACCGAAAGTTGCGCCTGTAGATGTTGTATTTCCATTACTAGTGACTTCTTGAAGCGTTGCTGCTAGTCCAGTCAAATTTGAACCATCACCAGTAAACGAGACTGCATTAACAGAACCATCAGCTTTAATCGTGACTTTATCAACTCCCTGCTGTTGAGCTAAAAAGCAGACGTCTGCACCATTTGATCTATTGACTGTAGTCAAACCATTACTACTGAGCACACTGCTGTCATTTGTTCCAATCGTGGTAGCGCCAACAATCAGATTGCCATTACTGTAGTAAGAGTCACCAGCGGCTGAGATCTTATTAACAGCATTGATAGTCAGATCACCAGCAAATGTACCAGTACTGGATGCTTGTAACGTGCTAGCTATTAGTAAGTTATCTGCTGACTGTAGATTTTCTTGATATCCTAGTGGATTTAGAACTGTAATTGTACGATTAGCCATTTTAAATTACCGTAGGAACTTGAATCTCGACTGCCATTTTTCCGATCTCAGTGGCCAGTCCACACTGAAGAACAACATTGCCAGCGGTAGTTGTATCTGGTGTTTTAGTCCAATTGCCAGCAGTTGTGGCACTTAGGTAGTACCACGTATTTACAGTCAGATTGGTTTCATTGTCTACGCAGTTAGCAACACTATATATAGGTATTGTAAAATTTCGGCTGTATTCCAGTACTTCCCCGGCTGACTTAGTATCTAATGCAATGCCTACAACCTTTGATGTTGCTGTGGATGTGGCAATAGCAGGCTTGATAGTACCCGTAGCTGTTACATAAACAAGTTGACCTTCTTTAATCTGTGGACTTGCGGCGTCTACATTACCAGATCCACTGACATTACTAACAGGTTGAGCACCGCCACCAGGAACAAAACAATCAGGAATTGACAGCCGCCACACTCCGAGACCTACTTCATTATTAGCAGCGCCACCTGAAACTGGCGGATTCAGATAGACATATGATCTACCAAATCGCGTCTTTGTATCACCTACAACTGGCATCTTGAATTTACATATACTTCTTTATCTATTTTAGCTTCTCTATTAGAAACCAATTCCAGCAACACCTGCTACACCTGGACTGACGAAACCAGTTGCGCTATCTACATTCTCTAATGAGGTATCAACTGGCAAGCCTTCAACAGGTAATCCAACAGGGAGGCTACTGGCAATTAGAGATGGTAGTGATGCAGTAACTGCTGCAATTGCTTTTTCCTTTACGCCTTCAACAATAGCGTCACGCTGACTATAAACATAAATACCGCTACCAACGATAGCAGCTGATACTACGAAGGACGTTATCGCTAGTGCATCTATTAGTTTTCTCATTGTTTTATATATCGACTGTATCTATCTTATCCTTTTTTAAACTGCTCATCGTCTACTTGCATGGCAAAATCAATATGAGCCTTTATCATCTGACTCAACAAGTGTTTATAGGATATAAGTAACTCACTGGTTTCAATCAAGTCCTTACGCAAGCGTTTAATATCATGACAATTATTGATTTCATCCTTCTGTATTCTCAGTTTAAGTTCATCCTCTAAAGGTAACTGAAACTCTTCTTCTCTTATCTTAAATTCCATTACACACTTGCCAGCGCACTTGCTATTGATGTTTTCAACGCAGCTACTGTAGTTATCGAGGCATCATTGCAAGCTGTGCGAATACCTTCCAGAGCAGTTTGATAGGTTGTCAATCTAGTACCCACTTGTACTGGGTTATTAATGACTACACCATTTGCGTTGTTAGTACTGAACGTGCCAAGTGTGAGTTCCGTGGCTGCGACACCGTTCTTGTTAACTGAGCAGACCTTGCCATTTGTACCGTGGGTCCAGCAGAAGTCTTCATTCTCCTCAAACCCCCAATTGTATTCCCAAAGAGCAGATGTGAGACCAAAAGTAGCATAGTTATTAGCAACAAGATTATCGTTCGTCTTGAATTTGAATGCGTTGTTTCCATACCAACTTTCTCCTGTGAAATCTAGAGTTGTGTTTGCTAAATCATCTTTTGATACTGCTACGCTATTCTCAATAGTTGTTGTACTTAAGTTTAAATTATTAATCGCAGTTGTGATTGAACTAGTGACCCAAGAGCTATCTGCTTTACCTGTGATATCAGGAATGGCAGCTGTGACTGTGGCAATTTCAGATGTCAACGTGCTTGTTAAGGCACGGGTATTGATGTCTGTTTGTAGAGTCCCTACTTGAGTAGTCAGAGCACTGGTTAATGCATAGGGCGCAGGGTCAAACGTTTTAGCATCAACCGTTGCTATCGCTGCATTAATCGTGACTACATCAGCATCATGATCAACCTCTGTTTCATATGGGCTCAAATCCACAGCAGGCACGGCTTCTAGCGTTGCAACCCGTGTTGTTAACGCTGAGATCAATGTTGATAGTGCCGAATGGTTATTGGTATCAGCGGTCTGCAGTGTGGTGATGTCTGTATTGGTTGCCGTAATCTCAGTGTTTAAGCTGTTAGTTAACGCTGTCAGAGATGTATTAAGCGTGTCTATCTGCGATTGGGCATCAATCGACAAGCACGGTTTCCACGTAGAACTGTCATAGACCTTCAGATCATTATTGATATTGTCAAACCACAGATCACCATCAAGCAAACCTACTGTTGGCGCATTATTAGATGATGTAATTTTGGTGTTCGGCCTCATATCGAGGATTGCAGTATCTAACACTTCTAGGGCGTTGACATCCCAGTTGTTTAGCTGGGACTGATTAGCAATACCTGCAGGGTCTGGTAGCAGGGTGTCTCCCCTTAAACCATTTAGTTCAGTAGTTGTTGAGGTATCGATGCCTAGACCATTGATGTCCCAGCTGCTGCCTGAGACTGTGCCCAGCAGGGACCAGCTTGTGCCAGTCCAGATATAGAGAGAGTTATTGCTGGTGTTCCACCACTGTGCGCCGATAACCTCACGATCATCTGGAGATGTGTCACTCACTGCCGTGAGTCCATCCGCACCATTGGCTTGATAAAAACCATCGTCACACCAGACCATTAGGCGGCCTTGACGTGTGTCATACCAAAACTCGCCATCTTTGGGAATGAACTGCCACTCACCACCTGTCACTTCACCTGTATTGGGATCAGTAATTACTTTCCACCCTTGTGGATACTCACTAACTCTTGCTGTGCCCCAGTCCCTCAGATCAAGAATTGCTTGCTGAATGCCACCAAAGCTATGAGGATAAAGTCTCGCTTCTGTGTCGTTGGCTGTGCGAACATCATTAAACGCGCCAATGATTCCATTAAAGCTTTCACCATAACTAATTCCACTCGAAACAGGCATATCTACTGATTGTCAACTTTATATCTATTCTATCTTTTATTAATACTGGGCATTCAATACAACATAGGCCGTTTCTACATCATCTAAGTTCAAGCCCTGAGCTAGTGAATAGACAAGCTCAACTGAAGTAAGACCACCACGTCTGAGTGATGCATTGAATTCAGCTGTTACTTCTTGCATATCATTTGCTAACTTCTCATCAAATTTCATTCGAGTATCAACGCTTGGATACTTGTTTGGCTCTTTTACCTTTATTTTCTCTGAGAACATGGCAGCAATGGTATGCTTACACATTTTAAATTTAACCTTATCTGCATTACTTTCCCAACTATTGACAATACCAGCAGCTACATTGATCCCTAATGCATCAAAGTCACTTTTACCCATCACACTTGGCAGAGGATAACGCTGCTGCCTGTTTGCCAGTTGTCCATCTTCCTTAGTTGTTTCAGGCATTCTGATCGTTGATTTACTATAGTCAGCACAGCTACAGCAGAATGCATCAGCTGGTTTCAATTGATTACCAGATGTGAACACTTCATCCATCCACGGATCTACATCCGTATCAAGTCGTTGCCATTGTGCTGATCCAGGTGCTCCTAAGCTGTGATAATAATTCCCAGCGTAGCTATCTACTTGCTTGTTTGTAAAACTAGTATCTGAAAACACTAGATATCCATTTGATATATTGCTGTATAACGTCAGTTCACCATCAAATGGTATAGATGTTATCTCAAGATTATTTCCGACTATAAGCACGGAATTAATCATAAACGGCATCACCGTAAAGGACAACTCACTTACTTCACTCTCAACTAGCTCTCCTGTCAAATAAGCCCTACCAAAGAAGCGCTGGTATAAATCCTTTGAATATAAATAGCGACCGTTCAACTGATAATCCGCATTAGCAGTGCTGTAAAGCTTCGGTAAATTTGCTATGTCATAAAGAGATGGCGGCAAGCCAGTGCTATCTAAAATCTCAAAATCCTGGGTAGTCGCTTGCTCATTAGCTTCTACAACAAAGTACTGATCATAGTCTTCAAAAGTTTCGTTAGATATAGCTTGCTCAACATAGAAATTTTTGACATAACCAATTTCACCAACTAAGCACTGCACATCACCGTTGTGCTGCTGTAGATAATCCGTTGCCAGCACTTCTGCTAATGGCACAGTTACTTTGACCGTTGTCTGGTTACGACCAGCAGCACCTGTATAGGATTTACCTACATAGACAGCTGGATGTTTGTCTTGGGTCAGAACATGTGTAAGCGTGGCTTCACTTTCTCCATCTGTGATGCGCTCATAGAGCATCTTCCGTAGACCATTGCTGGCACCCGTGACATTTGTCCATATCTCACCACTGAGCTTTTGATCTGGATATAAACCTGAATCATTCTCTACTGCTGTAATCACTCCCAGATTTGGTGGGTCGATGTTTTGACGCTTGACCACATAGTGATTTCGCGTATCAGAATTCTTAGTAGCAAATCGCCAGCCAACAAACTCCAGATCCATTTCATATGGAGTGCCTTGATATAGAACACTCTCTAATGTCTGAGGGATTGGATAGCCATCTGCATCTACAACTTGCTTGCCGTGCAGGTCTGTTGCATATATCTGCTCAAATGCACCGTGGTAAAAATATTCCATGCCCCGACGCCATCTAGCCCAGTCACTGTCTAGATCCCATTTCTCAAGCAGTGAGCGCTGCACTGATGAGCCATAGCCCCGGTAACTCGGGTAAAGACCAATCGCACCAGATTTCTTGCCACGGTCTGTGCGCCTACTAATCCCATTGAACGCCTTCGATTTACCAAAGCCATTCTGTTTTCTCGGCATTAGTACCAGCCGCCTTGGACCCCCAGAATCGGACCATCAGTAACGGTGTTAGCGCTTTGACGTGCTGCCCAAAGTGCTTTGCCCTTTGGTACATATAACGCCTTGAGTGTTGCGTCCGCTCCAACATGAGCAGTAGGAGCAAGCACTCCTGGCATATTGGTCCACGTCGTTACAGCTCCGACACTAGTTCCACTTGTTAATTGACCAACCAGAATTCCTTCTGTTGGACGAAGATAGTCAACAGCGGTACTTAGATAAAGATTGATTGTATGAGCGGATGTACTGCGAGCGATTGAATAGACATATTCAAGAATCGCTCCATCAGTATCTACCGAATTGATAACAAGCTGCGCAGTGTTAGTGCCAGCGATATCCAATGTTGATGTGATTGCCGAATCTAGGTTGTAGGCTTCATGTAGTACATGATCAACTAGAAGCGGTTGCTTATTTGATGCGGTAGTTGCCATTATCGTTTACCAGTTTTTGTGTTCATTCCAGATTTGCCGCCAACTGCATCTTCTGCGCTGGGCCAACCCCTTACATCTAGTGTATTAAATGTCTGCATTGGTGGGTTACTACCCATTGGCGCTGAGCCAATCATTCCCATAGGTGAGACTTGACCCCCGTAATCTTGTGCATTTTTGCCATAGTGGAACTGCTCAATCATGTCGGATTCCTTGCTGTTTGGCTGAGCTTGTCCGCCATAAGGCACTCCACCATTAAGCATCCGTCCCCAAGTCAAGCCTTGTGGCTGTCCTGAAGGGTTCGCAGGGAATACGCCTCCCAACTGTTCTGATCCTGGAAGACCTATATCACCATGTGCATTTTCATTTACACCACTAAATGAACTTGGCTGTGGACCGACATTTGCATTCATCGGATTATTATTCGCTGGTCCACCAGGAATCGTAGACATTGTCTTTGCTACTTGAAATCGTTGTGGATCAAGGATTTGTGCATTTTGTTTCTTATTCATCGGTTTTAACTAATTGTTTGTGCACGGTTGTTCAGACCAGGAAAGCCTTGACCAGCCTCGGCATACATCTTCAAACGTTCACCTAAAGCTTTTGTTTGGAAGTCGGCTGGATCTTCCTGCGGAATATTTGTAGCTGATGTCTGTGCGTCAGCATCACCTGTCTGATTAAGCACGTCTTCTGGTGCAACATTGCCAGGCTGATCACCTTGAGCGAAATTACTGTCTGGCCCTTCTGTTGCCTGTTGGGGCATTTCAGTTACAGCACCATAACGAGAACGAGAATCTTTAACTTCTTGTCCTGCACTAATACCACTAAGGTAAGGGTTGCCATCAGCCTGTGCTAATGCAGCACGTTTATTCTGTTGATAATCACTTTCGGCACTATTTCTAAAAGTGATTTTTTGAGTGCCCGCTTGTACAGGTAGCATGGTATTTTAATAGTTATTCCTACAACTATTCTACACTTATATCTAAAAACCTATACACTTAAGTCTCCGACCAGTTCGAGTAGCTTGGGATTTGTTCCTGCCATCTGTTGTTTCTCTGGTCTGCTGTCAATACTAGAATTATCTTTTTCAGGTTTGTGATACCACTCAATATAGTCTCGGGCAGTTCCTCCACCATCCCACTTCCCACCTAATTGATCCGAATAAATAGCATTATTTAATGTACTTCTATCTCGTACATATCCATTTGGATTATTTGGATCTACTTGTTTAGGTTTACCACCACCAAAGAAATTAAGAAAAGCGGTTTCCTCATGTGGTCTATATATATCTGGACTATCTTGCCTTGCAACTAATGGTGTTATGCCAGTATCTGAACCTGGCCTGTAATTAGGTATTTGTGTAAGAGTTGGTGGACCGCTAAAGCCATCCATCCCTGGACGTAATTCCATAGTGCGATATGACATGATCTATCTCCAAGTTGCTGCTAATACCAACTTGCAAGCGGTGCTCGTATCAGCAGGGCCGGGCACAGCCATAATGAATTCAGAACCTGAACGCTCAAATGCATAACGTCTTACTTCAGGTCTTCTGTAGTTAGGCACGTATAACGTCTCAGCTAATCTGTCGCATTCCCGTAGATAGATCTCACGGAAATACTCATCACCTTTAAGAGGATCTGATGTATTGATTGTACGTTGAACATCACCAGAGATGATCTCTTGCCTGGAGGGATTAAGGGTTCTGCTACCACCTGGATCAAAGTAATCATCTGGGATTGCAGCACTTGCTTTCCAGGCAATATCACAACGACTGATGTGATAAACGATCTCCTCATACCAGAGGTCATCTGGCACCAATGCCATTGCTTCTTCTACTCGTGCTCTATCACCAGCAGGGATCTGAGCACCGGCATTGAAACCTAGGTGGAATCTGACTTTACTCTTTAGATAATCATTTAATTCCATTACTTACCCCTAGCGGCTATAAGTCTGAGCAAGTATGTTTTCCAGTGCATACTTATCGACATCAGTCATCGTTCCCATCTGTATTTTCGCCAGTAAGCGACCGGCGTCTGATGTTTCAGTCAACATTGCTCGTGCACCTGCCCCGAGTCCGCCGCCAAGGATCATGCCTACAAGGCCACCAGCCATGCGTCCTTTAATGCCGCCACCAAGAGCCAAGCCGCCAAGTGCGCCAGCACCTGCACCAGCTGATGCTGATTGAGCCAGGGTTGGGCGAGCTTGTGCCTCTTCCTGTGCACGGGCTAATAAGACTTGTTCTAATGTACCCATTACTCAATATCTTTAATTACTACTACTAGTTTAACAATCAAGCGATAAAGATTAAATCATCTTCTATTAACTGATCCCAGTTCACACGAGGAATGTTCTCAAGTTGCTTGAGATTAGCGAAACGCTCACCACTTAATGACATCCGCAGCTCAACAATGCGCTTGGCAGTTGCATATCCAACGCCTGGCAGACGCTTT